>JAAUYD010027414.1_pt1 | contig 14695 bp, 10 predicted proteins | sample 7278101 | NCBI WGS metagenome assembly JAAUYD01 (sample SAMN14350128, study PRJNA611818) | marine sediment metagenome | isolation source: surface marine sediment (0.6m) | place: French Polynesia: Moorea | collected 2018-08
AATAAGTAATAAGTAATAAGTAATAAGTAATAAGTAATAAGTTTGTTTTTGTGACCGGGATTCAAACCCCGTCCCAAAAACATTCTGCTTCAAAAGACAGGGCTTTAGACCCCAATATTTCGGTAAGTAAGCACTTATAGTGCTTTGTCCCATTAACTTTGAAGGGCAGCAGTAGTGCGATCTGGAAAGCCTGCTTGATTACAGCAGGAAGCGAGACAATTAAAATTGGGGATGCTGCCGATGGAAAGAACTAAATCCATACAATTACCAATTAACTTTTAATAATCTTGGCAAATAAAGACTCATACTTTTCCGTAACTGCTGGGGTTAATAAATTAATAAACTCACTTTTGCTAAAAATTTCTTGATTGCTTAATAGAATGTTTATTAATGATTTCTGAACTTCAGAAGATTGAATTTTAGTGGCGATGGGAGAATTAGTTTTACCTAGCAAGGCAATTTGTTTAGCAATATCTTCTTGCCAACAGAAATTAATCCATTGGTATGATAAATTCTGGTGTTCTTGGTTGGTTGATTCTGCTTTCTGAGGACGTACCCACATATCTGCCCATAATGCCGTTCCAGACTGGGGAATTACTGCTGATAATTTGGGATTGCGGGCAATTGCTGGCAATATATCACTAGACCAACCAACTGCTAGCCAAGTATCTCCAATCATTAATGGTTCTAAATACTGATCAGAACTGTAAAACTTGACTTGTTTATTGAGCGATCGCAATTCTGTTTCTAATTCTGGTACAGATTCTAGCTCCTCTGTATTATACGACTTACCGAGTTTTTTTAACACCAAGCCAATAACTTCCCGTGGCTGTTCTAAAATAGAGATGCGATCGCGTAATTCATCACGCCACAAATCCTGCCAATCTTGGGGTTTCCAGCCCAATTCTTGAAATTTATCCCGGCGATATACAATCATTGTGCTACCCCAACGGTAAGGTGCTGCCCAAATTTTTCCTTGGGGGTCGAGTTCGCCTTTATCGTTACGTCTGACTAGTTTTTGCCACTCTGGGGATAAATTAGACCAATTGCCAATTTGTTCTACATCCAACGGCTGAATCAATTGCTGCTGAATTGCCACATCTAACCAATAGTTGCCGATGGTGACTAAGTCGGCTACGGTACTTGGTTTAGATTGCCCAAAAGGTTGATACCATTTTTTGGGTTTGGTAGCTTTTTTCGGTTGTTGCCAAGTTTGTAATTGCTTAAATAATGTGTTTAACTGCTCTACCGGAGTGAATTTTAACGGTGTCTTTTGCTTAATGCTGCGATTAAATTTATTGACTACTCTACCGGGAATCGAATTTTTTAATAGGTTTACTCGTAGCTGTACCTGTTGCTTACCACCACATGCAACTAGTAGTTGTGATATGGCGATGGTGGAAATACCTTGTAAAAAATACCTGCGATTCATTGATTTTTAATTTTTTACTATAGCTCATACCTATTTAAGCAGAGACTCGAGTTGAATAATATAGCCGGATAATTCGTATGTAATATAAGGCACTGTTCTGTCTAGCGACTGAGAGCGATCGCAAAAAATTATTCTCTCAGTAAATACTATGAATATCCAGAATTTAGTAGTTCGTTTTGTAGCTTCTATAAAGTGAAATCAGGGAGTATTGTACTAACTTTTTAAAGTAAAAAAGTTAACAAGAATCTGAGATACAGCCCCCTTGCTGATGCAGAAAGAGGGAGAAATTGAACTGGCTAATAAGAGCGATCGGAAAAAATTGATTCATTTATTATCTCAGTAAATACTATGATTTTCCGGAATTAACGAGTTCGTTTTGTAGCTTATTTTGAAGTAAAGTCAGGGAACATCATACTGACTTTTGATAGTAAATAAAATAACAAAAAAATAATCCCCAGCTCCTTCCCGTTTCAGGAAAGGGGTGAAATAGAAATCTCTATCCTTCCTTCTTTTTAAGGGGGTTAGGGAGGATGAGAGAGATGAGGGGGAGAGATTGTTCAGATCCTGTAAAAAGTAAGGAGTATTGTAATGCTACAGAAAAGCTGGAAATGTAGAGCAGCTATATTTATAACTCTAGGTATGCTGGTGGCGATAATCTTACCTACTTTCACAAGTGTAAAAGCACTTGGTCAAACACCATCACCAACCCCACCTAAAGATTCTGGTCCACCTCAAACTCAAGTTAACGATCAAATAACAGATCAAAACAGTCCGGCATTAGACGGCTCAGTAAATAGACAAAATTCACGTACTAATAATAGACAAAATCAAAATCGTGCAAGTACTACACACACAGGAAGAACAACACGAGAGTACATAAACAAACGACCTGTAATCTGTCTGACTCCACTAGGGAGATTAATACCGTGGAAATGCGGTAACAGGTAACAGGACTTACACAACTGGCATATTTTTTCTGTAGGGGAGGCTGCGGTGTAGATTCTCTGACCACATTATTGCCGTTGCGTGACGCTGCGTGAATATTTGAACGGAGTCATCAGGCTTGTAAACTCACGCACTAATAACCGATTGTGACAATTGCGTAAGTCCTGAGGTAATTAAAAATAACAAGACTTGAAGGGAGAAAATTGGTTATGTTGACTCAGCGTTGGACATCGAGAGCAGCTATATTTACAACTATAGGACTGCTGATTTCACTCAGCTTACCTGCATTTGCTAGTAAAAAAGCCTTTGCTCAAACCTCCTCAAATCATTCTCAATGTATTGGTGTAAAGCTTGAACTGCATATCAGGCGACTTAAGAACGGTTCGCCTTCCGCTTTCAATGCACTGGTAGCTTGTAACTCCCAGGCGGTTCCTACTCTAATTAAAGCTCTAAATAATGAGGATGAGAATACTAAGATCATCACAGTTGCAGTACTTAGTGAAATTGGGGAAAATGCTGCACCAGCGATTCCTCATTTAACTAAGTTATTAAAGAAGAAAAACCAAGATATTAATATTATTGCGGCTCATACTTTGGGAGAAATTGGTGAAGCAGCTATTCCTGCTTTGATTAAAGCTCTTCAGGATAATAAAAATTGGCAAGTTCGTTACATTGCGGCTGATGCTTTAGGTCAAATGGGTGCTACAGCTAAAGAGGCTGTTCCAGTTTTAATTACAGCTCATGAAACAGATCCAAATTGGGATGTTAGTAATAAAGCTGCGGATGCTGTGAACAAAATTCGCATACATAGACTGTATCAAGCTTTATCGAGGAGGAATCAAAAAATATCAACTAGTGATGAGCATTGTCAAATTATTAGCAAAAAAAGATTCAGTGAAATATGTAAAACAAGAAGAGTTCCTGCAAGAACGCGATTTACCGGAGTTGAGGCTCAAGTAAATAGTCAAGCAACTAGTGTAGAACAAAAAATCATTAACGCCAGAAAAAAAACACCTGTAATGTGTAAAATCCCTGTATTAAAAGCTATTTTCAAATGGAAATGTCCATCCAAAGGTAAAAAGTAATGGCATATGAATTTCACCATACTAATTTAAGAGGCACAGACTTCCGAGGAAAAAATCTTACAGGAGCCAACTTTAGTGATGCTGACATCCGGGGTGCTGATTTCAGCAATGCTATTCTCATTGGTGCTAATTTCAGCAATGCTAAAGCTGGCTTACTAACTTCTAGGACTATCATCTTTATCCTTTTATCACTGATTCTTTCATTACTTGCAGGGTTACTTGCAGGTTATGCTGGTGCTTATATCGGCTATTTATTGAGTAAGTCTAGTAGTGGAGCAAATTTCTTTGGAATTATCGTTTTAATTACCCTATTAGCTTTTTTTATTGTTGTTATTGCCTATGGTTTGAATGCAACATTAGCAATACTAACTACCCTAGTCGCTGCTAGTTTAGTGATAGCATTGGCATTGTTTCCAAACAATCCAGATAACCCAGATTTAGTCATTGGTGCAGTATTTTCTGTTCTGGCATTAGCGGGAGCTATTACAGGTTTTGGAAACATGGCTGTGGCTGTGGCGGTAGCAAGAGTTATGACTTTACCAGTACCCAGAACTTTAACAACTTTGATGGCTTTAATCGGTGTAACACTTGGTGTCTTATTCGGGGTTACAACAGAAAAAAATAATACTGAATTTAGTTTAATTGCTTTATTAGTCGCCCTATTAGTTGGCTTAGTAACTATTATATTCGGTATATATATCGGTTGGCTGGCAATAGCTGGAAACCAAAAATACTCGATAATTAAAGACTTAGCAGTTGGTATTGTTGCTAGTGGCGGAACAAAATTTTGCAGTGCTAATCTCACAGATGCTGATTTTACCCAAGCTACCCTCAAAACTGTAGATTTCAGACAAGCTGATCTCACTCGTACCTGCTGGTTTCATACTGAACATTTGCATAATGCCCGTCTCGAAGATACATATTTACAAGACCCTAAAGTGCGGCAATTACTTATTACTAAAGATGGTCGAGATAGAAGCTTTGATTTCCTCAATTTACGGGGTTTAAATCTTCAGGATGCTAATCTCCAAGATGCCAGTTTTATCGGCACATATTTGAGTGAATCTACTTTAGAAAATGCTAATTTATCAGGTGCTAAACTAGCCCAATCACATCTATATCAAGCTAATTTAAATAATGCTTGTCTCACAGGAGCTTATATTCAAAATTGGGGAATTTCCACCGATACTCAGCTAGAAAATGTGGAGTGCGAATACATTTATATGCAACTCCCAACTAGGGAAGATCCCGACCCTTGCCGCAAACCAGATAATCGCCAGGAAACTTTTCAACCAGGGGACTTTACTGATTTTATTGCCCCCATTATTAAAACTCTGGACTTATATAAAACCCAAAATGCCGACCCTCGTCATGTAGGTAGTAAATTTAAAAGCCTTGACTTACTTCACTACCAGGGAATTGACCCCACAGCAGCAGCTATTGCCATCATCCAGTTAGCAGAACAAAATCCCGATGCAGATGTACAAATTGTGGCATTAGAAGGTAGGGGTGAAGAAAAAATCCGCCTGCAAGCTAGAATCGCAGGTGATGCCAATCCTTCAGAATTAAACCGTGAATATTTTGAAAAATATACTGAAATTCAATCTTTACCATATAGTAACCTACAAGAATTAATCATCGGTATTAAAGAAAAAGATGAGCAGATTAGCTATTTTAAAAGTATTTTAGAAAATGCTATTCATCAACCAAAGTTTTATGTAGAAACTATTAATTCCCAAGGAGATTTTGCTATGTCGGAAAGTAAGGGTAATATCAGCATTGGTAGTGCTCAAGGTAATATTAGTGGTATTGCTGCTACGGGCGAAAATTCATCCATGACAGGGGTAGCAATGGGTGATATTAGTGGTACTGTCTCCAATGCTATCAATCAATTACCTGACTCTCCAGAACCAGAAAAATCGGGAATAAAGGAACTGCTGAAAGAACTACAAGCTGCCATTGAAGCTGATACTAATCTGGATAATGAGGATAAAACGGAAGCTTTGGAACAGGTGAAAACCATTGCCACAGCTGCTACACAAAAGCAAGTCAAAAAGGCTTTGACATTTCTCAAAGGGATAATTTCTGATTTACCATCAAATGTGGAATTAGTGACAATTTGTAATAAGTTATTACCTCTAATAGCTGATTATTTTGCAAGTAATGATGAAACACAAAATACAGCACCAGCTAATTCTATTAAAATTATGTTTTTAGCATCAGATCCCACCGATGCTGCACGTCTGCGATTGGGACAAGAATTACGAGATATTCAAGAAAGACTGCAACTAGCCAAACAGCGAGAAAGATTTATTCTCCAGCAACAAATGTCTGTACGTTCCAGTGATATCAGTCAGGCATTACTGGAGTTTGAACCGATGATTGTACATTTCTCTGGCCATGGTACAAATAATGGTGAACTTTGGTTTGAGAATGAAGTGGGAAAAATTCAGCCTGTAAAACCTGAAGCTTTAGCTAATTTGTTTGCACTGGTAAGTCAACAAGTCAAATGTGTTGTTCTCAATGCTTGTTACTCAGAAACTCAAGCCAAGTCAATTGCCGAACATATTCAATTTGTGATTGGCATGAATCAAGCCATTGGGGATGAAGCTGCGATCGCATTTGCTGTAGGCTTTTATACAGCCATTGGAGCCAACCGCCCTATTCCAGAAGCCTATCAGTTCGGCTGTACCCAAATTCAACTCGAAGGTATACCAGAGAATTTAACACCCGTTTTGTATCAAAAAAAGTAAGGTGGGCATTGCCCACCCTACACCAAAACTCAAATACCATTACAACTTAGTGCCACACTCCGGACAAAAACTATTGCTAGGAGGATTTTTCGCACCACAGTTACTGCAATAAATTGGTTCAATATCTGCCTTGGGAGTTTGCTTAGGCAAACCAAGCATCTGAGCATTGCTTTTACCAGGAGCTATCATGGGATAACAATTCTCATCCTTGGTAACATAAACATCCAAAATTACGGGACAATCAGCTGCTAACATTTGAGCGATCGCATCTGATAATTGTTCCCGGGATTTTACTATTATACCTTTAATCCCATAAGCTTTGGTCAACAGCTCAATATCTGGCATTCCTACTTCCATGTTCGAGCAGGAGTAGCGCTCACCATAAAAGGCTTGCTGCCACTGACGTACCATCCCTTGCCAACCATTATTAATAATCACCGTTTTCACATTGATGCCATACTGTGCCAAGGTTCCCAACTCTTGTAAACACATCTGGAAACTGGCATCGCCGCTAATACAAATAACTTCGTCATCTGGGAATGCTACCTTGACACCCATTGCCGCCGGAACCCCAAAACCCATAGTTCCCAAACCTGCACTAGAAATCCAGCGTCGGGGACCATTTTTGAGGAATTGTGCCGCCCACATTTGATGCTGTCCCACATCCGTAGTGTAGTAGGCATGGGGAGCTTGACGACCAACTTCCACAATCACTTCCTGGGGAGAAATGCTGTCAGGATTTTGTGGTGCGACTAGGGGATAATTTTCTTTCCAGCGATTGATTAAATTTAACCACTCTTGGGTTTGATTGGGAGTAGTACTAAACTCTGGTTCTTGGCAGCGACGTAATAAATCTGCCATGACGTTTCTGACATCACCCACAATCGGCACATCAGGGACTCGGTTTTTACCTACTTCTGCCGGGTCAATATCAATGTGAATTACCTTAGCACGGGAGGCAAACTCATCTAATTTACCTGTGACGCGATCATCAAATCTAGCTCCCACACAAATCAGTAAATCACAATCACTGACGGCAAAATTGGCATAGGCAGTACCATGCATACCCAACATACCCAAGGATAGGGGATGGTGTTCATCAAAAGCACCAAGACCCATCAAAGTAGTGGTAACAGGTATATTAAACAACTCGGCGATCGCTTTTATTTCTGCATGGGCAGCGGATGCGATCGCACCTCCACCAATGTATAATAGGGGACGGCGGCTGGCTTTGATTAAATCTAATGCGGCACCGATTTGTTTGGGATTGCCCTTAACTGTGGGGCGATATCCCGGCAACTTAATGGAACCGGGTGGCACTGGTATATAGTCAAATTCTTCCAGGGCTACGTCTTTGGGTACATCAATTAATACTGGACCTGGACGACCCGTACTAGCAATATGGAAGGCTTCGGCTACGATCCTTGCCATATCTTCGGGTTCACGTACCACATAGGAATGTTTGACAATGGGTAAGGTAATGCCATAGATATCAGTTTCCTGGAATGCATCCGTACCAATTGCCGGTCTGGGAACCTGTCCGGTAACAACTATCATGGGGATGGAATCCATGTATGCGGTGGCAATACCTGTGACTAAATTAGTCGCTCCCGGACCAGAAGTACCAAAACAGACTCCTACCTTACCTGTGGCACGGGCGTAACCGTCAGCAGCATGGGATGCACCTTGTTCGTGTCTAACCAGGATATGTTTAATACCCCCAGCTGCTTCCGCTAAATACAGTTCGTCGTAAACGGGTAAAATTGCTCCACCAGGATAACCAAAAATAAATTCTACCCCGTGGAGCTTGAGGCTATCCATCAGGGCAAAACCGCCAGATGCACGTTGAGGTGTCATTACTGGCGATGAAGATACATGGGAATGGTTTTGATTTTCGGTAGGTTGAGCACTGGGGGAGACACTTCGTGAACGCACAGTCTGACCTCACGTATTAGCTAAGATGACGCTGAAATTCTGTATTTAAGATTTCATTTTAATAGAAAAACTTAATTATTTTAAGATATTGATTTGTCAATACCATCAATATAAGTTGAATTTATTAGTTTACAGGAATTATATGATGTCCGGCAAATGATCCATAATTTAGGACATGGCGCGAACATCTGAAACTTTTTTCTCCCCCTGCGCCCCTGGTGTCTTAATGATAAGTCTCTAGCTGGAAATAATCTTAGGGACTTCCAGAACAAAAAAACATCCCATAGTTATCAGGCAACCAAACATCTAAACTTCACTCTTCACTGTCAACCCCTCTTGTGGGATAATTCATTCCCTGGAGTTCCCTTACAACACATCTTTCAAAACCCGCTTGGTATTTTTCCACGCCCATACCCCCACACCAGCCACAATTAGACTCATACTCACTAAAACAGGCCGTAAGCCAAAAGCATCTGTGAGGGGCCCTGCGATCGCTAAAGGGGCAGATAGAGCGATATTAACGGCATGATTTTGGAAGCCAAACACTTTACCATGCATGGAGTGGGGAGTACGTTGTTGAATCAAAGTTTGCATAGGTATGTAAATAAAAGAAGCTCCAATTCCCAAGGAAGCACATAATCCTAAAGCTAGTACCAAATTATGGGTAAAAGTGAACAAACCTAATACCATAGCCATGATTGAAAAACCGATCAATGGTAAAGGTCTGCGATGTAGTCTACTATTCCAATGACCCAAAATTCCTGCTCCAGACACCATACCTATACCAGCTGCCGCGAGGAAAAAGCTAAATTCTTCTTTTTTTAAACCAAATTCCGCTGTTAATCTCATTGTCAACGCGATTAAGGCTGCAAATACACAATACAGAGTGACGATTTGCAGCATGGCATTGAGAACCAAAATATTTTTTGTCAGGTAGCGCACTCCTTCCTTAAAATCTACCCAAGGATGAATGGATGCTTGCTTATCAAGTAACTTTTTCGGTTCTTTAAATCTAATGGGTAACATAATTACCGCTGAGGAAATATAGAAAGCTGCAACTACCAATTCCCGACCATAATCCAGGGCGATCCAATTCTTGGACCAATTTAAAATAGGTACTCCCACAGCAAACCCTACAATCATCGCTGTCATCATGGTGCTACTAAATAGGGCATTAGCTGCCATTAAACATTCTTTGCGAACTATTAAAGGCAGAGCTGCATGTTCAGCAGGGGCAAAAAATTGGGTAATTGTAGAAATAGCAAAGACAAGCAGCAACAGGATAATAAATTCCTGTGGTAAAAATGGCAGGCATAATACCAAGATACCTCTGACAAAATCAGAACCCACCATAATCACCTTCTTAGGGAAGCGATCCACAAATACACCTCCCACAGAACCAAACAGCATTGCTGGGATCGTAAATACCATCAGCAAGATGTCGTTTGGTTTTATTGCTAAACCTGCTGGGGGAGAGTAATTCTCCAATAAAGCAATCATTAAGACAAAGAAGACTTTATCTCCTAGTTGGGATATCAGTTGACCAATCCACAACAGCATGAAATTGCGGCTTTTAAGCAGGACAGAAAACCCATTATTCACAGCAGCAGGTTCAGTAGGAAACATCTAAACATTAAGGATAGGGATAAACGGAACGGATCGAGCATACAGGGTTGTTATTAGTTTATAGTCTTGATAGTGGAGAATTTGTAGATTCATAGCCGAAAAAATCCACTCCTATTTTCTAATTTCTCACTCCCAGTTACTAAATCCATTTTCCGGACTATTTTGTGTCACACTCCTGCAAGAGCAGGTATAAAAATTGAGTTAAACTCAGATACTGATTAGCAGATAATCCCCCAATTGGTGAGTCTACCCACCAGCCTTGAACGCTCTGTGGCTCTCGCCACATTTGTAAATGCTCCACAGCTGGCTCTGCATAAAAGTTATTGTGCCCACTACCAAGCATTTTTGAACTCCAGTGAGTAAAGTAATCGTGACTAATTCGATGAATGGGAAAATCACCCCATAGTGGCACCCCCCATCCATCTATAGCAATAAAAGCTTTGATTTTACCTCCTAAAATATGCCAACTCATAGCAGCCACTATTGCCCCCACAACTCCTGCACTAAAGCTAATAAAGACTACCGGAGTGGTTCGCCGATTTCCTAAACTGTCACATAAAAATTTAAATAGATGCACGCCTGATAAATTTACCACTCCTTTACCAGGGTAAACCAGTATATTTACTGAAGATAATTCACCTAGTTTATCAGTTATTGGCTCCAGGCAATTCGATACAAAATTTTCAGTTAATTCTGGTTGATGAATCCCAGGGCAAATAATAACACTCATTTTTATACTCATTGATCAATTATCAGCTCCCTTAACCTGCTCTTCCCAGTCTTTATTTACCCTAGAGTCTTAAAGTTAAGCAATTATAAAGATTTTCCTCGATTAGATATTTCTACCGACAATTTTTTGGTTGCTGATGAGTGTGGTTAGGGAAGCGCGAGCTGTAGTATGATCCCTTAATTGGGTCTAATTTTCAGTTCCTAATACCTAGCAGTCCACCATATTAATTCTGCGAGGTACACAGCGTTGCGATCGCCCGAAAGGTAGTAAGCTTTATATTAAAGCATTGAAGCCTGAAGAAGCACGAATAATTTTAAATCAATTAGAAGTTCACCGAACTTCCTCGCGGCGGAAGCCCCTGGCTTTAGACATGGGGAGGAAGCAACAGGGGAATTTATTCGCCGCTCCTTAATACATATCTTGCACCTTCTCAATAAGTGTAAGGTGGGCAGAGGTGGGTTACGAAATAATAAAGGTTACAGGCGATGATTTTCGCAATAATAATGATTTATATCCAAAATTAAATCAAGAAGGTGATAACAGTAAACAGAATTCGCAGTCAATTAATCAATTGACAATCGCAATATTGTGTACCTGGCAAAATTAATGTGGTCTAGTAATAGTAGGTCATTGCATGATTTCTGACAAGTAAACAAGTGTAGTGGGAGCGTCTCGCTCCCTGTTGTCAGAAGTCAGCGGGCAAGATGCCCGCACTACAATAAACTATCAAAATTAATGGGACAAAGCACTAGATAGCAGTTGTCAAGGAGCCGTTTATTAACGCTCACAAGTTTCTCATCTTTACCTACTAACATATACCTAGGGCTACCCTGACGGTGAACAAGGGGGTGTGCCAAAAGACTTGGAAAACGAAGATAGGATAACTGAATTTTGAACCGGTAGAGGCATTTTCTTCTTTGATGAGAATTGGAGGGAATGATGAGCAAGCTGCGAACAACTTATGATGGGACTCAGCATTGCACGACGTTGCAAGAAAAGTATGGAAAAACTGTAGCTTCCGCCTGTTCTGCCACTGGGGGCAAGGGTGAAGAATTATCACCTACGGAACTGGTAGGCGCAGGATTAGTAAGCTGTATGCTTTTCTCGATGGGAACAGTGGCTCAACGAGACAACTTGGATATTTCTGATACCCAAGTGGACACAGAAATCTCGATGACGGATAAGCCAGACAAGCATATCGGGGCAATCGATTTAACGTTTACCATGCCCAGAAAATTTTCTGAGGCAGATCGGGTCAAGTTGGAAAGAGCCTCGGGAATGTGCCCAATCAAACACAGTTTTGGTCCTGATACTCAGATATCTGTTCACTTCAATTATCCAGAATGATCGGATAGAGAAGTTCTCAACTAGGGGGTCAACTGTCATTAATTAAGTATATGCAAGACGGGGTTAGGTGGGCAATGCCCACCTAAGTACGAGGTTAATGATACCAGCTATAACCGTGCTAATACTGGTTCGTTACTGGTATTATTTGCAGAACTTGCTTCTGACTGAGTACAGTAGATTTCGCAGGAATTATTGGGACTTTCAATTAACTTGACTTTGTAAAGCTGAGAACCCAACTCTTGAATAGGCGATCGCAATAAGTTACTAATATGTAAAGCTATATTCTCGGCAGTAGGTACGACTTCAGCGAAGAAGGGAATATCTTTATTCAAGAAAGTATGGTCAAATGGCTCAACTACATAATCTTCAATCACTTGATTGAGCGCCCCTAAATCCACAATCATCCCTGTACGGGAATCGATTTCCCCTTTGACAGTAACTTCTAAATGATAATTATGTCCGTGTCCGTGGGGACGAGCACATTTACCGTAAATTTCAAAGTTCTTTTCATCACTCAGTTGGGTAGAAGCCAGTCGGTGAGCTGCACTAAAGTGAGTACTAACAGTTAAATAAGATTCCATGCCGTTTCCCATATAATCTGTCCAAAGTTCAGGATGTTCAAATAACTGTACGCGGACTAGGGGTAAGTGAGGAGCTAAATGCTGCCAAATGACCCTGGCTATATTTTCTGTGGTTGGTAGAGTTTGTTGAAATTCTGGCCACACATCATTCAGGTAAGAAAAGTCCAATTGGCTGGTCACTTCTTGCCTAATTACGTGCTTTACGTCAGATAAATTCAATACCATGCCATATTCATCTAATTCCCCTGCCATCGAAATAAATAATACATAGTTATGTCCGTGACCGGGAAATTTAGAGCAAGCACCGAATTGTTCAATATTCTCTGCTTCACTGAGTTCTGGCAACCAATACCGATGGCTTGCCGAAAACTGAGCGCGGCGATTTACTATACATTGCATGGGTAAGCTGGTAACAGAACTTAAAATTTCTTAATGTTTTGCTTTTACCAGCATAAACTAATTTTGACACCTAAGTGTATGGGAAGGAGGGGAGGAGGGAAGGAGGGAAGGAGGGAAGGAGTGAAGGAGTGAAGGAGTGATGGAGTGATGGAGTAGGGGCGGGGTTTCCCCGCCCGGAGGGGAATATCCCAAATGTTTAAATTTGTAGTGCGGGTATCTTGCCCGCTTGTAGTGCGGGTATCTTGCCCGCTTTGTATATAAATGGAGCTTTCCGGCTCCCACTACTCTAGAGTCTGCTGAATAACTATAAAACATTGATTTATCAATGCATAAGGGCTATTTTTTTGGGAATTAAGTGCAAGGGAATTAAAATGTTAGGTTTAAAATTCTTGCATCTCTAATTTTTTTTGATCAAAAGAATAGAAAGAAAGAGGCACCGAACTATTGCCTATTGCCTATTGCCTATTGCCTATTCCCTACCCCCACCAAGGGACTTTTCAGCAAGCCCTACTGTATATTTTTGAAAAATTGGGATGCTCCCACCCGGAGTGATGGAGTGATGGTTACTGGGGAAAGTTTAGAATGAGAAGAGTGATTTGGGAGTATTTCTATGGATTATCACGTTATTTATGATGGTAATTGTAACCTCTGTGTTACCTTAGTGCAGCTACTAGAAAAATTAGATCAAGGACAATTATTTAGTTATACCCCCATGCAAGACGAGCAAACCTTGTCACAATGGGGAGTAACATCCGAAGATTGTGAAATGGGGATGATTTTGATTGATGCCAATGCTCCAGAAAACCGTTGGCAAGGCAGTGATGCGGCAGAGGAAATTGGTAGGTTATTACCGATGGGTAAAGTATTTGTAGATGCTTATCGAGCTTTGCCTGGTGTCAAGCAAATGGGTGATAAGGTATATGCACAAATCCGTGATAACCGATATAACTTATTTGGTAAGCGAACTACTACTTATACATCGAGTTTTTGTAGTGACGGCAATTGCAAGGTATGAGTGCCTCCACGAGGGGGAAGTCAAAAGTCAAAAGTATTAAACCCCCTCGCAACGAATGAAACAAACACATTTTTATTGTTTGGCTCAAAACCTTGCTCTATAAGGGTTTTAAAATGTGTTAGTTAGGAGTAGAAGTTCATTCCTGAGCTGAAGCAAATATTGAACAATCAGAATATTAAACAGTTAATTTAGCAGTCCCTCCTGTATTAGCATTTTTAAAGAAGGCATCAAGCGATCTGGTTCTATATTTTCCAATCGCATTGGTTCTGGCTCTTCGGGAATCCAAACTACGACATTTTGATGCTGCGCGAAATCTCGATTAAAGCGTGCAATATCCTCAATACTCCACTCATCCCGAATGGATTTACCGAAGACAACCAATGTATTAATGAATTGAACAAAAAGGCTGATCATGCAATCTTCCTTTTGCTTTGTATTTGGCATATCCAGAAGCGGATGAGAGTTGATAATTTGAGCAAAGTTACGCCAGCCTAGTTGAGCGCTACTCAATAGTGGGTCACAGTAGTTCGTGGCAGTAAGCTGCTCATATAGGTGCTTCCAGCGAATCGCGTATTGCCCTGATAATATCCAAATCTGACGGATACAAGCTTCGTAGATTTCCCGGGCGACCTGAATTTGAGGAGCAAGTGCCCAAGAGCATTCTATTTCGCTACGAAAGTAACTTGTCAAGCTATTTATCCCTGCAATTACTGTCTCATTATTCCTACCTACTTTAGCAATTTTTAGATAGTCCCATTCTCTGTTTGGCTCAATAGCAAGCGGATGAAGTAAATATTGAGGCAATAGACACTGCTTAAAGTTGGTAATATCACCATCAAATTTGACT
>JAAUYD010279135.1_pt1 | contig 14689 bp, 10 predicted proteins | sample 7278101 | NCBI WGS metagenome assembly JAAUYD01 (sample SAMN14350128, study PRJNA611818) | marine sediment metagenome | isolation source: surface marine sediment (0.6m) | place: French Polynesia: Moorea | collected 2018-08
CGATCGAATTTATCCCGTCGCGATCGAATTTATCCCGTCGCGATCGAAGTCATCCCGTTGCGATCGAAGTTATCCCGTCGCGATCGAATTTATCCCGTCGCGATCGCACTAAAAAAGATCCCAAATGGGTTCTATAGAAGAATGCCGCGAGCAATTTTTAGATGATGTTTTCAAAACCATCATTGACAGCTCAACCCGCGATCGCCGAATCTATGCGTGTATTTAAATCCGTCTACGATTACCCGCCAAGCCGCAAAGCTGCCGAAAATTTCGATCTGTTTATAGATGAAGTAATAGAACGACTGAAACGCTCGGAGAAAGAAGTCGTCCAAAAATAAGTTCGGCCTTTTTGGGTTGATTGTTGAGTCTCCAGCATTATCTGTTGGGTTACTAAGGCCGAACTTATTTTCCGGACAGGTCCAAAGAGGGAAAGAAATAGCACTCATACACTATAGCTATAGTATGATAGTGTATGAGTAATAGACCTAGTATATTAATGGCTAAGAAGTTTGAGAAACGAGATCGAAAAGTTTTAAACGATTTCAAAGCACCCCCAAAAATCGAAACTCCAGAGAGTGAAACTGCGCTCGGTGAAAAGTTAAGTGTAGCTCGGCGCACGCTCTACCGTCCGTCACGTGCCGACGAAGACGAACAATCGCTGATGAAACTGAAAAAGAAGATCGGCTTAAGGACTCTTAACTATTCCCAGGTTACAAGAGCCTTATGGTGGTTGCTCAAAGAGGGTGCAATAGATGTCGCGCTCGACCCAGAGGGTATGGAATTTAAATCGCCGCAGCCAAGCGACACTGACGCGCTCGATCGTTTAGACCAGGAGCTAGCAGCCTACTTATATCACTACATAAACGAACTTCATCCAGTCAGTGAAGAGAAATAGTAATAGACTATAGCACTATATAACTATGGCTATAGTACTAGGAATCCCATTTGTATTGATAATGCTTCTTTTCACTCCTTTTTCCATGCCAAATGACCATAAATATCCCTCTCTCTCATGAGTCATGATGAAAGCCTTAAGATCCATTCCCAACTTAGTAATCTTGTACCACTCCTTCGTCGTAACAGGTTAGCTCCTAACTCTGGCTACGATACTCTATTGGATGATTGGCTTGCTCGTTCGCGTTCTCCACACACTAAAAGAATGTACTTTTCGAATATAAAAGCATTCTTCCACTGGCTGGGGGTAGAACTGAATGCCGATATTGTAGGGCAATTTCTTCTACTAGACGGGCATCAGGCACACGAGTTGGTATCCCAATATCACGGGTTTTTAATTTCTCAAAAGCTAGCACCCGCGACTGTTAACCAGAAATTGGCAGCTATCAAAAGTTTGGTTAACTATGCCAACCTAATTGGGAAATGCCACTATACTTTGACCAATATTAAAGCTGAGAAGTTAAGCCCATACCGCGATACCAAAGGCATTCCCAAAGAACAATTTAAGCTTATGTTGTCGGCTGTAGATACTGACACCATTAAAGGCATACGAGATAAGGCAATTCTATTATTGCTGTGGGGTAATGCTTTACGTCGCTCCGAACTGGTCAACTGCAACATCTCTGATTACAACCCGTCATTGGGAGAATTAACTATTACTGGCAAAGGAAAAAGCGGGCGCTCTGAGACTATTAGTTTAGGCAAGGGTGCCATAGGTGCTATCGCGCGTTGGTTAGATGCTAGAGGAGAATCAGACCCAACACAACCTTTATTCTCTGCTGTTCATAAGGGATATTGGGGAAACAGATTAAATACTCACAGCATCTATAAGTTGGTTCAAAAATATGCTAAATCGGCTGGGATAGATAAACAAATGAGTCCCCACCGAATTCGGCATTCATCTATTACTGAAGCTTTAAACCAGACTAATGGCGACGTGCGGAAAGTTCAAAAGCTATCTCGACACAGTAACTTAAATACTTTGATGATTTACGATGACAATCGTCAAAATTTACAAAGTGAAGTTACTGGGATGTTGGACGCTCTACTTGATGATTGAGTGTAATTTTAAATATTTCTAATTCATTGAACGCAACAACTTTTTCTCCTCAATTATTTTCTTCTTTTTTCTGGCTCTTAAAGAAATATTCGGCAAATATAGCTATTTGGGCTGAAAATGAGCGCCGTTCTACAGTGCTTAATTTTTCGATTTTTTTTGCCAAATCTTCAGGCAAGGTAATTGACTTTCTAACCATTTTAGTTGACGACATAATTGCCTAGTAACATCTTTTCTTATTACTAAGCTAACCTGCTTACTAAATAATACTCAATAATTTTAGTGCCACTATAACAAAATATTACAAAACCACAGTGCTTGATATTGAGTATTACTCGATGTCATACAATAGCTAATGGGAAAAAGAAATGAACAAATCATTTGCCCACCTCAAAAGTTCAAATTTAGTAGAGCTATTGTCAACTATACCACTTGGTTTAATTATTTCCGACATACTCGCTCGCCATCGGGAGTTGTTGTCAACTATTAGTACGATATGTGACCAAAAATCTCGACAGTTTTTGAAGCTATTAAGATGGCTATTGTCAGTTTATAATAAGCGCCAAAGAACCAAAGTATTCTCATGCTTAATAACAATAAGTTCATTCTCGTTCAATGCAATACTATTGCTCCCGACAAAACATTTACTGTTGCTAATTTTATAAAAGCCCTTCCACTTATTCCCATTATTGTCTCTCGACAAAATTCAATTCCTATAAATTTAACTAGTAACGAACCGCGCACGATACTGCTTGAAATGTTTTGTTATCGATATTTGGCCATATCACGTTGGCTTGAATACTATATGCTAAATAATTCCCAACTGAAATCAGATCTGATTTTTACGGAGCAAGTATATTATAAACTTCTGGCTCAAGCTATACATTCTCGTTATCAGTTAGCATCAGAAATTTATATTCAAGATGATGTTGCACCTATGTACGTCCCGTCAGCAGCTCATTGGACTTACTGGAGTGAATTAGAACATTGCAAGCAAATGTTGAAAGATGCAGGATATTTTACTCTAAGACCGAATATAGAAGGAGGCAAAACGAAAGATTATTCAAGGTTCCGCGAAACCGCTGCTGTATTGGGAGATGTGGAAAACATTCCAACTGAAGAAATCAATCTGTTTTCCACTATTTCTACTCGAAGTAAATATCCACGAAACTATGACAACCTTTTTGCAGATAGAGCGATCGTACTTGGCAAAAAAGATAAAGACATTCGCCAATTATGGAAAGAATATTTAGAAAAAGAGAAGTCTTGTTATAGCTATTCAGCTCGAACAAAAGAAATTCAAACTCCTCATATTGATGAAGATGGGAAGATTAAACTTTTTAGCTCTGGGAGAAAAAAGAAAAAAAAGAACACGCCATTAGCACCTACTGCTAAAACAGAAACTTCTACCACCACCCGCAAAAAGAAAAAAAGAAAAGTCAGAACAAAAAAATCAAAGGTAAAGAATCATTGCAGTATGTAAAATTATGTTACATAGAGAATCTCGACGGTCGCATTTTTAGATGACAAAAAACTTGTTAACTCTTTGTTATCACAGGATCTCAGAACCAAAAAGTGGTTGTCTTGAAAAGTTTTTTATATTTTATTAATAATTACACGACCTCATTAGGTCTTGGCAAACCTCTAATCCTATTGTCTGATAGGGCTAGGGAGTAAAAAAAAAAACCGTCATGAAAACACTTCTAAGCGATCGACTTTGCGGAGTTGGTACGACCAGCACTACTACCGAAAATTGAATTGTCTCAAAAGACAAAGCAAGAACAGATGCTTAATGCAAATAAAAAAGAAGAAAAGTTTGAACTTCCTGTCTGAATTAACGTAGGGCGTGACGCGAATGCGATTGTAACTGCGATCGCTATGAGTGTGACACGTAACGGCGCGGGATATATAGCGCAGTAGCGCTAGGGACGCAAGCCTATACGTGTTTTGCCATATCGCGAAACTCAATCCAATCTAATCCACCAACAGCGCTTCCTAAGAGCAGGAAGACAAACAGAATAACCACTTTCAGATTAGACCAGATTGGAAAATTTCACACGCTACAGAGACGACTAGAGAGGAAAAATTTTTCCAAGTACACGAAATGTAACTAGTTGTCTATAAATTCAGAAAGGAAGCCTTCCGAAATTCACAACAGGACAGGCTCCCTATGAAAGAAATAATATCAAAAAGCAACAATAAAAGTCAACTTCATAACCGATACGAATACGAGATAGTTTCCATACCGCACCGCGTAGCGGATCTCTTCGAGATCGCCCATCGAGAGAGCAAAACTATAGATAGACGCTATCGAGTTCGACACAAAGAATCAGGAAAAGTCTCAGCGCCACTGACATTAGAAGAAGCGCGAAGAATATTGAAAAGCACCTCTGTGCGAGGAGGTGCAGCATGATTCTCAGACCTTCAACTGAGTGGAGATACCTCAGAGACGGAAGTTGCGAAAATTGTAGAGGCCAACGAAAAGACTGCCGTAAAAATCTAAGGACCAACACAACTCATTGTCGAGAACCAGTCGCAATCGGACGAGTAGACTGTGGGCACGATCGAATAGGCTTCGGAATGTCTAAGGACTCTTCGGAAGTAGAAGCTTACAAACGAGAACAACAAGCTTTGTCACGAAAAGAGAAAGAACGCGAACAGAGAAAGAGAGAGGCAAAGAAACTCGAACACGAACATCAAAGACCAGAAGAGGTAGAAGCTTGGAAACGACAACAAAAAATTCTATCGCGTAAAGGAGAAACTTGGAAACAAAAACAACAACGCGAAGGAGCATCAAAAAGCTCGCAGAGAGAAATAGAAATAAAAAATCTCAGGCAGAAACATAAAAGCTACTCGGTCGAAACAGTTCAAGAACAAAAAAGCGAACGTCGAGAATCAGAAAGCTACGAGCATCTATTGTCTGAAGAGCAGCGCCACCTCGTAATTACAGAAATAATAAACCAACTACCTTTGTGGAAGAAACATTACAGACAACTACGGGAGCGAGGTTTGACTGACGAGGAAATAATAGCAGGTGGTTATAAATCTGTAAGCCAGTGGCAAAATTTAAAAGAGCCAGTAGACAACCGTCTAGCAGGGGTCAAGCTTGACGGTAGAAGCTTAACAAATTTTGATAGTGGGATAATTTGCCCAATAAAAAATAATAAAGGTCAATTTGTTAGCTGGCAGCTCAGACGCGATAACTGCTCGGATAAGGAAAGCAAATACATTTGGGCAGCAGGAGAGAAAAAACGATTTCCTAAACCTACCAGCCACTTAAGGAATGGGGAGTTACCCCTAGCAGTCCACAAATCAGAGAATAGCAATTTTAAAGACGTATTAGGGCTTGTAGACAGCGTAGGTATAAAACCACATATCGCTAATTCTAAGCTGAATATGGATTTTGTAGGAGCCTCTGGAGGGCTTTTTGCAAAAAGTCCCCAAACATTACAAGGAGTCCTCAAAGAAAACCAGCCAGAAAAACTAGTATATTATCCAGATGCTGGAGATGTCGCTAATTCCAATATTGTAAGAACGATTAAACAAACGATCGAACTAGTAACCGAGTGGGGATATCAGATTGAAATTGCTTGGTGGGGGCAGGTCAATAAATCCGACGGGGATATTGACGAAATTAGCTCAGAGAAAATACTCAAAATAAAGTATTTAACTCCTGAAAAATTCTTCAAAATAGCTGAGAAAATAGCCTCTCAACAGAAAAAAGAGAAACGTAAAAAAGCGGCTTTGAAGGAAATAAAAACACTCAAAGACTTGACCTGTATTGTCAACAAGTTGATTGACGAGCCACATTTCCCAAAAGAGCTAGCGCCAGAAATATTCGACGCTTTTAAGTCAGGAATTCTTAACTTAAAAGGTGCAAAAGGAACGGGGAAAACAACTCTAATCAAAGAACTAGTAAAGCTCTTCAGAGAGCAAGGTATGAATGTAATTCTCATTAGTCCTCGAATTGCACTAGGGAGAGAGGCGTGCAACAAACTAGGGTTAAATTGGCGAGAAGATGACTCATATGAATGGCAATACTATGAAGAGGCGGAACAACTTGTTGAAACAAGTAGACAAAAAGATTTATTGGGAAACGCCGAGCGAGTTAACTACGAAAAGAAAAAAGTACTGAAGCAAAAAACTGAAAAAACTAAAGATATAATTCTAGCTAACGGTATTGGTTTATGCCCTGAATCTCTCCCAAAACTAGCACATAGAGACTGGAGCAATACAGTAGTAATTATTGATGAAGTGGAGTTAGTTTTCAGCAATATAGTTACTAGTTCTACCTGTAAAGAACGAAGGGCAAAAATATTAAAAGTCTTACAAGAAAAAATTCCCGAGTGCGTAAATAACAGAGGGCTACTTATCCTTTCGGACGCAGACTTATCCAATAGAAGTTTGAATTATGCCCAAGCACTAGCGCCAAACGCTCCAGTTTATACAGTAATAAATAGCGCCAAACCAAAGCGGTGGAAAATCGATTTTTACAAAGGCACGAAAGACAAGATCTTACAGGAGATTTATGACTCGATTGAGGAAGACGTAGAAATTGAAGGGACTGGGGAAACCAGAAAAATGAGGTTCGTGGTCGCTTGCGATAACCAGTCAGAACTAGAGGCTTTAGAGAAGATAATTTTAGAAAAATATCCAAGAATAAAATGCACCAGAATAGATAGTACGGCTACTAGAGAACAATGGGGACAGGATTTCGTAAAAAATCCAGATGAGGCAATCCTAATTGAACAGCCTCAAATACTTCTTTACAGTCCTTCTATGGGAGTGGGTTGCTCGATTGAGGCTGAGGAAAGATTCAAGAAATGGTCGATAAAAGTCCCTTGGTTCGACAAAGTTTTTGGTTTATTCTTTGGTACTATAGTCCCGTCCCAATGCCGCCAAATGTTGGCAAGAGTAAGAGCAGCCGTACCGAGAGTAATCTGGGTAAAAAAATCTAACCACAGCAATATCACAGGATGCCGCAGCTATTTCTGGAAAGAAGTCAAAGCGCAAATGCTCAAGTATCACGCTCAAGAATCGTTGGCTATCGAACTCGCTCTTGAATTTTCGGGAGCAGACACAGACGATGAGTCACTGCTTGCTACGCTATTTGAAATGCGAAATCCAGAAACCAATACCTGGGACAATCCCCACATAGACCTTTGGGCAAAAACTATCGCTAAAAGAAACTTCGATTTTGCCCACCTTGCTGAAGTGCTTGAGGAGGAGCTAAGAGAAGAAGGACACGAAATCAATTTACTTGAGTGCAAAGACAAAACTGAAGAATCTAAAGAAATCAAGGAAAACAAAGAGCTAAATCTAGAAACACGCGCCGCTAACATAGCAAACGCCGAAGATATGCCTCTTGAGGTGGCTCAAGCTTTAAACAGAAACCTATCACTCTCTACCGAGAAAGAACTCCAAGTAAAAAAAGCTCTCTTAAAAGCTGAACTACCGAAAACAGAGCTTACCCAAACATTTATTCACGAAGCAATTTTAAAAGACCGAAGAACCTGGCTTAAACAAGTAAAACTTTGGTGGATGTTCTTAAACCTAGAGAAAGCCAAAGAAAAGGATCGGAGCCACTGGCGGCATAAGCTCAAACAATTTAGTGAAGGAGTCCCTTTTCTTCCTGATGTAAAAACATACTATCTAAAAGCTAAAACGATATCAGACACAGGCATATTCGATATTATCGATATTAACAATCTAGACAAAGAGTACACCGCTGAGAGTTTTAAAGAGCTTCACAAAAAAGCTTGTCAACCCAAAATGCGCTCACTGCTCAAAACAGCTCTGAACATAACAGCCAGCAAACAAATATCAGAGGTACAGCTTGCTGGAAGAATTTTGGCGAAAGTGGGAATGAAGCTTGAGAACTCTCGTACTGAAAACTTACCCAATGGCAAAAAGCTCAGATATTACAAACTAGTTATCCTAGATATCGAAAATTCTCGGCAATCTATACTAGACAGTTTAGACCAGAGATATGAAGAGCTTGCCGTTAAAAAGACGGCACGAACAGAAAAAAATACCTCCGTTGGCGAAAGTTTCCACACAACCGAGCAAACCCCTGCCACACCTAGCTCAGACCTCGGACACCTCAAGCCTAGTGTTATATATACCAATAAGCGTGTGGTGTCGATAATCAACCCCCCCCATTCTGGTATCTCTAAAGAAGGGGAGGCGGGCTTGAATCGGGAGGCAATAAAAGAAGATTCTCCCGTAGTACAAAATAGAGATACTACAAGTAGTCAGTCAGATTCACAGGTTAATTCGCCTGAATCAACAGATACTTCGCAAGCCAGACAAGAAGACTGGATAAGCTTGGAAGACTTTAAATTAGTAGAAAGTATGTTGGAGGCTCCAGATCTACCAGACGAGGACATTTACAGCATAATTAGGCTCATGTCCCAGAAGGCGCTGAATACGTTTTTGAGGTGGATTGGTAGCCGTGGGGACACAAGACAGTTTGAGATGTTCAAATTGCGCTTAGAGACGATTTTAGAAGGGTATACTTACCAGAGTGTCGAACCCGAGCGCCGAGAAATCGCCCCCTCAGAATTGGAAAATATAGCCTCGAATTTAGCCAAGTGTACATCTCCTGAGTCTCTAGGAAAACTGAAGCAGACCTATAAAGATTGCGGGCTATTTTCCAGAAAGATATTTAACGAAGCGGCTAAGCTTTTGCCCAGATCCGATCGAGAACGTCTCAAGGAATTTGCGCTAGCTTCTCGTGCTGAGGAAACTTTCGAGAGTTCTAGCGCTCCAGTTGAAAAGTACGATCGATCAGACTTAGAGTATCTGGCTACCAATATCGAGCGGATTTACCGTGGGGAAGTATTTTTACTCTCATACCTCTCGCAGTTCCCCACTCAGGTTTTAGAGAAAGTCTGGTCAGTTCTAGAAGTCGATCGAGGTCGGGAGGTAGTTAATAATTGCTTGGCTAAACTACGCTCGCTCTCTGGCTTTCAAACAGATTTTCTCTTAGAAGCAAGCTTTTAGTGAATCGTTAATCTGGGTTTTTTATGACTATCTGAAAACTCAAACCAGCGTCAAGCCAAAAGTAAGGAGTGAAACTGTTTTAGTACATATTTAATTTCTCTATTATTTGGGGGTTAAATAATATTGCATAGCAATAGAGTAGCAAAAAATGTAGTGATGGTGTATCAAAGAGGTGGCGAGCGAGTGGCAATAAATAATAGTGAAACAGCAAAAAAAGGACAACTCAAAACGCTCTTGGAATAAATATGAAGCCGAACAATACTATATCGAGAGTAAGGATTTAATTTCGCTTAGAGATTTGGCATCGATAGCGGGTCGAGGAACAACCACTGTATTTAAGTGGTCTAAAGCTGGTAACTGGGTATCAAAACGCGAAAAGTATTGGGCTGAGCTTAATAAGAAAACTCGTGAGAAAACGATTTCTCGTGTTAGCGATGTTTGGAGTAAAGAAGCTGAAGAATTAGCAACAGAGCATTTAGAGCATCATAAAAAGTTCAGGAAATTGGCCGAGATGCTTTTAGACACTGCGATCTCAATAGCTAGTAATTCAGAAGACCCCATCGAGGTTTTTAGAAAACTCAAGACAGGCGATTTGAACCACATAAGCCAAATTAGCGAGCGCGCGGTTAAAGGCGAAAGGGATTCTGTTGGCTTGCACTTGGCGATCGATCCTAATGCCGCGATTAGGCTCATAGAAAGTATGGGTTACGTCATCATAGATCCCAGTGAACCCGTTGACAGTAGAGTTATAGGAGCGGATTTAAATTAACTCTTAGTAGGGTTAACCAGTTAGAGTTTTTATAACCAGTTATTCTCGTTGATTAACTAGTTAGGCTACAATGTAACCAGTTAGTAAAGTATAACTAGTTAATCAGCTCAGATAAAAGATGTCAAAAGCACTGGAAGCAAAAGTAAATGAGCTATATGAGGCTACTAAGGATTTGCAATCGTTTGAGGAAATGAAGCCACATTGCGATCGCTTTAACTCTTGGATTGCCTTGCAAGAATATAGCGTTAAGTCTTTAGGCACTGTATTGAGTCGAGCAGGTTTTTATAAGAAGTTTAAAGAGCTTGACTTAGAACAAGGAAAAAATGCCGTTTCAGTCCCACAGTTAGATAAAAATGGAAACCAAGTAGGAACGCAGTTAAAGCATTACGTCCTCACCCAATGCGGTTTGACGGATGATGAATGGTTAGAAAGAAACACCACCACCCGCGCTACAAAAAGACTGGAAAATAGCAATGAAATAGACCCCGAAAAATACTTTAGGGTTGTTGCTGAGTTGTTAGAAAGTGACGAGCCACACGAGTTAGCAGTTGGTCTAATTTGTGCCACTGGTAGAAGACCTCATGAAATATTAGCGCGGGCCAAATTCACTGCGATCGAGAGTAAAGATTATCACGTAATGTTTTCTGGTCAAGGTAAAAAGAGAGGTGAAAAACCAGTATTTGAGATAGCTACTCTATTCCCATCTGGCTACATTATTCAGCAATATAAGAAGCTTCAACAACATGAAAGTATAAGAACATTACTAAAAGAAGTAAAAGCTAATTTTCCTAGAGATATATCAGAGCAAAATCGTTCTATTGATAGCCGTCGCAATGGCTCTTTAAATCGCGTTGTCAGGGCTAAATTTGACAATAGAGATAATGACAATCCAGCGTTGGCTCTCAGGCACGATGAAGAGCAAAATAATTGTAAAGCTCTACGGGCTGCTTATGCTAATTTAGCCACGGCTCGCGACTGTTCTAGATCTATTGGGGAACAGATGTTACACGCTGCTAAGCTTTTAGGACACTATACTCATGAAGAGCCTACAGATAGAGACTTGCAGAACTTAATGACTACTTTAAGTTATACAGATTATTACGTTGAAAAACCCGTACCATTTCCACCTATGGAAAAAAATATTATTTTTAATGAGGAACCCTTCTATAGTAGTCAAGTTAAAAACGAAGCAGAAAAGTTATCGTCAAAAGGGTTCCTCATTAAAAATAAAAAAAGTCCCATTCCAGTTAAAAAGAAAAAAGAATCTCTGGGTCATATTAGAGTCTATAGTGAGGATGTACGAGTTCTTAAGGAGTTACAAAAGGAGTGGTCATTACCCAACCAAAAAGTAACTGTGAAAAGGTTAATTGAAATTGCTCAAAATGCTAAGCAGTTAGAAGCTCAATTGTTAGGATTAAATGAAAAAAATAAAGAGCTAAAAATTCAAAGATTTGCTTCTGAGAAAAAGTTAGAAAAAGCTGACCAATCGTCAGAAAAATTATTAGAGCTACAAAGGGAAATTGAAAAGTTAAAAGCTCAACGAGCCGAGCATGAGAAACAGCTAGAAAAAGCCCAGGACTTATCAGAAACGTTATTAGAATCACAAAGGGAAATTGAAGAGTTAAAAAGTCAACGAGCGTCGTATGACAAGGAGCTAGAAAAAGCTAAGGGATTATCAGAAAAGTTATTAGAATCGCAAGCTGAAATTGAAGAGTTAAGAAGTCAACGAGCGTCGTATGAGAGACAGCTAGAAAAAGCTAAACAATTAGAGGGGGAACTATTAGAATCACAAACTAAAATTGAAGAGTTAAAAGCTCAGCGTTTGGAGCCTGAGAAACAGCTGGAAAAAGCTAAACAATTAGAGTCAAAAGTCTTAGAGTTACAAACGGAAAATGAAGAGTTAAAAATTCAACAAGCCTCGCATGAGAAAGAGCTAGAAATGGAAAATTTAGATGCTAGAATTAGTCGGATCTTGGATGAAAAACTATCAAAATTATTCCCTCAACCTATAGCAGTTGAGACACCTACCGCCTCAGAAGTTGTTTCTACTAAAAAGACTTTCATACCTCAGCCTAAAGAAGACGATACAGACTGGGAAGGTATGAGCAGTGAAGAGTTAAAACAAAATAGAACTAGTAACGCTGCTGAAGAGAAATTAAGAAGGTCATTTTTAGCGCTTACCTCACATAACGACATGAAAGCTACAAGTAACGACGAGCGATGGGTAATAAATAATCAAGCTTTGAGACAATTAAGTGGATGTAATGGAATGGTGGTTAAAGATTGGATGAATCGGCATAGAGTAGCAATTGACGACCACAATGGTAAGTATGGCTTAGGCTTGTACCATAACAAAGGTCGTGGCGATATCACAGAAGTTATCCAATGGTAAACTATTATGCACGAATGTCTCGCTCTATAAATGTCTCCGCGCTCGATAAGTGACATTCGTTTTAGATATTTAATTAAGAAATGATACTGGAGAATTAACAATGACTACAATCAAAGCTATACCTGAAGAAATACTATTATTGATTCAAAATTTACCACAAGAATCTTTAAGAGAATTAGCGATTTTTCTTGAGTATCTTCAATATAAAAATAGTCTCAAAAAGAATCAAGATAATAAAACTATTCAAGAGCCAGAAATAGAAGCAAAAACAACAATAACTGCCTCAGAAAGCGAAAAAATAATCGAAGAGATGTTAAGAGAAGTAAGTAATTCTCTACCTTCCCTCTCTGACTATGCAGTTAGTCGTGCTAGTATTTACGAAGATCATCCCTAAATATGAATTATCTAGTCGATACTAACATCTTGCTGAGATTAGTAGACCGCAATCATCCCCAACATCCAATTATTCGTAAAGCTATCCGCATACTTCGCAGTCAAGGTGATAATTTATATATCACACCACAAAATTGTGCTGAATTTTGGAATGTTGCTACTCGTCCTAGTAATAAAAATGGCTTTGGTTTAGATCTAGAAAAAACTGCTAAACTTTTACAATTTATCGAGCGGATTTTTCCTGTCGTTTCTGATGCCAAAGATATTTATCCAGAGTGGAAAAGGTTAGTTAAAGATTTTCAGGTTATGGGGGTACAAGTTCATGATGCTCGTTTGGTTGCAGCTATGAAAATTCATAGTATAACTCATATTTTAACTTTTAATGTTGGTGATTTTGAACGCTATCGAGCCGAAGGAATAGAAGCAGTTAGTCCTCAAGATTTGGTAAATATTAATTAATAATTGCGCGCTCGTGTGAGGTTGGTGGGATATTTTCCGTCAATGGCGATCTCGTTCACGAGCAGCGTAGCGGTGCGATGCGCCGTAAGTATAACGATTATTCGAGATAAAAACTTTCAAAAACTAATCAGAAATTGACTCCAAATCTTGAACTGCTTATGGAGAAATAATATAATTACTTAAGCAAAATTTTCTTGTGCTTGATTTATTTTATCAAGGAGTTGAATCATAACTTCTTCTCCATCTCTACTTTCTCCTCTTTCGAGTTGTTCTAAACCTACTGCTACTTTTTGGCGGGTTTCTTTGACCCACTCTTCATACTGTTTGCGATTATCTTCATTGCTTAGATAAACACTCTCAGTTAGTAATTCTATAGCAGCAGCTATCGCTTCATCAGCAGAAGGATATTGACCGCTTTGAATTAGAGAGTTGATTACCTTTTCTTGTTCAGGATTTAGTGTTATTTTCATTAGTTTTTTGGCGAATTAAGCTAATCTCTATGAGCTTTTGTACGCTTTGTGTTGGGTCTGCTAAAAATACTCTCTCGATTTGTATTGTTTTGAGTATTTTATGGTCAGAAAAATAACTCCGATGATGATTGTATGTTTGATAATTTTATTGAATTAGATAGACAAATATTAATGATCTTTTTACCAATCAAAGAGGTAGAAATATCTACTTGGTGAACTTTGACCAATTCTTGATGAGAATTATTGACTAAGAGTTTAATTGTGTCTGAGAAGCTTTTGCTGCTTCTCGATGCCCAACCAATTCATGAGCAATTGAACCTTTCCAAGTTATACGGGTATTAGCGGTGAAAGTCTGTAAGGATTCCGAGGGAGATTAAAACCTTGCGAGCGCTTGTTTTTTAGATTGTCAATACCAACTAAAACAAACATTATCAAAACTTTTGCTGGCTTTAAACGAGGTAACGAATAATTCATTTTAAACGTCGGAATCCTTCTATAGCGATAGGTTAATGGCACCGCAAGCATAGTTTTAAGTAAAAAGGATTCCGACGTTTAAAATAATTTCCTTCCGTAAACTAACTAAATTAGTTGGTTGGTTGAGTTTTTGATTTGGGTAATTATGATATTCTAGTAATTATATAGTAATTACAAAAGCCCAAGGTTTATGAAAACCAAAATCGTACCTATAGGAAATTCTCAAGGCGTGCGAATTCCAAAACCTTTTATTGAGGAGTGCGGTTTGACTGGAGATGTGGAAATGGTTGTCAAAGATGGGTGTATCGTTATTTCCCCCGCAGAAACACCACGCCAGGGTTGGGATGAGGCATTTAAGGATATGGCATTAAATTCTGACGCGCCGCTACGCGGATCCGCTGATGCGGATCGCCTTTTGATTGACGAGGAGATTCAACACGATTGGGACGACTCGGAATGGCAGTGGTAAAGTATCCGCAACCCAACCGATTTGAAATCTACATTATTAATCTCGATCCCACAGTGGGATCTGAAATTAGAAAAACTCGCCCTTGCTTGATAATTTCTCCTAATGAAATGAATCACAATATCCAGACTGTGATTATTGCACCTATGGAAAAAAATATATTTTTAATTAGGGAACCCTTCTATAGCGGTAAGTTAAAAGCGAAGAGACATAATTATTTGGAAAAGGGTTCCCTAATTAAAAATAAAAA
>JAAUYD010106966.1_pt1 | contig 14681 bp, 11 predicted proteins | sample 7278101 | NCBI WGS metagenome assembly JAAUYD01 (sample SAMN14350128, study PRJNA611818) | marine sediment metagenome | isolation source: surface marine sediment (0.6m) | place: French Polynesia: Moorea | collected 2018-08
CATTCGCTTTTACAGATTGCGATGCTGTTTCACCATTTCCCTTCTCCATGTTTGTAGATATTCCAACTTCCCCCTCATCTACACTCTCAAATTGTCTGGGTATGGGAAATTTAACCTCCGACGAGGAAGTAGATATTGGTGATGTCAACTCAACATTCGCTGACACAGAATATTGTGGTGCAATGGAGATTGATGATATTTCCTCGCTAACCTCAGTAGGGGTAACTGTAACATCGCTGTTACTCTCCTCCCTCTCTCCTTCCCCGTATCTTTGTAGATTTGGGTTGTTTGTCTGAGTTAATTGCTTGTCAGAGTAATTTGGAGTTTGGTTTGAATCTAAAGGTAACTGTAACCCAAAACCCTCTGCTTGTAAATGTGGCTTTTCATCAACTTCAACAGAATTCTGTACAGTTTCTAAAGGATTCACTTGCGGTACAACAGAATACCTTGGTGTTTCTGTTACAGCATCCAATTTAGCCTCTGTTTCTGGTTGAACACCCTCCGTCAAAGTAACTTCATATCCAGTAATAATAGTACTCTCTTGTCTACCCTCATCTTCCCATATTTTACCCCTGTCTGGCTGAAATTCCACCCTGGGGGTTGTTTCTGAATCTTGTATAAGATTTTTATCCCCCCTTGGCATCCTTCCCGACCATTCCTCGGAAATTACCAAAGGCATAAAACTCAAATCTGGCTCGTCATCTATCGGTGCTGATGGCTCAGATTCCCATGATGCATCTTCAGTATAATCCCCAGGCATCGCAGGTAAGGGTAAATACATTGAACCCGTCAACGGTTCTACGGTGGGTATTTCCCCCATGGTACGTGCAGCCATTGTAGCGATAAAGTCACTCATGAGCCTACTAAATCCAAATAGAGCTGCCTTCTGACCACACTCATGGACAATATATCAGCTTCTCGCCAACCGTAAAAACGCGCAAGAGTGTGTACTTCTTGCAACAACCGTTTTGCCCGAGCCGTAAGTTCAGTCCAGAAAAATGAGACAATATCAAACAGAAGTTGCCAAGAATGTTCGCAAGCTGGACAATTCAAGTTTAAGAGTATTTCCGCTTGGGGGTCCCATTTAGCCATTTGCTGTACTACTTGATTGACAACAGCCACAGATAAATCCTGATAAGCCACAGAATTACCCTTGTGACTAGCCTCAAGGATACAGCGTTGCATCAGTAGCTCATTAGCAATTTTAACATCTTTATACCCAACAATCGCAGCTAAATCTTGGCTGTTTGGTAACCGAAATTGCAACTCTACCCCTTCCATCTGCAAATTATACACTTCAACTTTGGGTGACAAAATTTCCGCAACACGAATATCTGGAATGTTAATATCAAATTCCAAGCGATCGCCACAATTCGGACATTCAGCCAAACCGTTCATTTTGTCACCAAAGGTGATTTCTCTCAGGGTAAGTAAATAAGCATCCCGCTGTCCAATACTCAAAGATGCTAACTGTGAGGGTGACATTTCTGGACAACCAAATGCAAGCACAGTCAATGCTCGATCTAAAGGGTGCTGACTTTGTCCAATTTCCCAAATCCGTAAAATGTGATGGGCTGACAGAGAACGCATGTTTCAAGTCAAAAGTCAAAAGTAATACAGCAACTGTGTAATTAGAGAGAGGATTTACGCACTCATTACCAGAAGTAAGTAAAGTGTTTGGGATTGCTTTGTGATGTCCCAATGACCATTATTACCTTGTCCGTGCGTAACTCCTGAGAGGAAAAAGACACAGCAAGACATTTCTCCCTTGTCTCCACACATCTTGCATCAACGTATTAATACGTAAATATTGCCCTTGCAATAAACATATATTTTTAGCAATAAATTGAAAAAAAAGGGTTTGAAGCCTGCGTAGGCAGGCTTAGGTTGTATAGCTTTACCCTTGTAGGGTATAGATGCAAGATATGTGTCTTCCCCCTCTCTCCCTTAAGCTGCTGGATCTTCGTAACTTGGCTCACTTGGCTCAGTTACAGATTCATCCCTTACCCAGCCTTCATTTTGCAAGGTAATTGACTGAATCGCCACTGCATTGGCGCTAGCATCAAGTTCCGGTATAGCCTGATACTCTGAGACCCAACAACGGAAAACGTTATAGGAAATGACTTTTTGACCAGCTTCGTTAAAAACATCAATAATGATGTCCTTGCGAAAGTCAGATAAAGATACTTCCTGAGTCCGTGAATCTGCCTCAGCTTGAGCGTTGTTAAAACTCCAGACCTTATTAGCCCATTTCTCAAAATCTAGATCGTGAGTTACTCCCCTTTCTAGGGTAATGGGTTCATACTTTGATTGTCCAGGGGACTTACGCACCGTACTGGGGTCACCCCCTACCCGATGTTCTACTACTTCAGTGGTTCGCTTGAGCATCCCTACTTTACTAATACCAGCCACATATCGACCATCCCACTTCACCCGGAATTTAAAGTTCTTATAGGGGTCATAGCGGTTGGCATTGACGCTAAACTGTGCCATGATTTACTCCTTAGGTTGCGATATTACCGGCTATTTGTTGGAATTTGATAATTACAAACTCCGCAGGCTTAAGGGGGGCATAACCGACGATAATATTGACAATGCCCCGATTTATGTCATTCTGAGTAGTAGTTTCCTTGTCACACTTGACAAAATAAGCATCCTTAGGACTGCTACCTTGAAATGCTCCCTGACGGAACAGATTATTCATAAAAGCGCCAATATTTAAGCGAATTTGCGCCCATAGGGGTTCATCATTGGGTTCAAATACCACCCACTGAGTCCCGCGATAAAGACTTTCCTGTAAGAACAAAGCCAGACGACGTACTGGTACATACTTCCACTCCGAAGCAAGTTGATCCGCACCTTCTAGGGTTCTTGCCCCCCAAACAATATTTCCATACACTCGGAATGTGCGCAAACAGTTAACACCTATGGGGTTCAACTGACCATTTTCGCCATCGGTCATTTTGTAAGCTAATTCCCTTACACCAGAAAGAGTCGCTTCTATACCCGCTGGTGCCTTCCATACACCCCGTTGAGCATCTGTACGGGCAAAAATACCAGCCACCACACCACAAGGGGGAAATTCTTGCAAGCGGTTTTCCTTATTAGGATCGGACAGCTTCACATTGGGATAGTAAATTATGGCATTTTCATCTCGCAATCCCAAACTATCCACCCCTCCATCCTCAGCACTAGCCTTCACCCTTGAGGGATCTATCCAAGCAGTAGGTGGATCGACAATCAACATAGCACGGCGCTTTTTACAATACTTGAGGGCTTTTGCCAGTAAATCTTTGCCTGCATTATCATCAGCAACAGCACTACCGCGCACACGGGGTGGAATACACAGTAAATTAAATAAATCTGCTTTTTCCAAAGCATAGATACCCGTTTTGTCACCCGGACTTCCCTCATATTGCTGCTCATAAGAGATATTTGCTTCAGTACCATCTAAACCTCCAGCGAATTTGATGGGATTGTCCGGATCGTTTGCAATAGGAGGACGCTCGCTATTCTCGGGTATCCTACCATCTATGCGAACAAGGTTTGATTGTTGCTCCAGCACCGTGGTTACAAACCTGGCAGAATCTGGATCTACAGAAACATTCCGAAATGATTCTAGGACGATTGGTGGATCCTCTTCCTCTGCTGCAGGTTCTAGAATAGTCAAATTAAACAGCTTTGTATCTGCTGGTTTTCTAGTTTGATGATCAACTTCCGCAATCAAACCATCAACCCACTTGCCTTCACTAGCAGCCTCTAAATTCAGCCAACCAATTGGCGATGCCAGTTTTGCTTTAGCAGCATCACTAGGAACAACTCGGATAATCAGGGCATCAGTACCACCATTGAGAAAATATTGCTGTACAGCGTAACTCATGGCACTCTTTACCCAAAGACCACCAAACTGACGCTCAAAATCGCCAAAGCTTTGAATCCTGACTGGTTCGTTTGTTGGTCCCCTGCTTGCTATGCCAATAAAAGCCGTAATTGAGGTTGCAACCCCGATAATTGTACGTACACCACTGGGAATTTCTTCAATGTAAACACCAGGATAGGTGGGAGTGGTAGGCATGATCGATTCCTCTACTTAGTGTCATTAATCAAAATTAATTTCTATAACTATGGATTTGGAGTGGCATCACGTCCGACTAGAATTTCAATCTCAGCTTTGTTTTTATCTTCATCTGGATATTTATTAGAAAATGTCATTTGCTTAAGATCTGTTCCTAGTAAAGAGACGGCTCCTGTACCTAAGAAAATTTGGGGTTGATCTAGTTGAATTTCATTACCATTACCCACTTTGTATGTTAGTTCTCCCTCAGATGAACTATACAAACTCGATTTAATCAGCAAAAAGCTAATTGTTCCTTGAGCCACTTCAACAACAAGCGGATCTGCTTGAGGTTCAATAGCTACCTTAATTTTGTTGTAAGCTTCAACCTCCATTTCTTTGGGAAGCGAGACTTGTGGTCCTCCCGAAACTTGTACGCTGAATTGAACTTTGATATTTATCATCAAAAATTTCCTCACTTAAGATTATGAACACCTAAATTAGTCTGGAGAATAGGGCAGTTTTCTTCCTTAACCTTGCACCCATTAGCTGGCAACACTTTTGATGTAATCTAACTAAGATTTCAAACAAAACACTCAGTAATTTAGCAATAACTGACTAAGCGATGGGAGCAATGATTTCAGTTTGGTCAGTTTGACAACTCAAAAACATCATCATCCTTGTAGAAATGTAAAACGTGAAAGCAGATTGAGTACGGAATGAGACACTTTTTGCCAAAAAATCATTCATTATTTCTTAATGCTTGTTCTTCTCATAGCAGTCATCAATCAACAATTATGATGAAGTAAAAATACTTCGTTTTTCCGGTTGAAATTATACTTTTTTCTCCGATAATTGTGTTTGTAAGCTTTAAGGAGGGCTAGATGCTGATTAAGAATCTTTTTGCTTGGCTGGTACTAATTCCATTTTTTATTGCTTTTGCTGTGGGTTTTCTTAGTTTTAGATTGAAGAAATCTTCCACTCCACTTGAGTCAGACTCAACAGAGGAAAACAAAACCACAATCAAAACCTAGTGCAACGAGGTAGGAGTTAGGAGTTGGGATATATATTTATAATTCTCCCTTCTACCTTCTACCTTCTGCCTTCTGGTACTAGTTGTTTCTTGCCAACCTGCTGTGTTGAGTTATAGTTCAAAAGTTCTATTTTTTGCTTACAGTAGTTGCTCTACTGAAGTCTGAGTTAAGTAATTTTAAATCAGATGCAGGTAATTCCACTCCCAATTTCTTTTCAACCAAGTCTTTCATCCAATTGAAGACTATGGTGAAGGAGTTAATCAGCAACTTGATAATAGCATCCAGCAATTCTTTTGGTTCTGGGTTTTCCAATTCCATCCATTGACGAAATGCCCAACCAGTGCGGAAACCGATATTCCATACCCAAATTACACAGACTATCAAAAATAGAAACAACATCAAAAGTAGTATGGCTGTTTCCTTAAATAATTTCCAGATCTGAACTAGAGTCTGTTTATAAATTTTGATGGTGTCTTTGTCAGACAAGTTATGCCAAACAACATTGGCTTGATATTGGATGGGATTCATAAGTTTCTTTTCTTCATCACCCATATCCATGAATTTACTCGTAAATGATAACTTCGGTATACCGAAATCTGTTTTTAGCAACAATTTGTATCATTTTTCGTGATTCAGACTACAAAATTAGGCAAACCCGGTCAACAAAAATCTATAGTCATACGTCTTAGGACATAGATTTAATCAACAATGGCAGCGACTATTAGTAACTGACCAACATTTTATTTGTTCTATATTTTATGTTTTAACTTAATTCAGTATGATACAGAAAAATTGATAGATTTATTACACTATATATTGCAATTTAATTAAGTGAATGACAAATTGTAAAGTGTAATAAAGAATTATTAAAAATACTGTGAAATTAAATTAAAGAAGCTTTGATTGTGCTATGAGAAGGAAGGAACTGGAAGTTGCTTTAGGCTGGACTCAAAGTGCGAAAAAATAATTCCGAGTGAAATTACGACGGGTAGGGATGCCCATCCCACGATTGTGTCTATCAATGGGTGACTTTTGAGTTACCCGTAGTGGTTGGCGATGTAAGGAATTTAGCCAATGAGTATTCGCTCCCATTCTCAAGCTCAAACTACTTCAGAAACATCTCAAACCTCTGTTACTAGTGAACTCTTGCAACGTCCCCACCAGCAGCAAACAGAGGTAGTTAATCAGCAACAAGAGTTAGATTCCCAAACTTCTCAGGAATCAGGAGTCCACTGGAATTTTATCGGGGTACCAGTGCGCAATACTTCATTACCGATAATTCAGCCCAAGTTGAATATTGGACAACCAGGAAACAGGTACGAACAGGAAGCTGACAGGGTGGCACAGCAAGTAATGCAGATGCCGCATCCCATGTCCATGTCTGGGAGAAGGATAAAGCCCAGTCCTGTTGTGCCTTATTATATTCAACAGGAAGCGAATAGGGAACTCTTAATAGGGAATAGGGAACAGGCAATAGGGGATAGGGAACTCTTAATAGGGAACAGGGAACAGGGAATAGGGAATAGGGAGGAAGAAACTATACAAGCAAAGTCACTTCCTGATTTCTCCATTCAACGACTAACTCCAGAATATGGGGAAAAACTACAACGGCAGGAAGGGGAGAAAGAAGAGGACGAAGACGAAGAAACTATACAAGCAAAGTCACTTCCTGGTTTCTCCATTCAACGACTAACTCCAGAATATGGAGAAAAACTACAACGGCAGGAAGGGGAGAAAGAAGAAGACGAAGACGAAGAAACTATACAAGCAAAGTCACTTCCTGATTTCTCCATTCAACGACTAACTCCAGAATATGGGGAAAAACTACAACGGCAGGAAGGAGAGAAAGAAGAAGACGAAGACGAAGAAACTATACAACCGAAAGCAACTTCTTCAAAGACACCCAGAGTTACTCCCACTGTAGAAAATCATCTTCATGCCAGCAAGAGAAGCGGTCAACCTCTGCCCGATTCTACCCGTGCTTTTATGGAACCACGCTTTGGAACTGATTTTAGTGGGGTGCGGGTACATACTGACTCTAGCGCTATACAGATGAATCAGGAGTTGCGATCGCAAGCATTTACCCATGGTAATGATATTTACTATGGTGCGGGTAAATATCCTGGTAATGATGAACTGACGGCACATGAGTTGACCCACACCATACAGCAGACGGGGGGAATTCAGGCAAAGGTAATTGATAAACTGGCAAAGAAGGCAAATAAAGTCGAAAATAAGGCTGGTTTTGCCATTCAGATGAAAGTAATGCCGGGTAATGAAGTAAATAAAACATCTCCGGCTCTTGTAAAAAATACTGAGCAAAAACAACAAGCAGAGGCAGAAAATCCACCTAAAACAGAGGTCGTTGCACCCCAAGAACCTGCTGAGACTACAGCTGAAACACCCCCGCAGTCAGAAACAAATACAACATCTGCTGCTGTTGAAGAAAAGCCAGAGCAAAAACAGGAAGAAACAACTCCAGAAGCTGGGAATGAAAAGGTTGATACTGGGGTAAATCAAGAAAGCGCTTCAACATCAAAAGAAACAACACCCCAAGAAACTGCTCCTATTTCCCCAGAGTCAGATCCAGATTTTCAAGCAGTAGTTGCTAAGACTAAGGGAGTTGCAAAGCAGGAAAAAAAGCACGCAACCGCTGATACAAAAGCTAAAGAAGCCCAAGATGCAGCCGAAAGTCCTGCAAATGAAATAGAAAGCAAAGCACAAGCAAATCAAGTGGGTGAGATGGAACAAGCTCCCACTCCTGGTTTTAATGCTGCTGCTTTTAAAGCTAAATTAATGGAGCAAATCACCCAAGCAGCTCCTAAAACTCTTGAAGAAGCGGATGAGTTTAAAAATAATAACAAACTCGGTTCTGTCAAGAACCAGATGCAAGATACCGTTAAACAAGAGCAAACTGCATCTCAAACACCCTTAGAAGAAAAAGCGCAAGCAGCACCAGATACCAGCGTCATTGAACCAAAATCAGTAACTCCCCTACCTGCCAACGAAGCGGGAGCAGAACCAGCAAATATTGGCGCTGAAAAAGCCGTTCCTAAAGCCAAGGGACAAGGTGAAGTGGAAGCACCCCTACAAGAAAGTAGCCAAAAACTTGACCAACAAATGGCTGAAGCTGATGTTAGCGAAGAACAGTTGGCTAAATCCAATGAACCCCAATTCCAAACTGCTTTAGACGCGAAAACAGAAGCTCAAACTAATGCAAACCAAGCACCCCAAGAATATCGCCAATTTGAGCAAAACCAGCTAAACCAAGCCCAAGGAGAAGCCACAGCCACAGCAGGAGAAAAACTGCAAGGAATGCATGGCGATCGCACTCAATTATTATCCCAGGTTACCAATCAGCAAGTCGAAGCCAAAGGGAAGGATGAGCAAGAACGAGCCAAGGTTGCTGGGGATATTCAAGGAATTTATAACCAAACCAAAACCCAAGTTGAAACTATTCTCAACAGTTTAGATACCCAAGTTGAACAAGCCTTTGATAACGGTGCTGCTGACGCTCAGAAAGCCTTCGAGGACTACGTTGGTGAACAAATGGGGGTGTACAAAGATGAGCGTTATAGTGGCATAATTGGTAAGGGACGTTGGGTTAAAGATAAAATCCTCGGTTTACCCTCAGAGGTTAATGTTTTTTATCAAGAAGGACGACAACTTTACCTGGAAAAAATGGATGTTGTCCTCGATGAAATCGTCAACATTATTGGTACTGGCTTAACCGATGCTAAAGCAGAAATCGCCAAAGGTAGACAGGAAATTCAAAAATATGTAGCTGAATTACCCGAACATTTGCAAAAAGTTGGTACAGATGCTGCAACAGATATTCAAACACAATTCGACGAGTTAGAACAAAGCGTTGATAGCAAACAAGATGAACTAATTAATAGTCTGGCGCAGAAATATAACGAAAAACTGCAAGCTGTTGATTCCCGCATTGACGAAATGAAAGCTGCTAATCAAGGTTTAGTTGATAAAGCAGCCAATGCCATAATTGGAGTCATTAATACCATCAAGAAACTCAAAGAAATGCTGCTGAGTGTCTTGAGTAAAGCCGCTGCTGTTATTGGCAATATTATCAAAGACCCCATCGGTTTCCTGGGTAACTTAATTAAGGGTATTAAACAAGGCTTTGAGAACTTTGTCGCTAACATTGGGAAACATCTACAAGCCGGTTTAATTGGCTGGTTAACGGGAACCCTCGGACCAATGGGTATTCAATTACCCGATGATATCTTTAGCTTACCCGGAATATTTAGCTTAGTAACCCAAATATTGGGCTTGACATTTAACCATATTCGTGGTAAAGCAGTCAAGCAATTTGGCGAACCAGTAGTAGCTGGAATGGAACAAAGCGTGGAAATCTTCCAGATTTTGCGCGAACGCGGTGCAATGGGACTGTGGGAACATGTTAAAGAACAGTTCAACGACTTAAAAGAAACAGTCATCGAACAAATCAAGAGCATGGTAATTACCCAGGTGATCACCGCTGGGGTGAAGTGGATTATCGGCTTATTAAATCCAGCATCAGCATTTGTCAAAGCCGCAATGGCAATTTACGACATCATCATGTTCTTCGTCAATCGCGGTAGACAGGTGCTGGAATTGGTAAATGCAATTGTGGATGCAGTAGCTGCGATCGCATCTGGTGCAGTTGGTGGTGCAGCGCAATTGGTAGAAAATGCTTTGGCGAAAGCTGTACCAGTGGCGATCGGGTTCTTGGCTTCCTTGTTGGGTATTGGTGGTTTGGCGAAAAAAGTTGAGGGGATTATTAGTAAGATTCGCTCAAGGATTGATGGGGCGATCGACAAGGTTTTGTTGAAAGCGAAGAAACTGTTTAAGAAAACAGTGAAAAAAGGAAAAGAAAAAGTAACTTCTCTGGTAGAGTGGTGGAAATCTAAAAAGAAATTTAAAACTAAAGACGGTGAATCTCATACCTTATCATTCAAGGGTCAAAAAAGTTCTTCAAAATTAATGATTGCTAGTACTCCAAAAGTATTAGATAGCTATTTATCTGAACTTAAAGCCAAGAATGCAAAACTATCAGATGATAAAGTTAAAGTTGATAATAATAAAAAGATAGAATCAATCGAAGTAAGTGCAACTAAGATTGATAAGCTTAAATCAGATAAATCTATAGGGAAAGGAGTAGGAGCGGAAATTTCCGAAGAATTAGGTAAAATTGCGACCAATCTTGCTGGTATTCAAGTATTAAATGCAGGTATACCACCATCTAAGGTGCAATGGACACAGCAAGGTGAAGATGGTAAATCTATGAAAGCGGAACCTCTTAGTTTAGATCCGGGAGGTTTACAAGGTAGTGAACCTCATGAAGAATCAGCTTTATGGAAAAAAGTATCTGTAAGAAATACTGCCAAAACCACTATCTACATACGAGGTCATCTTCTCAATCATCATGTTCATGGTTCGGGCACTAAAAAGAATTTAACACCCATCACAGGTGCTTTGAATAGTAAAATGGAACGGGAAGTAGAAAGTGTTGTTAAAAATAAAGTTTTGGGAGAGAAAAAAGTCGTTAGCTATGAAGTGGAGGCTAAGTATGGAGGACATTCAGGTCGAGTTAATATTCCAGAAGAAGCAAATTTAGCTACCTCTTTGACATTTAAACTTTCGGAGATGGAAGTTGAATCAGGAAAAGATCCGAAACAACCATCAAGCTGGAAAAAAACGAATAAAATTTCTGTTCCTTCATCTATGACTCATGTTCTTCCTCCTGATTTACCTGTGGGTAAATTACCTTCTGTAGATTTTGGAAATGCTCCTTTAAGTGATATTGTCGAAAATCTCACCGAAACAGGAGGTATAGGAGAAAAACCTGCAAAAGCAATTAGTGATTTGATCGACAAGAACCGCCAAATAGGTAGAAATGATGTTGATGAAAAAGACTTGATGAATGTTCCCGCTGTAGGAAAGGCAAAAATTGAGAAAATCAAGGAAACTGTAATAAACATAAAGAAACGTAAACCAGAAAAATCTGTAATAAATAAAGAGAAAAAAAGAAAGTTAACTTAAGAAGATTTTGATCGTCTGAAAGGGAAGTAACAATTATGGATAATAGTGAAACACCTAAGCAAATAAATAATGATAATAGTTCTAGTCAAAACCTCCATAAAAATAATGGATTACAGGCATTAGAGACTGTAGGATATTTTTTACAAGAAGATGGCTGGAATCCTCAATTTATAGAAGAGAAAGAAGCCTATAAAATTAACTTTGAAAGTGAACATGGAATTGGAATTGCTTATGCTCAAGTCTTGACCGATTTAGAACAGTTTTTATTTTATGTGATGATACCATTTAAGATACCCGAGGAATCATTAAACACGATAGCTGAATTGATTACAAGAGCAAATTATGGCTTACGGGTTGGAAATTTTGAAATGGATTATGAAGACGGAAAAGTTCGCTACAAAACTTGTATAGATTTTGAAGGAGAAATTTTAACAAAAGGCTATATTAAAAATGCTGTTTATCCAGCATTAAAAACAATGGAAAGATATGTACCCGGTTTTTTAAGTGTCGTTTATGGTGGTCAAACTCCAGAAGAAGCTTTAGCTGTCTTAGAAGAATAACTAGTAGGTTGGGTTGAGGAACGAAACCCAACATTCTCAAGCATTTGTTGAATTTACTATAGTTTAGGTATCTAGAAACTAAAATCTGTGTGCTTGCATAATAATATTCGCACAAAAACTTGTCACCCTACTTCAGGCACTTTCACCAGTTGAGATTTTAATCTAGCTTTGAGTTAGATAAAATAGGGAATATGTAAAATCTCTACCAAATGCCAAAGAAAATCAGGGAACTCAAACAAATGCTTCTTAAAGCAGGTTTTACAGAAATACCAGGTAAAGGAAGCCATACAAACTGGGTACATCCTCTTTATGCTGGAAAACTTACAGTTTCAGGTAAAGACGGAAACGATGCTAAACCCTATCAACAAAAGAATGTACAAAAAGTTATTGATGAAGTAGAAGGTAATATTAATGATGATAAAACTTAAGTATCAAATGATAATTAAATGGTCAGAGGAAGATAATTGTTTTTTAGTTGGGTTTCCTGACTTCCCCGGACAAAAATGGCGGACTCATGGTGACACTTATGAAGAAGCAGTTAAGAATGGAACTGAAGCTTTAGAATCTTTGGTAATAGCCTATCAAGAAACAGGTGAAACTCTTCCCGAACCAACTATCAATAAAGCAGCGTAGTTAGTAAAAGATTTTGCTTGCGTATGACACCCTTTAAGAGTGGGAACAGAAGCGACAAAGTAGCCATCAGCATCCCGCTCAATAATCACATTAAATTCTCGACTCATTTTTGATTTCAATCTCTATACTACAGATATTGCGGTGCTTTAAGACAATATTATTTTATAACCGATAACGATGAGTAATCATAATATTGAAAAATTTCCTTTCGACAAAGAATTAGCCTTAAACAACTCCTCCAATCCCTTAATCATTCGTACAACTTCCCTATCCCTCACCAAACAAAACAACCAAATCATCGAATGTCGTCTCACCTTCTACGTCAACCCCGAACTTTACCACCGCATCGACACCGAAAAACTATTCAATCTCAAACCAGAAGTACGCGCACCCATGAGTGGTAAATTCCTCCCCAGTGGTGACATGCAAATTGAAACCACTCTCCAACCGGATTTACTCCCACACCTATTAGAAAACGCTTCCACCGCAGAAGAAACTGCTAACTACCTGCTTCACCTCAACCAACAATCCGAAGCAGCAACAATTGAACAATCCCAACCCCCCTTAACAACCAAACTACTCAACACAGAAAATTGGTTATGCTTATCCGTCAAACAGCAACAACCAAACGGTGAAGTCGGTTACAACACCTTCTGGAACTACGTTAATCCTTCCACCATTAACCACCCAGAAGCTACCAGCGAACAACTTTCAGAAGGAATTGTTAACTTTTTCAAAGAATGGACACAAGCCAATTTAGCTGAAGCTACCCAAAATGCAACCTCTGAATTTCTGGAGGAAATTAGCAGTGTTTTCAAAGAATTAGTTGATGAAACATTCTCTGAAACTGAAGAAGATACGACCACAAATCAATCAATTTTTGCTGCAATAATTAACTTTTTTGAATCAGATGAATGGCAATTTGTCAAGATACCAGAAACATCAACCCTACATCTTTTATTCAGAGGTGAAAATGGACAATGGACTTGCTACGCCACAGCCAGAGAACAACAGCAACAATTTGTATTTTATTCAATTTGTCCTATTAACACCCCAGAAAACAAGAGTCTACCCATCACAGAATTCATCACCCGCGCCAACTATGGCATGATTATGGGTAACTTTGAATTCGATTTTACAGATGGAGAAATCCGCTACAAAACTGGAATTGACGTAGAAGGTGATAGACTCAGTTTTGCATTAATCAAACAGATGGTTTACGCCAATGTGATGATGATGGACGAATATCTCCCTGGCATCGCTGCTGTGATTGATAGTGATGTGTCGCCAGCAGATGCGATACGTTCTATAGAACAGACTGACACCAACGCCCAGATTGAAGCTTAACATTTGATTTCTACTGATTTTAACACCATATATTAACTATCATTACAAATCTGGATAAAACCTTAAAAAAGCAGGATAATCAACACTAGACCGCTAAATTGATACATGCAGGTAATAACCGTAAGGTTAATAGATTAACTGCATCAATATCAACAGAAAACCTATAATATCGGATTCCTAAAAATTCACCCTACCACCAAATAAATTGGTGAAGTAGCAAAAACATTAAGCAAAACCACTTGTTCATATATACATAAAGGATATCAGTTTCTATGACTGCCTATCCTCCTTATCCGCGCCTCCTCAAAGGTGCAATTGTCGTTCTGAATTCATCCGCCACCACGGTACAAAATACCATCCCCTTTCAATACAACCCAGAGACTCTCACCCGCACCTTGCAAGTGCAAGCAGTGGATAATGGGAATGGCGAACGTATAGAAGCCCTGCGTCTGGAGGGGGCACCAGTGGAAACAATTAAGGTTGATGTAGAAATTGATGCTACAGACGAGTTGGAAAAAGGTAAGCAACCCGCCGTAAGCCTGGGCATATACCCACAACTTTCGGCTCTGGAAACCTTGATTTATCCAACTAGCGAGCAAGTGAAACAAAAGATGAACCTAGCTGATGAGGGAACGTTAGAAATAGTACCCATGGAAGCACCCGTGACTCTGTTTATTTGGGGGGACAAGCGTATGCTACCTGTTAGGATAACGGACTTCAGCATTACTGAAGAAGCCTACGATACTAACCTCAATCCCATACGCGCTAAAGTTTCCCTTGGTTTGCGCGTCCTCAGCTACAACGACCTGCTTTGGAATCAACGTTTATCCAGACTGTTTATGGCGCACCATAAATTAAAAGAAGGTATGGCAAAGCTAAATACCATTACAAATCTCATAAATTCAAGGAGTTAAGAATCCCGTAGGGGCGCAATGCTTGCGCCCAACAATCCCGTAGGGGCGCAATGCTTGCGCCCAACAATCCCGTAGGGGACGTAATGCTTGCGCCCAA
>JAAUYD010209463.1_pt1 | contig 14680 bp, 12 predicted proteins | sample 7278101 | NCBI WGS metagenome assembly JAAUYD01 (sample SAMN14350128, study PRJNA611818) | marine sediment metagenome | isolation source: surface marine sediment (0.6m) | place: French Polynesia: Moorea | collected 2018-08
CAGCGGCCGTCTGCGTGCTGCGCAGGAGTTCGAAGGTCTTGGCGTCGCGTTCCGGGATGCGATTGATGTCGAGATCGAGTCCGGGGTTGGTCTCATTGGCGATGCGCACGGCCCAATCGATGATCGTCAGCGTTTTCAGACCAAGGAAGTCGAACTTGACGAGACCGACGGCCTCGACGTCGTCCTTGTCCAGCTGCGTCACCATGTTGGTTCCGCCCTCTTCACAGTACAACGGCGCGAAGTCGGTCAATGGGCCCGGCGAGATGACGACACCGCCAGCGTGTTTGCCCGCGTTGCGCACGAGACCCTCGAGCGACATGGCCAGATCGATGATTGCAGTGACTTCTTCGTCGTCGCGATACATCGTCGCCAGCTCGTCTGACTGGTCAAGCGCTTTCTCGAGTGTCATGCCGATCTCGAACGGCACCTGTTTGGCAATGCGGTCGACAAAACCATAGGGTTGGCCGAGTACACGCCCGCAATCTCGAATCACGGCCTTTGCGGCCATCGTACCGAACGTAATGATCTGCGAGACGCGTTCGCGCCCATAGCGCTCGGCAACGTAGTCGATGACATCGTCGCGCCCTTCCATGCAGAAGTCGACGTCAAAGTCAGGCATCGAGACACGCTCCGGATTCAGGAAGCGCTCGAACAGCAGGTCGTGATGCAGGGGATCGAGATCCGTAATGCCAAGTACCCAGGCAACCAGTGAACCGGCGCCGGAACCGCGGCCCGGTCCAACCGGGACGCCATTCTCGCGTGCCCATCGTATGAAGTCCGCGACGATCAGGAAGTAACCTGGAAAACCCATTGACTGAATAACGTCGAGTTCGGTCTGCAACCGTGCGAGATACGGCGCCCTGAATACAGGATGTTCTTTGGACGGAATGTCGCGTAAGTCGCAAATCCGGGTCAGCGCCGCATCAAGGCCGCGGCGCGCCTCGGCTTCGAGAAACTCTGCCTCGTTCTGGCCCTCAGGCACAGGGAACGCCGGCAGCACACTCTCACCGAGCTGCAAGTCGAGATTGCAGCGCTTGGCGATGTTCACGGTATTGGCGAGCGCCTCGGGAACGTCGGCAAAGACGTCCGCCATCTCCCCGGGCGTACGCAGGAATTGCTGCGGGCTGTAGAGGCGCGGCCTTTCGGTATCGGAGAGCACGCGTCCATCATGGATACAGACACGCGCCTCGTGCGCATTGAAATCCTCGGCCGAGAGGAAGCGCACATCGTTGGTCGCCACAACAGGCGTCTTGGAGGCGCTGGCGAGTTCGAGACCAGCCGCAACATAGTCCTCCTCGCCGCTTCGGCCAGTGCGCACGAGTTCCAGGTAAAACCTTTCAGGAAACACGTCGTGCCAGCCATCGAGTAGTTCGCGTGCCTGTTCCGCGTGCTTGGCATGCAACGCATGACCAACGTCGCCGTGCAGGCCGCCCGACAACGCAATGAGTCCTTCACAGCTTGCGCGCGTCAACCACTCGCGATGCGCCATCGGCTGACCGCGAAACTGCCCTTCGATGTAGCTGCGTGTCACGAGTTCGGACAGGTTGCGGTAGCCATCGTTGTTCTGCACGAGCAGGACGAGTTCGTACGGTCTGCCCGGTTCGCTTTCGTTCAGGATTCGCAAATCAAGACCAATGACGGGTTTCACGCCTGCGGCAATCGCTTTGCGATAGAACTTGACGAGGCCAAACAGGTTATTGCGATCGGTTAGCGCAACAGCAGGCATGCCGTTGTCGGCACAGGCCTGCATGAGGGATGGAATGCGCACGGTGCTGTCCACCATCGAATACTCGGTGTGCACGTGCAGGTGAACGAAGCCCGGAGAACTCATGATGCGGCCCTTACCGGTGCGAAGGTTTGCCGATGGACCGGACACGGACCGTGTTCGCGCAGCCGTTCGAGGTGCACACGTGTGCCGTACCCCTTGTGACGCGCGAACTCGTACATCGGGTACTCGCGATCCAGCGTCACCATGATCGCGTCGCGATGGGTCTTGGCAATAATCGAAGCGGCGCTGATTGATGCGACCTTGCCATCGCCACCGACAATGGCCTCACCAGACAATTTGACGTTGTCGAAGGACAGATTCGGCAGCCGGTTGCCGTCGACCTGAACGCCACTCGGCATAACGGACAGCGATGCAATCGCTCGTCTCATGGCGAGCATCGTCGCCGCGAGAATATTGATCTCGTCGATTTCGGCAGGGTCGGCGGCACCGACAGACCATGCGAGCGCGTGTGCGCGAATTTCACCGGCCAGGCACTCGCGCTGCCGCTCGTTCAGTTTCTTGGAATCGTCGAGTCCATCGATGCGGTGTTCAGAGTTCAGAATAACGGCAGCCGCAATTACGGGGCCGGCCAAAGGGCCGCGTCCCGCCTCATCGACTCCCGCGACGAGTCCGTCCAGTTCAAACAATCCAGCCTGCTGCATCGGTAGTGAGAATGGCCCTGTTATTGCCGCGCCAGTTCGATGACGGCGTCGGCGGCGCGCTGGTCTGCGTCAAGTGCCAGCTCCTGACGCAGTCTACCAAAACTGTCCGCGATGAACTGTCGGCGCGCCGGATCGTCGAGCAACTCTAGGACGGCATTGGCTATCGGGCCAGGCAGCGCCTCCCGCTGCATGAACTCCGGCACCAGCGGCTCCCTGGTAAGCAGGTTCGGCAGCGTATAGTGCGTCAGTTTCAGCAGCCCCAGGCCGATGACGATCCAATACGTCAGTGTCGCAACGCGATAGGTCGCCACCGATGGTTTTCGGAGCAACGCGGCCTCGAGGACTGCCGTACCGGAGGCCTGCAACACAACGTCTGACGCACTCATGACCTCAATTGACCGGCCGTCGACGAGCTGGACCCGATCGGCAATCGCAGCATCGGCGAGCTGCTGTTCGATCAATGGTCGCAGCTTTGGCGTGGCAATGGGTGTTACGAAATGCACCTGCGGACGCGAGATCGCAATTGCCGCGGCGGCGGCTGCAATCGTGCCGCCAATCCTCTGAATCTCGCCGGCGCGCGACCCGGGCATCAGGGCCACGACCTCGTCGGCGTCAATGTCGAGCGTACTGCGCGCGCCTTCCGTGTCCACAACCTGCGGCGCTTCGCTGGCTTTCGGATGACCCACGAACACGGCGTTGACCTCGTGCTTCTCATACAGCGGTGGTTCGAACGGGAGAATGCAAAGCACCGTGTCCGCAGCCTTTTTCACCTTCTTGACGCGGCCGGGCCGCCAGGCCCAGATAGATGGGCTCACGTAATGCGCCGTCCGAATACCCGCCTTGCGGAGCTTCTTTTCGAGCCCGAGATTGAAGTCAGGCGCGTCGATACCGATGAAGACATCAGGTGGGGCTTCCCGCCAGCGTCGCGCAAGTTCCCGTCGCAGTCGCAACAGACGTGGAATATGGGCCAGCGGTTCGACGAGCCCCATGACCGCAAGTGATTCCGACGGCTCCCACACGTCGCAGCCGGCAGCGGCCATCTCCGGGCCGGCCACGCCCTCGAAAGTTGCGCCCGGAATACGGTCTCGTAGCGCGCGAATCAGGCCCGCGCCGAGAACGTCACCGGACGCCTCGCCAGCAACCAATGCAAATTTCATGAGTCGATACTAGCGTGCGAGGCCGCGATCGGACGAGCGCAGCGAATCAAGGAAGGGTTCGAGTTCCGGCTGTGTAGCAACCAGTGCCGCGATTTCCTCGATCGCCTCCTCCTTCTTCTTACCCTGGCGGAAGGTGATGCGATACGCGTTCTTGATGTTGCGAATCTGGTCTGGCGAAAAGTCCCGCCGCTTCAATCCCTCGCTGTTGATGCCGCGTGCGGTGGCGGGATGGCCAGACACCGTTGTATAGGCCGGAATATCGCGATTAACGACGCTGTACATGCCGAGAAATGCATGTGCACCAATCTTGCAGAATTGGTGTACGCCCGAGAAACCGCCGCAGATCACCCAGTCCCCGAGGTGCACGTGGCCAGCCAGTGTCGCGTTGTTGGCCATGATCGTGTTGTCACCAACGACGCAGTCGTGAGCGATATGCACATAAGACATGATCCAGTTGTCGTTGCCGATCGTCGTTTCACCGCGATCCTGCGTTGTACCGCGACTGAAGGTACAGAATTCCCGAATGGTGTTGCGGTCGCCAATGACCAGGCGCGTCGGTTCATTCGCATACTTCTTGTCCTGCGGATCGTCGCCGATCGATGCGAACTGATAGATGCGATTGTCCTTGCCAATGATCGTCGGACCATTGATCACCACATGGCTCCCAATGCGCGAACCGCTGTCAATTCGGACGCCGTCCCCAATTACCGCATAAGGGCCGATCTCGACGTCATCGGCGATGACCGCCGTGTCCGAGACAATCGCTGTGGAGTGAATCATGAGTCTTCCAGTTTCTTGACCCGTCTCTGCAACGCTTCGATGCGTCGGAAACGGCCAACGCGTTTCGTCCAGTCCTTCGCCGGCTCGGCGGGAAAGCTCGCAAGGTAGGTGCCCGGTTCCGTGATGTCCTTCGAAACAAACGACATCGCGCCCACGATTACGTCGTCGCAGATGTTGATATGCCCTACCGCACCGCCGCGACCCGCAAACAGGCAGCGCTGACCTATCGTCGTACTACCGGCGATGCCAACCATACCTGCCATCGCCGTATGAGCACCGACGCGGACATTGTGCGCGATCATGCAGAGGTTATCGATGCGCACTCCATCCTCGATGACGGTGTCTTCGATTGCGCCGCAGTCAACAGTCGTATTCGACCCTATCTCAACGTCATCGCCGACCACGACGCCACCAACCTGCGGCACCTTGATCCAGCCTTCCGGCGTCATGGCATTGCCAAAGCCGTCCGCTCCCAAAACAACGCCGGGATGAAAGATACCGCGTTTGCCAATACGGACGGCGCGGGCGAGGGTCACGTTGGCGATGAACCGACAGCCTTCGCCGATGTCGCAGTCCGGACCTATGAACGATCCCGGGCCAACGTAAACATTGTCGCCAATGGTCGTATTCGCACCGATCACGACGTTTGGCGCGAGGTGCGCAGATGCTGCAATACTGGCCGTCGGGTCGACAACCGCGGACGCATGGATTCCTGGCTCGAACTGCGGCATCGGACAGATAACAGCGGCCATGCGCGCATAGCACGCATACGGATCGTCGTGAAGGATCGCCGCTACCGGGCAGTCATCCGCATCGGCCGGGCGCAAAATGACGGCAGCTGCCTGCGTTGCAGACAGCTGCTCTTTAAAGGAAGGATTTGACAGGAATGTCAGCGACCGGTTGTCCGCGTTTGGCAGCGACGCAACGTTGCCGACTTCGACATCAGGATCGCCGATCAGCTCATAGCCGAACTGTGTCGCGAGTTCTCCGAGGCTGACCGGCATCGGGAACGGGCTTAGCGTGCGCTGGTTGCCTGGTAGTTGGCTTCGACCGCCCGCAGAACGTCGTCCGTAATATTGACCGCGCTCGTCACGTACAGCACACCGTCGCCGACGATGAGGTCGTAACCCTGCGCTTCGGCAAAGCCCTGGACTTCCTTGAGCATGTCGCGCTGCAACTTGCCATACACTTCGTTCTGGCGGAGGTTGAGGTCTTCCTGGAACTCGGTCTGCATACGCGCAAGATCACGCTCGAGGTCGCGCACCTCTTTTTGCGCGTTGCGGCGTTCTGTTTCGCCCATGACCGCGAGATCTTTCTGGATCTTCTCCGCCAGGTCCTCATATTCCTTCTGCTTCGCCTGGAACTCGCGCTGACGTGGCGCAAACTCTTCTCCCAAAGCATCCATTGCGGCCTTGGTCTGCGGTGCCCGCTCGATCAGGGCCGGCAGGCTGACTACGCCGATCTTCATTTCCTGTGCAGCTGCCGGCAGCGCAAACGCGCATACCAGGGCGATGCCCGCTACAGCCTTAACCACATGTTGCTTTACAAACTTCATAAACAATCCATTCCTAACTAAAACGCTTGTCCAATGGAGAACTGGAATCGTTCCAGTTCATCTCCGAAATACCTGTCATTGTCGTCATACGGATTCAGCGGGTAAGCGTAGCTGAATCTGAACAGTCCCAGCGGCGCCAGCCACTGCACCCCGACACCGACCGAGGTTCTCAACTCCTTGAAGTCCGGCTTGTATTCGAGCGGGCTGCCCAGCTTGTCCGTAAACTGCACTTCGCCCGTGTTAAACACGTTGCCGACATCGTAGAAGATGCTGGCACGAGCCTGGCTCGCAAACTTGTCTGGAAGCGGGAGTATAAGCTCTAGCTGACTGGCAACCAACACGTTGCCGCCATACGGCCGCCCTGAGCTGTCACGCGGGCCAAGGTAGGACTCCTTGAAACCGCGTACCGACTGGGGTCCACCACCGTAGAATTGCTTGTATGGCGGGAGCGCTGTCGTATCTCCGAGCGCCTCGCCGAAACCCAGTTCCGTATTCAGGCGCAGCACCCACTTGGGCGTAATTGGGAAATATTTCGTAAAACTGTAGCGCGCCTGGTAGAACTCGACGTCACTGCCTGGCACTGCATATGACAGGAACAGCTGTTGACGCGTGCCCCGGTTGGCGAACAGTGCCCGGTTGCGACTGTCGTACGACCAACCTGCGATGAGTTCGAGCGTATCGAATTCGGTGCCAATTGCCTGACTGCTGCCCGTCACTTCACTACCGAACTGATTACCGTTGTTGAGTACCCAGTCCTGCACCTGTTGGGTGCTACCGTTGACGCCCGTAAACGCCAACAGCTCGGAGTGCTGGACGGTCGCACCGAATGACAGCGACTGATATTCCGAGATCGGGTAGCCGTAGTCGACCGTGGCACCGAACGTCTTGGTACTGAACTCCGACGCGGCCGACGTAAAGCGGCTGATATCGCGATAGTTAACGCTCAAGGTTCGGCGAACGCCGTCCATCGTTCGGTACGGGTCCGAGTGCGACACGCTGTAGAGCTTCTGGAAGCGACCCGAATTCAACTCGACCGCGACGCGATCGCCGGTGCCAAGGAAGTTGGTGTGCACGATACTGCCGTTGAGTATTATCTTCTGCGATTCCGAATAGCCAACGCCACCCGAGAACTGACCCGGCATCCGGTATTCGACATCGAAGTTGACGTCGACCAGATCGGGACTTCCCGGCACCGGCTCGTTTTCGACTTCGACGCGCTCAACAAACGGCAGTCGCTGCAGACGAATCTTGGAACGATCGACCAGCCGGTTCGAAAGATACGAGCCTTCCATCTGGCGCATTTCGCGCCGCAGCACCTCATCGTCGACCTGATCGACTCCATGGAAGTTGATGTTGCGCACGTACACACGGCTCTGGGGATTCACGTAGAACGTGATCTCGGCTTCCTTCTTTTCGTGATCAAGCTCCGGCACCGGCTCGATCTCGGCATTGGCGTAACCCTCCTCGCCGAGACGGAACGCCATCAGGTCGGCCGTCTGCGTTAACAGGTTCAGGTTGAACACCGATCCCGGCTGCGCCAGGATGAAGTTCCGCAGGTAGGCCTCTTCGATAACCATGTCGCCGACGAGCTTGACGTCGGAAATCGTGTAGACATCTCCTTCGTCGATATTGACGGTGACGTAGATGTCTTTCTTGTTCGGCGAGATCGCGACCTGGGTCGATTCGATATCGAAGTCTGCGTATCCACGGTCCATATAGAACGAACGCAGTGTCTCGAGATCGCCCTCGAGCGATTCTTTCGCATATCGATCGTCCTGACGAAACCACGACAGCCAGTTGGCAGTGTCCAACTCGAAACCGGCACGTATTTCGTCTTCCTCGAAAGCGCTGTTGCCAACGAGATTGACCTGGCGAATCTTCGCGCGATCACCTTCGTTGACGTTGACCTGAATCCTTACCGTGTTGTTCGGGCGGTCCTGAATTTCTGATTCGATGACGACGCCGTATTTGCCGCGATCGTAATATTGCTCACGCAGGAACATCTCGACGTTGTCGAGTACCGAGCGATCGAAGGTACGGCCTCGCGCGAGACCGACGCTGCGCAACGAGTCCATCAGGTCTTCGGTCTTGATATCCTTGTTGCCGTCGATCGTGAAACTCTCGATTGACGGGCGTTCCCTGACGACGATAACCAGCGTATCCGCTTCACGACGCATCTCGATGTCGTCAAACAGATCCTGTCCATAAAGCGCGCGAATCGCTTCGCCAATGCGAATGCTGTCGAGCTCGTCCCCTATGTTGACAGGGAGGTAATTGAAGACGGTACCTTCCGAAATACGTTGCAGGCCTTCGACGCGCATGTCCTTCACGACGAAGTTGCCGGCCGCGAGGGACGACAGCGGCAACAGGGCCAATAGAGCGAAAACAATGTTTCTCATGTGCAAAGCATTCCGTCTGTCTCGATTGCGGTTAACCCAGAATTCTTTCTATGTCGTTGTAGAACGCGAAACTCATCAATAGCAGCAACGCGAGTATGCCAATTTGCTGACCGAGAATCTGTGCCCTTTCGGTCAGCGGGCTGCCCTTTACGAGTTCAGCAACCTGGTAGACGATCTGCCCGCCGTCGAGCACCGGGATTGGCAACAGGTTCAGAACGCCGAGGCTGATGCTGATGATCGCGAGGAAACCGAGGAAATACGGCAGGCCGCGTTCCGCCGATTCACCGGCAAACTGCGCAATGTTGATCGGCCCGCTGATGTTCTTGATCGACACGTCGCCCGTGACCATTCGACCCAGCATGCGGACCGTGAACATCGTCGAAGTCCATGTCTTCCCGACTGCGGCCGACAGCGACTCGAGCGGCGTATAGGTGCGTTGGAAATAATAGCCGTCATAGCGGTCCAGTACTTCGACACCCAGCAATCCACGACGCGCCTCGCCGCTGCCCTGCTCGCCCAGCGTCAGCGCGACCTCCGACGTCTTGCCGTCGCGCTCGTATTCGAGTTCGATCGCCGCGCCGGGGAGGTTGCGCACGGCCGTAAGAACTTCGGTCCAGTAACGAATCGGCACGCCTTCGATCGACGTGATGCGATCACCAGGCTGCAGTCCTGCCCGATTCGCGGCGCCGCCTGCGGTTACTGCACCGACGATCGGTCGCGGCTGCCAGACCTCGAAGCCGAGACCATCGAAAAGCATGCCGGGCTCGGTCAGTCGGGTCGCTTCGGTACCGACGTCGAGCACCGCGCGCCGTTCACCTCCGCGCTCATTCTCGAGCGTGAGCGGTACCCGGCCATCGTCCACCATTGTTTCCAGAATGGCTACGAGAGCCGACTCCCAGTCCTCGGTGGTTCGATCACCGACTGCGATGATCTTGTCGCCAAACTGCAGACCAGCGCGCTCCGCGTACGAATCGGCAGTGACCTCACCAACCGCGGGTCGCATTACCGTCTCACCGGGTGCAAACAGCGCCCAGTAAGCGACGATCGCAAACAGGAAATTAAACAGCGGACCCGCGAGCAGCACGGCGATGCGCCACGGAATGGGACGTTGATTGAAAGCACGACCCTCGTCCTCCGCGGGCACAGGTCCCTCGCGACTATCGAGAAAACGAACGTAGCCACCAAGGGGAATGGACGCAATGCAGTATTCGGTATTGTCTTTGCCGCCGCGGCGCATCCAGATGGGCTTGCCGAAGCCAATCGAGAAGCGCAGCACTTTCATGCCGGCCCAGCGACCGACGATGTAGTGCCCATACTCGTGCACCGCAACCAGGACGCTGATCGCGACGATAAATGACAGCAGGTTGATCAGCGCACTACCCATAGACAGCATCGTTTCCTAGTTGACTGTTCGGCACGGCCGCAGTTCCCGCAGCTTCCCAGTTCAGCATATGCGCTGGACGATGAACGATTCCTGAACGCGGCATCACGCCAGCCCCAGCCAGTTCATTCCCAAAACGAATAACGGTGCCGCAGCGGCGACCGAGTCAACCCGGTCGAGGACACCGCCGTGGCCGGGAAACAGCGTGCCGCTGTCCTTCACCCCGGTGGTGCGCTTGAACATGCTGACGGTGAGGTCGCCAACGATGGAGATAGCGCCTACGGCGAGGCAGAACGGCACCAGTACCGCCAGACCGATATCCCGCCAGATTGCGGTAGCGGTTGCGAGCACGGCGACCAGCACGAAACCACCCACAACGCCCTCCCATGTCTTCTTGGGGCTGATTGCGGGCGCCAGTTTGACGCGGCCAAAGGCTTTGCCGGCGAAATAGGCGCCGCCATCGGCGACCCAGACGATGAGCAGCGTGAATATCAGGTATTCGACTCCCTGGCGGAGCAGCAGGATCAAGGCAACGAATAGCGGCACGACGACGAGAAAACCGCAGATCCAGCGAATCGGCGTTGGGATCGGGGTGGGGAAACGCAGGTTCCATAAGAACGCGAGCACCCACCACGCGCAGGCGGTCAGCAGCACCTTGTCCGCATGGTCGGCGATCCCGAACCAGGCACCTGCGAGTGCCGCAGATACCAGCCCCGTATATAACAAGCGTTGTCCGTTACTTTCGGTGTCAAGAAATGCCGACCATTCCCAGGCACCGGCAACCATGAGCAGGCCGATGACGACCTCCGCGTACAGGCGCGGAATGGCGAACAACACGATTCCGACGGCAACAAGTGCGATTACGGCAGTAATGACCCGTGTTTTCAGCATTTCGCCGCCTCTACCTGCTCGCCCGTATGACCGTAGCGGCGCTGCTTCGCGCCAAATGCCGCCAACGCGGCATCGAAGTCCTGCTTGTCGAAATCCGGCCATAACACGTCCGTAAACCAGAGTTCAGCGTAGGCAAGATTCCAGAGCAAAAAGTTACTGATCCGTTGCTCGCCCCCGGTCCGTATCAACAGGTCAGGATCCGGCATGCCTCCGAGCTGCAGCGCAGAGGCAAGAGCGTCCTCGTCGACTTTGTCCGCCGACAACCCGCCGCTTGCGACACGCGCAGCGACCGACCGCACCGCATTGACAATATCCCAGCGCCCGCCGTATGCGACGGCGACATTCAACACGAGACCGGTATTGCCGGCCGTCTTGTCTTCAGCCGCCGCGATCTTGCGTTGCAATCCCTCCGATAATTGCTGGCGCGCGCCAATGAATCGCAGCCTTACATTATTACGATGCAGCTCCTTGACTTCCCGTCGCAGCGCTTCGACAAATAACCCCATGAGGCTGGACACTTCCTCTTCAGGTCGGGACCAGTTCTCGCTGCTGAACGCAAACAGCGTGAGATACGAAACGCCTCGCTCCGCGGCCGCTTCGACGGTGGCTCGAACAGACTTGACTCCGGCGCGATGGCCGGCGTGTCGGGGTTTGCCTCGCGCACGAGCCCAGCGCCCGTTGCCGTCCATGATGACGGCGACGTGGGTTGGCGTATTGGCTGGCTCGGTAGTCACGGGCAAAATCGGCAGGCAGGTACTGTCAGATCTCCATGAGCTCTTCTTCCTTGACGCCGAGTACCTTGTCGATTTCGGCCACGTACTTGTCCGTAATCTCCTGGATCTCGCCCTCGGCGCGTCGCTCCTCATCTTCGCCGATCATCTTTTCCTTCAGGAGTTCCTTGACGTCATGCATTGCGTCGCGACGAATATTGCGCACGGCGATGCGGCCGCCTTCCGCCTCCTGGCGCACAACGCGAATCATGTCTTTGCGGCGCTCCTCGGTCAGCGCCGGCAGCGGCACGCGAATCACAGTGCCCGCCGACGAAGGATTCAAGCCCAGGTCGGAAGCCATGATGGCTTTTTCGATGGGCTGGACCATGTCTTTTTCCCATGGCGTGACGGTGAGCGTGCGCGAATCCTCCACACCGACGTTGGACACCTGGTTCAGCGGAACCTGGCTGCCGTAGTACTCCACCGTTATGTGATCCAGCAGGCTGGTGTGCGCACGGCCCGTGCGAATCTTCGTCAACTCGGTTTGCAGCGAAGCAACACTTTTCTTCATGCGCGTCGCAGCATCTTTCATGATTTCGTCCAACACGATGATTAGCCCTCTTTTGTTAAGCGGATACCAGTGTGCCGATTTCGTCGCCCGACATTGCCTGCACCAGTGCATTGGCTCGCGTCAGGTCAAAGACGCGAAGCGGTACGTGGTTATCGCGGCACATGACGATTGCAGTGGCGTCCATCACACCGAGCTTGTCGGCAATAACCTGGTCATAGGTCACAGCGTCATAGCGCGTTGCTTGGGTATTGGTCGCCGGGTCGGCATCGTAGACGCCGTCCACCTTGGTCGCCTTGAGGAGCACGTCCGCACCAATCTCGATTGCGCGCAGGCTGGCCGCCGTATCGGTCGTGAAGAATGGATTGCCGGTTCCAGCGGCCATGATGACGACGCGCCCCTTCTCGAGGTGCCGAATCGCACGACGACGGATGTAGTCTTCGCACACGGCATTGATCCGCAGAGCCGACATGACTCGCGCATGCACGTCGAGCGCCTCGAGTGCATCCTGGATGGCTAGCGAATTCATGACCGTCGCAAGCATGCCCATGTGGTCGCCAGTGACCCGGTCCATTCCGGCGCGCGCGAGGCCGGCGCCACGAAAGATGTTGCCGCCGCCAACGACGATGGCGATTTCGACGCCGCCTTTACGCGCCGTCGCTATCTCTGCCGCGATGCGTTGAATGACTTTCGGCTCGATGCCGTAATCCAGTTCACCCATCAGCGCCTCGCCGCTGAGCTTCAGCAATACACGTCGGTATTGAACCGGACCGTCATTCATACCCTGGCCTCAATCATCTGTCTCGCCGGCAGGCAGCCACTGATTCTAGCCTAATCAATAGCTTGAACCTACTTCTTAACTGGCACCCTGAACCTGTGCCATCACTTCTTCGACGAAGTTATCTTGTTTCTTTTCGATGCCTTCACCGACTTCGAAACGAACGAACGACGCAGCCTCGGCGCCGACGCCCTTGAGCAGCTTGCCCACGGTCGTGTCCGGATCCTTGACGAACGGCTGCCCGACAAGCGTTATTTCCTTGAGGAACTTCGCGACCCGACCAGTGACCATCTTCTCGATAATCTCGGCCGGCTTGCCGGAGGCTTCGGCCTGCTCGGTAAAGATGCGCTTTTCAGTCGCAAGGGTCTCGGCCGGCACGCCGGATTCGTCGATACAGACCGGGTTTATCGCAGCAACGTGCATCGCAACGTCGCGGGCAAGTTCTTCATCGCCGCCCTCGAGCGCGACGATAGCGCCAATTCGGGAGCCGTGCGTGTAGAAGCCGATTGGCCCGGACGCCTCGACGATCCGGGCGCGACGCACCGAGATATTCTCGCCCACTTTCTGGATCAACTCGGTGCGCGCCGTCTCGACGGTGCGACCATCGCCAATATCCTGGTCGCCCAGTGCAGTAACGTCGGTCTCGCCCGACGCGAGCACGATTGCGGCAACCGCGTCAGCGAATGCTGCAAAGTTCTCGTCTTTCGCAACGAAGTCCGTTTCCGAGTTCACTTCAACGATGGCGGCCCTGGCGCCATCTTTCTGAATGACGACACGGCCATCTGCAGCAACGCGACCAGCCTTCTTGTCGGCTTTGGCGGCACCTGCCTTACGCAGCGCTTCGGCCGCAGCATCGAGATCGCCGTTCGCTTCGACGAGTGCTTTTTTGCACTCCATCATGCCAGCGCCGGTGCGCTCGCGAAGTTCTTTCACCATAGATGCAGTGATAGACATTACTTTTCCTCCGCCTTGTCGTCGGCTTTCGCCTCAGCAGGCTTCTCTTCTTTCTTGGCCTCGGCTTTTTCTTCAGCCTTGGCTTCAACCTTCTCCTCAGCCTTCTCATCGGCTTTGGCTGCAATCTTTTCTTCTGCCTTCTCAGCGACCTTGGCTTCCTTCGGCTCCTCGGCATTCGCATCTGCCTTGGCTTCCTTGGGTTCCTCGACCTGTTCTTCGGCCTTGGTATCTTTTGGTTCCTCAGCCTTCTTGGCCGGTGCTTTCTTGGCAGCCGTCTTCTTCGCGGCCTTCTTCTTGCCAGCCGGTTTCTTTGCAGCTTTTTTGCGACTCGCCTTCTTCGGCTTGCCTTCGGCATCGAGCTCCACGAATTCGTCCTCGCCGAGGGCAACTTCGGGCAGCGAGGCCTTGCCGTCGAGGACGGCATCGGCGACGAGCGCAGAGTACAGCTCGATGGCGCGCATCGCGTCATCATTGCCCGGAATGACGTAGTCGACACCCTCCGGCGAGCAATTCGTATCCACGATCGCAACAACCGGGATGCCAAGCTTGCGTGCTTCGCGAATCGCGATGTCTTCATGGTCGACGTCGACGACGAACAGCACGTCCGGGAGCGAACGCATCTTCTTGATGCCGCCAAGGCTGCGCTCGAGTTTCTCCTGCTCACGAGTCAGGCCGAGAATTTCTTTCTTTGTGAGCCCCTCGAAACCGCCCTCTTCAGCCATCTGCTCGAGCGTGGTCAGGCGTTTGACCGACTGGCGAATGGTCTTGTAGTTGGTGAGCATCCCGCCGAGCCCGCGCTGGCTGACGAACGGCCTCTCGCAACGCGCGGCGTTGGTGCGTACCGCCTCGCGGGCGGCGCGCTTGGTGCCAACGAACAGCACGGTGCCACCGTCGGCGACGGTTGCCTTCACGAAGGCACAGGCTTCCCGTGCCATCGGGAGGCTCTTTTCGAGGTTGATAATGTGGATCTTGTTACGTTCGCCAAAGATGAACGGTGCCATCTTCGGGTTCCAGTAACGGGTCTGATGACCAAAGTGCACGCCAGCCTCAAGCATCTGGCGCATGGTTACGTCTGCC
>JAAUYD010222096.1_pt1 | contig 14680 bp, 12 predicted proteins | sample 7278101 | NCBI WGS metagenome assembly JAAUYD01 (sample SAMN14350128, study PRJNA611818) | marine sediment metagenome | isolation source: surface marine sediment (0.6m) | place: French Polynesia: Moorea | collected 2018-08
CAAAGCTGCCCAGGATGGACAGCCCGCCGAAAAATCGGTTGATACGAACGCGTAAGCGCATTTCAATTAAAGGATCGGTAGAGGTAAGGAGGAACATCAAATGGGCAAGATTATTGGAATTGATCTCGGGACCACCAACTCCTGTGTGGCCATTATGGAAGGTGGCGACGCCAAAGTGATCACCAATCCCGAAGGTGGCCGGACCACACCATCCATCGTAGCAGTCAGCGAAGGTGGTGAACGGATGGTGGGGCAGATCGCCAAACGGCAGGCCATCACCAATCCGGAGAATACGGTGTTTGCCGTCAAACGGCTAATCGGCAGAAAATACGCATCTGCTGAGGTTCAAAATGATATCAAGATTCTTCCTTATCACATCAAAGAGGCCGAAAACGGCGATGTCCGTATCGATCTCAGAGGTAAGCTCCACAGCCCGGCTGAAATTTCATCCTTTATATTGGCGCACATCAAGAAGTATGCTGAAGACTATCTCGGAGAACCGGTTACCGATGCGGTGATCACTGTGCCGGCCTATTTCAACGACAGTCAGCGTCAGGCCACCAAGGATGCCGGCAAGATCGCCGGCTTGAACGTTCAACGCATCATCAACGAACCCACGGCGGCATCTTTGGCCTACGGACTGGATAAACGCAGTGAGGAGAAGATCGTGGTCTTCGATCTGGGCGGCGGTACCTTCGATGTCTCCATCCTTGAGATCGGCGAAGGCGTATTCGAGGTCAAAGCGACCAATGGCGATACCCACCTGGGTGGTGAGGATTTCGACCTGCGGCTCATCGATCATCTGGCGGACGAGTTCAAAAAGGACCAGGGCATCGACCTGAGAAGTGACAAGATGGCGTTACAGCGGCTGAAAGAGGCCGCAGAAAAGGCCAAGATGGAGCTCTCTTCGTCCATGGAGACCGACGTGAATCTGCCGTTTATTACCGCGGACGCCAGTGGTCCCAAGCACTTGAACGTCAAGATCACCAGAGCCAAACTGGAAGGCATGGTTGCCGACCTGCTGGACAAGCTCGAGGCACCCTGTCGTACCGCGCTGAAAGACGCCGCTCTGTCCAGCGGAGACATCAACGAGGTGATACTGGTCGGTGGGATGACCCGCATGCCTGCTGTTCAGGAACGGGTCAAGCGGATCTTCGGCAAGGAGCCCCACAAGGGGGTTAACCCCGACGAAGTGGTGGCCTTGGGTGCGGGCATCCAGGGCGGTGTGCTCAAAGGCGATGTCAAGGATGTGCTTCTGCTGGACGTAACCCCGCTGTCGCTGGGCATCGAAACTTTGGGCGGGGTCATGACGCGCCTGATCGACAAGAATACCACCATTCCCACCCGTAAAAGCCAGGTTTTCTCAACGGCTGCCGACAACCAGCCGGCAGTGTCAATCCACGTGCTGCAAGGTGAGCGCGAGATGGCTGCCAGCAACAAGACCTTGGGGCGTTTCGAACTGGTTGGCATCCCGCCTGCGCCCCGCGGCGTTCCCCAGATCGAAGTGACTTTCGATATCGATGCCAACGGCATTGTCAACGTCTCTGCAAAAGACACGGCTACGGGCAAGGAGCAATCGATTCAAATTACGGCGTCCAGTGGTCTCTCCAAAGAGGAGATCGACAAGCTGGTCAAGGATGCCGAACTGCACGCCGATGAGGACAAAAAGAAGCGAGAACTGGTCGAAGCCAGAAACCATGCCGATACGCTCATCTACACAACCGAGAAATCCCTCAAGGACCTCGGTGAGAAGGTCGACGCCGAAACCCGCAGCAATATCGAAACCGCTTCCGCGGACCTGAAGAAGGCCATGGAAGGCGATGATGTTCAGGAGATTCAGCGATTGAGCGAGGCGCTCACCCAGGCATCCCACAAGGTCGCCGAGGCCATGTATAAGCAGGCATCCGAAGCAGGTGCCGCCGGTGCTGCCGGGCCGGGACCCGACGCCGGTGGTGAAGCTGCAGACGCCGGTGCGGATGACGATGTCGTGGACGCCGACTTCGAAGAGGTTAAGGATAAAGATAAATAGTAATGATTTTCATCGCCCATTGATCTATCGGTGGGCGGAACCGCTGTCAGCTCAAAAACCCGCACCTGTCATAGGTCGCGGGTTTTTTACTAGAAGCTGATCTCAAAAGTGTCTTCCAGCCCAATATCTGTGTTGGATTCACGATTCGGTTTTTGGAGCTTGCCGGTGGGATTGCGCGGGACGTCACCGAAGATGATCTTGCGGGGTCGCTTGTAGCGCGCCAGACTGTTGCAGAATGCGTCCACTTCGGATTTGGTCAGATCGCAGTCGGGCTTGATTTTGATGATGTCCGTAGCGATCTCTCCCAACCGCAGGCTGGGCAGACCGATTACGGCAACATCCTGAATTTTGGGGTGCCCCATGAGAAATTCTTCGATTTCCACCGGGTATATGTTCTCTCCCCCGGTAATGATGACATCCTTTTTGCGGTCCACCAGCCAGCTGGATGCCGTGATAATCAGGTGCACGACCCGGTCTCATTGCTTCGCATTTTGGGTGGCTTTCCGTCCTGTAGATAACTTGATGGCGATGGACCTGAAATTTGGTTTGGATTGACTTTGCTCCTTATTTCGATCCCATTTTGCCTACGCCTTTACCAACCAGCGGGCCACACCAAAATGACGCCACATGGTCAAGGCAGGGTAGCTTAAGTGGTAAAAATTACGTTGACAGGCCAGATTGATTTTGTTAGGCTGCGTTCTCGTTTTTGGGGCTGTAGCTCAGCTGGGAGAGCGCATGACTGGCAGTCATGAGGTCAGGGGTTCGATCCCCCTCAGCTCCACCACAACCAATCCAATGAAAAAGGCGGCTTGAGAAAGTCGCCTTTTTTCATACTATCCTCTTGACGCGTTTTTATCCCACTCGGTTCGTTATATCGAATGCATCGGGCACGCCAAGGAAGGTCAGTCAGAAAACTATACCGTCAACACCCACAAAAGGGCTTTTGGATTGTGGAGAGCTCAAATTGATTGTGTTAGTTATCACTTTCCAAGAAGCTTTCCAGCCGCGCCGAGTGCTCCCGACAGCCCCCCAACGGAATCAAGCAGCGATCCCCCACTGCTGGCGTTATCCATCATCTGCGGAATGGCATCAGACAGTCCGCCGGCGGCCTCTTCTTGGCTGAGGCCCAGTTTAGCAGCAAAACCAGCAATATTGTTGGCGCCAAACATCTCCGTGATTTGCCCGGTTGACATTGATTCATTTGCACCATCGCCAAGCCATGAATTGACTAGGTTGCCAAATCCGGCCGAACTGAATTTTGAAACCAGTGAGCCTAAATCAAGGCCGCCTTGGCCGCCAGATAATAAACCAGCCAGGGCTGATACCAGGTTGCCGATGTCTAACGTACTCCCGGCGTCACCGCTTTTATTGCTGTTCATGAATGCATTGGCACCGACCTTTAGCAAGCTTTCAATATCCATGATGACTCCCCTCCATACGTCGTATTCTTGGATGACATTTCTGTGAAAGGCGATCTTTAGCTTTACAATAACCCTTTTTTAAAATTATTAAAGAACGATCTTCCCCTTTACCCACCAACCACACCATTCAAGGAGGCACATGCGATGACAAAGGTTACCGAAATCGAAGGCATTGGCAGCACCTACGCAAATAAACTATCTGATATTGGTATCTCAACCACCGAATCCCTGCTGGAGCAAGGTGCTTCAAAAAAAGGACGCAAAGAAATCGCTGAGCGAGCAGATATTGCCGAAGCGCTAATCCTGAAGTGGGTCAATCGGTCTGACCTCGCTCGCGTCAAGGGCATTGGAGAGGAATATGCCGATTTGCTAGAGGTGGCCGGCGTGGATACGGTTCCCGAATTGGCAAAGCGGAACGCCGACAATCTCTACAACAAAATGGTCGAGGTAAATGCTGAAAAGAAGCTTGTCCGCCAGGTTCCCGCACAATCGAAAGTCGCGGACTGGGTAAAACAAGCGAAGGGAATGGATCGCGTGGTTACATACTGATCGAGGGATCAATACCTTTTTGTAAAATGGGCATATTCTTCGCAACCCTCTTGGCAGCAGTGCCGACGCTATGGTTGATCGATAAGACGAATTCGACCGTTTCGGTCAACCGTCGGGTCATTGCAGCAGGTGGGTCAGGATGTGGACCGCATCCATGTAAATTCCCGGGTCGCCACTGGCGCGGGGACCGGCCACGTTGAGGGTTTCGATGCGGTTCATCTCGATCCAGGAGGCGATCAGCGAGGCCGCATCGGCCGGGTTCTGGCCCAAATTCAAGTCGATGTGCAGCAAGTGCTTGCCATGTTTCAGGGCCATTCGTCGGGTATAATCGGTGCCGCCGGTGGGGCTGCCCCGGGAGATCAGCAGCGTTCCGTCTGAATCGAGAACATTTTGCTCGGTGCGGGCCTCATAGGCATCCGTGGGCATCTCCTGCAACTGGTAATGGGCGGCCAGGGGGCCGTCTTCGGCCAGGCGGCCTTTGGGGATCCAGCCGCCGTGGGGCTTGCCCAGGCGCATGGCCACATCTAATGCTGCGCGGTCCACGCCGGTCTGTCCACCGGATATAATTTTTCTTAGCATCGTGCATTATCCTTTACTGCTGTGGTTATCCATCGTGAATGGTCCGATTGGCATCGCATCCGACCGCTCAGGGGGGCGGTGAAGCTTGCACGGAACGACTCACGGCGGCCTTGATTTCATCCATGGTGGCCGGTTTGTTGATGGTGCCTGCAAACCCGGCCCGCTGCAGTTGTTCGGGGCGGTACAGGTGGGCATGTCCGGAATAGGCATAAATACCGGTGTCCGGTTGAATGCGCTTGATCTGCTCACATAGCTCGGTGCCGTCGATGTCGGGCATGATCAGGTCGATGAATACCAGGTTAAAAGCCTGCTCTCTCACCATCTTCAGGGCCCGCTGCGGGCTGTCCGTCGTCCATGCCTGCAGCCCGATGCGCTCGAGAATGCCTTTCATCATCTCCAGTTGGTCGGACTCGTTATCCACCACCAGGATGGTCCCCTTGGCGACCATTTGTCCTCCTTGCGAGGGTTACCAGCGTGGCCCCCCACCCGCCGGCTTCGGGCGGTGCGTCATGAAATGCCTGCACGCGCGGATCCTTCTCCAGCAAGCTGTGTACCCGCGCGCGCATCACGCCACTGCCCTTGCCATGAATGATCCGCAGCTCGTGGACGTTGGCTTCCAGGCAGGCGTCAATGTAGTCGTTGAGCAGATTCTTGAGTTCACCCGGAGCAAAGGTGTGCAGGTCTAAAACGCCGTCGATAGGGATGGCTATCGGATCCATGGCGATCGTGATATCCTTCAATGATTGCAGCCGGTGGGCAGCGGTTTGCACGTTAAGCCAAAGCATAACCCAAACCGGAGTCTGTGGCAAGCGATCCCAAATTGAAGGATTGGGGGATTATAAAATTCAAGGATTGATGAATGTGCGGCATTCGTGGTCTGTAGGGTTGAGAGAGGGGCTTTCCCATCCATCGGGTCTGTGGTAAGACGTTCCCAGCGTTGCAAGACTGCGCGACCGACCCACGGGGTGCCTGCCCCTGAACTTCAGTCACGGCGGAGACAGTCATGAGAAAATTGCTGGTCAAAGGGTCTTCCGGCTCCTCTCAACTGCTTGTCGGTGAGTCCATTGACAATCTGGGAGAATATATCGTTCCCCGACGGACCGTTATCATTACGGACACTACGGTCAAGGGGCTTTATCAGGATCAGTTCCCCGACTGCCCGGTACTGACCATCGGTTTGGGTGAGCCGATCAAATCACTAGAAACGGTTAATGCACTCTACGAGCAGTTGGTCGAACTGGAAGCCGACCGGTCGTCGTTTATCTTGGGGATCGGCGGAGGCATCGTCTGCGACGTGACCGGATTCGTGGCGTCGACCTACATGCGGGGAACGGGCTTCGGATTTGTATCGACCACGTTGTTGTCACAGGTCGACGCCAGTGTCGGCGGTAAAAACGGGGTCAATTTCGGCGGCTACAAAAACATGGTTGGCGTGTTCAACCAACCCGAGTTCGTGATCTGCGACCTGAACCTGCTGAAAAGCCTGCCCATCCGTGAGGTGTTGTGCGGCTACGCCGAAATTATCAAGCACGGCGCCATTGCCGACGGCCGTATACTCGATTTTCTGGAGACCCACCGGGACGCCGCTCTCGATCTGGACCCGGCCATCGTCGAGCAACTGGTGTACCGGTCGGTCGAGATCAAGGCCGGTGTCGTGACCCGCGATGAACGTGAGAAGGGAGAACGCCGCAAACTGAACTTCGGGCATACCTTCGGCCATGCCATCGAAAAGCTCACCGGCACCCCCCATGGCGAAGCAGTGGGCGCCGGCATGGTGCTGGCGGCCAAGCTGTCCGTGCAGAAAGGTCTCCTGCATGCGAGGGATGCCGGGCGTCTCGAGCGCATCATCGCCAGTTATGGACTGCCCGTCCGGCCGCCGGTGGATGCACCGGCCATGCTGACTGCGGTGCGCAAGGACAAAAAACGTCACGGCAGCCGAATCCACTTCGTTTTTCTGGACGCATTGGGCCGTGCCCTTGTGGAGGAGATCTCTTTCGAGGAACTCCAGCGCCTGATGGGTGCCATAGAGACCACATAGGGCTATGCTTCCATGCGCGTACTCTTTCTGGAGCCGTTCTACGGTGGTTCCCATCGTGACTTCGCCAAGGGTTTAAAGGCCCACTCCCGACACGACATCCATGTGGTAACGCTGCCGGCCCGGTTCTGGAAATGGCGGATGCGCGGGGCGGCGCTTCACTTTGCTCGAAACGTTGCAAATCTTCGCGCCTACGACGTTGTCATATCCACGGGGTTGATGAGTCTGGCCGATTTCAGGGCGCTGCGCAGCGGCTGTCCACCAACGCTGCTCTACCTGCATGAGAATCAGTTGACCTACCCGCTGGCGCCGGGGGAGGAAATGGACCTGCAGTTCGGTTTCACCGACATCACCACGGCCCTGTGCGCCGAGCGGATTCGGTTCAATTCGCAATTTCACCATGACCAGTTCTTCAACGCACTGCCCGATTTTATCGGACGGATGCCGGAATACAAACCCCTGTGGGCTGTCGATGCCATTCGTCAAAAAGCTGGCGTGCTCTACCCGGGATGCCGTTTCGACCCGTTGCCGCTGACACCGGCGCCGCCTCCCGCCGGCCCGCCGCTGATCATCTGGAACCATCGCTGGGAGTTCGATAAAAATCCGGACGCTTTTTTCAATGCGTTGTATCGACTGGATAAAAGGGGCATTGATTTTCGTCTGGCCATCCTGGGTGAATCCTCCCAGGTCAAACCCCGGGCATTCCTGGGAGCCAGATCCCGCTTGGGTCCCAAAGTGGTTCAATACGGTTATGTCGCCTCTAAAAGAGATTACCAGGCCTGGCTGCGAAAAGGATTTGTCGCTGTAAGCACGGCCATCCAAGAGAACTTCGGTATCGCCATGGTCGAAGCCATGCGTCTGGGGTGCCTTCCTCTGCTGCCCCGGCGCTTGTCCTATCCGGAAATTTTACCTCGAGAATTTCACCATCTGTTTCTGTATCGTGACAGCAGTGAAATGGAAGAAAAGTTGGCCGGGATGCTGCGTCATCCGGAGCGGTTTGTGGCCCATCGGCCCGTGCTGGCAGACATGATGGCCCGACATGCCTGGAAAGCGGTCATCAACCGCTACGATCGTGAACTGGAAGATCTTTCGCAATCGGGGACGTGAGGCTTGGTGAAATCATCCTGCCTGCCCGACTGGACCGGAAACCATGTGCCCTGGCAATCATTGACACCTTTCGCGGATATCCCTATATTGTCAACATTTCACGCGATATATCCCACGCCCGTGTGCGGCGTGGGTTTTTCATTCCATTCACAAGGAGAATTCGATGTCCAACCAGAAAGAGAGTTACAAAGAGGAAATCGATCGTGCGACGGCCGTATTCCAGACCAATCTGGGAACCTTCGAAGCTGAATTGTATGCCAAGGAGTGTCCCGAAACGGTGTGGAACTTCATCAACCTGGCTGAGGGGCGGCAGGATACCGCCAGGGGTGGAAACTACTACGACGGACTAAGCTTCCATCGGGTCATCGACGGCTTCGTCATCCAGGGGGGCTGTCCGTTCGGAAACGGAACCGGCGGTCCGGGCTACCAGTTCAAAGACGAGTTTGATGCCAATCTCAGGCACGACGGCCCCGGGGTCCTCTCCATGGCCAATGCCGGACCGGGCACCAACGGCAGCCAATTCTTCGTGACCCTGGCGGCCACGCCGCATCTTGATGATCGCCACTCGGTATTCGGCAAGGTGACCGAAGGCTTGGACGTGGTCATGAAGATCGGTTCCGTCGCCACGGGCCCCATGGATAAACCCAAGGAGCCGGTAGTCATGGAGAAGGTGACGATTCGCAGAGACGGTTGATTCCGACAACCATTGGTTGAAAGTAAAACCGAAATAAACTGATCCCGCCGTGCGCGCGATCTATACCAAAGGGGGCGCCATGCTTGAGTTTAAAGCGGTCAACCTGAAACGGGCAAAAGTGGACACCCTGGTGGTGCCGGTGTGCGAAGACGGTGACCTTCACAGCGAAGGCCCGCTGACGTCACTGGTGGCGGCTGCCAAGTCAAAGGCTGAATTCAGCGGCAAGTCGGGTGACTGCGTCACCCTGTTCCTGCCTGAAAACACGCGCATCGAACGGGCGGTTTTCTTCGGATTGGGCAAGAGCGACAAGCTGTCCGGCGAAACCTTTCGGTCGTTCGCCGGCCGCGCCGTGACCTTTTGTGTCAATGCCGGATTGCCCGCCATGACCATCGCCACACCGTCGGCGGCCGCCATCAAACTGGATGCCCCGACCCTGTTCAAAACACTCATGGAAGGCAGTTGCCTGGGCAACCACATTTTCGATCGTTACAAGCAAGACGAGAAGAAGAAGCCCTTGCGAAGGGTGGTCCTCATGGCAACACCTGCCCAAAAGAAAGCTTACGCCCCCCTTGCTGAGTCGGTCGAAGGGATCTGCGCCGCCAGCGTCATGGCCCGGGAGTGGGTGACCACGCCATCCAATGACAAACGTCCCGCGGCCTTTGCCGGAATGATTGAAAAAGCGGCCAAGGCCGAGGGCCTCAAGGTCAGGATTATGGACGAGCGGTGGCTCAAACAGCAAAAATTCGGTGCCATGCTGGCCGTGGCCCAAGGCAGTAATGCAAAACCGCGTCTGGCCATTGTGGAATATGCCCCCCGGGGTGCCAAGAAAACGGTCGTCTTTGCCGGCAAGGGGGTCACTTTCGACTCGGGCGGCATCAACCTGAAACCGTCGGGCAGCATCGAAACCATGAAAATGGATATGGCCGGTGCAGCCGCCGTGGCCGGTGCCATGCTGGCCGTGGCCCGGATCAAGCCGGATGTCAGGGTCGTCGGGATCATGCCGCTGGTGGAAAATATGCCCTCCGGTACGGCCATCCGACCGGGAGACATCATCCGCTCCTATGCTGGTAAGACCATCGAGATCGGCAATACCGATGCCGAGGGCCGTCTGATCCTGATCGACGCCATGGCATGGGCCGTCCACAAATATAAGCCGGATACGATGGTCGACCTGGCCACCCTGACCGGTGCCTGCGTGGTGGCCCTGGGTGAGAAGATTGCCGGTGTGTTTTCCAAAGACAGCCAGTTGGCCGAAGCCATCGTGGCTGCCGGCGAGGCCACCCATGAACGCTGCTGGCAGCTGCCTCTGCCTGACGACTACCTGGATCTTCTCAAGAACGACTTCGCCGACCTGAACAACGTCAGCAGCGGCCGCTGGGGAGGTGCCATCACGGCGGCCCTGTTTCTGTCCGAATTCGTCGGTGACACCCGCTGGGCGCACATCGACATTGCAGGGCCGGCGTGGTCCAAAAAGGCATCGGATTATTGCGGGGCCGGTGGCACCGGATTCGGTGTGCGGCTGCTGTGCGACTTGCTTGAAAGGATCTGAGGACGGAGGACGAAGGTCAGACGGCGGAAGTCGGAAGACAGAAGTCGGAAGTCGGTAGTCGTAGATCGGAAGGCCCGAGGGTCGAATTTGAACCAACTAAATAATGAAACGGCCGGGAGTTCTCCCGGCCGTTCTGGTTGGTTGCAATCAATGATGAGACAATTTTCATGTCGTCAATTGTCTTCTCTGTCATCCGTCATCCGATCTCCGACCTTCGTCTTCTGACCTCCGACCTCCGTCCTCAGCCGTGCGCGGCCACCATGGCTTCCGCCAGCTTCTCCGCCGAACGGCCGAACAGGTCATCCACAGGCACGTCGTCCAGGTAGTCGTCAGCCCAGGGGACGCTGTTTTCCTGGACGATGTTCTTGATGTGTTCGTATTTCCCGCCCAGGGCCTTGACCTTCGTCTCCAGGGCGATGAATTCCCGGAAACCGATATTGAGCAGCAGCAGGTAGCGGATGCGGCTGCCGTCCGTGGGATCCTCCGATGTGGCCGGGATGACCACGATACTGCGGCCGTCTTTTCGGCCTTTGCCGATGTAGACGTTGCCCTGGCGAACGATGATACGCTTGGTGCCTTTCAGGATCGGATCCGTCTCCACCCGCGAGGGCAGTGTGTCGAGGATGCCTGTCTTTTTGAGGATGGCGATGGTGGTCTGATCCGTGGGGTCGCCGAGCAGGCCCAAGCCGTCGATACGGTAGAGAATGCTTCCCTTGACATGGTCGATCACCCCCTGAATGTTTTTCAGCACGATGACGTTGCGGTTGATCACCTGGGCGATGTCCAGGCTGTGATCCGCCAGGGCGTCGAAGAGCACGCCCTCCACCCGTTCGCTGATGCGGCTGGTGCCCACGGTGACGGTTTTGGCCTGGTGTTTGATGGCATCCACGGGCCGGGACATGAGGTTGATGGACTCTCCCAATATTCGAAACAGGGTGTCCAGGATATTCTTTGCCGTTCCCTTGAACCCGAAATCCGTTTCGAAGTCGGTCAGCGGCAGGCGGCCGGACAGGTATTTGAACAACAGGGTCAGATCCGAGGCATGGGTGATGGCCGCAGGAAAAGTTTTTGATTTTCGCCGGTTGCGAAAGGCCTGGTAGAAGCCGGCAATTTTTTCGCGGAATGTCTTTTCCAGGACCACCTCATAGATGTCCAGTCCCTGCTCGGCAAGCTCGTCAAGAGTGGCGTGGATGCCTTCACGCACATCGTTGAGAAATCTCGATCCGTCATGGATGGCCAAAGCGGCGTGATATCCCCAGATGTGCCCCACGAGGGTGTTGAGGATGGGTGCGAACTGCGGGCTTACCTGGGGAACATGGAACACGTCTTCGGCATAGGGCCCGAAACGATCTTCGCCTTCATCGGCGATAATTACCGGGGCGGCCTTGTGGGCCTTGAAAATGGCCGTGTCCTTGATGATATCGCCGATGACCGTGCCCTTGGACCCGGCCGCACAGACGATGATCAGCGGTTCGGAGGAGAGATCGATGTGTTTTTTGTCCTCCACGTAATCCGAGGAGATGGTTTTGTAACACAGCTCGCTGAGTTTGATGCGGATCTCATCGGCTGAAGCCTTGTTGGGACCGCTGCCCACGGCGGCCCAGTAGGTTTTGGTGGCTGCCAGGCGTCGGGCCGATGCCTGGATGGACGGGCCCATGGCCAGAACGCTGCGCATGTGTTCGGGTATGCGCAGCAGTTCGGCAATCTGATCCGAGAGAAATTCGGTGGAACGGCGTTGCCGAATGCTGGCCACCTTGAGGCCCAGCAGGGCCCCTGCGATGATTTGCGAGTAAAAGGCCTTTGTGGAGGCCACGCTCATTTCGATATCCCTGCCACTGGAGGTGTACAGAACCCCGTCGACCTTGAAGGTGATATCTGAATCGCGCCGATTGACGATGGCCAGGGTGTGTGCGCCGCGGGCTTTGACCATGTCCACGGTGCGATTGGTATCCGTGGTGGTTCCCGATTGGCTGATGGCAACCACCAGGGTGTCGGCCATACTGGCGTCATCATCGCCCTCGTTCAACTCGAATCCGCTCAGTTCCGACGCCTTGAGGGCGCGCAGCTGAATGGCGGGATCGGCCAGGTAGGATTTGAGAATGTCGGCGCAGGCCTGGGCGGCAACGCCCGCGGTGCCCTGCCCCACGAAGAAGACCCGTCGGATTCGATTCTCCTTGAAGGCCGATTCCAGGGAGGCGGGAAAGGTCCGCTCTTCCAGATGGATGGTGTAGTGCTGCCCGTCCTTGTGGGCTTCAACCTTCCAGCGATTGAGCAGGGTGCGCTCCACAGACAGGGGGGCTTCGGAAATCTCCTTGAGGAAATAGTGGGGAAAATCCTGACGGTCGATATCCCTGGAGGTGATTTCCGTGTGTTTGATATCGTCCTTGGACAATTGAATCGGGGTTCCGTCGTAGTACATGGCACTGACCCCATCCAATCCGCCCGCTGAACGCTGGTCCAGGACGAAGATCTGTCCCTGGGTCGGACCGTTTTTACCTGCCACGACTTTTTCTCCGTTCATTTTCAGAAAATCGGCGGTCTCTTCGATGAACCCGTAGACCTCCGAGGCGGGCATATAGTGATCCGTGGCCAACCCCACGAAAACCGCCTGGCCGCTGCCCTTTTGGGCCAGAAAGAACTTACCCGGTGCCAGGTCGCTGTGCATGGCGATGGCATGGGACCCCTGGAAATCGCTCACCGCCAGGCGGAAGGCTTCGGTCATGTCGGCACCGGATTTCAGGTAGTGCTCGATGCGCAGGGGGATGATTTTGGTATCGGTGGTGATTGCGTCCGGAATGCTGCACCCGTCAGCTTCCATGGCGGTTTTGAGTTCCAGGTAGTTGTCGATGTCGCCGTTCAGACAGGCATGGATGATGGGGCGGTCTTTCAGGGTGGCGCCGGCGACGGTATTGTCCACCGGGTGGCAGTTGGGTTCGGTGATGGCGCCCACCGAGGCCCAGCGGGTATGGGACGATACCGTGTGAAAGGTGTGGGCTGCGGCAGCGATGCGGTGCAAGATCCGATCCTGCCGAATCTGCTCGCGCAGGAATTGGATGTTGTCCCCCAGGCTGCCGATTTCGGCCGCGACCTTGTATACCACGGTCAGGGCTGCAATGGGCTTGCCGTCGTCGGCGGTCGATCGGTTCAGGCTGATGCTGGTGTTGCCCAGTACATCCCGATCCATGCGCCGCTCGAATTCGCTGCTGAGATCCAGACGGTCCAGTTCCGCGGCCAGGGCCTCGAAAGACGCGGCCGGCAGAATGAACAAAATGGAGACACCCGCCGAATCGCGGCCGCGCACCTCCAGACGGTCGATGCTGTTGAGCACGGCGTTGATCTGGCGGAACACGCTGATACGGGAATCCGGATTCTCGCCGCCGCTTTCCGACATCAACGCCTTGAGGCGGCTGATATTTTCGGCCAACTCCACGTCCAGGCACCAGATCATATCCTTGACGGCGTCGATACGCGTGGCAACCACCTCCACCGCCCGTGGTGCCAGGCTGCCCATCTCTTTGGCCATAAGGTCCTGTTCGCGCTCCAAGAGCGCCGTCAAGCGAAGGGATAGCTCGGCCAGTTCTCGCTGGAGGGTCGGTTTTTTAAACAGGGCCAGGAACGCCCCTTCCTGCTTGAGGCCGCGGATACCCGTCAACAATGCCTGAAGTTTTTCAGGACCACCCAGATAGTTGTCGGTAATGGCTCCTGCGTCGCGCTGCAGATCCCCGAGTCCGGCAGCCTCGGCAGCCTCCACGAGAGCTGCCAAGACGCTCAGATCCACGACCGCCGATTGCCGGGATCGGCCTTTGACAGCGATGATGCCGGCCAGGCCGCAGCATATCCGGTTGGGCAGACAGGGAAACAGAATCCATGCGGGACCGGCCACTCTTGCGGGATGCCGGCCCACATGGATAGTCGGTAAACGCGGCATCCACTGTCGCACCCTGCATGTCATATCCCATAGGCGTCGGGCGCTGCCTCTGATTGCTGCGGCAAAATGGTATCGAATCATGTCGGTCCTCTGTCGGTTACATTTTAAAGTAGAGATCCCGTATTTTTTCCCGGGTCATGATGGCTTTCCAATCCTTGCCCAAGGCGTTTTCCCACAAGGGTTCCAGTACCAGGGCCACGTCCACCATGGTTTCCATCTGCTTGTCGGTGACGTCGGCCATCAGGTTGCGGGGCAGATCGATGCCCTGACGATCCATCATCCGGCGGAACTCCTTCACGCCGTCAGGGTAATAGTCTTCCAGATAGTCGAAGGCCACACAGTTGCCAATCCCGTGATGCAGGCCCAAGACGAAGGAGAGGCCGTAGGAGAGGGCGTGGCAGATGCCCACCTGAGAATAGGCGATGCTCATGCCCCCGCAGTAAGAGGCCATCATCAGTTTGTCGTCGGCATCGTCGGGATCGGCCAGAAACACCTCGCGGCACAGGTCCATGGCCTTTTCGCCATAGGCACGTGAGAAGCTGTTGAGATAGGTGCCCTCCAGGGACTCCACACAGTGGATATAGCAGTCCATGCCGGTGTAAAAGCGTTGCGGGTTGGGGGCCCCGGCAATCATCTCCGGATCCAGGACGATCTGGTCGAAGACGGTGTAATCGGAATTGATGCCCAGTTTCTTTTGCGGACCGGTAAGCACGGTGGTCCGCGAGACTTCGGCGCCGGTACCGGAAAGGGTCGGCACGGCGGCATGGTAGACGGCCGGGTTCTTGATCA
>JAAUYD010261691.1_pt1 | contig 14674 bp, 14 predicted proteins | sample 7278101 | NCBI WGS metagenome assembly JAAUYD01 (sample SAMN14350128, study PRJNA611818) | marine sediment metagenome | isolation source: surface marine sediment (0.6m) | place: French Polynesia: Moorea | collected 2018-08
CATCACGGACCAGCCGGCCCATGTGGATTTCGTCCAGGATGGGTTCATAGATAGGGGCATTGTGCCTTGACTGCCCCTGTCGATATAGGTGTAATACGTCGCCCGCCGGTGCCCCGGCGATCAGAATACGGCCAGGTAGCTCAGTTGGTAGAGCAGCGGACTGAAAATCCGCGTGTCGGCAGTTCGATTCTGCCCCTGGCCACCAATTTCTCGTCCAATAACGTCCGATAAGATTCAGGCTATTGCGTAACGCGTTGAGCCTGCTTTACTTATCGTCCAATGACGTTCAAGACGATCTTTCTACATCCGACGCCGAGGTGGGGTACGAAGTGGGGTACCTCAGTCTGCCGAAAGTGGGGTACCCCACATTGGCTCTGACGAATACGAAGATTCGTAGTGCAAAAGTCGGCGACAGGCCTCGCAAACTATGGGATGAGAGAGGTCTATTTCTGCTTCTGACACTGTCTGGCAGCAAACTGTGGCGGTTCAAATACAAATTCGATCGGCGTGAGAAGTCGCTATCTTTTGGTGCCTTTCCTCACGTGTCATTGTCGCAAGCAAGAACTCTGAGAGAAGAGGCGCTCGCTCAACTTCGGTCGGGTATCGACCCCTCGGCAGCAAGAAGGGCAAAGCGTGAATCGCGAGAATCGGACGCTACGTCCTTCGAGATCGTGGCCCGAGAATGGTTCGCCAAAAAGCAACCCGGTTGGGCCTCAAGCCATTCATCGAAGGTATTGGGCCGGCTTGAGCGGGACATCTTCCCGAAATTGGGCAACAGGGCCATCAAGGAAATAGGTGCGCGGGAACTTCTTGCCGTACTCCAAAGAATTGAGGACCGTGGGGCTGTGGAAACGGCGCATCGTGCCAAGCAATCGTGCGGTCAGATTTTTAGGTACGGCGTTGCCACGGGACGCGTTGATCGTGATCCGTGTGCAGACCTAAAAGGCGCTCTTGCTCCGCCAGTTCGGAAGCATTACGCGACAATCACCGACCCTGTAGAGGTCGGTGCGTTGCTGCGTGCGATCGAAGAATATCCAGGTTCGCCCATAACTCAGCTTGCGCTGAAACTGGCTCCCTTGGTGTTTGTGCGCCCCGGAGAGCTTCGGGCAGCCGAATGGCAGGAGATTAGATTGAATGTGGGTGAATGGCGAATACCAGCCTCACGAATGAAAAAGAACACTGAACATGTGGTCCCACTCTCAAGGCAAGCAATCATGATTATTGGGGAGTTGGCGCAGATCACCGGGTCGGGGAGGTTTCTTTTTCCAGGTGTAAGAAGCCGAAAAAGGTGCATGAGCGAAAACACGTTAAACGCTGCACTGCGCACTATGGGGTACATGTCCGAGGATATGACTGCTCATGGCTTTCGTAGTATGGCGTCGACATTGCTGAACGAGCAGGAATGGAACGCAGATGCTATCGAGCGGCAACTCGCACATGCGCCGAGAGATGGAATCAGAGCCACTTACAATCACGCCGACTACCTATCAGTGCGCCGTAAGATGATGCAAGCCTGGGCCGACTACCTTGATGACCTCAGAATTGGCGCGCGCGTTGTACCGATTCCTTGCCCGATGTACGCCAAGTAGCTAACCAGCCAACTCTTCCGCTGCGGTCTTGTACGAGCCAAAGACATCCTGTAACGTATTTTTTCCGACAGCGGCCATTTGTGGGAAGCCACAGTTCGGCTCGTCACCGTTGCATCAATGTATGCCGGCTGGAACAAGACCCAGCAAATCGACAGAGACCCCCCGCAAACAGCGCCATTCGTGGATCGTCACCACACAGCCAGGTTCCCTTTTGCCTTGGCCAAGAAACCGACCTCAGTGGTGACAAACTATGCAAAACAAGATTCTTCGGCTGCCAGCGGTAGTAACCCAATGCGGCCTCTCACGTTCGACCATTTACTCCAGAATCTCTGATGGGCTTTGGCCAAAGGGAGTGAATCTGGGCCCGCGTGCTGTCGGGTGGCCCCTGAACGAGGTCATTGCGCTCAACAATGCACGTATTGCTGGCAAATCAGATGAGAAGATTCGAGCACTCGTGGCAAAAATCGAGGCGACTCGAAAAGCTCCGCTCTCTGACTCGCAAAATCATGGCGGCTCATAGCGCTCAGGAGGCGCCATCTCGACGCTTTCTAAGAATCAAAAACTGGAGAAGAATCCAGAACCCCAAGCGGACAGATAAGATGCCCTGGACACGATTGCATCGTGACTGGTTAGAGGACTATGACTTTACGCAACTTTCTATGACAACGCGTGGTGTCTATTTCTGTCTGCACATGCTCGCAGCCCGATCCGCCAATCGAGTCCCGCTGGATTACAGTTGGATCGGTAAGAAGATTGTCACACGGCCTCAAGATGTCGGTAAGGCCATCGCCGCACTCCAACGAGTCGGGCTCGTCGAGGAATTTGTGGAAGACGTAGAAACCTGCCGGAACAATGACTTGCAGCAAGTTTTGGGAACCGAGGCGGTGCCTGTAGAAATAGAGAAAGAAAAAGACTTAGAAGAAGGGCCCGCAACATCGATAGTTGGACGAGAGAAGGCTAAATCAACAAGGCGAGCCAATTCGAAACAACCAGCTTTTGAGGCGATGACTCGCGCGTGCGTGGCGGCTGGGGTGCGTGGTTCAGACTACGTACAGATTGGCGAAGTGATTCAACGGGTATTCGGTTTTGAACCATCGGATAGACAACTCACGCAGCTTGAGAGACAGATTATTAATAGGCGATCGGATCGAACCCTGCATACTCACTATTTGCGTCCAGCAGCGTCCAAAAACCTGGGAAAACCTGGGTTATGACTCCCGTTCTCTGGACTTGAGCCGTAACCGTAGGCCAGAGAATTGGATATTTCTGACCACGATAATCGCCTCTCAGTCATGGCACCAAAGTACGCGGCCATCTCGAATCCAAAAATGGCTCTCGCATTGACTGTGGTGACGCACAGATGGAGACAGAGTTGGTCGACCGCGCCAATCTATGCGCAGCTGCCAATGAGGGTCCTTTTTTGTGTCCAAGCTGAGCAACAAGTTTTCGCCGCAATGGCCAGGGCAAGGAAAAGTGAGGTGCTTCATCAGTCGACCGCTTCTGACTACAAAGATGCACTGATCGGTTAGCCTTTCGGGATCGGGGTGCTGGTTGACAATCTGCACCGAAAGTTCATCCCGGTGGTCACCTACGATAACTTGTAGCCACCGCGCCGCCCATTGAGTCAGTCTATTCATCCGCCGATTCGATCCATAAACGGCCGGACATCACCGCGGCCCCAATACTGTTGGGAGATGCAAATAGGACAGTCTCGCTCATCGTCCGCGAGACCTGGGTACTTGTCTTCGGCGAGTCGATACTTACGCACTCGATGCGAGATTGGGCCGACTTGGCGGTATCCAGTAAGGCGCTCGATCAACTCATCTACGGCCATGCAAGCAACCTCTGTTGTGAAGCTAACTACAGCTGGATTCGGAACACCCCCACCACGAACATAGGCTTCGCCAGCTTGACGTTGGTACTCTTCTGGATTCTGTCGCTGCAACGCCTCTTCGCGAGCAACAAACGGATCAACCACCCCACGACAGATCAAACACGGGTTTCCAGGGAACAGAGTGGTAACTCGTGCAGCGGCATCCACTATCCGCGGCACTTCCCCGCCTTCATAGTCAATGCCAATTCCCATGTCGAAGACAGGAATCAGATAGAAATACGCGAGCCTGTTTAAGAAAATCCTGCCGCCATGATCGTCGGTGCAACCGAAAACCACGTCGCAGCTGCGCAGTGCGTCACGACAGTCTGGATCATCGACAAGCCCAACAAAAATCTTGGAACATATTCCCGGTTGAATTGACTTGACGAAATTTTCAAGCGCCTCGACTTTGGGCTTTTGCATTTCTGCGTCGGTCGCCGCGGCGCTATGGAGGCGATTGAGGTTGGATTTTTCGACCGTATCGTCGTCAATCAATACGAAATTCTTCACGCCAAGCCGAGCGAGAAGCATCGCCGTCGCACTGCCTGTTGCTCCGGCGCCGACGATACCGACGACAAGCTTCGACAGCACTGACTGAAATTGATGGCCGAGTGCCAAGATTTGACGAGCATAGAGATCATGATCGACCGGCCCGATGCGTTCGTGTGTCGACGGTAGCAGTCGGCTGCCGACGACAGAGATTCGGTCTAACATTTGATACCGATCCGGGGATAACCAAATTCGGGCGGTCATATCTCCAGTCTCCGCCAAAATCATAGACAGCAAATGTGTCTTGTCGCCGTTTCGGTGCTGCGCCAGTTCAATGAGTTTGGGCTCGTCCGCGTCATCTTGCGGCGAAAAAATAGCCGGCCCCGGCCTATGCGAGTGAACGACCAAAACGGTCAGATGCTCGTCACGAGCTCTTCTGAGTATATTTGCGACAGGTGTCGTGTCGACCGAGATATGGCTGGACGACGAGGACTGTATATGTTGACCCGGCACTTCAACCACAGCGTGGCTGAGGTAACGATGATGAATCTCGTCACCGTCATTGACCTCAGCCACACCGCAGACTACGTATGCCATCCCCTCATGCCCTGAAGTCGGAAAAACCAAACGCTTCAGGGACTCGAGGTGACTTTCGGCGATAGTTAAGCTGCGCACGGTACAGCGCTCACGGCTGCATCAACACGCCTCAGCATCGTCCATATGCCGTCTACTCCCCCTCGCCAAACATTGCTATGCCGGCTCCATCTTTGCCAACTGCGACCGGCGAACTGAAACGAATGATCAGCTTGATTGGGCCACTGTCCTGCCGCAGTCTGGACCCACGGGTATAGATAGAACATGTCCGGTCCGCTATCGGGATAACCCGGTGGCAAGATGATTAGCAGGTCAACAGTTCTTGGTGTGACAGCTATTCCGGGCAGTTCGTATCGCGGGATTACAACGCCGACCTGGTTGCCAGAGGCGCTTACTTCGGCTTTGATACCGTGATCGGCGAGGTAGCGTCGATCTGCTGAGGGCAGCGCATATTCAACTGATCCTGCGGTCGTCGCGTCACTCCCGGTGTAGAAGCGCTCAACTTCCGGCCCGCTGAGATCGACTGTTTGACCCGGGTCCAGAAGCAAGTCTTCTTCATTGCGACGCTCCATCCACACACGGTACTCAGCAGGAACATTGGCAAGGCGTTTCAATGTCGTCTCAGTGATTATTGATGCGCCCCAGTCTTGCCGCTTGCTGTCCAACTCAAACCGATACGAGCGATCGCTTAGAAAGGTCAGGAAACGCTCTTTTCCACTTCGTCGGAGGTCTACACGTTCCTCGAGGCTTATGTCCTCGAGCAATCCGTCTCGACTCAGGATGTAGATCAAGTGCTCCTCGACGGGTCTCTTGCCGGCCAAGTTTAGAAGCTGTCGTCCGCTAACGATCGGATCACTTGACGAATAGGATTCGCCATCGATCGTGATCTGGAAGTCAGGGCCATGTGGCCTGTGGCCGCCCCGTGCTAAGGTTTCAGGGTTCTCGTGAGAGATATTTGATGGTTCAGACATGATGTCCTCCAATAGGTTGATTTGACAGAATCAGGGCCTATTATAGCTATAAATTAGCTAAAGTCTAGCTATTTATTACACTATTTAAGGCTAATATTTATTGAGTTATTAGCTGAAAATGGGTAAAATCCATTGGCTACGAGGAGGAAAGATATGACCCAAAAACGCACTATGACCCTCAATCTGAGTGATCGAGAAATGGTTGTTCTTGAACACTTGGCAGGAGAAAAGGGCCTTTCAAAGACTCAACTTGTACGACAGGCCCTACGGCTCTATCAGTCTGTTGTTGAGCGGATTGAACGCGGCGACAAATTGTTTTTTGAAGATGCCGATAAGACCGAGAAGGCGGAGTTAATGGTCCTGTGAGGAAGTCTCTTGGAGACTGGCCCCTGAAAAATCGTCATACAGATGGCGAAGAATGGGCCACGCTCTATGACGCGATTGCCCAGAACAACGTTGACGACTTTGAGAAGCGTTGGAAACCTGAAATGGAAGCGAAACTCGCGACATTGAAGACCCAAGAGGAAGTGCGGAAAGCAAATATCCAAGACGTACGTTGGAAGTGGGGAGACAAATACAGGGATCGTTCGAAACGAATCGACTTTGAATCATTCGCTGTTGAGTGTGGTGGAGAGACCCAAGGGCTCATGTTTGTCAAAACAGTCGCCTTCTCGAAGCTTCCAGGTCAAGCCGGTTATTCAATTGCCTATATTGACCTTGTCTCGACAGCGCCATGGAATCGCTGGGGATTCACCGACAACCCACTGTATAAGGGAGTTGGGCCGCTACTGCTCAGCGCTGCGGTTTCACTAAGCATAAGCCAAGGTTTTGATGGCCGCTTAGGGCTACACGCGCTGCCGCAGTCAGAGGACTGGTATAGAAGCCAAGGATTGACGGAGGTAGGTCCTGATAAGAGTTATCAGAACCTTGTGTACTTTGAGTTCACTGCAGCTGATGCACAAGCTTACGTGACCTCTAAAAAATGAAGGAGACCAAAATGGAAATGCGAATTACACCAGAGTGGCTCCGCAATAAAATAAATACGGAGCCGGACTTAGATTTTGAAGCAGGAACGCCAATTGATTTACTGCAGAGCATCGATATGTTTCTGCCGTCGAATGTTGCTCGTTCAAAGCCAACAGATGAGAAGCGCAATGTAAAGCGGCAACATGCATTTGGACTGATGGTCAACCATCTGCGCTTGCGCGATAACCTGACAATTGAAAGTCTATCGGTCAATGCAAAAATTGTGGCCGAAGAGTTGGAAGCTATAGAGCAAGACCCGCACTATCAACCGCGGCCAAGAACTGTTGTTCAACTCGCCAAAACTTTCAATATCGCGCCAGCAAAAATGATGAAGTTGTCGGGCGTAGCTACTGTCGTAGATACAGACTTGGAAGAAGCGGTACTCAAGTTTGCCGCTAAATCCGCCGGAGTATCGTCTCTAAATGACGAAGAACGTGAATCACTCAATGACTTCGTTAAATATTTGAACGAGGACTAATAGCCAGTGACGTGCGAATTAGTCGGTCCACTTGAAGCAGCGGAGATCAATGCACAAGTTGACCGGCTACTTCGTGATCTGGGTGATCCAGAGCCCCCTTTATCGCTCGAATTAGTAAGAGAGCTCTTGCGCCTCGACCTAAAGTACTACAGCGCAAAAAACACCAGTCACCTACAGGACCTCACTCACAAGATTCGATTGGGCGCAAAGCAAATAGCCGCACGACCAGGCTTGATATTTGACGCTATAAAAAAAGCAAAGCTCGCAGCATTGTATGTCCCAGACACCAAACGAATACTCATAGATGAGGACATACCAAAGCCAAAACATCGTTGGATCGAGGCCCATGAAATTTCACATGGACTTATTGAGTGGCATAGCGATTTTCTGTTCGGAGACAATCGTGTGACCCTAAACCCGTTGTGCGACGCCACCATTGAGGCTGAAGCGAATTACGGAGGAGGGCGATTACTATTTCTTGGAGATAAATTCGGCGAGGAAGCGAGGTCTGAGGAGCTGTCCTTCAAAAATATACGTCAACAAGCGGGGCGCTACGGCAATTCGATTCAATCTACGCTCTGGAGAGTTGTGGAGGAGAGGGAGCCGGACAGCGCCGTCTTTGGCATGGTGTCGGACCATCCAAACCACCCAGAGATTGGGCAAATCGAGTATGGCGGTAAGCCACGCCTAATTCGATCAAACGGATTCCGCAAACAATTCGGCAACGTCGCACCAGATGACGTCTACACAATCTTGGCGAAACACGCGAATTGGAACAAAGGTGGCCCGATTGTAGATGCGGAGGATTCACTTGTTGACATCAATGGCGACAGCCACGAAATTCGGATAGAGAGCTTTTCAAACACACATTCTTTGCTGACATACGGTGTGTGCACGGGACCTACGTCTGTCATCGTCTCAGCGTGATATTTTAGTCGCGAGGCGAAGGGTAAGCGCAGTGCGACGGAAACAATCGACACGATAGGACCTGTTGCCAAGAGTGTGTGCCCCAAGCGGAGAGCAGAAATTTGAAAGATCGTATTTTCGGCCCTATCCAGGGGCATGAAGTCGGAGCAACATTCGCGAATCGAGCCGAGCTCGCAAAATCCGGTATCCATAAGCCAACGCAAGCCGGAATCTCCGGTTCGCAAGTCGAAGGCGCGGACTCCATTGTGTTGTCAGGAGGTTATGAGGACGACGAAGATCATGGCGAAGTCATAATCTACACGGGACACGGTGGGCAAGACGAAGTTTCAAGAGAGCAAATTGCAGACCAAGAGTTGACACGTCAAAACCTCGCTCTTGCGATCAGCGCCCAGCAAGGCCTTCCTGTTCGCGTGGTCCGGGGAGCGGGCCACGATTCCTTGTATTCGCCGAGTGAAGGCTACCAATATGCAGGAATCTACCGAGTGGAGAGATTCTGGCACGAGCCTGGGTTATCAGGGCATCAGGTGTACCGGTTCAGACTGGTGCGAACGGAGGAGACTGAATTAGAGGAGGCGCCCCCGAAGTCCTTGCCTACGGGAGGCGGTACGAAGAAACCGGGGCGCATTAAGGTCTCAACCACGCGAGTAATTCGAGATACGACGCTAAGTCGACGACTCAAAGGACTGTATGACTACACATGCCAGGTCTGTGGTCTACGACTGGAAGGGGCCGGCGGCCCGTACGCAGAGGCAGCACATATTCGCCCTCTTGGACGCCCGCACGACGGACCAGACACCTACGACAACCTACTGTGCTTATGCCCGAATCACCACTACTTGTTCGACTTTGGGGCGTTCGGGATTGACGACGATCTGAATCTAATCGGGCTCGATGGCGCTCTCAGATTGCATCGCGATCACAAAATTGAACGGAGTCATCTTCAATACCATAGAGCGCGTTTTCGACTGCTCGACTCAGCAAATTGTCCAGTCTAAATCGACGGTATGTCTGCAACCTGCGGGGTACGAAGTGGGGTATAGACGATGACCGTGCGGAAAGAAACCGCTTAAGATCAGAAAGATACATGCGCTATGTGGTGGCGCCCCTGACTACGATTCCATGTATAGCGTCTAGATACTAACCAGGATAGGCCCTATGCCGTACCTTAGTGTCAATAGTTAAGGTCAGTGGGCTCGGCCGAACATGCTCGGCAAGTCGCTGATTCGCAGCCCGTCCGGAATCTCACACCTAAACCCCTCTTGAAAATCTCGGAGCGCTGCCGTACTTTATGGCTCGGCCGTCGTATGCCTCAGGTGTGAGCGCCCGAAAAGACGACACGATCCGACGCCATTCGCTTACTGGTACATCTTTGTTGAACCGTTGGCATGGTTGTAATGAACGCTCACAACAACCTACTGAAAGTCCAGCGATTTCAATGGAGATCGACCCATGCGTCGCGACATTCCCAAACTATGTGCAGATTCCCTGCGCGCATTCGCCAAAGACAATTACGGAATCAAGCTTAAGGCTACTCACGCGCACGAGCTCGTGGCTGCCTATCTGGGCTATAGGTCCAGGAATGCCCTTTTAGCTGACAACAAATATCCGATAGAAAACCTAGCCGAGGCCAAAGTGGTCGTCATGGTCGCTGATGAGGAAATAGACCAGCGCCGACAGAAGCTTGAAGGGCTATCGCCCGAGCTACCCGATAGCTACACCCTGGGAGAGGCGGTCTACGTCCCTCTATTCGCAGACGAGTGGTGGGGAAGTGACAATCCGCCGTTCCGGAGCTTCGACAAGCTGGCAAAAGTTCTGGTTGAGAACAACGAGGCATTCCGCTCCGTTTTTCGTTACCGAGACCAAATACCATTGCATCACTTCCCGATCGTCAAACAGGATGATGACGTCGTGGTAGTGACCGTAGTTCACTCATACGAGACGACCCACAGTGAAATGTCTAGAGATGGCCAAACCACCATCACGCTGCCGCGAGTAGCGGGGCGCATCGGCTTTGGTAATCCGCAGATGTCTGTCGGCCAGTTTACGGGCGGCGCACGAACAACGCTTAAGTCCCTGGGGGTGCGGTCATGAAACAGGTGAGCGTGAATGACTTTAAACAAGAGGTCGAGTGTGTGTACGACGGGGAGAGGTACTCGGTTCGGGACAACGGGGCCGTGCTGCGGCATGCGAGAGATGGAAAGCGACGACGTGCACTTGATAATCAATGGACGTTCGGAAAGGAAAGTGCAGCCAATCCGTACTTGTGCATCGCAGGAGTCCGGATTCACAGAATTGTAGCAACCGCGTTTCACGGTGATCCACCGGACCCAAAGTTTGTAGTTGACCATATTGACTCGAACTGTAGAAACAACCGTCCGGAAAACCTGCGATGGCTGAGTCGATTGGAAAACACTCTCAAGAACCCGGCAACTCTAAAGAAGATCGAATACCTCTGTGGCAGTGTCGAGGCGTTCCTCGAGAATCCCTCGATTTTGAATGAGATTCAGGGTGATCCGAATTTTGGCTGGATGAGAGCAGTGACTCCCGAGGAAGCGAGAAACTGTAGGAATCGGATGGAAATCTGGGCGAACACTGAATCGAGGCCCAAGAGGGCGAGAAGGGCAGTCAATCAGGCCAGTTCGTTCGGTGACCGAGTGTATAAGCCCCTACAGAAGTGGGAGATAGGTCTGGGCAGAGAGCCAGGACTAGACATGGCGCAAACGCCATGGTGCGTGCAGTATATGTGGCGCGCATCGATGTACTTTCCTTTGTGCCCGCAGGGGGACGAACATAGTCGCCTTGATGCCTATTTTCGAAACATCGAACTCGGTAGTGTTCTCGCTTACTGCGACCATGAGGATTTCTGCCCTCAACTCACTGCCGTTGGGGCTGCTCTCCTCAAGGACGGGCTCTCGATCCTCGTCATGACAGAGAGTAAGAACGGCAAATGGGTGATCGTCGGAATCCAGCTTGACGAAAGAACGCAACACTTCTTTCACTTTGTTGTTGGTTCGTACTCCGACATGCAAGAGGCTGAAATGGCGTTCAACTCAAAGGAGCGACATTGCAACTTCTGGTCGGACGCATATGCCAACCAGAGGGGATACGCCTAGTGGGTCTTGGTCGAAAGCTACGGGTTTGGCCACGTAGCCCAAAGATTTCGGCAAGAGTTACGGAAAGCCGCGAGGCCAGTATGGGGGGCGAGCTAGGGGGTGCAGACATTGCGGTTCTTGGCCTTTCCCCCGTGCGTGAATTTTGCGTGGAACAGCTGTGCATCGTCATGCTTGGTGATGCAAATTGATCAACGGACCCCCCGGTAACTGGTTGATAAATATGAATCGAATCAATCACTTAGATTTCTGAAAATCCGCGTGTCGGCAGTTCGATTCTGCCCCTGGCCACCATTCCTTCTTGCGGGTACGCCGGACACGAAATTGGCAACCGAATCAGGGCTATCTGGCGTCACTCAAAGGCGACTAGCCCTGTAAATTCATCGACCAGACGTTGACGCAGTCGGCAGATTGCGACGATTCGATAGTGCTAGATTCTTAAGAATCGAGCGAATTGAAACCTCAACCGCCTGAACGCCAATACGATGGAGAGCTTGTCGTGAATAAGTTTGCGAAGGGACTGCTCAAGAACTTGGCTCTCATCGCCCTGACGATTGGCATGATCGGAGGCTTTGTTACCTATGACGAGCTCAAGGAACAACGAGCCGCAAACAAAGACGTCATCAAGATTGATATCGAAAAAGCCAGTTTGGGTGAGTTCGTCGGAAAATACGTGGACATCCACGGAGGATATGCGGAGATTCGCGAAACGTATGAGTACGGAATAGGCGACTTGGGGGATGGCAAGGAGATGCTCGCATCTCAGTTCTATTATCCCATCGTCTTGGTGGAAGGCGGAGCGCCCCAGTTTATCGTTGTTGCAGATGCGCCCCCTGCGGTAGGCGGCGATAACCCGACAAGCAGAACGGGAATCCTGAAAGCGCATCAAGACATACCGGACAAGGTTGCGGGAGCGTTCGCAGCCCAGTATCCCGACGTGTCTCTTGCCTTGCTGGACACTCAATACACACCCGCGCCCTTGGCAAAGATGTACGCAAATCTCATTGGCTTCTTGCTTCTGATAGTTGCCAGTTTCTTTGTCTTTAGGTTCGCAGTTCGAGAAGCTCCGAAACCACAAGAAGATGCCGCATGATGGCTGCTTGAATCTCACGGGTGAACCCTTGGTGCACCGCGCTGCCGCCACCTTGTATCAGGAAGCGTCGTTGGCTGCCTCGGCTGGCGTTTCGCTGAAACGTAGTTTGACCCGGCCTTCAGAGAGCCTTCGCCCATCCGCCCAATCCGCTGTGCGGATTAGTCTGCCCCTGGCCACCAAACAAATATAAGCCCCTCAAAGGAGGGGCTCATTCGTTCAACTCTCAGCCCTTGCGGCGTCTCAACATCAGAATCAGGACGCCGAGCGCGACGAGCCCAGCGACGAGCCACAACATGCGGTTCTGGCTGGCGGGCGTTGGGCGTTCAGGCTCGTCGAATGAAAATCGCTCATCGGCGGTATTGACGTTCGGATTCCCGAGCGTCAACTTGACCTCCAAACCCTCGGGCAAGAAGGACATACCCAACGCCGCCGCGCGAAACGACCGTACACGCGCGCGCAGATCGTCGCTAGAGATCGTTGCGTTGAGTACCCGGGACAATTCGCTGTTGTTACGACTCGAGGAAATGCCCGCAATCGCGACTCGCTCATCGGCCGTCTCGAGGTACAGCGCCCCTGCATCGGCCACAAACTCTGCACCGTAAAAATCGACCGGTAGCGCCCGGTTGTAAGTGACAACGTTGTGCAACGTGCCGTCGTAATCAGGCAGGATTTTCGCCAGTGTCATCGCCTCCTCGAGCATGTCGCGGTGAGCGTCGAACTGCGTCGAGACTCGTTGCCCCCACAGATTGACCTCTTGACCAAGCACGAACGACGACGTTTTTTCCAGGTCCATAGCCGCGACCAGGTTGTGCCTCGTTCCGATGTGAGAAAAGCTGCGTTCAAGATTTTCCGAGAAAGCGTCTGCTTTGCCCGTATTGTGAGCGTCGATCAAACGGTTCATCGCGACCTGCGATACCGTTACGTAGAAAGCGTCGTCAAAGAACACGTACATAATGTTGACGAAACCCGCCGGCAACAAATAGAACTGCTGGCCGTTGTACTCGTTGCTCAATGGCTCCGTACTCGACAGCCCGAACATGCCGCGACTGCCGACTTCGTCGGCTATTCTTTTCCATAGTTTGCGGAAGAAAGCCTGTGCTCGCTCACGATCGTTCAACTTAACGCCAAACCAGATGTCGAGATCGGCGATATTGCTCATACTGAACGAGTTTTTTTCGCCAACGCCGAACATAATCTCATCGCCAAGGAAGTCTAATAGGCGTTCTCCCTCTGCTAGCGGTTCTCCTAACACTTCTTGAGACATCCGGCTCTCGGCGCGGTATATTAATTGTTCGCGCAAATCGTCGGCCTCTAGATCGACCTCGCCAGGCGCTATGCCCCGCCCGCCGAAGCGTATGAGTAAATCGTCAATCGAAAAGCCGGCAGCAATGTTGATAGCCCCTAGTCGATCCGCATCGAACAAAAACGACAATGCACGCTGTTCGCCACCGAAGAAGGATTGCAGCTCGCGATACTGGCTGTTATCGATGAGTGGGAGTATCAGCGTGTGCAGATAGAGCTGATCGGAGATGGTGTAGGCGACGCTGATCGGATCAAAAAACTCACGGAAGAAGCTCTGATAACCGGCCGAAAAACGCTCGTAGTTAGTCTTTTCCGCCTTTGTTACGTTTTCCAGTGGCACCTGGTTTACTGGCGTAATCTGCCAAATCGAGCCCCAGGTCCTGTGCGATACACGCCCGTCGCTATCGATGCTGTAATTCTCCGGGGCGAAAATTGCGTCTCCATCGATGTACTTGGCATCAACCATCTCATCGAGTGAAGTCGGCCAGCTGCCAGTGATACGGCGGTAGGCAAAAACACTGTATTGCAGCGTTTCCAGGGCATCGAGAATCGTGTTGCGGCGGCGCGCGTTGATGCGATAAGCGGGACCGGTCAGTTTGCGAATGAATGCCTCCGAAAGGTAGATCAAGCCGTCGCGCCGGGCCTCCATTTTCAGCAGAGCGTAGTGGTAATCGAGTTCGCTTGCCATCGCGCCGGATTGGCCGTGCGCCCGCTCAATCCGGCCTATTATGTCTTCGTGTGTCGCAATGACGACGTAGTTGCCTACCTTGCGATGTATGGAATTGTCACCGACGATCAGCTCCAGGCTCGTGGCAGCAAGTTCGTTGACCATCTTCAGAATGAGGGCGTAATCAGTGCGCGGCATGAACGACAGGTCATCGCTAACGAACGCCATTTCCTCGACCGCGACAATCAGAGCATCGGCGTCCGGAATGCCGAGGCGACGCATCATTTTGGGTTTCAGCTCCGTAGCGCTGCCCAGGTTGTAGACGTCCCCGAACAGATCCGCCTGCTGCTGCACAATGTCTTCAAACTCGAGAAACTTCTGCGGGTCGATCATGTGCACAAATAGCATGTCTTTGGGGACAACCTGAGCAATGTCCGGCACCGCAATGGCTTCGCCGGCAATCATTTCCTCCCAAGGGTGCGAAGCGATTTCGACATACTCGATGTCATCGATCGACACGACTTCGCCGCCATCATCCGTTGCTCTGTTCACACC
>JAAUYD010304397.1_pt1 | contig 14667 bp, 14 predicted proteins | sample 7278101 | NCBI WGS metagenome assembly JAAUYD01 (sample SAMN14350128, study PRJNA611818) | marine sediment metagenome | isolation source: surface marine sediment (0.6m) | place: French Polynesia: Moorea | collected 2018-08
TCATGTAGTACGATAAACTCTTCGGATAATTTGTCAGAACTCATTCGTACCTTTGAACACGCTACCATTGTATTACCTAAACATATTAATCCAGCTGATCCATTTTCATCAAAGAGGGTGCTTATAGATAAGATAGCTAATATCAAAAATGAAATAAACAACATACCTTCTGATAATTCAATCCCGCTGATAATTTATTTGCATGGATGTTATGGTAGAGAACCAAATGACTTTCCAACTTTTCAGTTTCTTGCTCGCAACGGCTATGCCGTATTAGCTCCTGATAGTTACGCACGTGAATACAGACCTGTAAGCTGTGATCCAGAGTCATGCAGAGGCGGGCTTTTTAGGGCTGCGCTAAGTTTTCGCCTGGCTGAAGCTAAATATGCCTATGAGGAAGCAGTAAATGCAATGGGTGGACAATAAAAATATTTTTATGATGGGTTTCAGTGAAGGCGGTATAGCCACTGCGAAATATTCTCATGGTGGTCTCGCCGGTAGAATTATCCTTGGTTGGACTTGTAACGCGCATTGGCCAGAACACGCCGGAATATCTGGACCGGAAGAAGAGCCCATACTTGCAATTGTGGCTTCGAACGATCCCTGGTTTGTAGACCCTGCGGTTTACGGCTATTGTCGCAAATCTCCATTTAGCCAAAGGGATCTTGAATCTATCGTGATTGAATCAAACTTCCATGCGGTCCACATCCTTACAAGCGTGAAGAATAAAATTTTGCAGTTTCTTCAAAGAAACAAGCGCTTTTGAGGTAGGATAAATTGACGAACGTGACTAATACAGTGCCCTAATATAGCTATGATAATTTTAATTTCTCCAGAAAAATATTAATTGCCTGTTATTGTTTGCAGTCGCAAATTTCCGTTAAATTGTTACGTATCAACAAAACAACTATAACAAATTATAAGAAGTGACATCTAATCAAACTATCAGTGTATCACCACTAAAATTTTTGTCTAATTTTTGGTGATTACTCCAACGACGATGCAGATATCAGACTCCTCATTTTCCTGTGATTCTGAAAAATAATCGTAAGATCCCAGACCTCTTGGTCCCTTTCTTAACGTCATCTGAAAAAGGAGACAGCCCCAATGATGATCCTTATAAGGGATGTAAAAGGAAATGAGCTTGAACTGGACCATGGCTGTGATGTTTATTTGAAGGACACTCGAAGCGGCCAGAAGTTTCGCTTTGAGTGGCCGGATCTGCCAAAAATGTTTCAGCATGAGTTGGATGATCTGGCTTCCCGAGCCATAAGGACCATGGAGCAGGCAAGGGAATTGATCACGGCAAGCTCAGATCTCTGCTGATAGGCAATTCTCTGCAGCACCTGCCGACCGCCTTTAAGATGGATTAGGCTCAGCAGAAAGAAAGGAGTCTAATATGGATATTTCAATCACAGACCAGGACGGGAACACGCTGGAAATCACCTTGGGTAGTGACATCTCCCTGGTTGATATTGTCAGCGGTTCAGACAGCGCCCTCGCCTGGTCTGAGATTTCCGAGAATACCCAGGAGATGCTCTATCAACTGTCTGATCAGTGTTCTGAAGCTGTGGAGGCTGTTAGGGCTGAAGCGGCAAAGAACCTTGATGATCTGTTAGATATCGAAGACTTGGACGATAACGAACCGTTTGAGGCTGACGAATAGCGAAAGTGTAAATAAGGTGGGATAGGTCTCGATCAACATAACATATCAGTAAAATTCCCATAATTTTCAATTGGTAAGATGATCTCAATGTATCACCACCTTGACATTAATCTATCGCGTATTGTAAACTCAATTATTCATGCCCCATCAAACGCTTTCAGTGCCAACTATAATTAAAACTGATGCAATATCAGTGAGTTGCTAAATCTCAACTTCCTCTCCGGCCCCTTGCACGTCTCCTATGCTGAAACGGATAACGCTTTCCATTCAATAAGAGTGAGTCAGTCAAGTGGGGCAAGATAATAATCATCTACAAACAGATAGGAGGGGGAAGATGAAAAGATTTAGCATCTCATTGTTTGTGATTGTATTGGGATTGGTGTTCTCCATATCGATTGTTTATGCTGATATGGCCAAGGAGGGCAGTGGAAACTATCGCAGTGCCAAAAGTATCAAGAGGGAAGTTCTGGCAATGGGTAAGGATTACATGCAGGTCAATATGAGCCAACTCGGTATGGTAGTTGATGCTCCCAAAAACAGTCCCTTCGAGAATGCAACATTCAAAGCTTTGGTGAACTCTTATATTGTCAAGGGTAAATTCGAGGGGTCTGGTTTTATTGAATGGGTATGTCCCAGCGGTGACAAAATCTATGGAAGGACCGATTTCACTGGCGAAATGGGGAAAGGGTATCAGTCAACAGTTGAAATCGTTGGTGGAACAGGTGCTTGTGAAGGTATTCAAGGTATGATCGAAATCAGACGTGGTCCTCAAGTTAAGTCAGCACAAGAAGGTATGCGACAGGCATTTTCAGTCGGAAAAGTCAATTGGAAGGTTCCCTGAATTTAAAATCGAATATACCCGAGCGAAAGGGACATAAAATGAGGCAGGGTCATTTTTGGCCTTGCCTTTTTTCGTACAGCTCCAACACATCAACACTTTGATGAAAGTTAAAATCGGTTTTGATATCTCTATTGGTTAACTAGCGCGTGTATGATCTCAACCTGCAACTCAAATGTCTTATCATCAAGCATATCAATCATGCGATTCAACTCATCAATGTTTTCAAACTCAACTTGAATTTACGTTTTCCGCCACCATCTCCTTAAGTGCGGTCTCGTAGAATTTATATGACCCACTAAAGCCTGGGATAACGTTGATCTTTGCAACTTGAAGCTCAGTGTTGTTATAATGAAAATTTAACCGTGATCTGTGGTCATGATTGATGCATACGCTTCGCGACCCTGACTGTTTATTAGCGTTCTGTCGCCATAAGCCCTGAATGCGGCTAACTTCATATAAATTACATCATCATACTGGCTACGGCAGCAAGCCCTTCCATCGCTGAGCCATGCGTTCTGCTGTCGATGTCCATGAGCGTTAAAAAAGCCTTGACAGGCGGCACCAACCTGTATATTGAATTTTGTATACAAAATACAGCTTGTGTCGATGGTCAACCGGGGCTATGGGGACGACACCTTTCTCGCCATGAAAAACTTAGGCACCGAACACGAAAATCTGGACCAGAAAGCCTACCTGATCATTAAAGAGATGATCAACGATCGCCGTCTGGCGCCGGGCGACAAAATCAGCCAGGAGAAGTTGGCCGGCGAGCTGGGCATCAGCCGCACCCCCCTGATCAGCGCCCTGAAGTTTTTGGAAAAAGAGAAGCTGGTCGAAGCCCGGCCCCGGCGGGGATTTTTCGTGCGCGCCTTTGACCGATATGAGATGATCAGTATCTTCGAACTCCGCGAAGTGCTGGAAGGTCTGGCCGCCAGACGTGCGGCCATGGAGGTGACCGATAGGCAGATCAGACAGCTGCGCACCTTTTTCAAGGACTTCTCAGGCCAAGGCCCCATTAGTGACTACCGGGATTATTGCCGTGAAGACCGGCGCTTTCACAACTTCGTGACTCAGATCGCCGCACGTGAATTCTTGGCCAGTATCCTGTCGTCCTACAACATCATCAGCTTTTCCTATCAACTCGTCGCTTCCGAGGGATTGGTGCGCTCCCCCGACGAGACCCTCGGAGAACACATGGCGATCATCGACGCCATCTGTGACCGGGACCCCCAGGCGGCCGAGTCGATGATGCGCCGGCATTTCAAACGGACCATCGCCAACCTGACCAGCGCGGCTGAGAGTGAATCGGCCTACACTCGACAAACGCAAGCAACAACTGAAACGGTCCCAGAATCTGGGGAAAGGAGGAATCACGCCGCAAGGCAGACTGGATGAAGTCCGGCTTTGTTTGAGGGGACCACATATAGTGATCTTTCGATCATCGGTTTCCATGAATAATTCACAACTTCGAGAGGGAGGAATGCAAATGAAAAAGATTCTGTTTATCGGCCTGATCGTCCTGCTCGCCATTGCCACGGGCGTCGCCGTGGCCGGCAAAGGCTTTCCCAAACGCAACATCACCGCCGTGGTGGTCTGGGGTGCCGGTGGCGGGACCGACACCTGTAACCGCATCATCCATGCCGAGATGTCCAAATTCCTGGGCGTCAACGTCAACGTAATCAACAAAACCGGTGGCGTGGCCGGCAGCGTGGGTATGAGCCATGCGTATGGCAAAAAGCATGACGGCTATACCCTTTGCGGTCTCTCCGAATCCAACGTCACCGCCGGTGTACAAGGCGGTTGGGACAAGAAATTCGATGTCTGGGACACCTTTATCGTCGGCGGTTCTCCGGATGTGATCTCGGTAACCCCGGATACCCCCTATCAAACGCTTGCGGACCTCATCGAAGCGGCCAAGAAAAATCCAGGCAGTATCAAGGCTGCTGCCAGCGGTGCCGGATCGATTCACCACCTGAATCTGCTGGCCGTTGAAAAGGGTTCCGGGGCTGATTTCAACTTCATTCCCTACAAAGGTTCCGCCCCCAGCCAGAATGCGGCCATGACCGGTGAGGTCTCCGTGGTGGTCACCTCCCTGGCCGAACAGCAGCAACTGCTGCGCGGCGGTAAGCTGCGCGCCCTGGGTATGCTGATCCCCGAACCCTTCGACGTTGAAGGCCTGGGCACGATTCCCTCATCCTTCGACGCCTATCCGAGTCTTTCCGAGTACCTGCCCATCTCCCAGGCCATCGGCTTCGCCGTTCCGGCCGACGCCCCTGCCGAAGCCAAAAGCGTTCTGGTTGACGCCTTCAACAAGGCCATGGCTACCGACAAAGTCAAGAACTGGGCCAAGGAGAACTACTACCTGCTGTCGGGTAAATCCGGTGCAGAGGCCAATGCAGTGTTCTCAGCATTGGAGTCCAATTTTGCCTGGACATTGTGGGAACTGGGTGCGGCAACGGTAGAGCCCTCAAAACTGGGCATTCCCAAGCCGTAGTCAATCACTTTTAAACCTAAATTTCCCGGGCGGCATCCGTTGTTGAGGGTGCCGTTCAGGGAATTCAATGACTGCCGGTGTTAAGTTTTAAGTGTTAAGTGGTTTAGTTGCGGACGGGATCCATTTTAGATTATAAATCGATAAATTACATCAACTTAACACTTAAAACGTTGTACTTAAAACGCTTCTTTTCCACAGGTTACCCACACCCAAGGATCGTTACAAATGCTCCCAACCGAGAAATTAAGAAGAGCCGACATCTTCTCAGGTGTTGTCATCAGTCTTTTCGGCCTGTGGGTGATCAGCCAGGCGCTGAAGATGCCCATGAAGGACTCTTGGGGCGGCGTCCAGAATGTCTGGTTTGTCTCCCCGGCCCTCTTCCCGCTCTTCGTCGGTCTGGTCATTGTGCTGTTGGGCATCGGCCTGACCGTCAATGCACTGAGAATCGTGGGCCTGTCAGGCTTGACCGACACCCTGGCTTGGCTGAAAAGTGCGCAATTGGTCAGCTTTCTGAAATCCGAGCCCATGATGCGCTTTCACGCCATCGTCGTGCTGCTGTTCAGCTTCGTCTTTCTCAATATTCCGCGCATCGATTTTTTCCTGGGCAGCGTATTGTTCCTGACCGCCTTCATCAGCATGTTCTACCTGGACGATCCGCGATTGCTGCTCAAAATGCTGCGCGTCTACAGCGCCGGTACGATCGTTCTCATTATCTGGTTCGCATTGGGCATACCGACCGCCCTGGACTCCAGCTGGCCCTACGCCAGCGACTGGCTGACCCTGGCCTTCATTCTGGCGTATAGCGTCTATGTCTTCCGACTGACCCGCGGCGATAGGCTGCTGCGAAAGAAATATCGAACCGGCCTGATCCTGTCTGTGGCCGCTCCGTTTACCATCGGCCCGGTCTTCAAGTATTTTCTGCTGGTGCCCATGCCTACCGAAGGACTGATCGTGGTGGTCATGGATGCCATCCGCTACTGGGATTTCTGATTGCCCGTGACTGGAGTTGACCTGTAATGAACGTATTCGATCGCATCGGCGATTTTTTCGGGATCGTCGGCCACCTGGCCGCCGACCCCACCAACCTGGCCGTCCTCTTCGGATCGGTGATCCTGGGCATCCTCTTCGGGGCCATGCCGGGACTGACCTCGACCCTGGGCGTGGCCCTGCTGACCGCGCTGACCTATGGCATGGACACCAACCTGGCCATGGTTTGCCTGCTGGCCATCTATGTGGGCGGCACCTACGGGGGCTCCTACGCCTCGATCCTGATCAATATTCCGGGGACCGCCGCCGCTGCGGCCACCGCGCTGGACGGCTATCCACTGGCCTGCAAGGGCGAGGGCGGCCGGGCCATCGGACTGACTACGACGGCTTCAGCCATTGGCACCACCATCAGCATGCTGTTCGTGGTGAGCATTTCACCGATCATCTCGCACTTCGCCCTGCAGTTCACCTCATTCGAGTTTTTCCTGCTGGCCTTTTTCGGCATTCTCATCAGCGGCACCCTGACCAGCCCGGATCTGGTCATCAAAGGCTGGATCTCCGGCTTCTTAGGGTTGTTCCTGGCCTGCGTGGGCCGTGATCTGCTGCAGTTCTACCCGCGCTTCACCTTCGGCATCACCGAGCTGGACAGCGGCATCGAGGTGGTGCCGGTACTCATCGGCGCCTTCGGCATTCCCCAGATCATCCAGGTGCTCAAAGACCGCTTTCAGATCGGCGAGGCCCAGAAGCTTCAGCGCATCATCCCGGAAGTGGGCACCGTGGTACGCAACATCCCCGCCATCTCGCGCTCGGCCCTGATCGGGGTGGGCATCGGCGCCGTGCCAGGCATCGGTGAGGACATCGCCGGCTGGGTCTCCTACGGCACCGCCAAGAACACCTCCAAACATCCCGAAACCTTCGGCAAGGGCGAACTCAAGGGGGTGCTGGCCAGCGAAACGGCAAACAACGCCTGCGTGGGGGGTGCCATGATCCCGCTGCTCAACCTGGGCATCCCCGGCAGCCCGCCGGCGGCCATGCTGCTGGGCGCCCTGATGCTGCACGGCGTCACGCCGGGACCCATGATCACTTTCGAACACCCCACATTCATCTTGGAGGTGGCCGCCATCCTGCTGCTGGCCTCCATGGCCATGTGGTGCACCGGCATGCTGCTGGCCAAGCAGGTGGTCAAGGTGCTGCGCATCCCCACCCAACTGTTCATGCCCATCATCGGTGTGCTGTGCATTATTGGCTCCTATTCTTTAGGGTTGAACATCTTCAACCTTTACCTGATGCTGCCGGTAGGCATCATCTGCTTTTTCCTCACGGAAATGGGATACCCCATCGCACCGCTGGTGATCGGCGTCATCCTGGGTCCCATGGCCGACGAAAACCTGCGCCGGGCCCTGATGGTCTCCCAGGGCAGCTTCATGCCCGTCTTTACCCGACCGGTGTCCCTGATCTTGTTTCTCATCATCATCTGGACCATCGTTAGCCAGTTCCAGTGGTTCCGCAACATGAAGGACCGGGCCGTGGCCCGGATGTTCAACCGCAAAGGCACCTGTGAAGCGATACTGGAAGACGATCACCAATAAACGCAAACTTAAGCGACCAATGGGCGGCCGACGACGGCTGCTCGGAAGGATCCACCATGCTCAAAATGGCCATCATCACCGGTTTTCTCTCCAAAACCAAAGATCGGTTTCACGAATACAACCCAGTGTTGGACCTGGACGAGAAGTTCGCCCTCATGGCCGATATCGACGGCTACGACGGTGTTGAGATCGTCTACCCCTATGAAGTCAACGACCCGGCGATCACGCGCCAGGTACTAAACAAGTATGGGCTGAAGGTGGCTGCGGTCAATGTCAACGTCAAGGCCGAGCCGGAATTCCGCAACGGCGGTCTGACCTCGCACTTAAAGGAAGTGCGCGCCAAAGCCGTACAGTTCATCAAGGAGGCCAAGGATTTTGCCGCGGCCGTGGGCGCGGATAAGGTCACCTGCTGCCCGCTGGGCGACGGCTACGAATTTGCCTTTCAATATGATTACGCCCAGGCCTGGAAGCATTTGGTGGAGACCTTCGGCGAGGCCGGCGACCACCGGCGGGATATCCCGCTCTTTGTGGAGTACAAACCCAGCGAAACCCGCGGCCGCTGCTTCGTGGACACGGCCTCCAAGGCCCTTTGCCTGCTCAACGACATCGGCAGCCCGGACATGGGGGTCACCCTGGACTTCGGCCACTCCATGTACGGCAACGAGAATCCGGCCGAGGCCGTCTCCATGCTGGCCGAAAGCCCCTACCCTTACTACATCCACATCAACGATAACGACGGGCGTTGGGACTGGGACTACTTTTGCGGCACCAAACACTTTCTTGAGTATGTCGAATTTCTCTACTACCTGAAGCGCTACGGCTACAACGGGTATCTCACCTCCGACACCTCGCCCACCCGTTGGGACATACGGGGTACCTTCGAAGCCAACAGCCGCATGACCAACCGCATCTGGCAGCTGCTGGACCAGGTGGACAATGGCCAGTTGGCCGGGCTGATGGCCGGCGGCGACTACCTGGAGACCTGGAAATTCATCGAAAGCAATATCTTCGGCCTCAAGAAAGCGGCCACATGAACGACGCCATCATCACCCACAGCCAGCTGCTGGAGAGGCTTCCTCCGCCTTTTCCCGCCGACCTGTCGGCCACGGTGCGACAGGCCGTCGCCCAATCGCCGACCCGACTGGTGATCCTGGACGACGATCCCACAGGCACCCAGACGGTTCACGGAATGCCCGTGCTGACCACCTGGTCGGTGGCGGCCCTGACAGCGGAGCTACGTGAAACCGGACCGGGCTTCTTCATTCTCACCAACTCGCGCAGCCTGACGGCTGCGGATGCAGCGGCACTGAGCGGCGAGATCGGTGCCAACCTGAAGCAGGCCATGGCCGCTACCGGCATTGCCGTCGAGGTGATCAGCCGCAGCGATTCCACCCTGCGGGGCCATTTCCCTGGAGAAGTCGACGGCCTGCTGGCGGCCATGGACACCCCCGAGCTGCCGCGAATTCTCGTCCCCTGCTTTTTCGAAGGGGGGCGTTATACGGCCGGTGACATCCACTACGTGGCCGAGGGCGACCGCCTCGTTCCGGCCGCCCAAACCCCCTATGCCGAGGACGCGGCCTTCGGCTATCGCCACTCGAATTTGCGCGACTGGGTGGCAGAGAAGAGTGCCGGTGACATTGCCGCCGACCGAGTGGCCTCGATTACGATCGAAGACATCCGCGAGGGTGGGCCTGATCAGGTGGCCCGACGGCTGGAGTCGCTGCAGGCCGGTGACTGCTGCATCGTCAATGCCGTCGACTACGACGACCTGACGGTGTTCGTGGCCGGCCTGATGGCCGCCAAGGCGCCCCGCGGATTCGTCTTTCGTTCGGCCGCCTCGTTCGTACGCGTAAGGGCCGGCATCGTTCCCAAGGACCTGTTGAAGCGTACCGATATGACGACCGATTCAGAAACCGGGGGTCTGTTCGTAGTGGGCTCCTATGTGCCCAAAACCAGTGCTCAGCTGGCCGCACTGCTGGAGGGTGGCGCCGTGACCGGGATCGAAGTCAAGGTCGACGACCTGCTTGACGATACCCGGCAGGAGGCGACGGTCGCCAAGGCCGTCGGGGGAGTCAACCAGGCCTTGGAAGCGGGCCGGGATGCCGTTTTGTTTACCAGCAGGGATCTGGTGACCGGTGCCGACGCCGCCAGCAGCTTGGATATCGGCCGGCGGGTTTCGGACAGCCTGATCGCCATTGTCCAGGGCATCGACAGCCAGCCGCGCTACCTGGTGGCCAAGGGCGGCATCACCTCCAGCGATGTGGCCACCCGGGGGTTGGAGGTTCACCGGGCCATGATCATGGGCCAGGTGCTGCCCGGCGTCCCCGTGTGGCGGCTGGGAAAAGAGACCCGCTGGCCGGGGATGGCCTACATCGTCTTTCCGGGCAATGTGGGCGATGACCAGGCCCTGGTGGACATTAGCCGGCAGCTATCGGTTTCATAATGAGAACTTGTTAACAGCAAAACACAATGCTCGTAGCGACCAAAGAATTGCTGGACCAGGCCCGTCAAGGCCGATATGCCGTGGGGGCTTTCAACGTCTACACCTTGGAAGGGATTCGGGCCGTGGTGGCGTCAGCCGAAGGGTGCAACAGTCCGGCGATCCTACAGGTGCTGCCCAAGGCCCTGGAACTGTGCGGAACGGCGCTGATTGCCTGCTGCCTGGAGGCCGCACATGCGGCCCGGGTGCCCATGTCCGTCCACCTGGATCACTGCAGCTCTGAAGCAGTGATCCAAACAGCCCTGAACGCCGGCATCTCATCGATCATGGCCGACGGATCGCACCTGCCCTATGCGGACAACCTGACCTTCACCCGCGGCATATCCGCGCTGGCCCGCTCCCTGGACAAATCGGTGGAAGCCGAGTTGGGACGCCTGGCAGGCAGCGAGGACGGCCTGACCGTCGCAGACCGTGAGGCGCGCCTCACCGACCCGGAGCAGGCCGCCGGCTTTGTCGAGGCCACCGGCGTGGATGCCTTGGCCGTCTGTATCGGCAACGTCCACGGCAGATACCATGCGCCGCCGGATCTCGATTTCAACCGGCTGGCAGCCATTGCCGAACGGGTGACCGTGCCGTTGGTGCTGCACGGCACCTCGGGCTTGCCCGAGGCCATGATCACCCGCGCCGTGAGCCTGGGCGTCTGTAAATTCAATGTCAACACCGAGCTGCGCAAGGCATGTCTGTCGGCGAGCAAAGCCTATCTGTCAACGGCTGAGAAGCCGGAGCTGGTGGCGCGCATGCAGGCTGAAATTCTTGCCATGCAGACGCCGGTCCGCGCCAAGTTGGTCCTTTTCGGTTCCGTAGGTAAGGCCGCTTAACGAACAGCCGGTCGGGTTTTATATCCAACGCGTATCTCAACAATAAGGATCAGGATTCATGGCAAGGCATGCAGCGCTTAAAAAGTGGAGCATACAGATAGTATGTGAGAATTCTCTTGTCGGTGTAGAATGCCGCCGTGAGCACATTGACTTTTTTTGATCATGTTAGAATCAACCCATCAAGGAGGACCCAACCGATGACTCAGACCAAACACACCGTCAAGACTATCCAGGAGATGCGTGACCAGGGTGAAACCATCACCATGCTCACGGCATATGACTACCCCACCGCCAAACAGATCAACGATGCCGGCATCGACATGATTCTGGTGGGCGACTCCTGCGCCATGGTGGTCCACGGCCACCCCAACACCCTCAACGCCACCATGGACATGATGGTGCTGCACTGCGCTGCCGTGGCCCGTGGTTGTGCCCGCACCATGGTGATCGCCGACATGCCCTTCGGCTCCTTCCAGTATTCCATCGAGGAGACCATGCGCAATGCGGCCCGCTTCGTCACCGAAGCCAAGGTGGACGGCGTCAAGTTCGAGGCCACCCCCAACCATATCGAAAAGACCAAAGCCATCGTGGAGATGGGCATCGCCGTGGTGGGCCACGTCGGCCTGCATCCCCAGGCCGTGGGCGCTCTGGGCGGCCTCAAGGTCCAGGGCAAGGACGTCGACACGGCCCGTAAGGTGGTCCGCGAAGCCCTGGCCCTGCAGGAGGCCGGCGCCTTTGCGATCATCTTCGAAGCTGTACCGGCCAAGCTCTCAGCCTACGTGACCCAGAAGCTGCGCATCCCCACCATCAGCATCGGCGGTGGGCCGGGCTGCTCCGGCCAACTATTGGTCACCCCGGACGTGCTGGGCATGTTCGACGCCTTCACCCCCAGCTTCGCCAAGCGCTACCAGGATTTCAACGGGCTGATGAAACAGACCTTCGCCCAGTATGCCGAGGAGGTCAAAACCGGCGTCTTTCCCGGCGAAGAACACTCCTACAAGATGTCCGACCAGGTGCTGGAGGCCATTGAAGCGGAGTTCGGTAAGGCCGGTTAGCCTGCCGACAATACCACCCAGTCGGTTTCTCCCCTTGAGCTGGTACGGACGCTCAGTGTCCGTACCCGCTGCCGTCCAACAGATTCATCCACCATAACCCTGACTGCGAACGGGCTCGAACGTCGTACCTTTGGGGGTTCCCTGGCAGCCAGCCACAGCTGATGTCATCTTAACCGCTGACATCAGCTGACCATCCCACCGTTACCTATCATACCCCGTATAGACTCGGCATCATCTTCGGGCGCTCTGCTTACTGCCTGCGCAGCACCACCGGATACGTGAAAAAATGGTAACCACGTCACCGCAAAATGTTACCAGACGGCGATACGCTGATGGCCCCTAAAGTACATATTCACATTTAAACGAACAGTTATGCGTTATGGTGCGGGATTTGCTTTTCTCCGGTAACGATGCCCGTGGGATCATATGCAAGAGAACCTGCGGCGATAACCGGCTTCAGGGTGAACACGGCCGGATTGATGGATCATCGAACACTCTGATATCCAACAAAAAAACGACCGATTGATGCTTCACGATGGCAGGCGCGTTCACGATTATTATGCCCATGTCGGATCAATCAGATGGTACGGGGTGCGACCAACAATGAGAAATGCAGGCCGACTCATTTCTCCGATGCATGTCGACAGCAAGCTGCTTAACCCGGATATTGCACCAATCGGAGACTTTCATGGCCAAGACACTTCGAGGTGAAGCTATAGTCCGTCTACCGCGAGCCTCGAATAACACGGGCCATAAAAGTCTCCGATTGGCCCGCAGGGTGAAATGATTTAACCTGTTTTCCAGCTGTTGGCCCTAACCATTCGTACCCTGGTTGACTAAGCCATATCCACATTTAACAATGGAATTTTCTTTCATTTTGGCCAATTGTTGAAAATATTTATACAATGTTCGGGCTAAGCCCTTGCCATCGAATACATCTTATAGGCTCTAGGTAGTGTCCATCCAGAAATAGGGAAATTGGGTCGAGATCAAGGCGAGAGAAAAATTTTACCGCAGGCATATGGTTGATATTCCGAGGATAAAATTTTGGGCACAACGCCAATGTCGGGCAAATTGGCCATTTATGGATGGGCACTAAGTAGGGTCGGCACAATCCATCGCCATCTTTCAATCCACATTCATCGATTTTTCGAGAACCTGAGAAAAAGCCGAACAAATGGGCATTATCCTTGTTTTTCGGCAGGTATAAAGGAGAAACGTATGGACATGGTACCCAATAGAACCCCTTTTAAATCAATGAGGCAGTGGTTGTCCCAATGCAGCGGCAAACCGATCGACCCTGTGGCCATCGATGCGCTTTTTCCAGAGATCGAGAAGCATAAGTATCGCTTGTCAGCCAAATTGAACCGTGACGTGGGAATGAAAGTCGCCGCCCTGGACTATCTCGAGAACGCCGCCATACAGGAACCTATAGATCCGGATGCGGCCGCACCGACACCAATCCCCGGCTGGGATGCCCGTCACATCGAACGATCGGTATGGGACACCATCGCCGACACCCAACCTCCCAAACAAATCGTCAGTAAGCGCATCATTATGCCCCTGACACGCAAAGACCTGGCGCGCAAACATGCAGTCGTCCCCCCGCGATCGATTATATTTTTCGGTCCTCCGGGGACTGGTAAAACACATTTTGTCAAGGCCATTGCAGGGATCTTGCAGTGGCGGTTCATCGAAGTCAGCCCCAGCGCCTTGATGGCTGACGGCGAGGACCGATTAGGTGCAAACCTGAAACGACTCATGGAACAGGGGCGGTAGTTGGAAAAAGCGGTTCTATTTATCGATGAGTTCGAAGAGATTGCCGGTTGCCGGGACAACGCCTCCCGCGTCGAAAAAACGATTACCAATGAATTTTTAAAACAGGTTCCCATGTTCAGGGACTGTTCATGTGAAAATTTGCTGGTATGCGCGACCAATTACATCCGTCAACTGGATGCCGCCCTGCTGCGACCGGGTCGCTTCGACTGCGTTATCCCCGTCGGCAGCCTGGACGACCAAAGCCGCCGCCGGATCGTTGAGCACCTCCTGGCCGATACCAACCGGAGTGCGGTGGACGTCGATCGCATTATAGCAGCGATTCCCCTGTTCACACCGGCCGAAATCGAATACCTTTTTCAGAAAGTCCGTCAGGAAGCCTTTGAGCAGGAATGTGATCAGGGCCGGGACTACCGGGTGACCACGGAAATGTTCCTCAAGGTGATTCCGACCATTCGCCAAACCCTCAGTGAACCGGTCATCCACGCCTTTCAAGAAGACTGTGCCGCATATACGCGTTACTGATAGGGTGAGACATACCATGGGCAGCCATCCGACAAGCAAGCGTCGCGATATTTTTATCGGTAGGCGACTCCGGCTTCCGATAGCTGCCAACAGCGGCCATGCAGGTCCTTTTACCGAGTTGCTCGTTCGGGTTCTCTGATACAAAAAAAGCCCTTGACTTGTTTCCTTATAAGGGACTATAAAACGTGCTTTCTTGAGATGGCAGACGGCCAGATCAGGAGCCCCGCCGAGGTAGCTCAGTCGGTAGAGCAGGGGACTGAAAATCCCCGTGTCGGCAGTTCGATTCTGTCCCTCGGCACCATAATAATCAAGGGTTTGCAGCGATTGCTGTGAGCCCTTTTTTCGTTTGGTCGCTGATAGGTTGCGGATGGTGGTGATCCTTACCAATTTGATCAAGCTCGTCCACATCACCTGAA
>JAAUYD010199873.1_pt1 | contig 14665 bp, 12 predicted proteins | sample 7278101 | NCBI WGS metagenome assembly JAAUYD01 (sample SAMN14350128, study PRJNA611818) | marine sediment metagenome | isolation source: surface marine sediment (0.6m) | place: French Polynesia: Moorea | collected 2018-08
CTAAGTTGGTAGGAACTTTTTCCTTAGATTGGCGACTGGTGGCGGCTGGCTCTGTGATTTCTATTGTCCCAGTATTGTTTGTATTTCTGGTTTTACAAGGGTATATTGTGCCCACGGAAACTGGTAGTGGGGTGAAGGGATAAGTAGGTTATAGCAGTTGTCATGTTTTTGATGTTGACAGTTGACAGTTGACAGTTGATAGTTGACAGTTTTTGAGTAGAACAATATTGTCCTATAAATAGGATGGTCAAAATAATGACTTGTGGTTCAGGCATCCCTGCCTGAAGATTGCGCAGCAGCCAGGATGGCTGTGCCACAACCTCTCAAAATTAATGGGACAGACCATTAGACCATTAATTTTGATGGGTATTTCCCAGTCGTCTTTAGACGACTTTAGCTATTAGCCTGGGGTTTTCAACCCCAGGCGGGTGTGATATAAATCCTTATTTTAATAATAAAAATACATCAAATTTTCCTGTACCCTATAGTTGATAACATCTAAAATTAAAAATCAAAACCTATCCAAAACGCCCAGAAATATAATCACGGGTACGTTCATCTAAAGCTTTACTAAATATCTGGGTAGTAGCTCCAAATTCCACCATTTGACCCACCCTACTTTCATCAGTATTAAAAAAAGCAGTGAAGTCAGAAACACGGGCAGCCTGTTGCATATTATGGGTGACAATGACAATAGTTAAATTGTTTTTGAGGGTATGAATTAGTTGCTCAATTTTATTAGTAGCAATGGGATCGAGAGCAGAACAAGGCTCATCCATTAACAATACTTTGGGTTTAACTGCTAAAGCACGGGCAATACAAAGTCGCTGTTGTTGCCCTCCAGAAAGTCCCAAAGCAGATGTATGTAACTTATCTTTAACTTCATCCCAAAGAGCCGCACTTTTGATAGCAGACTCAACAATTTCATCAATTTCTGTTCTTGGCCGCCATCCAGCTATTCTCACCCCATAGGCAACATTATCATAAATACTCATGGGGAATAAATTTGGTTTTTGGAATACCATACCAATCTGGCGACGTAACCTATTTAAGTTAACTCGACGTTCGTATATGTTCTGACCAAAAAACTCAACTTTCCCTTCTACTTTTACCTCTGTTTCCAATTCACTAATCCGATTTAAAGATTTAATGAAAGTAGATTTACCACAACCACTAGGTCCAATAATAGCCGTAATATTATTTTTGCAAATATCTATGGATACTCCTACTAATACCTTGACTTTACCATAGTAAAAATTGAGATTACTGACTTTAATTGCTACATTCAATTTATTCATAGTGACTGTTCTTTTGTGCATAAAATTAGCGCAATTAAATTTTGGGTAAGGATTATAATTTACTTTTATTAGTGAGAATACGGGAAGACAAACTAGTAAACAAAACTAAACAAAGCAAAACTATTGCAGCAGTCCAAGTTAATGCTGTTTTTTCTGGAGATGGCTCATTATAAAGATTAAAAATTAACACAGACATGGATGCAGTTGGACTAAATAATCCATCTGACCAATTTAAACTAAATAAAGCTGTAAAAATGAGGGGGGCAGTTTCACCAGTAACCCTAGCAACTGCTAATAAAATACCTGTAGTTATTCCCGGTAATGCAGCATTTAAAACAATACAAAACGTGGTTTGTATCCGCGTACCACCTAAAGCCGCAGATGCCATACGTAGACGATTAGGAATCAGTTTTAATGCTTCTTCCGTTGACAGTACAATTACAGGTAACATAATTACTGCTAAAGCAAAGCCACCGGCAAAAGCACTAAATTGTTTAAAGGTTAAAACAATAATGCCATAGGCAAAAATGCCAACTACAATGGATGGGACTCCTGTCAAAATAGTATTAATAAAGCGAACAAATTTAACAACTGGAGAACCTTGACTAAATTCTGCTAAAAATATCCCTGTCATTACACCCACCGGAATACTTAATACAGAAGCGATCGCCACCATTGTAATAGTACCTAAAATTGCATTGGCAAAGCCATCATCAATGACTGGTAACCAAAACATTTCTAATTTAATTCCAGATATTCCTCTGGTGACAATTTCCCAAATAATTGATAGCAATGGGAATAGGGCAACCAGAGAAAAAATGAAGGCGATCGCCGTCATGCCATTATTAAATAGTAACCGCTTACCTTCTAATGGTTGACATAATTCTATTGTCAAATCATCGGTCATCTTTTCCACACTATTTGTAACATTTCTTTCCATAGTTGTAGATACACATTGCTTTAGTTTTTACTTGTTTTTAGTTACTATTGATAGCTCTATCTCAGTGATTTTTGTTTACCACGAATTAGCTGCATAATTAATGTTGCACCAATATTCACCGATAAGGTTAAAGCAAACAGAATCAAGCCCAAATAAGTTAAAGAACCAATATGTAAATTGCTATCTGCTTCGGAAAATTCGTTAGCTAATACTGCTGGGATTGAATAACCAGCTTCAAGTAATGAAATACTAATTATTGAAGAATTCCCAATTACCATGGTGACAGCCATAGTTTCTCCCAAAGCCCTACCTAGAGCTAACATAGCTGCACTCAAAATACCAGAAGCACCAGCAGGAATTAGAACTTTAAAAATAGCTTCCCAACGGGTAGAACCTAAAGCCATAGATCCGATTCTTAATTCTTTAGGAACTACTAATAAGACATCGCGACTGATTGCAGCCATAGTTGGCAAAATCATAATTGCTAAAACTATTCCTGCAACTAACATACTTTGACCAAAAGGTTCAGTACTGAAAAGAGGGATGGTTTGCAAATATTGAAATAGCCATTTTTGTATGGGATTTAGCCACGGAATTAACACATAAATTCCCCATAAGCCAATAATCACACTGGGAATAGCTGCGATTAATTCCACCAACAAAGCCATAGGCGATCGCACCCATCTCGGTAAAAAATCCTCTGTCGTGACTAAGGCTACTGCTAAACCAATGGGTACTGCCAATAATAAGGCCAAAGTACTACTAACTAAAGTTCCGTAAATATAGGGTAAAGCGCCAAAAATATCCCTGGAAACATCCCATTCTTGACTCCATAAAAACCCCAATCCAAACTTAGCGATTGCCGGATAAGCTTGCTGATAAATTACCCAAATCATCCAAAAAAGGATGGCTACTGTTACTAAAGCAAAACCATGAACCAGCCAATCAAACCCTTTTTCTAGAAAGATATTTATTCCCTTAGTAGTAGTAATATCAATATTTCCAGAGCGAGAAACTTGTCCTGATGGATTTGTCATATACAAATCTGTATTAACTATAGGAAAAAGCAGGATAGCTAGAAGCTATCCTACAAAGCGAGGAAAATTGGAAGACTTAATCACCTAATAATTATTTGACATTATTGTTAACTGTCTGTATTACTTGATTTGCCACACTAGAAGGAATTCTAGTGTAATTAAGTTGAGCATTATAACTTTGACCTTCAGTTAGCACCCACTTCACCATATCCCTAACTGCTTGGGCTTTAGCTGGAGTAGGATACTTTTTATAGACCATCATCCAAGTCAGACCAACAATGGGATAGCCTTTGGAAGAATCCCCGACGAATACTCGATTATTAGGAGGGAATTTAACACTAGATAAAGCATCATTTGCAGCCTGTAGAGTAGGAGCTACAAACTGACCGGAACTATTCTGTACCATAGCTGTTGTCAGGTTATTTTCCTTAGCATATGCTTGGGTAACATATCCAATAGCCCCTGGTGTCTGTTTTACTGTTGCTGCTACACCTGAATTACCTTTGCTTCTAAGAGTAGCCCTTGTCCACTTGGGTTTTTTACTGGTACCGATTCTACCTTTAAAGTAACCATTGATATTACTCAGGTGATTAGTAAAAATGAAGGTAGTACCACTACCATCAGCCCGAACCACACTTCTAATAGTTGAATTAGGTAAATTTACTCCAGGATTATCTTTTTTAATTTTGGGGTCATTCCATTTAGTAATTTGACCAGAAAAAATACCTGGCAAAACTTGACGTGATAACTTAAGATTATTTACACCAGGGAGATTATAAACAACAGAAACTGCACCACCGGCTGTAGGTACAAGAATTACACCCCGGTTAACTTTAGACATTTCTGTATCGGTCATAGCTGCATCGCTACCACCAAAATCAACAGTTCCCTGGATAGTTTGCCTGATACCACAACTACTACCACAAGCTTGGTAGTTCATAGTTAATCCAGCTTTTCTCATCTGTTGGGCATATCTTTGATACAAGGGAGCCGGAAAACTTGCCCCTGCACCTGTTAAAGTTTCTGCTTGAGCAACTGAGGTCAATAGTGGAGCAAAAACAACTGCTGTAGTTATTGCTGAAGCAGTAAAGGTACGATTTAAGATGCTGGAAAAAACCATATTAACCTTTGTATTTAAGAATCAAATAAGCACTTCAGCTACCAGTTAAAAATAAAGATATATTATTTATAGTTATGAAAAGTTTAACCATTATTTAAAAATAATTTAAATAATGGTTAACTCTATTATTAACAAATAAAACTAATGTGAAAAATGATTATCCTAAATGGGAGTTACCCAGTTACTTAAGAAGATTGATTTTCTACAAAATACCTCAAAATATATTTTGAATTATCAACATTAAACCGCAAATATTTTTGTGAAATTACTTAGTAAAGTGCTGATGAAATAATAATTTTAGAGAACCACAAACTAAGTAAAATTATACCGACAACAGCTAGAGGAGATAAAAAATCTGGAATTTGAGAAATTTGATTACATCCTGTGTATAATGTCAGGAAAAAATAAGTCATGAATAAAACCAAAAGAATCAAAATAATTTCCGAATTTGTGATTCCTAACATTGTACTTAATAGCATAAACAAGCCAGGAGCTAATAAAGAAGAACCAGCAATAAAAATATCCCCTTCCAGACAACCAAAACCTCTAAATAGTTTTCTAATCGATATACTTGCAATGGCACAACTGATAAATTGCGTAATCCCTAAGCCGAAAATTTGAGCAACATTAAACTTACTATATCTAACAAAAAAAGATAAACTCGATAAAGTCCGATGTACGCTAAATAATAGACAAACCACATAGAGCAAACCAAAGGCAATTCCTACTGCTAAAGCACGTTTTCTGCCTAAACTTTGGTAAAATATTGGTAGCCCCTGCACGGGATTAGTGATAAAAATCTTCAACCCTTCCAAAGTATCTTTAAAGGTATTTTGAAATTGGAAACCAGGCTCTGATGATTTTGTGGAATTATGATTATTTACCTGATAGGCTTTTGCAGGTGCCGTAGATTTGATATCTTTTGGGGGTTTTGTCGGTGGTGCTACTGCAACATCTGAGTCATCGGGAATATTTTCGGGAATAAAATCCTCAGATTCTTCCACAAAGGTTGCTAAGTTAAATTCCTCAGTCCATAAAGCTGAACTCGAACCGACTTGACGACCATAAATCTTAACAGTTTTAATTACCTTTATACCCAAATTAGACATCCCTTTCTGGATGAACGGTAGGATATATTCCTGGATTGGTGGATCTAATGATTCTAAAAAAATTTGTAAGCAAGCATCTTGTAAATTAGCCTTAACAGTTATTCCCTTGGGATTGAGTTGTCGATTAATTAGAGATGCAATTGCTTTGGGATTTCCTTGTTTGGCAAGCTCAACTATATTTGGTTCTGATGGATTCATTCCATACCTCACGGGAAAGAAAGAGCAGATGGCTTGAGCTTATAATTCCCGTATCGATATTGTGGCTAACGCCAACTGAGCTATTATTTTTCCTCCACAATATATTGGTGAAATCCCACAAGCTATAACAATAGTAATTTACGCCTAACTGCTTCCATACACACAGCTACACGCGCACTAGTAGTACTATCCTCCCAACTATCAATATCCAGCTTTTCTTTCAAACGTTGGACATAGTTTTGAGCAGTTCTTAAAGCTACATGCATTCGTTCAGCGATCGCGTGGTCTGTTAAGGAATATTGGCAGAGTAATTTCAGTGCTTCTAGTTCTTTTTCCGTCAACTTCATCTCTTGACGTAATTCCCTAGGAATCCGTAATTCACCCTTCAGAGCACTTTGAGCGCCTTCGATAAAAGCCTTACGCAGCTCCATTTTATTGACCACCACAAATCCTCCGTGGTGTTTATTGATAAAATTAACTAGGTGTATAAGGAAACTAGAATCGCTCGTATAAACCAGGATATTGAGATTGGGATACTGCTCAAAAATTTGTCTTAATAATTCTATCCCCGGTTTAGCAGACTGCTCGCCACTAATAGTACCAAACTGAAGATCCACCACCACTAACTCTGGCATTTCCAACTTTAACCTTTCCAAGCCCTGTTCTGGGGTTTCCACACAAATACAATTAGCTGATGCTTCTACCTTTTGCAGGAAACAACAGTTGTTTTGAGCAACTTCTGGATGATCTTCAATAACTAAAAACAGGGGTGTATGGGAATGCATGAGATTGGTACTACTATTTTGGTGGGAATAAGGGACTTCCAAATAAAAAAATAACCAATCGGATTAACCCACCCCTAACCCGTCCTCGGAGGGGAACTGGAGGGGAGCAGGGGGAGCACAAGAAATAGGTCGAGTCGGTGAAATTGGTTAATTTACTTCTTGGAGTTCCCTAATACAATTTTGACATACTCCCCACGGCTTCACGTAAACTTCCTGGAAGATTGGAAGCCCTGTGACTTTAGTCCAGGGAGGAAAATCGACCCAGGCAGTTTTAACTGCCGTAAAAATTTAGAATGAATAGGAGTAACCATCTTTTTTATGGGTTGCTAGACAATATTTGTGACTGATACCTGATATCCTTCCAGTTTTAGTTGCAATGTCAAAACTCCCTGTGGCACGACATAAAACACGTCCAGCATATTTCCCTACTTTTTTCCCACTGGTAACAACTGCTTTGACAATATCTCCAGTTTGAAAACTAAAATGTATTTGTTTATTTGTTCGGTGACGACTGGGGAATCCGAATTTATCAGTCCCACACATTTGACGAGTGCCATGACCGTTAGCTGTGATTATCAATGGGTTAACCCCTCTAATATTGAGAATTGGTGTTGATTTGCCAACACAAGCTGCATCAATCCAATGTGTCTTATCTAGTTTTTGTTGACTGCGATTGAACTTTGTTAGACCTCCTGAACCTGTTTCAACTGGTAATCCCGTGGCTTTTAAAACTTCGAGCAATGCAAACCGGGTTGTGTTTACGGCTGCTGCATCTGCCAACGGTATTTTGACTTGCTTCAAGATTTCCTCTAATCTTGTTGGGTCTTTTTTGAGAAATTCTTTAATATCTCTAGTTCCTTTTTTGGTATTGCATTTTTCGCAACTTAAAGTCAGGTTTGATATAGAGTTACTGCCACCTTTTGATTTTGGGTGGATGTGTTCTATCTGAAAGGGAACGTCCTTTACACCACAATAAGCACATTGTCTGCCCCATTTTTCTAATAGATATTCTCTCGTTTCATAACCTGCCAAATTCCCCTGTTGATATTCCTTTCCTTTGATATCAGGTTTACGAAGTAACTGCATATCAAAACGTACTAATTCCTGGCTAATAGATTCGATTGGTGCAAATTTACGCAACTTTATAAACCCAAGTTTTGATATTATCAATACGACTTTGTAAGCTTGGTGCTAACCATCCTTTTGGACGGGTTCTGTTTAAAAACCTTGGTTGTCTATAACGAGTTTTTCTAGCACGTCTACTACGTCTTAATTGTCGTCTAGATGTTAAAGAATCTCTAATTGCAAAACCTCTGTGCTTTAATTGAGCAGCGAATATAACTTCCCCATTTGAATCGTTGACCAATGCAATTCCTGTGAACTTCGCACCTGGGTCAAATTTTAACCTCAAAGGAAAAATAGAAGAATCAGGACGCGATTGTTTAAGGATAATTATAAATGGAAACCTTCTGAAAATTGCAGCTTTTTTGTTTCGCAATAATTGCCTTGCATATGCCGGATGAATTGGGTCTAATGGCTGCTTGTTTGCATTTAATACGAATACTTTGGACATAAGTCCCTCCATTGCTGGGTGATGTTAGCTTCGTCAATGTTTAAGGTCGGTACTTTCCAAACTACACTTCCTTAACCCTGTACAGATGTTTAATAGTTTGGTTCTAGAGCAGGGGACTAGCTACGCATCCCTTGGTAGGTCTTTAACTCTTGCCTTAAACGTAGTCTTCTTAAAAAGACTGAGACTGGTCGGCTTGGGCTTTTAGGCTTTATGCCTGAAGCCCCGTGTCTTTAGACCGGGGTTGCTGACTTTGTTGCTTTGATATTTACCATTGGGCAGTAACTTGAAGAGTTATGGGGTTATCCAATGTTGTTACTAGCGTTGGAAGAGATAAAATGAACGTTACCATAGTTTTGGTCTTTTTTCATAGTCTCCTTTGTCCACATTTCGTGAAAAGCCAGATTTTCTAATAGCACGGCAAAATGGTCGTTTTCGCTCAAACTTAATCTATCGCGTATTTCCTCTAAAATTTCAAAACTGTCAGAAGAGGTGAAATTTTTTAGTTTTAATCCTTCCTCCAGAATAGATTTATAAATTTGCAATCGGTCTTTCTTTTGGAATTGGGGCAAAATAGAACCTAGGATAAACAATTCGTTTGATGATAATTCATCAAGAGAACGTCCTTTTGTTAATTGAGAGATATTAATTGGTAACTTAGATAATTGACGACGGAAACTATCAGCTAAACGATCTTTTTGATACTCCTCAAAACTACGTCCCCAAGTCCGAACTAACCATATGGTGCTAACTATTGCCACAATGCTGTTAAATAACAGTTGTGCTGCAACAGGTAATCGCATAATTTCTGGTCTTCCACCATAGATAAAGAAGCTGTTGAAGGCTATAAAGGTGCAAACCGTAAGCATTCTATGTAAAACTTGTGACGAATTTATTTGAGGATTGTGTTTTTTTACATAAGCGCGATAAGCTTTTTCTATTTTAGTCAAACCCCAGTAACTTACCAGAACTGTGAAAGTTAACGTCAGAGGAGCAGCAAAGATTTTGGGTATATTAATTGCCTGATTAAATAAGTAAAAACCGGGTTTCCATAAAGTTGAGAGTTGATTTTCTTCATGGGTCCATGCACCGGAGAAGTAATAATCAAAATTACCTGCGTATAATCTGTAGTAAACAAAATAACCAATTACCAATCCTACATAACCATACTGTACAAATCTACGTCCTGGCTTGTTTAAATCGTTCCAGTAAGCTTTCTCTGCGTCAATATCCATGCAAGGATATTTACAGCCTGTACAATCGCTTTTCTCAAGGTTTGTAGTTCTATCTACAGTACGACACATAGATTGGGTTATAGTTTTAGGAGTTGCAGATGTAGCGTTACTTCCTAACAAACTACGGGGACCAGTAAAAACAGTTTGGACAACGCTGAAAGGACAAACATAGTGACACCAACTACGACCACCATACAAAAAAACTATCGTAATTGACATAGCGATTATACTCAGGAGAAATAAGCCCAAAGCTAGGCGTGCAGAGTTAATAAATAAGATGCGGAAGTTTAACCCGATAAAGAGAAGAGCAAACTGGACATAAAAATGGTTACGTGTTAACCATGTATTTTTCTTAATATTTAATCTTGGTTTTAATCCCAAAGCGCGGGGAATTTGGGAAAGAAAGTATAAAGGACAAATACGCCGCCAAGTTTCATGTCCACAAACTAATAAAATCATGACAGCCGTGGGTACAATCATACCCCAAAAGAGCCTTGCACCAATACAATAAGGTTTTTCCTCTAAATACTCTCCTTGTACTAAAACTCCTGGAAGTGGGTCGCGCAAGGGGGATAATAGGTTCGACGGATTAGTTAAATGATAGGTGATGGGATCGTAAAATAGAGACAATATCAACAGCAACCATCCAATTACTAGTACCCATCTGATGGTATGCATTTTCCTTTCGGATATTTTATTTAGCATTTTTTAATACTGTAGCTACAAAAAGACCATAAAAAGAGGGCTGATGTAGTAGAGTTATAGCCTGATAAAATAATAAATAGCTCGAAAGCCATACACAGCCGATGTTCGACATCTCACATCTTGCGCCAATAAAAATTGATATTACTTAATCACTCAGTATTAAGGGTAAAAGCTTAATTTAGCGATAAAAGCTCAGTAAAATAATGTAACTTTATTGCGCCGCTTTTAAGCTTTCCGTGGTTTATACGTATAGATGCAAGATATGAGACATATTATCACTGTTGCAATATCTACTACCACAAATAAAAATGACTCGCCCGCTCATCGCTAATATGACTATGAGCGGGCGAGTCACGATGTTGGGAATATCACGTTGGAAAGAGACTGGTGGTAGTTATCGGACGGTAATAAGATTCTTTCGTACAGTCATACCGTGGGCAACGAACGGTATTCTGGGTGTTTTTTCGTCAGCATTTGTTTTCTCCAAATGATGTCTATCTGTTGGTAGGAGACGAGGTAGTAATAAGTGACACACCCATACTCCCGAAGACGGGTAAGTGTGGGCTTCTAGGGGACTCCTCTATAAGGACATTGACCGAGCTTGTCAGCCGTGTGCCCCACGGGCTTGTTATTGTATAAAAATTATTTTTTTGTAGTTATGACTGAGACACCAAGCTGTTGTGCTGCCTCTCCAATGCTGATTGTCATTTCTGGGATGTTATCCATTTGTAGTTCTGTGTTAGAGACTACATCACATCATCTCCTCATTCCCGAAGAAATGATAAGAGATAACAGTTGTTTAACCCTTGTAATTTGGCTACAGTATTGACTGTATAACTTAATTGAAATGAGAAACTTTAATTTATGCAGCAAGCATCTGCCGTAGATCAAACAAATCCTGCACAAGATATTAAACTCCTAGTTGTAGACATCGATGGCACAATCTCCGGACATAACAACAGCATTAGCGAACCAGTCAAACAAGCCATCGCCGCAGCCCAAGCCCAAGGAATTCAAGTGGCGATCGCTACAGGAAGAATGTACTGTTCTGCGTTACGTTTTCACCAGGAAATCGGCTCTAATTTGCCTTTAATCGCCTATCAAGGAGCTTGGATCCAAGAACCTGCATCCCAGACCATTCATCACCATTTGGTTGTTTCTAGGGCGATTACCGAGGAATTATTGGACTATTTTGAACAACCACCATTACGAAATATCTTGTCTATACATTTCTACATTGATGACCAGTTATATGTGCGTGAATTAAGTCAAGACACAAAAGCATATGCACAACGTTCTGGGATTAATCCAATTGCAGTGGGAGACTTACGTAATGTTTTAGATCGGGAACCCACAAAAATTTTAGCTCTGTGCGAAGACACAGATGTCATCGACCAATTACTAAATAATTTACGTCGCCAATATACTCCGACTCAACTTTACTTGACTAAATCTGTCTCTACCTTCTTTGAAGCTGCTCATCCCCAAGTCAATAAAGGTGCAGCAGTTAGTTACCTCGCGGAAAAAATTTTGGGATTACAGCCTCACAACGTCATGACCATTGGCGATAATTTCAATGATGTGGAAATGCTAGAATATGCGGGTATAGGAGTAGCTATGGGTGATGCACCCCCACAAGTGAAAGCAACTGCTCAGTGGGTAGCTCCCAGTGTGGAAAACGATGGCGTTGCTGAAGCGATCGCTAAATTCTTGCTATCTTAAAATCACATCTGTGAAAAATATTTTCCAGGCACAATTACATTTAACATTCTCATATATAATTGAATACTCCACATTAGAAGCTCAAACATTTGTCAACTTCCCCAGAGCTAAATTTATGTAGAAACCGATTTAGTTCACGAAATTATGTATTAATTAACAAAGAATGTACGTATAAAAACCCAATTTATTTCTAAATACAATCTTGGGTTGAGAAATGAAATATAGGAATCATAATTGATTTTTGAAATATACGTAGGGTGTGTTATCGCGGAGTGCAACGCACCATTATATGGGGGTAATGGTGCATTAGACTAGAGCGTCATAATGCACCCTAAAAATACTGTGTCAGTCTACCATAGTAATCCTAAATCATAAGCCCTGCGGGCAGGCTATGCCAACGTGAGCAGTTAGATCCCCGACTTTTCTGTAAAAGTCGGGGATCTGAGCCTTTCCATTGTTACAAATCAAATAGGATTGCTATATATAAGGAATTAAATAAATTTTTCATTGGTTCTGATGTATCCAGTTTATGATGTGGCATTTTTTAGGTAAATGAAGTGTACATAAACTTAAAAAAAGCAGCCTGAAAAATGTACATCACTGAATTGATAAATACTATAGCTACTTATTTAGTCAGCTCATTTAATAATTAAAAATTCACACAAATTAAGTATATTTATCAAGCCCATCAGGGAAATTATATAGCTACAAATAAAAGAAGTAATTACTATTTTACCAATAGAATTTTCTATGAGCACCAAACTTTTGAATACCCTAGCTGCGGCTACCACTCTGGCTGGAGTACTCACAATGGGTGGAATTGCTAACGCAGCTTCCCTAGTTCAGACTGCTTCGACAAATTCCAGTCCAACAGATATTACTGATGATCCCCTTACTATCAACCAATTTGACCCTTCTCTGGGTACACTTGAGAGTGTATCCATAGAATTTACTGCCAATATTGAGGGAAATGCAACTTTGGAGAATGAAGGTGACACTGAAGATACGGCAACAGTAAGCCTTGAGGGTCAAGCAGGCTTAACACTAGACGGTCAGTCTCTATTGAATCTCACTCCAGTAAACAGTTCTACATTCACAGTTGGTGCAGGTCAAAGGAATGATGAACAACTAACTGCTACAGAAACACAGAGCACTACTGTCACTGACACCCAATTTTTACAAACTTTCATTGGTAATGGCACCTTAGACTTTTTGTTCTCAGCTTCAGCCAAATCAAACATTGAAGCAGGGGGAAACTTTTTCACCCGGGTCAGAACAACAGCCAGTTCAGATATCAAAGTCACTTACAACTACGAGAATTTTCAAGATGTACCTGAGCCTTCTAGCATACTTGGGTTTGGTCTAATTGCAGGAGTTGGTATGGTATCATTACGCAAGAAAAACTGGCTTAAAATGTCAAAAGTATAAATTCTTGTCCATTTTTTAAAGTTTTGTCCGTTTTACCTTTACCAATGGACTCGTTCCTGACATAAAAAATTTATTGCAAAAAATTTTAGAAGCTGTGGAAAGATTACCATTAATAATCAACATGGGTTCCATAAAAAAGCAAACTTGGATTATTTAATAATCCAGGTTTTTTTGTATATCTAAAAAATTAGACAATGCTGTGGGTTTTTGATGTTGATGGAAATTTGGAGCTCATACCAAGTAAAAAACCAATGCTCAACCAAAAGCTAACAACCAACAAATAGCCATTAATCACTAACAAATTCCTTAGTGTGCATAAAATCAGAAAGAGCACCGACGACTGGCCGTGTTTCGTCTCGGTGCTCTTGCTGGTTCGCTCCTCACACACTTGAGAATATATCCCACTTTTTTTCCCTTGTCAATTGCTGTTACAAAAATTTTTATATTTAATTAGCATGAGTATTTTTCTTTATTTTCCCGACCTTAAGATCACATGGATTGGGGAGCAATTATACCTAGCTTATCTGATAAAAATAACTTTAACACTGCTCTGGTTGCTAAAATCAGTCCAATTCTCATCCTTGCTAATTCAGGTGAAATAGATTTGACTTCACCCCAAATACGACAATTACTCCAGAAAGCTTCAAAAGCATCAATTAGACTCACCACAGCTTTTTCCCAATTGACAACTTTATCCGAGCGATCGCAGTATATCCAATCCACCATCTGTATTAACTCAGAAATGAGACGATGGGTAGCTTGGCGATCGCAACGAAGTTTTTGGTGATCATTCAGCCAAGATATGGAATTACAAGTAATTTCGTTCAATTTAATTAATTTTTCTTGTTCGGCTAACCTTAAAAGAGAACAACAGCGACCATGGATATATTGTGCGGTAAACAAAGCTGGAGAACTCGATAATAACTCAGGGGCACAAGAATCTGACAAAGTAGAGCATATATCCCCCTCCCCTTTTTCCTCATCTCCCAAAGATGTCAGATTTGTCAACCAAGTAGCTATACATTCGTCACTTAACACCACATGAATCAAAGCCGCAGGAGTAACATGAACCAAAAACATATTTCCTAAACTGGCGGATAAAAGTACCTCTATTTCATGGGCAAGCTTTAGAGCTTTAATATTATTAGATTTTGATAGCTTCAGTGCCAGGGGAGTAATGTAAAAAACCTTGTTTGCATTTCTACCTTTATATAGATGAATATTTTCGCAATCTATGTAATTTATTTTTCTTCTGCCAGCATAAATGCTAGCTGTTCTCCGTATTTGACTGGAGATTAGCTGCTTAATTGCTGTGTATTTACTAACCAGTAGCGTTTTATGCACAAAAACCCATTGTGGAGAGAAGAAGTAGCCAAGAATACGTATTTTTAGTCATCTGTCTTTAGGCATAACTTTATTTTTAGAGTAGAAAAATAAGAATTTCGTGAAATTTGTTGAATAACTGGTAAAGAATACTACCATCATTGTACAGTTAGGAGTATAACAAAAGAGTAGAGA
>JAAUYD010093366.1_pt1 | contig 14663 bp, 16 predicted proteins | sample 7278101 | NCBI WGS metagenome assembly JAAUYD01 (sample SAMN14350128, study PRJNA611818) | marine sediment metagenome | isolation source: surface marine sediment (0.6m) | place: French Polynesia: Moorea | collected 2018-08
GCGATCGGGCGGTAGAATACCCTTATTAATCGGTCGGGGATTGACAGATAAAACCCGTCAAGCCTTAAATTTAGCACCATCTAGCTTATTTATTCGCCCCAGTATTCCAGAAGCAGGCGATCGCGGCTTTACTTTAGCGCAAAAAATGGTCGGTAAAGCTTGCGGTTTACCTGGGGTACTTCCGGGTACATCTTGCGAACCAATAATGACCACCGTCGGATCTCAAGATACTACGGTGGTCATTATTGGTTCGCAAGATGTCCCCGGAAGTACCCCGGGTAAACCGCAAGCTTTACCGACCATTTTTTGGGCTAAAGTAAAGCCGCGATCACCTGCTTCTGGAATACTGGGACGAATAAATAAGGTAGATGGTGCTAAATTTAAGGCTTGACGGGTTTTATCTGTCAATCCCCGACCGATTAATAAGGGTATTCTACCGCCCGATCGCACTTCGTCTAAGATTGTCTCTGGTTTGAGGCTAAAAGTAGAAATTATTTTCCCTTTTTCGTTCGTTATTTCGCCTTTGTAGGGATAAATATTAATTACATCTCCGGTTTCCATTTTAGTTACGTCGCATTCGATCGGAAATGCGCCGGAGTCTTCGCAAGTATTGAAAAAGATCGGGGCGATTTTTCCCCCCAATACGTATCCTCCCCGACGTTTGTTAGGAGTATAGGGGATATCTTCGCCGATATGCCAAATTAAAGAGTTAGCGGCCGATTTTCGCGACGATCCGGTACCAACTACATCCCCTACGTAAGCTACCGGATGACCTTTTTGTTTCAGTGTCGCAATAGTTGCTAATGCGTTTGGCATCCGCGACTCTAACATTACTAACCCGTGTAAGGGAATATCGGGCCGGGTTGTTGCGTGGGGTGCGGGGGAAAGATCGTCGGTATTGGTTTCTCCAGGTACTTTAAAAATAGTAACGGTAATTTTTTCTGGTATTTCCGGGCGATCGCTAAACCATTTTGCTTCTTTCCAAGAATCGATTACTCTTTTAGCATAGGAATTGTTTTCCGATAGTTCTAAAATATCGTTAAAAGCATCGAAAACCAGTAAAGTTTTACTTAATGCTGTCGCTGCAGTAGATGCTATTTCCGTATTTGCAGACTTAAGTAATTCTACTAAAGATTGAACGTTGTAGCCCCCGACCATTGTACCTAATAGTTCTACGGCATCTACTGGGGTAATTAAAGGTGATTTTATTTCTTCTTTGGCAACTGCACTTAAAAAACCGGCTTTAACATAGGCTGCTTCATCTACTCCGGGGGGTATGCGATCGCGCAATAATGTCAGTAATGTTTTTTCTTCTCCTGCTGGGGGATTTTTCAGCAATTCGCACAATTCGGCTGTTTGTTGCGGGTTTAATGGTAGTGGTGGAATGCCTAACGCTTCTCTTTTAGCTGCTGCTTCGCGGTATTCTCTTAACATTTAATTATTTCTCCAACTTTCTAGATCTGTTTTAGTCGCGCTTTGATTTGCGGCTTATTCTCGCAACTTTTTAAACATTTTTTTACAGATCGTATAGACTATTTCTTTAAGATATTATCTTCAGTATGCGATCGAACGAGTGTAGTTACTTTTATTGTAATGTTTGTAATCTCGAGTCTGCTTTATGTTTTCTCGCGGTTCTAAAATTTACGATTTACTAATTGAAGAGGATATTAGTGAAGTTTTTGATTTTCTCAATGTTTCGATCGCAAAATGAAAAAAGGTTTCTATCCGAAAAAATAGTTCGATCGCTTACTAAAGTATAACAAGGCGGCTATATTCCTCATTTTTTTTTGAATTACTTTGCCAACCTAGAGTTAAATGGCGATCGCCTCAAAGCAGAGTTTGTTTTACCTAATGCGATGCGCGCTGATATTTTCTGCATTCAATTTTAAATATAAAATAATTAGCACCGCCCGATTTACTTTTTGTCAGGACGTTGCAAAATCTTAAAATAATTTACTAATTAAAAAGGGACAAAATCTAAAAATAAGTTTAAATTGTTCTATTGTTTTAGACGCACATATATATGTCTGCAAAATAAAAATTCTCCTCTTTTAGACAGAGGAGTTTAAATCTCTATTCAAATAAACTATAGCGATCGAATTGTTGAGCTTGTTGAACTAATCTATTTTGAACTCTTTCTCTGACTAGATCGCACAATTCAAAAATTGTCGGATCGGCGATTTCGTAATATACACTTACTCCTGAAGGATTGCGATTTAAAAGTCCCGCTTGAGTTAACACTTTAAGATGTTTTGATAAGTTAGCTTGTCCTAAACCAGTTGCTTCTGCTATCTCTGTAACATTCATCGGGCCGGACTTTTTTAATAAATCTAATACTGTCAAACGACTTAATTCTGAAAGGACTTTAAAGTATTCTGCTACCAAAATTAATGGTGTAGAAGAGACATCTGAAGGCGGGATTTCGATCATCATAAAATTGAAAAAATTGATTTTAATAGTTAAATAACTAAATGGTTGTGCTTATATTTAAATAGAGGGTTTTGTTGATGAAAAGAGTGGAATATTGGATTTTACTTAAATTAGATTTCACTCCTTTTCCAACACAAACAACTTCATACAATTAAAATTAGGTAAAAAAATTTACAAGCTTTTAATAGCTAATAAATCATTTGCTACGTTAACCGTGCTGACTTAGCTTTTGGCTCGATCGGCACTCATGACGCAAAAGTTATGACCTCTTAAAGAATACTATAACGATTACGAAAAGAAATGAATAGGAAACAGGAACCTAAAATAAGAGATCTAGATCGTCTATTTGATTATTGAGAAGAACAGTTATATAGTGCTAGATATCACTGACATATATTTGTATTCCTGAATTCGTTATTTTGACTGTATCTATCGACGGAATTTTAGTCCCTCAAGGACAAGAATATCAAACAGTTTGCCGAGCAATCGCAAAAACTTCGGCTTGCTTGCCAATTATTCCGATTCCTGTAGGAATTATACCTGCAAGAAATTACTTAAAAAAATGGCTCGAGTCGGAAGATCCGCAAAATAGCTTAACTAATTTTCTGCTGTGCGGTTTGTGCGGTAGTTTGTCGAAAAATCACAATATCGGCGACATTGTTGTATATCAAAATTATATTTATGTCTCAAGTTCTAATTGCGAAACACAATTAGAGTGCGAACCGGAATTACTAACTTATCTTCAAGAAAAAGTTACACCAAAACCAGATCTAGTAAAAGGTTTGACTGGCGATCGCGTTATTTGTTCTGCATTAGAAAAGAGAGATCTCAACAAAACATATCGAGCTGATGTAGTGGATATGGAGGGTTTTGGGATTGAAACAATTTTAAAAGAAACAGGAAAAAGAAGGTTAGGGACAATTAGAGTAGTCAGTGACGACGCGCTTCAAGATTTACCTAATTTAGCAGATGCAATCGACGAGGGAGGAAATTTACTCCCATTACCTCTGGCGATCGCAATGTTAAAAAAACCCCTAGCAGCCAAGCGTTTGATTTGGGGATCGCTGCGATCGCTTCAAGTTTTGGAACGAGTTATAATTCAATTATTTTCCTAAACTTTTATTTAAACCAATAATTTTGTCCAAAAATTTAAAAATCTAAGATTTAACTACTAGGTTATAAGCTTTTATCTTCCAAAGAAACTATTTTGCAAGCGATTCCTTTATTTCCCTCAATCGGACAATTTTTATTGGGAGATTGGCCGACTAATTTAATTTCTATTATTCCAAAAGTAGAACAAACCAAACTAAGTAGAGAAATATACGTGCCGATATTTCTAATTACATTCTTGTTTTTTACCAATTGTATGAAAATCATGGCTTTCTTTAAAAAATGTTTACAACGACTAAAAATACCAATGCAACTTAATTAAAGTTGGTTTAATTACTTAAAGAATTTTCTTTATATAAAATACATATTAAAATATCTTTTCATGCCAGTCTACAGTGGATTTACTTAAACAATTGCATTTCGGCTATCGGCATCGATCGGGGATCGAAATCATCATACGATTCAAGCTAGAGTTTGCTGAGATCGTCTTTTTAGAAGACAATTTTAATCTCAACTAAAAAATAGTTACATTTTAGTTACAGCTATGTACGAGTTCATCTTTAAAGACTTTAATTTACCGCTCCAATAATGATTACCTACTAAATGATGCTAACAATATTGTCTTTGTTCCCTGCAATTTGATATAAATTATTTATACTCTGTTTTAAATTATGTAATAAATGTTAGTAAGACTACCATAATTAAGTATCTTGTAATTTTAAAGATCGAAATATTACCAACAACAAAATCCTCAATATTTTTCGGTAATAAATATACCGATGAGAATAGGGAGATCGTCAGAGAACAAGTATTATAAATTCAAGGAAAACTATGTTAATCTTAACTACCGAAGATGTAAAATTCTGTTTTGTCAAACCGATAAATTTGCATTCATTAATGGGAATGAAGTATGGCAACTGGTATTTTTATTTTAACGATTTTCTTAACTTAGATTTAGAAGAAATAAAAATAAAATATCAACAATGGCTAGACAATACGGAAAAATCGGGAGAAATAAGAGCGATACTTAAAACAAAGGCTGGTTTTTATCTGTGCGTTCACTTAAGTGAATTAAAGCCAATAGCGGCATCGAAAGCAATAGTAGATATTTGTCAAGCAATGCGAAATTCTGCAGATCTTGAAGTCAATTCTCGCCGTCAAAAGTTGCGAATTTATAAAAAATGTTTTGTTGGCTCGGAAGCCGTAAATTGGATGGTAGAAAATCTAAATATTTCTCGTTCTGAAGCTGTTAAATTTGGTCGCAAATGTCTTGAGAAAAACTTATTTGCTCATGTTTTAGGGGAAAACGACTTTGAAGACAATGAAACTCAATTGTATCGCTTTCAAGAAGACGGCCAGCCAGATCGAAAATATCAATCTTTCGTTTTAAGTAGTTAATAATGAAGTTTTTCCAAGAAAGAAAAGCTAAATTTTTAGTGGGCAATGCATTTTATCGTTGTGAAAGTGAAGTAGTCAGAGATTTAGGGGTTTTAGCTGCAGCTATTTACAAGGGCGATCGCGGTAGTCTGAGAGTTTTAGATGTCATGAGCGGTTCGGGGGTTCGCAGCTTGCGATACTGGCTTGAGGGCGGCGCAGATTGGATTTGGACTAATGATAGCAACCCAGAATTAAACGATCTTTTGCAGCAAAATTTAGGAGCGGCGATCGCCAGTGGGTGCCTTAAATTAACCCATCGAGATGCTAATCGCATCTTTTTTGATTGCTACGATCGCAAAGACTATTATGATTTGGTAGATGTGGATAGTTTTGGTGCGGGGCTGCCTTTTCTCGATACGATGTTATGGGCAACTAAAATAGGCGGTTTAATCTATTTAACTAGCACCGATGGGAAAACAGGAACGGGACATTTGCCGGAAAATAGTTTAAAGATGTACGGTAGTTATACTCGCATTCATCCTGCTGCACAAGAGCAAGCATTGCGGCTTCTAATTGGGAAGATGCAACAGTCTGCAGCCAGTAAAGGACTGGGTATAGAGCCAATTTTTTCGTTGTTTGCAGCAAAAACTTATCGGATTATGGCGCGTTTAAGTTCTAAACCCCGTTTAAATGCAGAAAATTACGGCTTTCTCGGTTATTGTCATGCTTGCGGTCAATATCAAACAATTGATTGGCGAAAATTGGGTCAAAATCATTGCCCAGTTGAGGGATCTCCTCTGACTTTAACCGGCCCGCTCTGGTTGGGAAAACTGCACGATCGCAATTATTTAGAGCAGATGATAACTTTAGCAGAAAATTGGCAGTGGCCGAAGCGAGTCGAATTACTGCAAATTATGCGATCGGAAGCAGATCTACCGCCTTATTTCTATACTTTAGGGGAAATTGGTCGCAGGGGGAAAATGGATATTCCCAAGCGATCGCAGCTAATTTTAGCAATTCAAAATAGGGGTTATCGAGCTAGTGCTACCCATATCGATCCACAAGCAATTAAAACGGATATGACTTTGCTAGATTGCATTAGTGTAGCTCGAGAGTTAACTACTGCTCTTGATTTTAAAAATCTTTTATAAGACTTTTTGACAAAAAATATTTTCGACTCGATCTGTAATAAACTCAATTTATTATCGTTTGGCGATCGCCAAATTACTTATTCTTCAAGACAATGCCAGCAAAAATTGAAACGGAAGTTCATTTAAAAAGACCTTGTCTGTTAGTCAGAGATTTAGAACAATCTTTTACTGTATATCGAGATATATTGGGTTTTGAAGTTGATTATCTTAGCGAAGAAGCATCCCCAGAATCTTATTTATATACCATATTTAAACTACCCAAAACTGCTAGATTAAAGTTCGCTTCACTAACTACAAAATATGAAGATCGGGCTTTAGCTTTAACGGAAGTAAAAGGTATAGAATTGCCAAAATCCAGCCCTCATACTATGGGATTAGTAATTAGAATTCCCGATTTAAATAAGGCGATCGCGCAAATTAGTAAATTAGGTTTAGAAACGGTAAAAGCTAATTCTTTTAGTCCTGCTGAGGGTTTAATCTTTACCGAACAAGGTTTTTACGATTATGACGATCGCTTAATCGTTCTCTATGAGGTTAAGCCAAAATCGATTTAATTTTAGTTTAAATTTAATTTAAAAGTTCAAAGCGATCGGCTATTTTAGATCCGGTATAATTAGCCACCCATCCTGCTGGACTATCAAATAGACGAATGCAAGAAAATGATGGTTGCGATCCCATATCGAACCAATGAGGAGTATTAGCAGGAACGCTAATTAGGTCATTTTGTTCGCAAAGTAGATGATAAACTTTATCTTGAATATGTAAAACAAAAAGTCCTTTTCCTTTGACAAAAAAGCGAATTTCATCGTCAGCATGGGTATGTTCTGATAAGAATTTTTGACGCAATTTTTCTAGATCGGGTACATCTGGATTAATGTTAATTACATCGTAAGTTTGATAGCTAGTTTTCTCGATTAATTTTTGAATATCTTCTTGATATGCGGTAATAATTTCTTCGTTACTGGTATTCTCTTCTAGTTCGATTTTTGCGGGCCATCTTTCAAATAAGACCCCCACTTTTGCTAATTCTGCAGCTATTGTTTCTGCATCTGAAGATTCTAGTAATGGTTTTTCGGCTCGCTCTTCTGAATATATTTTTAATTGACTCATGATTTTATTTTATTCCCAGTTATTCTATTTATAATATCAGATCTTTATTTCATTAAAATTGTTAACAATTTGATGGTTGTTCGTATTTTCTGGCATTCGATCTCTAACCAAAAGAATTGTCTGATATCGGGCATTTGCAGCAGCATCTAATTCTGCTACCACATCGGATAAAAATAGTATTTCTTGAGGCTCGCTCTTTATTTCTCGGGCAATTTTTGTATAAGATAAAGATTCTTTTTTATTGCCGATACGAGTATCAAAATAACCGCTAAATAAAACATTGAGATTGCCATATTCTGTATGACCGAATAGGGATTTTTGGGCTTGTTCCGAACCAGAAGAATAAACATAAAGACTCAAGCCGCGATCGCGCCATTTTTGTAAATTTTGATAAGCGTCTTCGTAAATATGTCCTTTAAATTTTCCTTTGTTAAAGCCATCTTCCCAGATTAAACCTTGTAATTTTTTTAAAGGTGTAATTTTTAGATCTGCTTCGATCCAACCTAAAAGAGTATCGATTACTGACTCGATGTTAAGATTTTCTTGACCGACTTCTATTTTAATATCTTCGATTATTGCTGCTATTTCTGGCTCTTGATAATATTGACGAATATATTCAGGAATTGCTTGACTGGAGTAGGGAAAAAGAACTGTATGAACGAAATCAATCGAAGAAGTCGTTCCTTCAATATCAGTTACGATCGCTTTAATATTCACTTACCCACCTCTAAAAGCATTTTATTTAATTCGCAAGCCAATAAAAATTCTATTCCTTCTAAGTGTCTTTTGGCTTCTTGAATATCTTTTCCCCAAGCATAAACTCCGTGACCTCTGACTAAAAAACCGTAACTAAAAATATCTTTTTGCCAGCGTTGTTTTAACTGTTCTGCTAAATATAATATATTTCGATCGTTATCTAAGATTGGCAATGTTACCGCATCTTCGTGACTGGTTATACCTTGAAGAGCTTTTTGCATTTCATATCCGCAAAAAATCAAGCAATCTCGATTTAAAAAATGAGTTGATAATACGGTAGCCGGGACGCTATGAGTGTGTAAAACAGCTCCAATATCTGCACTAAAACCATATAAACTTGTATGAAGCATGGTTTCGGCTGAAGGTTTTTTAGAAGTAGAATTAACTTTACCGTTGAGATCGCAAACCAGAAAATCTTCTGCTTCTAATCTGCTTTTATCGACTCCTGAAGCCGTAATTAAACAGCTATTTAAATCGAGTCTGGCAGAAAAATTACCTCCTGTTGCCGAACACCATCCGCGAGATGCGATCGCATCTATAACTTCTTTTAATTGTGTTGCCGTACTTTGGTAGTTCATTGACAATCGAGTTGGTTTTATTTTAATAAATAATTAAAACTAACCCGATCGCCCGAATTTTAGATTATTTTAACCAACGACTGGCGATCGGCATTCTCCACCCAGTACCGAAAGCGCGATCGGTGATTTTAATCCCTGGAGGGGCTTGTCTGCGCTTAAATTCAGCCCTGCCTACCAACTTCATCACTTTATTAACTGTATCGCGATCGTAACCGCTAGCGATGATTTGCGCGGGCGATCGATGCTGACAGATGATTCGATCGAGAATATCGTCTAAAATTTCGTATTCTGGTAAAGAATCTCGATCTTTTTGATCTGGTTTTAATTCCGCGCTGGGGGGTTTATTAATAATATTAAAAGGGATGATTTCTCGATCGCGATTTAACCAATTGCAAAGGTCGTAAACTCTTGTTTTCGGTACGTCTGCAATGACGGCTAAACCCCCATTCATATCGCCGTATAAAGTGCAATATCCAACAGCCATCTCCGATTTATTGCCCGTAGATAATAGTAAATAACCGAATTTATTGGCGATCGCCATTAATAAGTTACCTCTAATTCGCGATTGAATATTTTCTTCTGCAACTCCAAATTCGGTATTGGCAAAAAGAGGAGCTAATGCTGCGTCGTAAACCTTCATTAAGCCTTCAATCGGCAATTTTTCACTGTTTATGCCCAAATTATCCACCAAAGCCACCGCATCGGTAATAGAATGGGTGGAACTGTAGGGAGAAGGCATTAATACTCCTAAAACATTTTCCGGCCCCATTGCAACTGAGGCGATCGCCGCAACTAAAGCCGAATCTATTCCGCCGCTCAAACCCAATACTACCTTAGTGAAACCGCATTTTCTAGCATAATCTTTCACGCCTAAAACTAAAGCTAAAAATATCTCTTCTGCTTCTGTTTCTGGCAAATTAACTATCGATCCGGGCAATAAATCCCCTTTTGCTTCATCGTAATCGATTATTACTAAATCGCGCTCGTAAGCCTTAGCTCGACACATTAATTGTCCGTTACAATTAAAGCTAAAACTATTACCATCAAAAATTAAATCGTCATTTCCTCCGACTTGATTGACGTAAACTATCGGAATTCTGGCGCGAATTGCGCTAGATTTTAACATTTCTTCCCGTAATTTATGCTTGTTTACAGTGTATGGAGATGCGGATAAATTAACAACTAAATCGATATCTAATTTTACTAAATCTTCGATCGGATTGATTTGGTAAGTGCGTTTTCCCCAAAATTTTTCATCGTTCCAAAGATCTTCGCAAATAGTTACGCCGATTTTAATTCCATCTAAAGTAAAATAGTTACTTTCATAGCCGGGTTGAAAATAACGATCTTCATCAAAAACATCGTAAGTTGGTAAAAGACGCTTGTGAAATATTTGTTTAATTTGACCCTTATCTATTAAAGCGATGCTGTTAAATAATGGCTTTTCTCCTCGGGATGCAGCTTGAGAATTAGTTTCTACTGTTCCCACCAATACTGCTAGTTGACTTGGTAATTTTCGAGCTAATTCTGTCAATTGTTCGCCCATATTTTGAACAAAACTGGGATTTAATAATAAATCTCGCGGCGGATATCCGCATAAAGATAATTCTGGAGTTAGTAACAATCTCACTCCCAGTTTAGCTGAGGCTTCTGCGGCTTCTAGTATTTGTTGAATATTAGCAGAAATATTGCCAATAGTTGGATTTAATTGTGCGATCGCTATTTTCATTTTTAATTTTTAAATAAATACAAGGGGCTTATCTTTTAACGGGGCAAAAGCCTCAGCATCAAAACGATACAAACTAGCAGGACGACCAGCTCCGCGACATACTTTAACGCCGGTGTCGCAGAGAATTCCTAATTTTAATAGTTTAGATCTAAAATTAGAATAATCGGAAAAGTTTTCCCCTAAAACCGTACAGTAAAGTTGATAAATATCGTTTAAAGTAAACTCATTTGGTAGCACGTCGAAAGCGATCGGACTGTATTCTAATTTATTACGCAAACGACGATAACCGTAATCTAAAATTGTTTGATGATCGAAAGCAAGCTCGGGAACATTTTGGACTATGTACCAAGCAGTATCTTTTTTATTTTGAGAAATTAATTCTGCTTCTTCAAATTTTACTAATGCAAAATAACTAACAGATAAATAGCGTACGCCAAAACTATTGGGAGATTCCCTCGGATCGCGATCGGGGCCGCCAAAAGTATAGAGTTGTTCTAAATAAAGGCGATCGACTCGGATCTTTTCTGCTAAAATTCTGCGAGCCGCACTTTTTAAAGATTCGCCTTCGCGAACTAAAGTTCCTGGCAAACAAGGATAGCCTAAAAATGGTTCGTCTTTGCGTTTAATTAACAATACCAACAGTCGATTGCGATCGGTATCGACGGAGAAAATAACATTATCAACTCCAACTTTAAAATCAGCTAATAACTGCTTTTTGACTATGCTCGTGCTGCCTTTTGCCATCGATACAATCGCTCTCTTTTAATATAATTCTTGACTGGTAAAGTTACCGCATCTTTATCCCCTGCTTCGCGGTAAGCTGTTGAAGAAACTTCAGGAGCATCGAGATCGGCAACATTTACTTTTGTTCCTAAATCTTTTAAGGCTTGTAAATCCGTTTTTTGAATCGGATATCCCGGACGAGGTATTACTAAAATTTCTACTCGTGCCAATAATTCTTCTACAGCATACCAACGGCGAATTTGACGAACTAAATCGGAGCCGATCGCTAAAATAAATTGAGGATCTTCACCCCATTTTTCTCGCGCTTTTTGGACGCTAATTAAGGTACGCCGATCGCTTAATTCTTCGTGTAATTGAATGTTATTTTTAAAATTATCTATTTCTGCAATCAATAACTTCAACATCTCGGTGCGATGTTCGAGGGGAGTTTGATGGGTTTTAAGGGGATTATTTGAAGCCCAAACTGCTACATAATCGTAGCGATCGCCGAGCCATTTTAAAATAGCTTGATGTCCTGCGGTTGGTGGATCTGCACTAGTACCAAAAAGAGCAATTTTTTTCATTTTTTGATTATTATTTACGAGTAATTAAGGATAGACGAAGTTGTTCTAAAGATTGGGATATTTCTACTGTTATAGGTTGCGGGCGATCGATTTGGCGACATTCTAAAGATAGACTGGATAATGTTTTCGCCGTGCGTTTTGATATAGTTGCTAAATTTTCTTGCTCTTTGGTTGCTTGACCTTGTTTCATCATTAGTTGCAATAAAGGGCGTTCGTTGGCTTCAGGGGTTTCTGAAGCTAAAGCTAGCCGATCGCGACTGATTAAATTGTTATTATAACTGCGAAAAATCTGTTTGCGTCCGGGATAAGTGGCTTTATTTTTGGACTCTTTCATGGTAGGGATGGAGTCGATCTCGACCAGTTTATAAACTCCATTGACTGGTTTTCCGCTGACTAATTTCGTCCCGATTCCATATCCGTCAACGGAAGCATCCCCAGCTTTTAAACGGTTAATTTCCCATTCGTCTAAATCGCCACTAACGAAGATATTCGTATCGGGTAAAATACTTTTGACTGCTTTTGATAGTTCGAGCAAGTCTCCCGAATCGATTCTGACACCTGCAACTCTGATTTTGTTTTGTTTAACCATTGCTGCCAATTGCTTTGCTGCGGCGATTGTGTCGTAAGTATCTATTAGTAAAGCAGCATCGGGAAAATAACGATTAAAAGCATTAAATGCCTCCATTTCGCTGCCTGAAGTTGCCTGAATTGCCATGACTAAAGAATGAGCCATCGTACCGCTTGGCTGGCGGCCCAATTTTAAAGCGGCTAGAACGTTTGATGTGGCATCCATACCCCCCGCGATCGCGGCCCTAGCAGCCCAAATTGCCCCTTGAGGGCTAAAGGCGCGCCTAGTACCAAATTCTAATAGTTTGGCTTTTTCTCCGGCTACGTCGCGCATTCTGGCGGCTTTGGTCGCAATTAAAGTTTGGTAATTAATTGTATTGAGTATGTAGGTTTCGATTAATTGAGCTTGCCATAACGGTGCTTCTATTCTCAAGATCGGTTCGTTGGCAAAAATAGCTGTTCCTTCTGGTACGGCCCAAACATCCCCAGTAAACCTTGCTTTGGCTAAATTTGACCAGAATTTTTCTGGAGCGCGATCGAATATTCCGGTTTGTTTCAAGGAAGATATCTGCGAAGAATTAAAATGAAGCTTTGCTAAATAATCTAAAACTTGAGCCAGTCCCGCAGCAATTAAATAGCCAAATTCTTCTGGCAAACTTCTAACAAATAGCTCAAAACTGGCTGGTTTATTTGCTAAATTTTCTCCTGCATAGCAAGCGGCCATTGTGAGTTGATACAGATCTGTTAATAGGCTGTAATCCTCTGTACTAATTGATAATTCTCGATCTTCTACCGTAATCATTATTAATTAATATTTATGTTTTTTTGATTATAGTAGATTTTACCATAATTGGAAAAACATTCCACAAAGTAAACCTCCGGTCGTGCAGATCGGAGGCTAATTTAATTCACATTTAAAGAGATTTTAGTTTATCTTTATTTACTACTAGCGTTTACTATCTACGACCGTTCTGATAGAGAGTTGAGTCTCTTTTCGATAGCAATAAAGTGGAGGAAGCGATAGAAACTCCACAACGCCCGATATACCGCCCGCACGTTTGACATCGCTCTCCTTCAACGTGCGATTAAAAAACACAACGGTAAAACTTTTTAAGCGGCTTTGTTTTTTCTCCTATGTCATTTAAGATAACAATTTATATAGACAACGATCGCTTTTTTTCAAATTAAGTAACAAAATTAAGTTTAATTAACAAGAATCTGCTAAAAATATGTGTCTCGAAAATAGTTTAATTTAGGGTATTTTCGCAACGATCCGGGCAATTTTCGTCTAACCAGCCATAGGGGTGGATCGCACAAACTAGCAAATTACCACCATAAACTCTACCGTGATAATTATTGCAACCAATACAAGCGGGATGCCGTTCTAATGTTGGCTCTACTTTAGGATTAAGATAAAGATCGATATCTTCTTCTAAGTCTTGTACTCCCAAGCCAAAATATTCGCGGTTGAGGTCTTCTGGAGCTAAACTATCAAAAAACGATTCTATTTCAGCAATAATTATATTTTCTAAATCGCCGATCGCATCATCTAAAGATTCTTTTCCTTCTTCAACAATATCTTCTAATAACTGATTGACGTTTTTGAATAGGGCTTCACATTCAATGGTAACTAATTCTATTGTTGCTAGGAAATCTTTTTGCCACTCTTCCATGTTCTTCGATTAAATAGTAAGATTGAACGATTCAATTTAAAGAGAAAAATTGCTTGACTAATCTTTTTTCAGACGACGCAATTCTTCTTGTAGAGATTGTACCTGTTCTCGCAAAGAATCTATGTTGTCAGGATTATTATTGTCGCTTGTCTCTGAATTTGCAGCAGTTGAATCTTCATCTTCGGTAACAATTTCAATCAAACGCGGCTCTCTTTTCTTATCTTCTGGGCTGTTTTTTTCAATATTCGTTTGTTCGACTTGTTGCTGTTGAGCTTTTTTCATTATTTCTTCAACAACTTTGCGGGCTTCATCGGTAGTCATTTCACCGCGATCTACCATTTCATCGGCTATTTTTTGTGCTTGAGATCTTAATTCTGCTAGTTTACTGCCAGCTTTTTCAGTGGCGTAGGAAGCTAGTCCTACCCCTAAATATAATGCTTTTTGAACTATATCTCCAAAACTTGGCATATTAATTTCCGCTCCTTAATGCGATCGCCCTCTTCTTCTAACTTTAGGATATGGAGCAACTAATTAACTACCCATAAATTTTTTTTATTTCAATTGAGCTAATTGTGTGGCGATGGGTCTAGAAAATTTTAAAGACCCGGTTTACACGCCTATTGCAAGCATCCCTTATTGCTGCTACTTCCGTCCTGACAAAGTTCGGGCGTTGTAATCGCGTGTTCCGAGTCCCTATTATCCTAACACGTTTAGGACTGTCAAAGTAAAGATTTTTTTGAGCAAGATAGAGAAAGATCGATTTAATACCAATTCTCAAAAATAGCTAGAGAGATAGAGCATCAAGAATATACTGATAGCCAGTCAATGAATGAATTAGTTTTTCTGATAGAGAATTAAGAATATTAGCTACTTTA
>JAAUYD010069905.1_pt1 | contig 14659 bp, 13 predicted proteins | sample 7278101 | NCBI WGS metagenome assembly JAAUYD01 (sample SAMN14350128, study PRJNA611818) | marine sediment metagenome | isolation source: surface marine sediment (0.6m) | place: French Polynesia: Moorea | collected 2018-08
GTCCATGGAGTTGGTCTCCAGCACCGAACCGTGTGCCATGTGCCTGGGCGCCGTGGTCTGGTCCGGTGTCCGTGGATTGATATGCGGTGCCAGAGACGAAGACGCCAGAGCAATCGGCTTTGATGAGGGCCCCAAACCGTCCGAATGGATGGCGGCGTTGCAGGTACGGGGCATTGAGGTGGTCCGTGACGTTGGCCGCGACGACGCCGTGGCCGTGCTCAGGCGGTACGTGGATCATGGCGGCCTGGTCTATAACGCGCGTCAGGCAACCACGCCATGAACGGTCGCCGTGCCCAATAACCTGACAAATGGATGGGTGCCATGGAAAAGATCAGAACCCAATCGGAACGGTTCTTCAGCTTCTTCACCACCACCATATGGCAGGCTCGCCGGGATGAACGGTCGGCTGTTCGATGGCTGCTGATTCGACTAGTGCGAACGGCAATTCTTTCTGTCAAGGGCTTTACGCGGAACCACGGTTCCCTGCGGGCGTCGGCGCTGACCTTTTTCACTCTGCTCTCCTTGGTACCCGTGGCAGCGATGGCCTTCGGGGTCGCCAAGGGATTTGGATTCGAACGGCGGCTCCAGCAGGAACTACTTGAGCAATTTGCTGCCCAGCAGGAGGTGGTGCAACGGATCATTGCGTTTGCCCAAAACATGCTGGATAACACCCGGGGCGGCATGATCGCCGGTGTCGGCGTGGTGGTGCTCTTTTGGACGGTGATCAAAGTGCTGGGGCACATCGAAAACGCTTTCAATCACATCTGGGAGGTTTCTTCTCGCTCGCTTATCCGCAAGTTGAGCGATTACCTGACGATCATGTTGATCTGCCCGATATTGATGATCATGTCAGGCAGCCTGACCGTATTCATTACCTCGCAGGTGACCGCCATATCGGGCCGTTTTGAATTGCTGCAGATGGTCGGCCCGGCCATTTACGTCGGTCTCAAGCTGTTGCCCTATGCCCTGATATGGGTATTGTTCACCATGGTGTATATCATCATGCCCAACACCCGGGTGCGCTTCGACGGTGCTCTGCTGGCCGGTGTCATCGCCGGCAGCGCCTACCAGGTGGTCCAGGGCGCCTACATCCACCTGCAGATCCTGGTGGCCAAATACAACGCCATCTACGGCAGCTTTGCGGCCCTGCCCATGTTCCTGTTGTGGCTGCAGATCAGCTGGATCATTGTTTTGGTTGGCGCCGAGATTTCCCATGCCTACCAGAATGCCTCCTATGTCGATGACACCCGTGGCGGCCGCGAAATGAGCATTTCTCGGTTACGGTTGCTGGCCCTGGCGATCTGCCGCCATGCGGTCCGATTGTTTGAACAGGGCCGGCCAGCGCAGACGCCGAAACAGATCGCCGAGGCATTGGCCCTGTCACCGCGCCTGGTGGACAATTTGTCGGAACTTCTGGTAAAAGGAAACATTCTGGTATGGATCGACAACGATGCCAAGCGTGGCAGGGCGCTTCAGCCGGCTCGGGATATCGGCAGCCTTACCGTAAACAGCGTGATTGCCGCTTTGGAGGATGCGGGCAACAATGGCGGACCGCTGCCGCCGGTTCCCGAAATGGATGCGTTGTCGGACGCATTGGCGGAATTTCGGACCGAACTGGATCGATCCACCGCAAATCGTCTGATGATGGATGTTTGACAGCGGCAAAGGCCCAGGAGAACAGCTGATATGGAACAAGTCAACGAGATTACCAACATCATCGCCCTGACCATGGGAGTGGCCTGGGCGGCCGGGATCAATCTCTATGCAGCCATCGCAACCCTGGGCATCTTGGGTGCCACCGGCAACATGACCCTGCCGGCAGATCTTCAGGTGCTGACCAACCCGCTTGTCATCGGCGCCGCCTGCCTGATGTTCGCCGTTGAATTCGTGGCTGACAAGATGCCCGGCGTGGACACCGGTTGGGATACGATTCACACCTTCATCCGCATTCCTGCGGGCGCATTGCTGGCGGCCGGTGCAGTCGGTGATGTGGATCCTGCAGTCAGCCTGGCGGCCGCATTGCTGGGGGGTACGCTGGCGGCAGGCACCCATGGCATCAAGGCCGGCTCGCGCCTGCTTATCAACACCTCGCCGGAGCCCTTGACCAACTGGACCGCCTCTATCGTAGAAGACATCATGGTCATCGGCGGCATCTGGGCAGCGGTCAATCATCCCTGGCTGTTTTTGGTCCTGCTGGCCCTCTCGATCCTGCTGATGGTTTGGCTATTGCCTAAGCTGTGGCGCGGCATCAAGATGCTGGCCGCCAAGATCAAACGACTTTTTCGGCCACAACAAGCACATCCGCCCCTATCCTGATCGGAACCGTAAAATGACGCTGTTTATCACGCTATTCGTGACTTCATTCATTGTCGCCCTATCCGGTGCAATCATGCCCGGGCCGCTGCTGACGGTGACCATCAGTGAAAGCCCCCGGCGAGGAATGATGACCGGCCCGCTGCTGATTGCCGGCCATGCCATCCTTGAATTGGCCCTGGTACTGGCCCTGCTTATGGGGTTGGCACCGCTGCTCAGCATGGAACCCGTTTTCATCTTCATCGCCCTGGCCGGCTCGGCGGTACTGCTCTGGATGGCTGTGGGCATGCTCCAATCACTGCCCACCATGACCCTGGTTACGGAAGCCAAGGACGCCTCGGGCAAAAACCTGATCATGTCCGGTGCGCTAATGAGCATCGCCAACCCGTATTGGAGTATCTGGTGGGCGACCATCGGTCTGGGATATATTCTGCATAGCATGGACGCCGGTACCATGGGCGTCATCGCATTTTTCAGCGGCCATATACTGGGCGACCTGTTCTGGTATGCGGCGGTATCGGCTGCTATCTGGAAGGGCCGACGCTTGCTTTCCGACCGCGGCTACCGCTTGCTGATCGGTACCTGCGCCGTTTTCCTGATTGTATTTTCCTGCCTCTTCGCCTGGTCCGGCCTTCAGAAACTCGTCGCCTGACCGCAAAGATCCCACAATTTACCATGGCGCATCGGCCAATGACCTGCCGAGGCTCTTTTTTTAATTAATGTTCATCCGCAAGCAGCCGAATAAGCACAACAGAAGATGGTATCGATGAAGATCATCGCGTTGCCCGAATGTACATCGGTATTCATTGCGAATTTTAATTTATATTAATAACAAATTAATATGATGCCAATTCAATTAGTAATTGACAAAATGTACTTATCTATGTACATTTTTACAAAAGCCGTCTGCGGTCGCCTATTGCCCCGCTTTCAATGGGCTGCCGGTTTGTATCCTGAATCACCGGCATTATCTTATATGTAGAAATTGCCGCATCAATAACAGGAGTCAGCATGGAAAATTCATTGACTTACAAATGGGTAGCCGCCCTCTTTTTCGGCATCGTGGGTGTCATGTTCACTGCATCAGTCATTTATTTGGCCGCTGGCAATGTGGCCCCGGACACCTATTGGGGCAGAAAGATGACCCTGTCGCCATCTGGTACCAACGGCCCTGAACTGTCGGTAAACAAGCACGTTCTCGAGTTAAACAATGGCGTAACCATCGGCAACCGCATCTTTTACTACCAGGGACGCCAGGGTGATACACTCCACTTTAACGTGATCATCCCCGAACTCGACCGGCAATACCCTTATCCGTTCAAAGTCGATCTGTTCCAATCCAAAAACGGGTTCGAAATGGCCGGAATCTGGTTCCAGCTGATTGCTGCCCGCTCCAACTTTGTCAGTCTCAAATCAAAGCTGTAGGCGAGCTACCCGACGACACGCCGGCTGAATATATAAATTTCGTGACAGCGACGATTTTCAAATTGATGCCTGAACGGCGTTTAGCGTTAGCCCTTCACCCAACCCTGTATCGCCGGGATCCGTTAGACCCGCTGTCCTTCACCAGACCCTTTAGTTGTTCATGTGCGCTCAAGATCAGTCGCTCGGTGGTCTCCCAGTCGATACAGGCATCGGTGATGGAAACGCCGTACTGCATGTCATCCAGGTTGCAACTAATTTTCTGATTACCCGCCTTGAGATTGCTCTCCAACATCATGCCGATGAGGTTAGTATTGCCGTCCAGGCGTTGATTGATGACGTCCTGCCACACCGAGGCCTGGAGATTGTGGTCTTTGCTTGAATTACCATGGGAGCAATCCACCATGATCGCATTGGATACGCCTTTGGTTTTCAACATGGTAGCGGCCTCCCGTATGCTGACCGTATCGTAATTGGGACGTGAACCGCCGCGCAGCACCATATGGGTATGCGGATTGCCGGTGGTGGCGACACTGCAGGTCTGTCCATCTGGATCGATGCCCAGAAATCGCTGGGGTGAACCGGCGGCAATCATGGCATTGACCGCCGTGGACAGGCTGCCGTCGGTGCAGTTCTTGAAACCCACGGGCATGGAAAGGCCGCTGGCCATTTCCCGGTGGGTCTGTGATTCGGTGGTACGGGCACCGATTGCGGCCCAACAGACCAGACCGGCAATATACTGAGGTACGATGGGATCAAGCAGTTCCGTGGCGGTGGGCAGCCCGATATCGGTGATGTCGAGCAACAGTTTGCGAGCCCGCCGCAACCCGGTGCTGATATCGTAACTACCATCCAAGCGGGGATCGTTGATCAACCCTTTCCAGCCGACGTTGGTGCGCGGCTTTTCGAAATAGACCCGCATGACCAGCAGCATGGTCGCGTCCACCACTTCACTGAGGGCCTTGAAGCGCCGGGCGTAATCCATGGCCGCCGTTTCGTCATGAATGGAGCAAGGGCCGGCAATCACCAACAGCCGGGGGCTCTTGCCTTGAAGAATGTCGGCGATCTCCTGGCGACCGTCCACCACTGTGCGAAAGGACGCCTCGCTCAGGGGCAACTCGTCTTTTAGTTGGGAAGGAGAAATGAGCGGATCGAATTTCTCCACGCGAATGTCGTAGGTCTTTTGCATGCGGATGCTCCTTTCTGGTTAGGATGGGAAGCCATTCAAAAAAAAAGCCGCAGGCTGGTCTGCCTGCGGCTTTTGCTCTCACTTGCTGTCCGGGAATCAGCAGACCACAGGCGCACCTCCGCTAAAATAAAAATAATACCCGAAATAGGCGGTCATTGTGGTTGCTGGGTGATGCATAACGCAGTCCTTCTGGTTGATGATACCCCAGCACCTAACACAGGTTTTTCCAACATGCAAACCCTAAAACAAACAAAGACCGCCCAAAAGGGCGATCTTTGAAAAGAGTCGCTGAACCTCATATGCACAGGTGGTCTGCAGCGCCAAGGCTTAGTCACACAGCTCGAACAGGGCCGCGGCCCCCATGCCACCGCCGATACACATGGACTCTACCCATACTTGACACCCTTGCGCTGCATGTTGGCCAGCAGGGTGGCGCACAGTTTGGCACCGGTGCAGCCCAAGGGGTGGCCCAGGGCGATAGCGCCGCCGTTGATGTTGATGCGGTCCATCTGGTCTTCGATGCCGATGGCGCGGATGCTGTATAGTGCCTGGGAAGCAAAGGCCTCATTGATCTCCCACAAACCGATATCGGAGGTCTTTAATCCGGCCATGTCCAACAATTTGGGAATGGCCACAGCCGGACCGACGCCCATTTCATCCGGTGCGCAGCCGACGGTGGTATAGAGCTTGAGCTTGGCAATGGGTTTGAGCCCGTGTTTTTCCACCGCTTCTCCGCTGGCGATGACCGTGGCCGCCGATCCGTCGGTGGTCTGGGAGGAGTTGCCAGCGGTAACCGATCCATTGACCGCGAACACGGCCCGCAACTTGGATAGGCCTTCCACGGTGGTGGTGGCCCGCACGCCGTCGTCGGCATCCTGCAGAAAGGTCTCTTTTTTATAGGTGCCGTTGTCCTGGAGCACATACTTGGCTGCCGGTGTGGGCACAATCTCCGTGAACAGCCCTTCCTTCTGGGCCTTGGCGGCCTTCATCTGGGATTCGTAGGCAAAGGCATCCTGGTCCTCGCGGGTGACCTTGTAGCGGTTGGCCACGTTTTCCGCGGTGATACCCATGGAGGCGTACAGGTCAGCGTGGGCCTTGGCATGCTCGGGATGAGGGCGGGGCAGGTTGCCGCCCATGGGCACGTAGGTCATGGACTCCACCCCGCCACCCATAGTGATCTCTGACCAGCCGGCCATGACCCGTAGGGAGGCCAGGGAGATGGCTTCCAAACCGGAGGAGCAGAACCGGTTGACGGTGGCACCGGAGACCGTGATCGGAAAACCGGCGATCTGCGTGGCCAGGCGACCGATGTTGAGCCCCTGCTCCGCTTCGGGAAAAGAGCAGCCGATCATGACATCGTCAATCATCTTGGGGTCGATCTTAGCGGTTTTTTCGACTGCCGCCTTCATGATGAAGGCGAGCAGGTCCTCCGGCCGGGTATCCTTGAAGGCCCCTTTGGCGCGGCGGCAGCCGGGAGTCCTGACGGATGATACGATATATGCATCTCTCATTGTGAATCCTCCTTATTGGTCGACTTTTACCAAAATTGAATCGAAGAGTTAAATCACATTACAATAATGTTTGCTCAGAAACGGTAGGTTGCGGTTCAAATCAAGCCACAGGATTTTTGAAACCGCAGGCGTAGCAACGCTACGTTGAGGAGTTCAAGAATCCGAGAACGCCGAGTTGGACCGCAAGATGCCGTTTCTTGACGGACGCCCGATTAATTTCTCAGAGGCTTGCCGGTGGTCAGCATGTGCTCGACGCGGGCCACGGTCTTTTCCTGTTTCCAGAAATCGACGAAGGCTTCCCTTTCCAGATTGAGTACCACCGATTCATCGACGGTGCTGTTGGTGCGCACGTCGCCGCCGCTGATCACGTATGCGATCCGCTTGGCCAAAAATGCATCGTATTCGCTGACGAATTGAGCTGACTGCATGTTGAACAGCTCGGCATCGATCATGCCCTGGGCGGCCGCGCCGAACACCTTGATGGGCCGTTTGACCGGCGGTGCATAACCTTCGTCCACCATCTTGAGGACCTCTTTCTTGGCCTCGCCGATGAGATAATCGCGATTGAAGACGATGCGGTCCCGGGGTCCGAGAAAACCGTTGGCGCGGGCCTCGGCAGCCGACATGGATACTTTGGCCATGGCGATGGCCATGAAGGTGGGGATGAAGAACTTGGCCAGATCCGCATCGGTAACCGGCTCGGGGATGGTGCTGATCATCTTCTTCCACAGGTTCAGGCACCCGCCGCCGCCGGGCAACAGGCCCACGCCGATCTCCACCAGCCCCATGTAAAGGTCTGCATGGGCGACGATTTTGTCGGCCGCCCCCAGGCAAACTTCACAGCCGCCGCCCAGGGTCATGCCGTACGGGGCCGCTACGACGGGGAAACTGGCATAGCGAACCTTCTGCATGCCGGTCTGTGCTTTTTTCAGGAAGGCGTCGATTTCGGCATACTTGCCGGCTTTGGCCAGCTCGGCCATAAAGGCCAGATCGCCGCCAGCGGAGAAGGCACCGGGCATGCCGCCGGCCTGGTTGCCGATCACCAGACCGGCACCGTTGGCATCCACATACGCCAGGCCCTCGGCCATGAAATCGACAATTTCGCCGTTAATGGCGTTCATTTTGGTGTGGAATTCCAGGCAGAAGACATCGTCGCCAATATCCACGAGGGATGCGGACGGGCAGGTCTTGACGATCTTGTTGTCGGCCTTGAGTCCGGCCAGGGAGATGATGTTGTCGCTGATCTTCACCGGCTGGTAGGCCGACGCGGCGAAATCGTAGAAATAGGGTTTGCCGTTTTCCAGTTTATAGAAGCTCTCGTTGCCGGCGGCCAGCATGGCCTTGACGGCTTCGGGAACCGCGAGGCCGTCGGTCTCCATTTTTTCGACGGATGCCTTCACGCCGATGGCATCCCAGGTCTCGAAGGGTCCCATCTCGAAATTGAAGCCCCACTTCATGGCGTTGTCGATCTCGACGATGGTGTCCGAGATCTCCGGAATGCGGTTGGCGGCGTAGATCAGGTTGGCGGCAACCGCTTTCCAGGCGAAACGCGCACCCTTGTCGTCACCGTAGACGACCGCCTTCATCTTTTCGGGCAGGGTCTTGGCCGCTTTGGCAGCGGTGAGACAGGCGAGTTCCGCCTTTTCATATTCGGCGTGCTCCAGGGTGGCCGGATCGATGACCTTGCGGATCTTTTTCCACTCGGGCGTCAAGTCGGTCTTGTAGAAACCGGCCTTGGTCTTTTTGCCCAGAAGGTTGCCGTCGATCATCTGGTTTACGAATTCGGGCATGACGAAGTCGTCGCGGGCTTCGTCGTCGGGGACCAGGTCATAGGTATTCTTGGCCACATGGGCCAGGGTGTCCAGCCCCACCAGATCGGCGGTCTTGAACATGGCCGTCTTGGGGCGGCCCATGGCCGGACCGAAAAGTGCGTCCACTTCAGGAATGCTCAGCCCATCTTCAAGCATGAGCTGCATGGTTTTGACCATTCCTTGGACGCCAATGCGGTTACCCACGAAATTGGGAGTGTCTTTGGCCCAGACGATGCCTTTGCCCAGGATGCGTTCACCGTAATCAGACATAAAATCGAGAACTTCAGGTAGGGTATCCTCTCCGGGGATGATCTCCAGCAGTTTCATGTAGCGGACCGGATTGAAAAAATGGGTCCCCAAAAAATGCTGTTTGAATTCGTCGCCGAGGCCTTCGCTCATGCGCTTCAGGGGAATGCCCGAGGTGTTCGATGATACGATCGAACCGGATTTGCGCACCGGCTCGATGCGTTTGAGCAGGTCCTGCTTGATCTTCAAGTTTTCGACCACCACCTCCACAATCCAGTCGCAGTCAGCCAACTGGTCGAAGTCATCCTCGAGGTTGCCGATGGCGATCAGATCGGCATCCTTGGGCTGCATGAGCAGTGCCGGCTGTGAAATAAGGACGGTGTCCAACCCGGCTTTGGCGATCCGGTTTCTGGCGACGGGATCGTCTTTTTCCTCATCCTTGAGATCAAACGGAACGATGTCCAGCAGCAGTGTCTGCACGCCGGCACCGGCCAGCAGTGCGGCAATGCCGCCACCCATGACGCCGCTCCCGATGACCGCTGCTTTCCTGATTTTTCTGGTCATAATTTCCTCCTGAAGATTGAAGTTGGCCTGTTCAGGTCATAGTTCCCCCGGTTCAACAACGACCCGTCCCGCCCTGAATCCGATTGCTGCGCGGTATCGGTCGGGTAGGCGGTTTCCGGCACCGCCTGAGACCGGTATCACTAAAAAAATGACCGGTGCCGAAGAGGACCTGGGAATCGCCCGCCCCTGCCCATTCCAAACGAGATCCCGGACACGATGCTGGATTCTGGATACAGTTATGGACGTTGTTGATAACCAAGACCTTGATGGATCCGAACAGGGTCGAGCGAAGGTAAAATCATTTATGAATGAGCATTCATTCAGTTAACAAATATCAAAAGCCACTGTCAAGCGTAAAACTGCATCAACCCTGAATTCGGCTAAGATTTATTTAATTAGCATTTTATTACAATAGGATAATTCGATGGCAGACGCCAACCCCGAAACCGTTTGGGGTCTTGGCGAACGGGATTCATATAGATGAATGAATATTCAGTTACGTAATGGGTTGACCGTTCGCAAAGGCCGGCTCATGCAACGGCAAAACGATGTCTGCTGAATCTTTGACCTTCAGCATAATGTCGTAGGCGTCGTAGGCGTTCACGTGCGTGCCGGGAGGGATTACCTCCATTTCCATGGCCCGAATCGGCTTGGGCGGGAAGAGGTTGTCATTGATGGCACAAAATCCGGTGATGGCTGCCGTTCCGCTGTCGGTCTCCACAAGTACGGTCAGCCCCCCTTCGGTATGGGCCGGCGTGTGCATGATTCGGACGCCAGGGGCGATCTCCCCGTCGGCCTCGACGAGGCGAATCTGGCCGTTCTCCTCCACATCCTCGATGTAGTCCTCCACGTATCTGAAATCCAGGGGATGGGGATTGTGGATGCGGTTCAACTCTTCAGGGTGCACGACGATCTCGGCATTGACGCACTTGTAGTCGTTTTCACAATGGTCATTGTGAAGGTGGGTGTGAATGACGGTATCGATGTCCTCCGGCACCAAATCGAACCGGGCCAGCCCCGCTTCGAAGGTATGGATCTTTCCGCCGATGGCCCGTTCCCGGTCTTCGGAGCAGACCGGATGCATTTCGCCCGTATCCACCAGGATGGTTCGATCGCCACCCTCCAGGTACCACGCGTAGATCGGAATGGTGTAGGGCGTGCCGTAATCATGCTGGTATGTCATCATGCCCTTGTCGAATTGCTTGGTTCCCAGGACGATCGGGTGAATGCGATAGGTGGTCATGCATGGGCCTCCCAGCCATTGAAATCGAACCCTAGACGGCGCTGAATACAGGGCAATCTTAGGGCATCTGCCGCTGCCGGTCAACGCATTTGAACCGGCATGCGATTGCCACGTTGACAGCCTTTGCCAGGGAACCTATACATGGAGTCCCGTAACGATGCCGAACCGGCGTGCAGCCGGTTATTTTTGACAAGTAGCAGCTTCATCTTCAATTTGATTGCAGGCAATGATTCAACCAGCAGCTGCCACACACACTCAAAGGATTTTCCATGGCCAAAGAAAACGATATCGTGTTGATCCATTTCGAGGATCAGCCCTTGGGTTTTGCCCGCATCGAGCAGATTCTGCCGGACAACAAACCGGACTGGTACCACGTCAAACTGCTAATGCTCCAGATCCCGCTGCAGGTGGTTACCTGGATTTTGCGGGATCGGTATATCACTGGGGATGAATTTACCATGAACGGTCAACGGATGCGACTGGAACGAATCGTCTGTCCCGAAACCGACGCAGAGGACGCGGATCCCTCCGAAGATGATCCGGACGAAACGCCGGCCGAAAATGGTGCCACGGTGATCTCTTTTAAGGACAAACGCAAAAGCTAAGCGCTCACCATGAAACCGGAAATGAAACAGGTCCTGTCCGTGTCCAGAAGAACGGATATCCCCGCATTCTACATGCCCTGGTTCATGGCACAGGTGGCCCGCGGCGTCGTTAAGGTTGTCAATCCGTTCAACCGGCGAGTCAAAAAGGTGGATCTGTCGCCGCAGCGGGTTCATACGCTGGTGTTCTGGTCCAAAAATTTCGGTCCCTTTTTGGCCGAAGGCTGCGGCGAGCGGCTCCAGGCCATGGGATATCGATTGTTGTTCAACTTCACCGTCAACTCGCAAGCCCCGGTACTTGAGCCGGCCGTTCCGAACTTGGATCAACGCTTGGAGCAGGTTGGGCAGTTGTGCCGACGATTTGGCCCTGACCGTGTGCAATGGCGCTTCGACCCCATCTGCCACTTCACCACACTGCAAGGAGTCATGCAAACCAACCTGACCGATTTCGAAACTATCGCCGCTGTGGCTGGCCGGTGCGGCATCGATACCTGTATCACCAGTTTCATGGATCACTACCGAAAAATTGAACGGCGGACGCACAACCGGTTGCGCTTCAGCGACCCACCGATGGCCGAGAAAGTGGACATTGTGCTGAAGATGGAATCGACCTTGTCCAGGTGGAACATGCGGTTGAACCTGTGCTGTGAACGAGAGGTGCTGGCACAACTCCCTCAGTCATCCAGCATCGGTCCGGCGGCCTGTGTATCCGGCGAACGGATCATGGCCGTACACGGTGGCAGGGTCTCTTTCAGCCGGGATTCAGGCCAGCGACGGTCGTCCGGTTGCGGCTGCAGCCTCTCGGTGGACGTGGGCTCCTACAACCTGCATCCCTGCCACCACAACTGCCTGTTCTGCTATGCCAACCCAGCATGCGACCAAAGGAGACGGCCATGAAAATCGGAGCCGTCGAGACGGACAATTTCAGTGTGCTGGCACCTCTGGCCGGCATCACCAACCTGCCCATGCGCCTGATTGCAAAACGGGCCGGCTGCGGCCTGGTCTGCTCGGAAATGATCAGTTCAAACGGGCTGGTGTACAATTCCGGAAAAACCGTACAGATGCTGGACAGTGTCCCCGAGGAGAAGCCGCTGTCGGTTCAGATCTTTGGCGCCGATCCGGATCTCATGGCCGAAGCGGCCCGCATTGTACAAGACTCCGGTGCCGACATCGTGGATATTAATTTCGGTTGTTCGGTCAAAAAGATATTGAAAAGCAATTCCGGGTCGGCGCTGATGAAAGATCCGCACCTGGCAGGCCGCATCCTGAGAGCAGTGCGTCAGGCCGTCACGATTCCATTGACGATCAAGATACGGTCGGGCTGGGACCCCTCTGGCCGGCAGGCCCTGGAGATCGCCCGGCTGGCTGAGGATTGCGGGGTGGATGCCATCGCCGTTCACCCGCGTACGGCCGTGCAGGGCTTTCGCGGCAAGGCAGACTGGTCCATCATCGCCAGGGTCAAACAACGCATCGGCATCCCGGTCATCGGCAACGGTGACGTGACCGCACCTGCGGATGCCATGCGGATGCTGACCCAAACCGGCTGCGACGGGGTCATGGTGGGCCGCGCCGCCATCGGCAATCCGATGATATTCGGCCAGATCGTGGCGGAACACCAGGGCTTGCCGAACACATCGCCCACCGATGGTCAACGAATTGACATGATGTTGCGATATCTGCGGGATTCGGTGCGCTATTTAGGAGAGGAGACGGCCTGTCGCATGATGCGCAGCCGGCTGTGCTGGTTTGTAAAGGGCATGCGCAACGCCGGGCAGTTTCGCAATGCCATTCGTTTTATCGCATCGGAAGACGAAGCCGTTGGCCTGATCCGCGGCTATGCCGAATCGATCGCGGCACATCCGGCCTGATCTCGATATGGCCTTTAGCGGACGGGAATCAGGATGCTGCCGACCGGAGGTAGTTCCCCGGATTCCGGTTCACCCCGGGATTCATTGTCGGTCACCCGGTTAACGACGAGTTCACCTGTTTTGATTCCGGGAACGATAAAGCGCTGGCCGTCCAGCCCGGTCAACATGTCTTTGCCTTCTAAAACGGCGAACCGGTCGCCCGTTTCGATGCCCACTGCACTTCCGGCTTTGATCACGCAAGCACCACTCTCGATCGCCACTACCGACGCCAGCCACTGGTTCTCTTTGATGGCCGCGCCCATGCGTTCACCCAATTCCTCACCCATCTCCTGGGCGACCTCGGCCAGTTCGTCGACGAGCACCTCCTGACCGTTGCGAACGATGGCGGCCTGGTCCTCATCGATATCGACCTCCTCAGTCAGAATTCCCAGTGCCAGCCGGGCACCGGTGATGGCGTCGTAAAGGGTGGCGGCGGTCTGTATCTGAAGGCTGTAGGCCACATCCCTAAAAATCCAGAAACCGGTATCGCGGGTGCGGACCCGGATGTCCATGAGCAAGGGGCTGACCACGGCGTTCATGCCTTCTTCTCTGGCCAGACGCGACAATGTGAATACATCCAGCTCTCCATTGGCGATCCGGGGTGGATTCCAGAGAAACGACGGCACCTCGGCTCTGCCGGGAACAACCAGGATGGCCGAAGACGATTCGGACGCGATGCTTTCCAGGAAAGCGGTCATGAACGGAAAGGGTACCTGATCGCCACGGAACGTCGTCGTGTTCAGCAAAGCTACGACACCCACCTTCTTGCGGTAGTTGCCATGATCGGAATAGTCCCGTATCGTTGGCTGCACCGCAGCACGATACGATGATGCGATGCCGCAGCCGGATATCACCACGGCCAGAAGCAGCGGGATCAGCCGATATGCCTGCACAGCTGCAAGCGCGATCATGCATCGGCCTCATAACGGGCGCACACATCGGTGGTCAGGCCGCCTCTGGAGGTGAATTGCCCGGTAACCACCATCATTTTGGGTTTTAGCACCTTAACCAGGTCGTCAAGGATACGATTGGATACATGCTCGTAGAACATGCCCACATTGCGATATTGCAGCAGATAGTACTTCAACGATTTCAGCTCGACGATCGACTGATCCGGGGTATATTCGATGGTGATGGTACCGAAGTCCGGCAGACCGGTCATTGGGCAGACCGAGGTGAACTCCGGCTGGGAAATGGTGATGACGATGTCCCGTCTGCCTTTGTAATGGTAATCGATGGGGTCGAGAACGTCGCTGTTGACGATATCCGGCTGGGCCACCTCGTATCGAACGGTATGGTCGTATGATTTCATGGATCTCTCCGAATGGTTGGTGTTGGGGCCTCTTATTAGAGGATGGCAGCAGGTGTGTCAATTATTCTGTCGAATTCAATACATGAAATGGGCAGGTGCCGTCACCACCTGGCAAAAAAGCATGCGACCCAGCCTTCAACGGTGCACGGCGACACGTCGATTGCGGGCAGCCTGGCCGGTCACCGCTGACTGCAAAAACCGAACATGCAGCGGGCGATGATTTCACTGGCCACGATTTCGGGAACCGATGCCTGCCAATCCCCCGGCCCTTTTTGGATCTGCGCCAAGACACCTTCCGGCCAGATATGCATGTGGGCGGGGTTGAATGTCTCGACGGACAGAATTTTTTGATTGGCCCGCAAGTGGGCATAAAAATACTTCAAATGCTCGGCGACGGGAAAATTCTCGGTGGTGATGATGTCCTTGGGATTGCCGTCCCGGTACATGGGATAGACAAAAATCCGGGTATCTCGATCCAAAAGTGCGCCAAACGCGCCGATGATGCCGCCTTTATAACCTTCATAGTAGGCATCGTCGAA
>JAAUYD010157945.1_pt1 | contig 14659 bp, 11 predicted proteins | sample 7278101 | NCBI WGS metagenome assembly JAAUYD01 (sample SAMN14350128, study PRJNA611818) | marine sediment metagenome | isolation source: surface marine sediment (0.6m) | place: French Polynesia: Moorea | collected 2018-08
AGGACGCGCTCACGGCGATACGTCATGGTACGACGGTCGACAACGCCGGTTATGCCCTGTATCCGAATGGCGAGCGTCACCTGCGGCCGCTCGATGTGCTGCAACGGATTTATCCTGCCGCGATGCTCGAGGAGAGTGTCGCGATCGCCGCGTCAATCGATTTTTCGCTCGATGAGTTGCGTTACGAATACCCTGACGAGATTGTCCCGGACGGCCACACGCCCGCGACGTATCTGCGGCAGCTGACAGAGGAGGGTATGCAGCGTCGCTGGCCCGACGGCGTACCGGCCAAGGTCATACGGCTGGTCGAACATGAGCTCGCGTTGATCGCGGACCTCAGGTACGAGCCTTACTTTCTTACTGTGTACGACATCGTCGCGTACGCACGTTCAAACGGCATCCTGTGCCAGGGCCGTGGTTCGGCGGCCAATTCCGCGGTGTGTTTTTGTCTTGGCATTACAGAAGTCGACCCGGGTCGCATGGAGATGCTCGTCGAGCGCTTTATCTCGAAGGAACGTAACGAACCGCCAGACATCGATGTCGACTTCGAGCATGAGCGTCGTGAGGAAGTCATCCAGTACATCTACGGCAAGTACGGTCGTGAACGCGCCGCGCTTGCAGCCACGGTCATTACGTACCGGCCGCGCAGTGCGCTCCGTGACATGGGCAAAGTGCTTGGTTTGAGTGAACTGCAGCTCGGGCGCCTGTCGCGGTCGATGCAGTGGTGGGATGGTAACAGGGTCGACGAGAGCCGCATCCTCGAAGCCGGCCTGTCGCCGGACAGCCCGGTAATCAAGCGGCTTCTGTACCTCGTGCGTGAACTGATCGGCTTTCCGCGGCACCTGTCCCAGCATGTCGGCGGTTTCGTCATCTCGAATGCGCCGCTCTATGAACTCGTACCGGTCGAGAACGCGGCGATGCCCGATCGCACGGTTATCCAGTGGGAGAAAGACGATCTCGAGGAGCTCGGTCTGCTCAAGGTATATGTGCTCGGCCTCGGCATGTTGACGGCAATCCGGCGCAGTTTCGAACTGATCCGGGCCTTTGACGGCCGTGAGTACACGCTGGCCACGGTGCCGGCCGAAGACCCCGTCGTGTACGACATGATCTGCGAGGGCGACACGATGGGCGTGTTCCAGATCGAGTCGCGGGCACAGATGGCGATGTTGCCGCGCCTCAAGCCACGCTGTTACTACGACCTGGTCATCGAGGTTGCGATCATTCGGCCGGGTCCCATCCAGGGTGACATGGTGCACCCGTACCTGCGGCGCCGAAACGGCGAGGAGGCCGTCGACTACCCGAGCGACGAAGTCAAAGGCGTGTTGCAACGCACGCTCGGTGTGCCGATCTTCCAGGAGCAGGTCATGCAGCTGGCCGTAGTGGCTGCCGGTTTTACGCCGGGCGAGGCCGATAGCCTGCGGCGCGCCATGGCGGCCTGGAAGCGACGCGGCGGACTCGGCCCATTCGAGGAAAAACTGGTTAACGGCATGCGCCAACGTGGTTACGCCGAGGAATTTGCGAAACAGATCTTCCAGCAGATTCTCGGTTTCGGTGAGTACGGTTTCCCCGAGTCCCATTCGGCGAGTTTCGCGCTGCTCGTGTATGTCTCTTCATGGCTCAAGTGCCACGAGCCGGCGGCGTTTACCTGTGCGCTGCTTAACAGCCAGCCGATGGGTTTTTATTCGGGTTCGCAGCTCGTGCAGGATGTTCAGCGGCACGGCGTCACGGTGAGGCCCATCGATATCAATTGCAGTGACTGGGACTGTTCGCTCGAAGCGGATGCGTCGGGTGCCGCCGTGCTCCGGCTCGGCTTGCGCATGGTGAAAGGACTTTCGGAAGAGGCCGGTCAGCGCATTGTCGTAGAACGCGAGCAGGCCGGGTACACGCAGGTGCAGCAGCTACTCGAACGTGTTGGTCTGGACCGGCGCGAACTCGGCGTACTGGCTTCGTCAGGTGCGTTGCAGTCGCTCGCCGGCGATCGTCATCGGGCGCGCTGGGCAGTTGCCGGTGCTGAGCAGCCGCTGCCGTTGTTTCCGAGCATGGAGCGCTACGAAGCGGCGCCGTTATTGCGCAAGCCGACCGAGGGTCAGAATATCGTCGCCGACTATCGCACGACCGGGCTCACGCTCGAGCGACACCCGCTGTGCCTGCTACGTCGGCATCTCGATCGCTATCGGTATGCCCGGGCCGAGCAGCTGCCGGCGATGCGCAACGGTCAGAAGGTCAATGTTGCAGGGCTCGTGATTACCAAGCAGCGACCGGGCACGGCGAGCGGCGTCATTTTCGTAACCCTCGAGGACGAAACGGGCCAGGTTAATCTTGTCGTCTGGAAGCAGGTTGCCGAGCGCCATCGTGCCGCGCTGTTAAACGCGCGATTGCTCGGTATCGCCGGGGAGGTGCAGATCGAGGGTAAGGTCATACACGTGATTGCAGAACAGCTGCTCGATCACTCAGACATGCTGGGCGACCTGACCGTGCATTCACGCGATTTTCGCTAGAGCTCGTCGTCGAGGTTGAAATTGAAAGTGCTGTCGGCCGCCTCGTCGCGCTGTTCCGCAATCTCTTCAAGGCGCTTGCGCACCTCGCGCTTATGCGCGACCTCGTCAGGATCAGCCTTATCAATCTTCGCGACGATTTCGTCGACCTTGAATTCGGCAGTCGTACTGACGATCGTCTCGGTACCGATATCGGCTACCGCTTCGTCGTCGTCCGACGCCAGATCCTCGGAACCTTCTTGTTCTTCTGATTCTTCGAAATCTGTTTCGCCGTCGTCGCCGTTTTTTCCGTTCATGACAGCAACCTCATAACAAAAAGATCAGTGGGTCAGGTTATTGAATCAGGTTATTAATTTCGAAGATCGGGAGCAAAATTGCAAGCACAATCGTGAGCACGATCGCACCCATCGCAACGATCAGGAGTGGCTGCAGGATACCGAGCAGGGCAGCGATCAGTCCATCGACCTCGCGTTCCTGGCCGGCGGCTGAACGGCTCAGCATCTCTTCAAGCCGACCGCCGGCCTCGCCACTCGAAATCAGGTGAATCATCATTGGCGGGAACAGCCTGCTTGCGGCGAGCGACTTGCTAATCGACGCACCTTCGCGAACGCGCAGGCTGGCCTCGAGAACGGCGTCGCGCATCGGCAGGTTCTCGATAACTTCGGCCGATATCTTCAATGCCTCCAGGATTGGCACGCCGCTGCCGGCGAGAATGCTGAGTGTTCGCGTGAAGCGTGCCGTATTGACGCCACGTGTCAGCCGCCCGACGATCGGCAGGCGCAGCAAGACGTCGTGATAGCGCCGGCGCGGCCCATCTTTCTGTAATACCCACCAGGTCAGCCAGCCCAGTGCACCCAGCGCAACGATAAGAAACACCCAGTAGTCGCGCAGGAAGTCGCTCGTGGCGATCAGTCCCGTTGTCAGGCCGGGCAGCTCTGCTGCCGTGTTCTCGAAAACACCCACAATCTTGGGAACGACCGTGGCAAGCATGAAAGCGATGATGCCGACGGCCATGATGACCAGCGCAATCGGGTAGACCAGTGCGTTTGTGACGCGCTGCCTGAGTTCCTGGCGCGCCTCGGTGTAGTCGGCGAGTCGTTCGAGCACGACGTCGAGATGGCCCGATTGCTCACCGGCCGCGACGGTCGCGCGATACAGCTCCGGGAATGCCTGCGGGAATTCGCTGAAGCCGTCGGCCAACGTATGGCCTTCCATGACCTTGGCGCGGACACCGAGCAAAATGCTCTTGGTGCGTGGTTGTTCGTTCTGCTGTGCAACCGCAAGCAGAGCCTCTTCGAGCGGTAGTCCCGACTGCGATAGCGACGCAAGCTGTCGCGTGACCAGCGCAAGTTCGGCCGGCGACATACCGCGGCGGAAGGAGAAACTCCGCTGCCGGCGTGCCTCTTTCTGCGCGACCTCCGTAACGCTGACCGGAAACAGGTTGCGGTCTCGGAGTATCTGGCGAACGTGTTTCGGCGTGTCGCCCTCGAGCAAGCCCTTGGACTGCTTGCCCGCCTGATCCATTGCGACGTATTCAAACGCACCCATGGTTGGCCGTCCTTAGTCTTCGCGCGTGACGCGGAGGACTTCTTCGAGCGTAGTTCGGCCTTCCAGCACCTGGCGTCGACCGTCGGCACGAATGCTCGGCGTCGTTTTACGGGCGTGCCTGGCGAGCTCCTGCTCGCTGACGCCACCATGGATCATTTCGCGCATGTCGTCATCGACGGTGATCAGTTCGTAAATACCGGTGCGTCCCTGGAAGCCCCCACCGGGAACGTTGCCGGCGTGATACAGCGTAGGCGCTTTGGCTGGGTCAATTCCCAACAGGCCACATTCGTACTCGCCAGCCGTATACGGTTCCTTGGTTTCATCGTCGAGAACGCGTACGAGTCGTTGCGCGAGCACGCCGAGGAGACTCGACGACAGCAGGAAGGGCTCAACGCCCATGTCGCGCAGGCGCGTCACGGCGCCCGCCGCGGTGTTCGTGTGCAGCGTCGACAGCACGAGGTGGCCCGTCAGGCTCGCCTGTACAGCAATCTCGGCAGTTTCCAGGTCGCGGATTTCACCGACCATCACCACGTCCGGGTCCTGGCGAAGTATCGCGCGCAGGCCGCGCGCAAAGGTCATCTCGACCTTGGTGTTGACCTGCGTCTGGCCGATGCCGTCGATGAAATACTCGATTGGATCTTCGACCGTCATGATGTTGCGGCTGTTGTCATTGATCCGTTCAAGTGCCGCGTACAGCGTGGTCGTCTTGCCAGAGCCTGTCGGGCCTGTGACAAGGATGATGCCGTGCGGTTTGTGGATCAGGTCGTCGACCTTCTTCTCGGTTTCGGGATCCATGCCGAGCGACATGAGATCCAGGCGCCCGGCCTGCTTGTCGAGCAAGCGCAGGACGACCCGCTCGCCGTGACCCGACGGCATTGTCGACACGCGGACGTCGACAGCGCGGCCGGCGATGCGGAGCGAGATGCGGCCGTCCTGCGGCAGGCGTTTTTCTGCAATGTCGAGCTTCGACATAACCTTGATGCGCGACACGACCAATGGCGCGAGCGCGCGACGCGTCTTCAGTACTTCGCGCAGCACGCCGTCCACTCGAAAGCGCACGCCGAGACGATTCTCATACGTCTCGATGTGCACGTCCGACGCATTCTCCTTGATGGCTTCGGTCAATACCGCGTTGATGAAGCGGATGATCGGCGCGTCGTCGTCGCTTTCGAGCAGATCCGACGGTTCCTGCAATTCCTGCGCGACCTGCGTCAGGTCGAATTCCTCATCGAGGCCATCGACCATGGCCGCTGCCTTGGTGCTGTCCTGCTCGTAGGACTCCTGCAACAGCGTATCGAATACCTCGGCCGAGACTCTGGAGAGTCTCAGAGGTACCCCGGCAAAGCGGCGTGCCTCGGCGAGGCTAAACGGCGATGCGCCGGCACGAAACACGGCTTCCCCGTCGCTTTCGCCTAGTTCGCGAATCAGCACGCCATGCCGCTTCGCAAAAGAGAAGGGCAGCGTCTTCCGGTCTTCACCCTGTTCGGGCGTCGGCTCGGTCTCGAGTACGATGTCGGCTTCAACTTCCATCGGTTTACTGATTGGCTTCCTCACCCATTTCGGCTTCTTCGCCTTCGCGCGGAGTTCGGTAGTCCTCGAGCGGCGGCAGCAACAGGCGATCTTCACCGGGCATCAGTTGAATCGATCTGCCCTGCTGGCTCTTCTGAATGTCGCGAATCATGTTGTACTTCGCGTCGGTTTCAAGCGCTGTCTGCGCCGCATCCCTGAGGATTGTCGGTCGGATGAAGATCATCAGATTGGTCTTCAGCTTCTCGGTCTTGCGGGAGCGGAACAGGTTGCCGAGCAACGGGAGCTTCCCGAGCACCGGCACGCGCTGGTCGCTCTCGCGCAACTGATCTTCGAGCAAGCCGCCCAGCACGATGATCTCGCCATCATCGACGATAACCGTGGTGTCGACCGTGCGCTTGTTTGTGATGAGGTCGACGGCGCCAGCTGCCGACTGCGCAATACTCGAAATCTCCTGCGCGATCTCGAGTACCATCGAGTCGCCTTCGTTGATCTGCGGCGTTATTGCGAGCTTTACACCGATCTGTTCGCGATTGACGGTCGTGAACGGATTGACCGAGCCGGCGGTGCTGCCTGTATTCGTAAAAGAGCCGGATACGAACGGGACTTCCTGGCCGACGTTGAGCGTTGCTTCCTCGTTGTCCGTCGTCATGATCGACGGCGTCGAAATCAGGTTGGTATCGGCGTCGCCTTCGACGGCACTCAGGATCGCGGCAAAGCTGACACCATCGTCCGTGATCCGGCCAACGCCGATCGTGGCGCCTTCGCCGATCAAACCGGGATCGGGCGTGCCGCCCGCTGCAGCGCCGCCCAGCTGCACAACGCCACTGAGAAAGTCGGGGAAGTTGGTGACACCAATCGGTGTATTCGAGCCGCTGCCTTCCACGGCTACGGACACGCCGAGCTCATTCTGCTTGTCGATGATGACCTCGACGATGATGGCCTCCACCAGCACCTGTGCCCGGCGGATATCGAGCTTGTCGACGATCTGCATCATCGAGCGCATGATCTTGGGTGGGGCGTTGATGACGAGCGCATTCGTCTGCGTGTCGGCCCAGACATTGATCCCTTGCGTCGCTGCCGCTGCGGCAGGCGCGCCGCCGGCTCCCGCCGCCGTGCCCTGGGCGGTGAAATGCTGCTGCAGTTTCGTGGCGAGTTCTTCGGAGTCGGCATAGCGCAGGTAACGGACGCGCGTATCGCCGCCGTCCTCAAGGGGCGTATCGAGATGCGCTATCAGCGTGCGCAGCCGCAGCCGCTCATTCTTGTCGCCGCCGATCAGCACGCTGTTGGTGCGGGCGTCGGCGACGAGGCTGGTCGTGACAGGCGCATTATCCTGGCGTGGCGCCTGCGTCAGAGCGGTAAGGATGCGCACGATTTCGGCCGCCGAGGCGTGTTGCAGTGGCACAACCTCGATGTCCTCGTCACTCGCTCGATCAATGCGGCGGATGATGCTGACCAGGCGATTCACGTTAGCGGCCCGGTCAGAGATGATCAGCATATTGGAGCCGGAGTGTGCGACGAGATGACCGTACTGCGGAATGAGAGGGCGCAGCAGCGAGACGAGTGGCACGGCGCCGACATTCTGCAACTGCACGACCTGGGTGGTCATGTCGTCCGGACCCGCAGCGCTTTCCGTGCCAAAGGTGCTCGGAACCTGGCGGGCTGTCGCATCCGGGATGATCTTGATCAGGTCACCGCTTTCCACGGCGACATAGCCGTGTACCTGCAGGATGGAAAGAAAGGCCTCGTAGAGTGCGTCGGGGCCGAGAGGTGTCGGCGACAAGAGCGTAACCCGACCAGTGACGCGCGGGTCCAGGATGAAGTTCTTGCCGGTAACCGCGGAGACCGCTTCGACAACCTGGCGTATATCGGCATCCTTCCAGTTCAGCGTAGCGGCAGGCTGCTGCGCGGACACGGTCAGGCACGTCGATAACACCACGCTGGCGACGAGGGTGCGGAGTAGATTCCGTATTTTCATTCTTGATCTTTGCGTCATTTAGTTTGCTCACCGTCCAGGTTCAGCTGGCTGGTTCTCAGAACAAGCGTCTGCGGTTGTCCATTGCGTTCGATAGTCACGGAGACCTGCTCTGCGTTGCCGAGTGACTGGAAAATCTGCATGGCCTGCGTAGGGTCTGTCAGGGACTGGCCCTCGATGTCCTTGATCAGGTCGCCGGGTCGCAGCCCGAGTGCGGCGAACTGTTCGCGGTTCCGCCCCGGGTAAACGCGATAGCCTGCCTGTTGTCCATTGACCAGATAGGGCGTCGGACGGATAACGTCTGTCAGCTTGGTCAGGTTCTGGGTGACAACGTTTTGCAGACTGTTAGGGTTCTGGGCCCTTTGTCGCGTGGCCGTTGTCGTACGACGCACCGGTGCGGAAGCCGCCGGGAATTCACTTGGCAATCGCAGATTCGTCAGCGCCCCGTTTTCATTGAGTACAACACGGTCTGCATACACGGCATGCAGAGACGCGCCGGATGTTACCCGGTCGCCAATGATGTAGACCTGCTGCTCGGCATTGCCGTCGGCGATGACCGCGACCGAGAACTCAGGAATAGCCGAGGCGATCGTGCCCTTGAGCACGAGGTTGGTCAGCCGCGTATCGCTGAGGTTGTCGTCGGCAACGAGCACAGGCGCGGCCGCGGTATCGTCCTCGCTGGCGACACCGAACATGTGATTGGCGGCGATGGCCTGCACGTCGGCGCTGCTGCCGCTCGGCGCTGCCGCAACGGGAAGGTTGGCCGGCGCTTCGATGACGTCGCCGGCTGCCGGTGCCGGCACCAGCATCCAGACAATACGGGCGATCTGCCAGCCGATCGCTATGACCAGCAACAGGCTGACCCAGGGCGGCAGCACCCTGTTGATGGTCGCGAGCGCATTCCCGCCGTCGACGCTCGAAAAGTCCGTCCAGTTGGCTTTACTGATCATATTCCAGAGGTTGAGTTGTGACCTGGCACACCCTATTAACGCAGCGCCCCGATGATACGGGTTAAAGACCCGAAAAAGCTATGGGGAAAGGGCCCGAAAAAGCTATATCGAGCAATAATATAACGGCCCGCCAACGGGTCCATATATAATGGCCGCGAGCCCGGTTACGGGCATTGAAATGGCCCGATTTGACCGTATATCCCGAATTCACATGAGCGAGCAACACGACGAAAACGAACAGCATGGCGATCACGGCAGTTACGACCTTGCCGTCGAAGAGGCGCGGCCGGAGGTCAAACAGCCGCCGCTCTACCGGGTAGTGCTGCTCAACGACGACTACACGCCGATGGAGTTCGTCGTCGAAATCCTGGAATCGATCTTCGGGATGGAACGCACGCGTGCGACCCAGGTCATGCTCGAGGTACACACCAAGGGAAAAGGCGTCTGCGGCGTCTATAATTTCGAGATCGCCGAGACCAAGGTCGCCCAGGTTATGGGCGTCGCGAAACAGCACCAGCATCCCTTGCTGTGTACGATGGAAGAGTCTTAGAGAGGAACGACGCGGATGCTGAGCAGTGAACTAGAATTCTGTCTTAATGAGGCTTTTCAGCGGGCCCGTGAACGCCGTCATGAATTCATGACGGTAGAGCATTTGCTGCTCGCTTTGCTGGACATTCCGAAGGTCCACGAGATCCTGAAAGCCTGCGATGCCAATATCACCGAACTACGGCGGCAGCTTGTCGAGTGCATCGACGAGCAGACACCATTGCTGCCTGACGGGGAGGAAGCTGACGTGCAGCCGACGCTCGGCTTCCAGCGTGTGCTGCAACGCGCGGTGTTTCACGTGCAGTCGAGCGGCAAGAAGGAAGTGACGGGCAGTAACGTGCTGGTCGCGATCTTCAGCGAAAAGCAGTCCCAGGCGGTCTATTTCCTGAACCTGCAGAACGTCACGCGTCTCGACGTCGTCAACTACATTTCGCACGGCATGCCGCAGGTACCCGGCGAGAACAACGAGGAAGGTGAGACGCAGGTCGACAGCGACTCGGAGCCCGACGCGTCGCCCCTGGAGCAGTTCGCGACGAACCTCAACCAACGGGCTATCGAAGGCAAGATCGACCCGCTGATCGGTCGAGAGCTCGAGATCGAGCGTACCGTGCAGATCCTCTGCCGCCGCCGCAAAAACAACCCGCTGTACGTGGGTGAAGCAGGCGTCGGCAAGACGGCGCTGGCGGAAGGGCTCGCCCGCATGATTACCGAGGAGCGTGTTCCCGAGGTATTGCTGGACAGCACGATCTACGCGCTCGACATGGGCACGCTGATTGCGGGCACAAAGTACCGGGGCGACTTCGAGAAGCGCCTGAAAGGCGTTATTGCTGAGATTCGCAAGGATCCCGGGGCGATTCTGTTTATCGATGAAATCCACACCGTCATCGGTGCGGGTGCCGCCTCGGGCGGCGTTATGGACGCGAGCAACCTGATCAAACCGGTTCTGGCCAACGGCGAGCTGCGCTGTATCGGCTCGACAACCTACTCAGAATACCGGGGTATTTTTGAGAAAGATCATGCACTTGCGCGACGTTTCCAGAAAGTGGATGTACCTGAGCCCACGATTCCGGAGACGGTTGCGATCCTGAACGGCCTGAAATCCCGTTTCGAGGAACATCACGGTATTCGCTACGAGTCCGAGGCGCTCGAGGCGGCGGTCGAATTGTCGGCGCGGCACATCAATGATCGTCATCTTCCGGACAAGGCGATCGACGTCATGGATGAGGCGGGCGCCAACCTGCGGCTGCAGCCGGTTGGAGAGCGTGGTGAAATCGTGACGGTCGAGATGGTCGAGAACATCGTGGCGAAAATGGCGCGCATTCCCGCCAAGAGCGTTTCTGCGTCGGATCGCGATACCTTGCGCACGCTGGATCGCGACCTCAAGCTCACAATCTTCGGCCAGAACCGCGCGATCGAAGCGTTGTCCGGCGCGATCAAGATGTCACGCTCGGGTCTGCGCGAGGAAGATAAGCCGATCGGCGCCTTCCTGTTTGCCGGTCCGACGGGCGTCGGTAAGACCGAGGTAACCCGTCAACTGGCCCTGCTAATGGGCGTTGAGTTGATCCGCTTCGATATGTCCGAGTACATGGAGCGCCACACGGTGTCGCGTCTGATCGGCGCGCCTCCGGGCTACGTTGGCTTCGACCAGGGCGGCCTGCTGACGGAGGCTGTCAACAAGAATCCGCACGCGGTAGTACTGCTCGACGAAATCGAGAAAGCGCACCCCGAGGTCTACAACCTGTTGCTGCAGGTCATGGACCACGGCACGTTGACAGACAATAACGGTCGCAAGGCTGACTTCCGCAACGTCATTCTGGTCATGACGACCAACGCCGGTGCACAGGAGATGAGTCGCGCCTCGATCGGCTTCACGAAGCAGGATCACTCAGCCGACGGCATGGAGATCCTGAAGAAGTCGTTCACGCCCGAGTTCCGGAATCGTCTGGATGCGATCATCCAGTTCGATCCGCTCGAACTCGACTCGATCATGCGTGTCGTCGACAAACTCGTTGTCGAACTCGAGGCCAAGCTTGGCAACAACAATGTCACGCTCGAACTTGACGACGTAGCGCGCGAGTGGATCGCCGAACGGGGCTACGATCCGAAGATGGGTGCTCGGCCTATGGCGCGGGTCATCCAGGAGCAGATTAAACGACCGCTCGCTGAGGAGCTGCTGTTCGGCAGCCTCGAAGAGGGCGGGCACGTGCGGATCACCGTCAATGAGGACGGGGAACTGGATCTGGTTTCGGAACCGGTGCTAAAGGAACTGACGCACCAACCTGAAGATCAGGCGACGGATTAGCGCCGGGAATTAACGTCCACGATAGACGATACGGCCTTTGGACAGGTCGTATGGTGTGAGCTCAACGGTGACTTTGTCACCCGTGAGAATTCGAATGTAGTTCTTGCGCATCTTGCCGGAGATATGCGCAGTCACCACGTGACCGTTCTCGAGTTCTACCCGGAACGTCGTGTTCGGCAAGGTCTCCTTGACCACGCCTTCCATCTGAATGGCTTCTTCTTTCGCCAAGGGTCTGTATTTCCTCTGCTGCTAAAAGGCTCGCGAATTGTGCAGAAACGGCCCGGGTAATGCAATTGGCATCGCCCGAAACGATTACTTTTCTAACAATTCCAATACCTTAATGGGGGCGTCCGGCCAGGTTTCAAACCGCAAAACTGGCTCGCAGAGGGCATCGAGCCGCTCGACGAAATCCGTCCTGGCGATCGTGCTCGCGCCCAGAGAGAGCAGGTGGCTCGACTGGACCTGGCAGTCGATCAGTCCGAGGCGTCCATCTGCAAGGAGCTGATCCAGAAAAACCAGGCAGTATTTCGACGCATTTGGTGCATCCGAATACATTGATTCGCCGAACAGGGCGCCGCCAATGGCCAGGCCGTATAGACCGCCGACGAGACGGTCGTCCTGCCAGACCTCGATCGAATGTGCCCAGCCTTCGCCGTGCAGCTGCTCGAAAGCTTCGACCATGTCTTTTGTGATCCAGGTGCCGGGGCCGTAGCTGCGCGGTTCGGCGCAGGCACGGATGACTTCACCAAATGCAGTATTGAAACGAATTTCAGCGGCGGATCGACGCACAGCTCGGCGTAGCCGCCGGGAGACGTGCAGGTCGCCAGGGAGAAACACGCAGCGGGGATCCGGCGCCCACCACAACAGCGGCTGGCCCTCGTCGTACCAGGGGAAAATGCCGCGCCGGTAGGCCTCGAGCAAACGCGCGCTGCTCAGGTCGCCGCCGGCCGCGAGTAAACCATCGGGTTCACGCAATGCGGCGGAGACTGGCGGAAACGCCCCGGGCGGGTCGTCTTCGTTCATCCAGCGTATGCGGTTGGCGGCCATTGATCAGGATTCGTCATCTGCCTTGTAAGGCGTGCGTGCGTCCACGGCATCGATGTATCGCTCGACGTGCTCGCCCTCCGCGTCGAGGTAACGTTCGATTGCATCAGCAAATTCAGGGCGTGCGAGCCAGTGCGCCGACCACGTCGCTACCGGTGAGAAACCCCGAGCGACTTTGTGTTCGCCCTGCGTGCCTGGTTCGAAGAGCTGCTTGCCGGTCTCGATGCAATACTCGATGCCCTGGTAGTAACAGGTCTCGAAGTGCAGCGCATCGAAATGTCCGTCGCTTCCCCAATAACGCCCGTAAAGCGCCGTTTCACTTTCGAAGAACACAGCGGCAGCAATCGCACGATCGTCAATCTCGGCGAGGATGACGAGAATGTTGTCAGGCAGTTGCCTGGACAGCCCTTCGAAGAACGTCCGGTTGAAGTAGGGCAGCGAGCCGCGCAGCATGAACGTGCGAGCGATCAGCGCGTAGACGGTCGCCCAGGTCTGCCCGTCGAGGTCACGACCCTTTAGCCGGCGAAACCGGATGCCCTGTTCGCCGACCTTGCGCCGATCACGCCGGGCCTTCTTACGCTTTGCTGACGTGAACGTTGCGAGGAAGTCATCGAAACTACCGTAATCGCGGTTGTGCCAGTGAAACTGGCAGTCCTTGCGCAACAGCAGCCCGGCCTCTTCGAGCAACGGCACCTCGTCGGCGGTGGGAAAGAGCACATGGAATGACGAACAGCCCGTATCGCTCGCGAGCTGGATAGCTGCGTTGATCAGGACAGTTGCCGCCTCGTCATCGCGAGGCCCCGCGCGCAATATGCGGGTGCTCGGCGCCGGCGTGAAAGGTACTGCCGAGACGAGTTTCGGGTAGTAGTCGAGGCCGGCCTGTTCGTAGGCATGCGCCCATGCCCAGTCGAAAACGAACTCACCCCAGGAATGGGATTTTTCGTACAGCGGCATGACAGCGCGCAGTTTGTCACCGTCTTCGAGCACAAGATGGCGCGGCGTCCAGCCGGCGTCCGGGGTAACGCTGCCTGTGCTCTCTGCGAGCGACAGGAAGGCGTGATTCAGGAACGGGTAGTCACCGCCGGCGAGCGCATCCCACGCTTCACCGTCGATGTCCGCGATGCTGTCGTGAACGGTGACCTTCAAACGGGCACCGCAGTCTCAGGCCGCGGCGTCGTCCGCGCCCGCGTCCGACGATTCAAGTGCGTCGATGAATTTCTCGGCGTCAAGAGCCGCCATACAACCGGCGCCAGCTGACGTGATTGCCTGTCGATAGACCTGATCCGCGACGTCGCCTGCAGCGAATACGCCGGGCACGCTGGTTGCCGTCGCGTCGCCCTCGATGCCCGACTTGACGATAATGTAGTTGTTCTTCATGTCGAGCTGGCCATCGAACAGACCGGTGTTCGGCTTGTGACCGATTGCAATGAAGAGACCATCCAGCGCAACGTCGTCGGTCTGTGTGTCGTCTTGGGTGCTGCGAATGCGCATGCCCGTGACGCCGGCGTCGTCGCCAAGCACTTCGTCGAGCACGTGATCCCAGCGGATCTCGACCTTGCCTTCAGCCTCCTTTTCGAAAAGGTGCTTTTGCAGGATCTTCTCGGCGCGCAGTTCATCGCGACGATGCACGAGCGTGACCTTCGAGGCGATATTGGACAGGTAAAGTGCCTCCTCAACAGCGGTGTTGCCGCCGCCGATGACAGCTACCGGTTTGTCGCGGTAGAAGAAACCGTCGCAGGTCGCGCATGCGGACACGCCGCGGCCTTTGTACGCCTCTTCGGACTCAAGGCCGAGATACATCGCTGTCGCGCCCGTCGCAATGATCAGCGCATCGCAGGTGTAGTTGCCGTAGTCGCCTTCCAGGCGGAACGGCCGCTGCGTGACATCGGCTTTGTGAATATGGTCATTGATGACCTCGGTGTCGAAGCGCTGGGCATGCCGCAACATGCGATCCATGAGCTCAGGTCCCTGGAGGCCCTCAACATCGCCCGGCCAGTTGTCGACATCGGTCGTGGTCATCAGCTGACCGCCTTGTTCGATGCCCGTGATCATCACGGGGTCGAGATTGGCGCGCGCGGCATAGACGGCTGCGGCGTATCCAGCCGGTCCCGAGCCCAGGATCAGAACCCGGCAATGTTTAGTGTCACTCATGTATACTTTGTCCGTTACTTAACGACGTGCAAAAGCGCCCGCAGAAGGCCCTGAATTGCGACCGACGAAGCGATTTTCAAGGGCTACGATGCGGGCGAGCTTTATGCGGGTCGGACCGACC
>JAAUYD010092489.1_pt1 | contig 14658 bp, 13 predicted proteins | sample 7278101 | NCBI WGS metagenome assembly JAAUYD01 (sample SAMN14350128, study PRJNA611818) | marine sediment metagenome | isolation source: surface marine sediment (0.6m) | place: French Polynesia: Moorea | collected 2018-08
AGGAGAGGGTAAGAGAGGGTTGGGGTGAATCAAGCAGAAATTATAAGTAATTAAGCTAACATCATCAGGACTTACGCAAAAAAGGTCGAAAGTAACGGTAATTCGTTCATTAGCACGAGGAGAAATTAAGGTTTCCAGATGATTCTGCGTAAATCCTAATCATATAACACCGGTCAAATTAAATATAAAACCTCACCCTCGCTTTTTGTTACACAAAAATCTTTCCCTCTCCTTAATAGGTCGAGGGATGTCCGATAGGACAGGGTGAGGTTTTCCAAGGATTGTTGGTAATTTCATCACTCTACCTTAACCACAGAAAACATTAAAAAATATCCATGAAAAAGCCCCCAGCAGGCTGCTGGGGGCTAAAAATGTGTCCTTTCTCAAAACTTTGCATCTGCTTAGTTGGACAGGCCATTGCTAGCATAAGCATCCATTGTATATGCAGGCTCGCGATCATTGTAGTTTGTTTCTCTTCCTGTAATGGACTTTGCTAACTTGTCAAAGGACTCAGAATCCCAGTTACGTTCGTGGATGGGTTTTCTTTGTTCGCCCAAAAAGTAAGCCTGGCTACCGATTAGAGCCGCAGCTATCCAACCCATGACGAACAATCCAATTAAAATACTAAACATAGTGTGAATTCCTTTTTGTTTAACTTTTGTTGCTTTATGTAAACTAATATAACAAATTTTTACAATTCGAGTAGGGTGTGCTACCCGATCGAGATGGTAGAGTATGCCGAACTATGTTGGTGATTTTGGATTTTGATAAACAGATAATCCGTTATCCGTTATCCGTTGTCTATTTTGGATTTTAGATTTATATGTAGTGGACTGACACCCAACACCAGTAAAGTTTTGTTGGGTTTCACTTCGTTCCACCCAACCTACAATTTTCTGTCATATCAAATCCGGTTACATCGGAATGATAAAAAAAACCACTCCAGGCACAACAGAGCGCAGAGTCAGAGGGAGAAGGAGAAAATTGAAATAATTCCGATACAAACGGAAACTATATCAACCGTCAACCATCAACCATCAACTATCAACAAAAAAAGACAGGCTTTTACGCCTGTCCTTGTATACATCAAAAATTCAAATCAAGTTCAGATTTAGAAGTTCATTTCCGCAGCTTGAACCTTCTCAACCTGTTTCTTCTTGAGTACAAGCATAATTTGTGCCAACATGGTCAAACAGACAAAGGCAACTAATCCTGTGACTCTGCCAGAACTTTGGAGTACAATTTCTGTATCCTTTTGACCAAAACCACCGACATTGGGATTAGCGGTTAAAGCTTCTCCGGATGCAACTGTTTGTCCTTGGGATACAATCAATTCTGGGCCTGCGGGGACATCTTCTGTAACAATTTCACCAGATTCTGTTTGAATGCTGACTGTATATATCACATTCTCATCCTCATCTTCCCCTTGGGTAATCTGAGTGATAGTACCAGCAGCAGGAGCATTGTAAATGTTGTTATTGCTCTTTTCACCAGTGGGATAAACCTGTCCCCGTCCCCGGTTACCACCTACATGAACTGCATACTTACCAAAATGGATATTTTTATCGGTTGCAGGGTTAGGAGAAAGGACAGGGAAGACGATTTCTTGATATTCGTCACCCGGTAAAGGTCCAACGATGATGACGTTTTCTGAATCTTCTGTGTAGGATTGAAAGTCTTCCAAGTCAAAGTCACCGATTTCTTCCATCATCTCCTCGGGAATCCTTTCCTCAGGAGCAATTTTGAAGCCTTCTGGTAACATCAGTACTGCACCAACGTTTAAGCCGACTTTAGAGCCGTCACTACCTACTTGCTCTACGCTGGTGTCGTAAGGAATTTTTACTACTGCTTTGAAAACAGTATCCGGTAGTACGGATTGGGGTACTTCAACTTCCGTGGGCTTTTCTGCCAAGTGACAGTTAGCACACACAATTCTTCCCGTAGGTTCCCGGGGAGTGTCCGGATAGGTTTCCTGTGCCCAGAAGGGATAAGCAGCAGCAGATTGGGGTAAAGCTAAATCGCTGGTGAAGAAAAAGGTCACGGTAGCGATTGCAACAAGCAAAGTTCTAGTTATTGCTGTGGAAATACGAGTTAAACTCGTTGTGGTACAAGGGTTTCTCATCTCTGTAAGGACAAGGGTTCTCTGAATAATTAGTCAACAGTTAATAATTGATGGTCATTAGCCAAGGGACTAGTGACTTAGCACATTGTGGACAAATTTCCTAGAGCATCAATTGGTGTAATCCAGAGCAATCATCAATTAAGAAGGAGAGGGGAGTGTGGGGAGTGAAGAAGTGTAGACGCAACAGCAGCTTCGGTGAAGGGTAGGAGTGAATATGAGCGAAAACACATCACCTCATCACCTCATCACCTCATCATCTCATCATCTCATCATCTCATCATCTCATCACCTAGCATTACTGAATCGGTGTTCTAGGGGATATACAGCTATCTTTAGTTAGATGCTGATTATGCCCACCAAGGTTCTTCACCAGTGCGGAAGTCTGTTTCAGTCCAAGGGGTGAGGACCATTTTGTCGTCTTCCACCTTGACATGGCTGAGAGCCAAAGAGCGGGGTGCAGGACCACGCACAACTTTACCTGTTGCAGCGTATTGGGAACCGTGACAGGGGCACTTGAATTTGTTTTCCGCAGCATTCCAAGGCACAACACAACCCAAGTGGGTACAAATGGCATTAATACCGTAGTCGGCAATTGCTTCATCGCTTTCTACAACGATGTAAGTAGGATCGCCCTTGAGTCCCTGAACGAGGACGCGAGCGCCGGTATTATGGCTATCCAAAAAGTTGGTAACGCTGACATCGTTACCTAGTTCGTCTTTGGCTGTTGCTCCACCACCAGCAGCACCACTAGCAGGTGGAAGAAAATATTTAGTGAAGGGATACAGTACTCCTAGAGCAACTCCAGTAACTGTTCCAAACGTCAGAAGATTCATAAACTGACGTCGCCCCATATCGGGCACGTCCATTGAGTCAGAATATTGAGCCATAATCTACGGGTTCTGTGTACATTTTGTTTACGAGTTTGACCTGAGTCTCATAATTTGAGAAACTCTTTTCTGGTTCGAGATGCTATGACCCACAATTATGCCAGTATTATCTTTTTCTAGATATTGCCAGCATGTTTTTTGATAGCATTACATTTCTTTATATTCCTATCATACTTGAGTGACCGGACTTAACTTTATAACTAAATGTAAAATATAGTTGAAAGAAACTATGACAGGAAGAGAATTACAGCAACTATTGTTTGATAAGTGGGGATGTTCCTATGATGTCCAGCTGCGCCGCACCCGGGGAAAGATATTTGTTCAGGTGATGTGGAAATATCTAGAGCAGGCATCTTTTCCTCTAACTGAAGCGGAGTATCAAGAACACCTAGATACTGTTACTAGTTATTTACACGCAATGGGTAGTGTGGAAAAAGTACAAAACTTTATCCAAGACACTAAGGAGCGTCCCCGTTTGGGTAAGGCTGTGAGTATTCCCCTAGATTTGGGCGATCGCGCTTCTGAGTGGTTGGTATAATTTTAGCTTATACCACCAGTTTTTATATATAAATTTAGTATATCAATTTTCGGTTGATGGTTGATGGTTGATAGTTGATGGTTGACCGAAAAATAAAAGGATACAAGCCCCCAAATTTATTTGTGGAAAAATTAGAAATAATTGTGCCGCGATGCGTAGCACAAGGCGCAATAGTTCCTTATTTCAAGCCCCTCGATTTATCGATGGGGTAACTGATAACTGATAACTGATAACTGAAATGACAGTTGACAGTTGATAGTTACTGAGTCGAACAATTTTCCATTGTTAGAAGAGAAAAATAGAAGAATAAAGATAAGGACACGACCGAACGCCGTGCCCTTTAGAGGGGAATTAAGTATTATTCGGTGCTTCCTCACCTGCAACCTAGGCATCTTCGATTTCCAACTGTGCCATAGTTACTGCACTAAAGGCAAAGGCAAACACCAAAGGCATGGGACACTTGAGGAAAAAACTAGAAGCGATCGCTCCAATTGTACCCACCAGTGCTAAGGCAGACCAAATTTTCTCTTCAGCTGTAAAACCTTTTTCCAGCTTAATCAATCTTAATACTTGGGTGGGAATTGGTTCGGGCATTACTGCTCCTGGGGGGAAGGCCCAATAGTTGTTGTAACGCTCCATAAATAGATCTGTCCAGCCATTATCTTGACACCATTCTTCAATCCATGTGTCACAGTAGTGCTTGACGTTGAGGGGCAGAATTTTACTTACCATGTTCTGTTTATTGTTGGGGTGATTCATGCAAATTTCGAGAGTGGCTGGGATTAGTTGAACGATGATTAAATTAGCCTTATGAATATTGAATCAATTTAAAGCTCTGAACTTAAGCAACATAGTAATTAAGTAACGTGAATAAAACTCTTTCCTTAATTCACAGGCTAACAGCATGGATTTGATTTTTCTGCCAAAAGAAAACAAACTTTACTTCCAGGGAACTAATCTTAAGTATTGTTAATTAATGAGTAAGTACTCACATAAAAATATTAAAAAATATTAACTTTAGAGTTTCAATTTATAGTACTTGTAGGGTGTCGAGATCCCCAACTTCTTTAAGAAGTCGGGGATCTGAACAAGTCGGGGATCTGAACAAGTCGAGTATCTGAAGAGGGAGCTAATTTTTCACAAATAACATAAGATTGCTCCAAAAATGCATTAATATAGCATCTTTGTGGAGAATAATTTTACTTGCGATTCTAAAGAATTATTGATTTTTTTCTGAGGTTTCACCAATTTGTAAAGATAAATGAACAATAAAAGCAAGAAAATTAATCACTCCAGCATTGCTATGATGTAAGTACGTAATATATGTACATCATGAGCAACCCCTATAAAATTCGCAGCGCCAAAATTGGTAACAATGGGGGATTTCGTCTACCTGGGGAGTTCTACCGCGAATATCCCCAGTTTGCTAATGCTTCTGGTTGGATAGAAGTATTGTCTCCCGATACTGCGATCATTAAAATTATTCCCGAATCTGTAGATGAACCAGAGGAAGACGATTCCCTAATGATGCGGCTGTTTCTCGATTTTGCCACGACGGAAGCTCTGAAAAATAATAACCTGCAACCTTATACAACCGAGATGTCGGATGCTGCACATAAATTAATTGAGGGTGTGGAATTAGATGATGATCTATCGGATTAATTCGTTTAATTATTCAACTTGAGCGGATTGAAAAATTTCTTTGGCCGTTAGTTTTAATTCTGGGAATGATTTTAATTGAATTACTTCATCACCTTGATATAAAGTACTTTTGTATTCGCCATTTTCTAATTGACATAGGGTAATAGTAGGTAGTTTGGGATTGCCAATAAATTTTTTACCACCCAATCCGAGGTAATCAACAATCAAGTATTCTGGAATACCGATATTTTCGTATTCTTCAAACTTCAAAGCATAGTCATCACTCCAATTAGTGCTGACAACTTCTATGACTAATGGTATGGATTGACTTTGAGAAACTGTAGATTCTTTTTCATACAAGGGTTCATTTTTTAAATTACCCTTGTTCAATACCAGTACATCAGGGGAATAAGCGGAGTCTTTGTCTTCAGGTTTTATCAGTACTTTGGAAGCAATGAAGTAAGGTAAATTTAAGCGCACATATTCTACAGTTATTTTTCTATACAAAAACCCTGCAATATTTTCATGTTTACCAATAGGTTGAGCCAGTTCAACAATTACCCCATGATGTAATTCGTAATGTTTGTTTTCTGGTATCCATTTGACAAATTCTGCAAACTTTAATGTTTTGCTGATTGCTTGAGTCATGGGGAATTTCAGTTGTTAGTTGTTAGTTGTTAGTTGTTAGTTGTCAGTTGTTGGTTGTTGGTTGTTAGTTGTTAGCTTTTTAATTATCTCTTAAATCTATTCTATAGAGCTTTTTCTGTATTGAAAAACCCCCCCAATAAAACATGGGAGGGTTTTTGGTTTCCAACTAATCCGATTTAACCCAATCGGTAGGGTACCATTTCTTCCAAAGCGTGAACTTACCTTTAAACAGTTTCCAACTAATCCGATTTAACCCAATCGGTAGGGCGGTGGGCAAAGCGATTAAAACGATTGCGGCGCAACGTTTCCAACTAATCCGATTTAACCCAATCGGTAGGGGCTAGCTCTGTTCACCTGTCGGGGGAATGAGTCGTTTCCAACTAATCCGATTTAACCCAATCGGTAGGGCGAAGCTCTTTATAATGAAGAGTACGATGAAAAATAGTTTCCAACTAATCCGATTTAACCCAATCGGTAGGGAGTTCGCTCAGGAGCCATTACCCAGTAAGGGTTTCAGCGCCCAAATCGACGCATCTCGAAAAAACATCATAAATGTTCCCAGAAATCACGTCAAACACATACCTCAAATCCTTACCCAGCAAGCAATCGACGCATCTCAACGAAATAATAGGCATTTGAGCGATTTGGCGAGATGCGTCGATGGTCATGTTACAAAATCCTCCTTAAATCTCTACAACCCATATCAAATAGGACTTTGGCGGCGCAGATAGTTATTTGCTACCAATGCTTAACACCTTAGAAACGGCTTTTAGCGCATATTCTCTTCAAGGAATATCATATACAAGCAAGACTAACAGCAGTATGAATTAATACTTCATGAATATATAAACTTCGTAACCAAGAAATACATATATTAAATATAGGAATCGTACTTGATTGTTGAAAAAATACGTAGGATGTGTTGTCACGCAGCGCAACGCACCAAAGTTGAGATGAATGGTGCGTTACGCGCTTACTCTAACGCACCCTACAAACTGGTAAAATACTATTCCCTTTGTGACAACTAACAACTAACAACTAACAACTGATAACTGATAACTAAAATGGGGTGGGTGCAAATAATGAAGCGTGTTGGTGTAATTGGTGGTGGACAACTGGCTTGGATGATGGGGAGTGCGGCAAAAAAGTTGGGCTTGGAGTTAGTGGTGCAAACACCCAGTCAAGCAGATCCCGCTGTCAGTATAGCTAATGATACTATTTTTGCAGCGGTTGATGATGCGATCGCCACGGAGAAATTAGCCCAAAAATGCGATGTTATCACCTTCGAGAATGAGTTTGTTGATTTAGAAAAATTGTCCCTTTTAGCACAGCAAGGAGTTTGTTTTTATCCCCATTTACCAGCTTTAGAACCCCTATTAGATAAATATCATCAACGCTGCTATTTACAAAAATTAGGTTTACCTACACCGGAGTTTTTTGCCTTAGGAGAAGGACTAGCTGACCTAAACTCTGTTGATAATTTGTCTAAATATCTTCCCTATGATAAATTGGGTTTCCCATTAGTCGTAAAAGCTCGCCGTCATGGATATGATGGTCAAGGAACTTTTATTGTTAAAAATATTGATGATTTACAATCAAAATTAACTTTTGCCCAGATTAAATCTAATTTGTTTTTAGTTGAAGAATTTGTTCCTTTCGAGAAAGAGTTAGCAATAATTGCAGCCCGTTGTGTCAATGGGGATATTGTTACCTATCCGGTGGTAGAAACCCAACAAGAACAACAAGTTTGTCAGCGAGTCATTGCACCGGCTGATATTAATCCTACAGTGTCAGCAAATATTAATCATATAGCAACTACTCTCCTCAATCAACTTGATTATATTGGAGTTTTAGGCATTGAATTATTCCTCACGAGGGATGACAAAGTATTAGTCAATGAAATTGCCCCCCGCACCCATAACTCCGGACATTTTTCCTTAGATGCTTGTGAAACTTCTCAATTTGAACAGCAGCTACGGGCAGTATGTGGTTTACCTTTGGGTAATGCTAAATTAACTTATCCATGTGCTATTATGGTAAACTTATTGGGCTACGAGCAATCTCAAAATCAATATATTTACAAACGTAAAGAAATCCAAAAGATTCCCGGAACTCACCTTTATTGGTATGGTAAAAGTGAATCTAGGGTCGGTCGGAAGATGGGCCATGTAACAGCCTTATTAGACATTTGCGATCGCCACAAAGGAATAGCGATCGCCCATGAAATAGAAGCGATTTGGTACTCTACCTAAGACTAAAAACCCATCAAAAAATTCATCGAAAAAAATTTATCCGGATATACACAATCTGATTTTTAAGAGTTATAATGAGGGAGTTATGCTACGACGTTGGTGACTGCCATATAGTTTTTTGATCTTGTCTTTAAAAATAAGGGAACCATATTAATTATTATTCGTGGCAGTAAACCGGGCATGTACCCGGAAACTTAAAACGAAGGATGTCGGTGCCCACCTGGTTTAACCAGGTCATAAACTTAGGTAAAACGGCGTTGCGGTAAACTCAAAATTATTAGCTCCCAAGGTTATTTATGACTAGGGAGCTTTTAATTTGTTAAATAATAAATGATAAATCATACCATTAAAAATAAAGAATGGGACAGATGGGTAGGGGCACGGCACCCGTAACATAATTTTATATATTAAAGTATTAACTGATGCCGTGCCCTGACAAAGAATTTTTGTGTCATGAACATTATTTTGGATTGGTATTAGACCCCTAGGGCGTGTTTTCAAACCCCTAAAACCCTCATCTCTTAGCCTAGTACTCCACCACGTTAATTATCAGGGGTTTGGTATCACATCCGCCTGGGGTTGAAAACCCCAGTCTAATAGCTAAAGTCGTCTAAAGACGACTGGGAAATACCCAGTGTCCTCTCTTTCTCCTCCTCTGCGCCCTCTGCGCCTCTGCGGTTTTATCTTCTACCCCTGATAATTAATGTGGTCGAGTACTAGTGGGCTACATATACATAAAAGCTGACTACAAACTGTATAAATTGATTCTCATTTCCGTACTTATAAAAGTTAGAATTACCACGAAAATATTAAATTGGGTCTAATTTTTATCAAATTGACAGAAACACCATTTGATACTGCGTTTCCAGCCTCAGTCTTCCAGCTAGACAATGGTTTGACCTTCATTCACCAGGAAATTCCCCATACCCCCGTAATTGCAGCAGATGTATGGGTGCGTGCTGGTGTGACTAGGGAGCCAGAATCATGGTGTGGGATGGCGCACTTTTTAGAACACATGATTTTTAAAGGTACGGCCAACCTACCACCGGGAGTATTTGATCGAGAAGTTGAAAACCGGGGGGGTGTGATTGACGCTGCAACTAGTTATGATTATGCTCATTATTCCCTAACCACAGCTACAGAGTATTTGCCAGAAACCCTACCCCAGTTAGGGGAATTATTACTCAATGCGGCAATTCCCCAATCAGAATTTGTCCGGGAACGGGATGTAGTATTAGAGGAAATTCTCCAGTCCTATGATGACCCTGATTGGGTAGGATTTCAGTCCCTGTTGCACAGTGTATACCAAAATCATCCCTACGGGCGTTCGGTATTGGGTACCCAGGAAGAATTAATGCAACATTCTCCAGAAACCATGCGTTGTTTTCATCGTACCCACTACCAGCCAGAAAATATGACAGTGGTATTGGTGGGGGGAGTAGGACAACAACCCGCTTGGGAATTAGTTAATCGCACCTTCGCTAATTTTTGTCCCCCTGATGATTGTCCCCCATCAGTTGAAATTACCCATTCGGCAATAGTTGGTATTCAACGTCAAGAATTATGCTTACCACGTCTCCAAGATGCACGGTTAATGATGGCATGGATAGGACCGGGAGTCGAGGAGTTACATAGTGCCCACGGTTTAGATTTATTATCAGTATTATTAGCGGAAGGACGGACTTCCCGTTTGGTAAAGGATTTGCGGGAGGAGCGTCAGTTAGTACAGGGAGTTAGTAGTAATTTTTCGTTGCAAAGGGAATCAAGCTTATTTACAATTACTGCATGGTTGGAATCGGAACATTTAGAGTTGGTTGAGTCATTAATTTGCTCCCATTTGGATGAAGTGAGGGAATGTGGAATCAAAGAACAGGAGTTGAAACGTTGTCAGAGACTATTGTGCAATGATTATGCATTTTCTACAGAAACACCCCATCAACTGGCTAGTCTTTATGGTTATTACAATACCATTGCCCAGGCTGAGTTAGCAGTTAAATATCCCCAACAGATTCAGTCATTTCAAACCCACGAACTGCAACAATTAGTTGAGGAGTATCTTTCTTCAGAAAATTATGCAGTTACTGTAGTTAGGGCTGCTTAGTGTTTCGTTATCAGCTACACAAATTATGGGGGGTTGGATAAAAAACCGCAGAGGCGCAGAGGGCGCAGAGGAGGAGAAGGGGAGGAGAGGAGAAGTTGCTTAAGTTTGGTAACATAGCAAAATTCATGAAAATCTCTATCATTATCTCAAACCCCTGGCTTTAGACATGGGGTGAATCCAAAATAGACAGCGGATAACGGATAAGGGATTATCTGTTTATCAAAATCCAAAATAGACAACGGATAAGGGATTATCTGTTTATCAAAATCCAAAATCCAAAATCCAAAATCCAAAATCCAAAATTGAATGACTAGTTTGCAACAAACATCGAAAATTCATCGCACTGTATTAAGTAATGGGATTGTCCTGCTGGTGACGGAAAATCCTGCTTGTGACATTGTTGCAGGGAGGATTTTTATTCGTGCTGGTAGTTGTCACGAAAGTCGAGAACAGGCGGGATTAGTCCATTTGTTATCTACGGTGATTACTAAGGGATGTGAAGGATTATCGAGTTTGTCAATTGCAGAGCAGGTAGAGTCTTTAGGAGCGAGTTTGGGTACGGATGCCACATCTGATTATTTTTTGCTGTATTTGAAAACAATCACCACCGATTTTGCCGAAATTTTGACCCTAGCCGGACGAATTTTGCGATCACCAACTTTTCCCGAATCAGAGGTAGAATTAGAACGGCGGGTTACCTTACAAAATATTAATTCTCAAAAGGAGCAACCATTTACTGTTGCTTTTGATAAGTTAAGAAGAGCCATATATCCTAATCATCCGTACGGTGTGTCCATATTGGGGGAAGAATCATCAGTTAGGAACCTAACCCGCGCAGATTTAGCTGATTTTCACCATCAATATTTTAGACCAGACAATATCACCATCAGCATTGCTGGGAGAATTACCCCCAGTCAAGCCACAGATTTAGTAGAGCAGGTATTTGGTGATTGGCAAATACCAGACACGGAATTACCCATCATAAATTTATCAGAAATTGCAGTCGCTCCCCAACAGATAGTTACCCCTCAAAATACCCAGCAATCAATTGTCATGTTGGGCTATCTAGCTGCATCGATGCATTCACCGGATTATGGAGCTTTGAAATTACTATCCACATACTTAGGGAATGGACTTTCCAGTCGCCTATTTGTGGAACTACGGGAAAAGCAAGGTTTAGCCTACGAAGTATCAGCCTTTTATCCTACCCGGATGTTTCGAGCATCATTCGTAGTTTACATGGGTACGGCACCGGAAAATACTTATAAAGCCCTATCTGGGTTATACAAAGAGGTAGAATTGCTGTGTAGCACCGAATTATCCCCAGCATCACTACAAGCATCCAAAAATAAAATATTAGGTCAATATGCCTTGGGTAAACAAACAAACGCCCAACTTGCCCAGATTTACGGTTGGTATGAGATGATGGGATTAGGAATTGAATTCGATCGCCAGTTCCAAGAAACCATTATACAGGTAAATGTAGACCATGCGATCGCAGTAGCTCGTAAGTATTTACGGGAACCTTATATATCCTTATTAGGTCAAGAAACACCTGTGAGTAGTGCATTGGAGCAGTTTTCCCAAGGTATACCACAGTAGTTGTGTGGTAGATAACTGCAACAGTACTATGTTTGTGAGTTTCCCAGGGGCAAATTTTATGAAGAGCAGTTTTTCAGCCAAACTGTTGAGTGACATCCCATCACCAATAATATGGCAGATATGTCTGATTATATCCTCCATCACACCAATGATATTCGTGGTGTCTCCAGCCACAAGCCAAACTATTGCTCAAGTAGTTGTTGGGAGAAACATTAGCAGACCAAATCTTAAAGTTGGTAGTCAGGGAGAATCAGTATCCGAACTACAGGCAGCCCTGAAACTATTAGGTTTTTATACGGGTAAAGTGGATGGAAAATACGGCAACTCCACAGCTAGTGCGGTATCAAAATTTAAACAAGCTGCGGGTTTAAAACCTGATGGTATAGTTGATACCAATACTTGGCAAAAACTCTTTCCTGGCCAACAAGTACAAGTCTCAACCCAACAAACATCAACCCAACAAACATCAACCCAACAAACATCAACCCGACAAATATCAACACGACAAACATCAAGACAAGGAAATAGTTCTCAAGTTTCCGTTTCTTCCCAAACAATCCAAACAACAACTAATCTACCTGAGCCTAGGCCAGCACAACCCAAACCGACTACTGCAAATAATACCAAACCCGAGCCCAGACCAGCAAAACCAAAACCTACTACCGCTAGAGCCCGAAGAAAACCAACTCAAACAACCCGAAAACAAACATCATCTACCACAACCCGTCAAGCTTCCCGGAGTAGTCGTTCCCCTAGTCGTCGCCGAGCTTCCCGTACCCGAGCGATTCAAAGAAGGAGAACTCAGCAGAGTCAGAAACTTTTCGGTACTTCTCGTAAACCTTATTTGCAATATACAGCACAAGGATTACCAATTTTACGCCAAGGAGCCCAAGGTTCGGAAGTTGTCACATTGCAAAATAGACTGAAAAAACGAGGTTTCCTCAAAGGAAATGTGGACGGTGACTTTGGTAAACAAACCCTAGCAGCAGTCCAAGCATTTCAGAGGCGTTATGGTTTGGAAGATGATGGTGTAGTAGGTGGAGCTACCTGGCGAATTCTCCTACGTAGGTAATTAAACAGGAAAAATTCTCATTTATTATCTAGAATATTCACAAAATAATTTTAATAATTTTTTAAACCCAGTTTCTGTGTGAGACTGGGTTTCTCGTTGACAGTTGACAGTTGACAGTTGACAGTTGTTATATCATGTGCGGATGAATACTTATAAAACCTCACCCGCCTGCGGCACCCTCTCCTTATTAAGGAGAGGGTAAGAAAGAGTTGGGGTGAATCAAGCAGAAATTATAAGTAATTAAGCTAACTTGATATTAGTTGTTAGTTGTTAGTTGTTAGTATTAACTCCCACTCCCCCTACTCCCTGCCCCTAGCAAAGGTGTCCTCTACCTTTCTTTGGTAAAGATTTTGACTGTATAAACATCGTCTTACATCTGTGTGGTATTATGTCCCGCGAATTACTTTTAATTCTGACAATCCTTTTACCCTAAAATAGTCCAGATTAAGTGAAATCACTTATCTCTAAGAATGGGAGATATAGCAGTCGCCATTATTGTTAGGACATTTTTCTGATAAGTTAACAATTTAGAGAGACTTGATATGAGACAGTTTATATTAACTTGGTTAGGTACTGCGGTAGCATTATTAATTACGGCCAATATTCTGCAAGCGATCGACATTGGCTTTAGAGTTGATAACCTTGGCACAGCATTGGTTGCGGCTGTGGTAATTGGCATTGTTAACGCTATTATTCGCCCCATTTTAAGAATTTTAGCATTTCCCATTACCTTATTAACTTTTGGTTTATTTACCTTTGTCATCAACGGATTTAGCCTCTGGTTAGCTAGCTTACTGACTCCCAGCTATGGTTTTAGAATTGATGGCCCTTTAGCAGCTGTGTTAGGTTCGGTTGTCCTGGCAATTGTTTCAAGCACCATCAATTATTTTTTCAGAACCGTTGATTAGGAGTGTGGGGAAGTAATGAGTAATGAGTAATGAGTAATGAGTAATGAGTAAGTTTCTTTAATACCATCAACTACCAACTATCAACTCTTAACTCCTAACTGTCAACTGTCAACTGTCAACTGTCAACTGTCAACTGTAAAGAAGTATTACAGGCTCTAAACTCTACTCTCAGCTATTTCCAAACCCCAAATAACCCCGTGGAGTAATCATCCAATCTCCGTAGGTGCGAGTACTTTGATTACCAATTAATACTGTGGTTAACATATCAACAGATTCAGGTAATAATTGTTCCAAAGTAGTTAGGGTAATCTGTTCATCTTCTCGATATGCCGATCGCACTAATGCCACTGGGGTGTTACCATGGCGATATTTGAGAAAAATATCCCTAGCAATACCTAGCTGCTGAGTACGAGTTTGCGATCGCGGATTATACAAAGCAGTGACAAAATCACCAAGTGCCGCAGCTTCCAGGCGTTTTTTTATCACTTCCCAAGGGGTCAACAAATCGCTTAAACTAATAGCACAAAAATCATGCATCAACGGCGTACCCACCCGGGCTGCGGCCGCTTGTAACGCCGTAATTCCTGGAAAAACCTCAATACTAGGCACCTTCCCATCCCAACCATGGCCTTGCAACTCCTCCAACACCAAACCCGCCATACCGTATATTCCACAATCTCCCGAAGACACAACCGCTACACTCAAACCCCACTGAGCCAACTCAATCGCCCGTTGTGCCCTTTGCCTTTCCTGGGTAATTGGTAACGGGCGCAACGGGCCATTGAGTTGGCCCAGTGGGGTATGAATGTAGCGGTTGTGTCTTCGGGAGACTGTGGAATATACGGTATGGCGGGTTTGGTGTTGGAGGAGTTGAAAGGTCATGGTTG
>JAAUYD010269000.1_pt1 | contig 14656 bp, 9 predicted proteins | sample 7278101 | NCBI WGS metagenome assembly JAAUYD01 (sample SAMN14350128, study PRJNA611818) | marine sediment metagenome | isolation source: surface marine sediment (0.6m) | place: French Polynesia: Moorea | collected 2018-08
ATGATAATTTGCTCTAATGAAGATAGACGAGCAAATTATCATGTATTGGTTAGCAATTAACCGTAGCTGGATTTCAATTCCAGATTTAGTAAAAGACATTACTCCGGTAGTTCATCAAAAAAAGATATTAAAAGCTATCGAGTCTTTACATCGACGTTCTTTAGTAGAAAAGCGCTCGAGTAAATACACACAACAACTAATGATAATGGATTACAGCAAGGAATTATTAATTGAAGGGATTACAGATGAATCAATTAACCAAAAGGTTTCTTTGTTTAGTGACGACACATTGCTGAAGAAGGCTTTCAAGGATTATGTTACAAAAATTCTTTAGCTTGTGCTCATAAATAGTACAGTTGGATTTTGAAAAGCTAAAAAATATGTGGGAATCCAGTTTGATTATTGAACGAAGTTAGGTATTTGTAGGGTGCATGATGTAATTGTACGCTTTGCGCCAAAGTTTCATCAATTTTGCGTTACGCTGTCGCTAATACATCCAACCGGAATGACACAGCTAAAATAGTGCTTTAGAAATATACGGTTAATTATGATTTATATTGCTTTTACCAAAAATACTATTGCATCAAATCAGTTGTGTCAGTCCACTACAATAATTTTTATTTATAAACATCTTATTAGTATTTGATATTCAAATCTCTATGAAGTGAATTATGGTGTAATAGGATATAAATTACATTACTATATAAATGTTTTATCAACCTAATTTGCTTACAAATATAAATATATAGAAAAGTAAAACTTAAGAAGTTTTTAGCTGATAACTCTCTAAAATTTCCTGTTGATTCCTGTTTATTTTCAAAGACCTTGTCAAGGAATGAGATTGAGTCTCAAAGCGCATTTTTTGCTAGTGTCGTTTCAAGGGCTGTAAATATCCCAACAAGAAAGGAATATCGTCCTCAATCTCTGCAAAATTATGCAGAGACACTCGTCAGCTTTCTAGAAAATATAAATAAAATATTAAAATAAATCAAATTTTACAAAAAATATGCAATTTTAGATACAAAGTAGTTTTTCGACAATATAGTTTGAACGACAAAATTTAAAATGTCAAAACAAAGTTTGTGCTCTGAGGCCAATATTTTAAATTATGTTTAGGCGTAACTATTTATAAACCAATAAAAGAAGACGCTTGGTTCAAACATGGTTTTGCTATTAACTCTTCCACTCAGCTTATTGAAACAATAGATTCTTCTCACTACTGGGAGCTAAAGCTTTCATGAATTTCATGCAGGTATTATCTGAATTTTTGGCAAATAGATTTCCTTTTTGGGGTGTTTGTCATTTGAGTTTCGATCCTAATAACAGAACTCTTTATATTCGCTGTAGGAGTTCGAGAATCAGAACATCAGTTCTCAAAGATGCATCTAAATTAATAGATTTGGATATTGGTATTTATAAATTTGTTGTGACTCATCCGGATCATTCTGATATAATAATCCAACTATCGTCTTAATTCCAAAGCGATCATAAAAATTCTATAGGTATTGAAATCTTTACTATTTTCTAGGCGGAACTCTTATAATTTTAAGTTTATTTTTCCTATTTTATTTGCCTGATGAATTTACCCAATTAACTTACCCAGAAGTTACTAAGGCAAAAAGAAAACAAATTAATAGCAAACACAGTAACAACATAAGAAACTGGTTGCGTTTTAACCAAAATCTTAACTTATTACTAAATCTATTTGCTTCTTGTTGCTGTTTTTGTTCTAATTCTTGGACTCGAATGTCTTCGTATAAGGTACATTCTGTCGCATAAGGTCGTTTGGGAAAATTACAAGTATCATCACTGTGATAAACACAGGTATCGCACAAATACTCTTCATTGGTAGAACGATGTAAAGGAATTCCTGGATGTCCGTAAGCTTTTAGCTGGGTATGACAAAATGGACAGGTAATAGCTTGAGGTTCAATGTGCCGCTTACAGCGGGGACAGGTTGTGGTATCCACGGTAGATACAAGTATTTGGGTGACAATTTGATTCTAGCTTTTGTTCGTAATTGCTTACAGGTAAAATCAAATTGATTATGCGATGAGAACGTCCATACCTCAAGGATTTCTCGTAGATATTTTTTGCAAGTGTTCTATCGGACATAACATTAAGATTGAAACCAAGCAGTTAATGCGATCGCTAGTGCGTCAGCAGCATCATCCGGACGAGGAACGTAGTCTAAATCAAGTTCCTGTGCTACCGCTTCTTGAACTTGGTATTTTTCCGCGTTACCACGACCAGTTAAGGCTAACTTAATTTGAGAAGGGGCAAATTCAACGGTATTAAGGGATTGCTGTGCCAAAGCCAACATTATAACCCCTCTAGCTTGTGCGACCAAAATAGTATTCGACATTCGGTAGAAGAAAAATTTTTCTATTGCAACCAAGTCCGGTTCCCATTCCTCTATCAACGTATGTAAATCATCGTGTAAAGTGCATAATCTTTTCCCTAAATCAGTTTTTGCTGGGGTACGAATTACACCAAAGTCAAGTAGTTGCACAGCATTATCATGAATTTGGGTTTGATTTGTCTGACAATTGATTATCCCAAATCCTAGAATTGCTAAACCCGGATCTATTCCTAAAATACGTTTTTCCATTAGTTTTTATTGATGGGGAGTGTGAATCCGGTGTTTTCAATTTGGTAACCAACAACGAACGGTGACTAGTATAGCGTAGGTGAAGACTGGTTTTTGCAAGGGAATTTTATGGTCAGAATCCGGAATTGAAACACGATTGAGTGATTGTTTAATGCGATCTATGTTTAGATGAAATTAACTAGAGCACTTTAAGTTTTTATAAAGGTACTTTATTTTCGTAAATGTAGGGACATCTAACCATCTAAAATTTATTCAGGGTATCATTCTGGAGATGGATATGTTCACAAACATGCGGACAACTGTAATAAAATGCGTAAAATCTAACAGACAAAGAAAATGTAATAAATCCATACCTAGGGAATAAACCAACTGTTGTACATTTTCAATAGATCAAAATTTACAATTATGTTGCATTTGTTGCTATGTCAATAGGTTTTTTCAGACACGCCTTAAATGTTGTGCAACAACAGTCTCGCAGGCGTACCACCCATCGAATAAACCAATGGTTTAAGTGGTTATCACCCGGACTATCTGTGAAACGTTGGTTGTTGATAAGTGTGAGTGGTGTAATCCTTGCTTGTTTGGGATTAGCAATTTGGGTCAGACTTACCCCAATTTACAGGATAATTCAATTATTTAAGATTTTCTTAGAGTTTATAACTGACATTGTACCTTATTATGTCAGCGGTCCAATTGTTTTATTGTGTGGTTTAATTTTGTTGTTATGGGGACAAACTCGTACTGTTGGTTCCGTAACTGAGGTATTTAGACCCCAGGGTGAAGAGGAATTGGTTGATGCCTTGATGGCACATCGTCGCCTGTACAGAGGACCAAAGATTGTCGTTGTTGGTGGCGGTACGGGACTTTCTACTTTGTTAAGGGGGCTTAAAGCTTACAGCGCCAATATTACCGCAATTGTAACCGTTGCAGATGATGGTGGATCTTCGGGAAGATTGCGTCGAGAAATTGGTGTTTTACCGCCAGGAGATATTCGTAATTGCTTGTCTGGTTTAGCGGATGAAGAAAAGTTATTGACAGAGCTATTCCAATACCGTTTTAGTGCTGGAGATGGTTTGAGCGGTCATAGTTTTGGTAACTTGTTTTTAACCGCTATGAGTGAAATTACTGGGGATTTGGAAAGGGCTGTTGCAGCAAGTTCTAAAGTATTAGCAATTAGAGGTCAAGTTCTTCCGGCAACTTTAAGTGACGTTCAACTTTGGGCAGAATTAACCGATGGTCGTCACATTGAAGGTGAATCTAATATTACTGAGGCAGGTGGTAAAATTGCCAAAATTGGTTGCACTCCAGAGGCTCCACCAGCTTTGCCTACGGCAATTAAAGCTATCAAAGAAGCTGATTGTATAATTATGGGACCTGGTAGTCTTTATACTAGTGTAATTCCCAATCTTTTGGTTCCAGAGATTTCTGATGCGATCGCAGCTTCCACATCTTCGCGTATTTATGTCTGTAACATTATGACTCAACCGGGAGAAACAGATGGGTATAGTGTAGCCGATCACATTGAAGCAATCGATAAGGCTTGCGGTCGGCGTTTATTTAATGCAGTTTTAGTCCACAAAAAGTCTCCGTCTTCCCGCGCTTTATTTCGTTATGCGAAGGAAAAATCCCATCCCGTATTCATAGACCGTGAAGCAATAAGTAAATTAGGAAGAAGGATCGTACCTGCAAATGTAATCCAAGAAGATGAAGTTGGTTATGTCCGTCATAATCCCCATCAATTAGCAAGGGTATTATTACGTTGGTATAGTCGGACTCCACACAAAATGAGCAGATTCAAGAAAATTTACTCTAAGAAATAATTCAATATCATCGGTGGTTTTTAAACAAATAGTGTGAGTTCATCAAACTAATTTATTTAGTTAGCAATTGTATTTCTTCAAGAATACTCTACATTAATCGCTACAGTTGTTAGAACATTTTTCTATTCTTAGTTCCCTATTTGATATTTATCTTAATGTTCTTTTTTTGCTGCTTTCCATTTTTTGGCTGTTACATAACTGACGTTTGATTTTCATTTTGCTGGATTGTAGCTTCAAACTTATTTTCTGGCGTCCATTTTATTGCACCATCGCTTTGAGTAAAGAATATTTGTGTTTGTGTTTCTTTTTGAATTTTTGATAACAGAGATTTTGTTTGTTGGGAATTTGGGTTAGAAATGATGGCAACTTCAGGCTTCAGAAGTCTAATTAGTTTTTGCCAAGCATCACCTGAGTACCATAGTACTTGAGGACGAGATAAATGATTATTTTCAATCGTATTAAATAAATTACTGCGTTTGAGGTTACCTACCAATAGCCAGCTTTGATTTTTTATTTGGATCTCTAATATGGGAATCTGATTATCGATTAAATTTACGATTGCTGTTCCTAGATTAATAGGAGTTCCTAGTAATAAGGGTTGAGATATAGTTTTTTGTACTTGTAATTGCTCCCGGATTATTTTCTGGGAGAAATTTCGATTTGAATCAGGAGAAGAATATTGATAGAAGTTTTTGAAGGAAAAATTTTGCAATAATGTTAACCAACCACTTTGGGTCTCATTCTCAAAATCATTAGCGATCGCAGCAAAAATTTGATTTACACCTTGTTGTTTTAAAAAAGGAATTATTGTGAATCTAGCTGTTTGTTCGCTACCGCTATTGACTAATGTTACTTCTCCTCGGTTTTGGATTGCTACTACTGGTTCTGTTCCTGAAGCCATGACTGTAACTTGAAATAAATTACTAGAATTATGCCAAGCAGGAATAAAGACTAAAGTTATTGCAATTAAACTACCCAACCACCATCTACGTCTAAACCTAGCGAACAAACAAACTAAAAGAATGATTCCGTAAACAGTTAATAACTGCCAAATAGCAATTTTACCCAAAGCAATGGAATTTCCTGGTAGCTGACTAAAAAATTCAACTAATTTAATCAACCAATCTGTAGGTACATACAAAAATCCGGCTAAACTACTTCCCATATCTTGAGCAGCTACACCCACTAAAGCACTAATAATTCCGCCAATACAGATTGCAGAAATCAATGGTGTACTGATGATATTAAGCAAAATACTATAGGGTGGGACAACTCCAAAAATATACAACTGTAAGGGTAAAGTCCAAATTGTTGCAGCAACAGGAACTGATATGAGGGAAGCAATAGCAGGTGGTAACCAATTTAAACCTTTGGTAATAGGAGGAACAGTGGTAATTAAACCTAAGGTGGCTAAAAAACTAAGTTGGAAACCCAAATCCCAAATCCACAAGGGGTTTATGATTAATAGTAATGTTGCAGCTACTAATAAAGATCCCAAATGCTTTACTTTACGTTTTAAACCGATCCCCAACAAAGCTGCAAATCCCATAATAGCTGCTCTGAGAACTGAAGCTTGGAAACCTGTAAGGCTAACAAATATAATCAAAGCAATACAGCCAGCACTAAATTGTATTCCTCGGCTCAAACGCTTAGTAAGATTTAAAACCAATCCTAAAATCAAGGAAGTATGAAATCCTGAAGCTGCGATTACGTGAGCTAATCCTGCTTTAACAAATAAATCGCGAATGTCATAGGGTAAATCGACAGCTTTGTTTCCCAAAACCATTGCACTGAGCATTGGACCTTGGGGAACCCCCAATCCCGCAAGATGCGATCGCACAATTTTTTGGCGAATTTTCCACCATCCCCATCCTTGGGTTTCCTCGAGAATATTCACTTGACGTCCACTCAAACCTGCAAAAGCTCCTTGTCTTTGCAGATACTTTTGGAAGTCAAAGCCTCCTGGGTTACTTGCCGGTTTCGGTTGATATAAAATTCCCGTAACAGCAATTCGTTCGCCGGGATGCAAACCAGTAGCTTGAAGAAGAGGGACGGTAACATATAGTTTACCGTTTACACCTTTAGTATTATCATCTGCATTTTGTTGTCTTACTTGATCTATTTGTTTGGGTTTTAACCAAAACTGTCCCCTTCCAGAACGGGTTAAGCGGGGTTTACTTGTTACTTCACCTCGGACAATGAATACTTGTTCTTGAAAATTGTTATCTGATTTGGGGATAAACCTGCTAATATCATTTGGAAGCGGTTGCGGCAGTCTAAATTGAAGGTAAAAACTTGCTAATACACCAACTAAGCCTCCAATCAAGTAGGTAATTGTTTTTGGTTTAATTGACTGTGAATTAATCGACCGTGAAGTACTGTTCGCCAGAGATGACTTTTTTTGTTTTGATGCTGATTGTCTAATTTCTTGAGTCGGTTTGCGCAGTGATATGTGACCTCTTCTAGTTCTAGTTAAAAATGCGCCAACTAGACCTATCAGGAGAATCCAAAAACCTCCCCCAGGAATTGTTGTAGATAACAACCCAAAAATGTAACCTAGACAGATAATGATACCAGTAGCCCGAAGCATCAGAATAATTGCAGAATATCTGGCAATGATAGAAACGTGATTATAGCTCTTTTCTGCTTGGACAACTACAAATCAGTTAAAACAGACATTAATTTGGTGACACCAACATAAAATAATTACCAGAAAAAAGCCAGCGATAAGGAGCTCATTTTTCTGGTTCACAAAATATAAAAAACTGGAAATATAAAAAAACTGGCGCTCAAAAATCAAAAGTATGACTTTACAGGTTTTGAGCGCAAGTTTTTTCAGAGATGTATCGCGATCTAATTGTAGGACAGGAGCAAAATTTCAAACAGTTTTAAGTTGTTGGAACATTAACTCGTACAATTACATCATTGAAGTCATTATCTCCACCACCAGATAAATCTTCAAAACCAAAGCTATTATCACCAAGTAAGCGAATGTGGTCAGCCCGATCAGTATTTGCTCCCAAGAAGGAGAAGTAGACTTCTGCATTGTTATTAATTGCTTCATCCACAGTTCCATCTACAACGATGAAGGGAGCTAAAATACTTCCACCGTCGAAAGTTCCATCAAAGGTAGCAGTCTGCTGGTTGTCAGTTTGAAGCAAGTCTAAACCTGTGATGCGATTTGTTAAAGCAGCTTCTGTATATCCACTATCACCAGGATTCAAATCTGCCACACCATCACCATCTATATCAATACCACCATTAGTATCAGTAATTTGATAGAAACCAACAAGGTTATCAAAATTCGCTTCCCTGTGTACTTCAACATTCACTGATACTTGACCGGTAATATCCCTCAAATCGATAATTTCATTTTGTGTTTGTCCCTGTAAATCAGTACCGGAAGTAGGAGTATCTTGAGTAAGTTGTACGCTTAACTCCATATCTGTGAAGTCACCATTACCTATTTCATCTGACCAGTTTAATTTAAAGCCTTCTTTTGCAAGGTCAGATACTTGTAGATTGGAGGAGTCGGAGAAAAATATGGGTAAACTTGTTGTTCCAGTTGATTTTAAATCAGCAAGTGCTGTGTCAGTCGTACCGTTAGATACTAGATAGAAGCCCAAACGTGCATCGGAATCAACTTCAAGTATTCTCTCAATATCTTCTAAGTCAAATCCAGTAGGGCGATTTGTAATTGCTGAAAAGATGACTTGTGCTCTTTCTAAAGCTGCTTGAAGATAACCGTCTGAACCGGGAGCTAACCCATCAATATTACCGTTTTCATCATCTACAACAAATACACCCACCTCATTGACATTTTCTGTGTTGTTGTTAGCTAAAGTAAATTTGATGTTGGTGGGGTCTCCTCCATTCAAAGCAAAGAGACCATTTTGACTCTGAATAGTATCAAACTCAGCGGGAGGTACATCGGTAAGATTAATGGTGATATTCGCTGTATAACTTAAATTATCCGTATCTGTTGCTGTAACCTCTAAATTGAAACTAGGAGTGGTTTCAAAGTCTAGGTCATCTTTGTCATTAACAGTAATTACTCCTGTAGAGGGGTCAATTGCGAAAGCTAGGTTAGTATCATTATCTGGGTCAAGATTACCGTTGGCTATGGCAAAGGTTAGGGCGTCATTTTCGGGATCGGTTGCGGTAATAATGCCTACTTGTGTTTCTTCTTCGCTATTTTCATCTATGGTGAAGGTAGCATCATCAACAGTAGGTTTTTCCTCCTCATCAGTAACGCTAATAGTCAATTCTTGGTTTACTGTCTCACTTGCATCAGAAACAGCAACTTGTACTTGGTAATTGTTATCACCATCACTATCGGTAGCATTTTCAAAGTCAGGAGCGTTGTTAAAAGTTAACTCACCACTATTGTTGATACTAAATAATTCTTGGTCAACACCACCACTAATACTGAACGTTAGGTCATCACCATCTGGGTCTTCTACGGTAATTGTTCCCACATTCGTTGTGTTTTCTGAGACTGAGAAGTTGGGGTTACTCGTGATGGTTGGTGGAAAACTAAAGGCTATGGTGGTAAAAGCATCATCACCTGTACCCGAACTTAAGACTGTAAAATCATCAGCACTGAAATCACCTGTAAGGGTTATGGATGAACCACCATTGAATGATATAAGGCTATTTCCTCCCACAGAAGTCACTTCTAAATCCGCAAAAGTAGCTCCAAGAACAACTATTTTGTCTTCATCCCCAAAGTCTTGAATCGTGTCCCCATTGAGTTCGCTGGCTGTTCCACGAACGATGTCGTTATCGGCACCAAGAGTAATATCATCGATATCGGCTCCTGGTTCGATAATGTCGTCTCCTTCGCCACCATTGAGAGTATCTTTTCCAGTTCCACCTCGTACAATATCATTTCCGGCTTCACCAAGAATCGTGTCAGCATCTGAACCACCATCAAGAGTATCATTTTCACCACGTCCCTCAATCTGGTCATTTCCTGGTCCGCCAAACAACACGTCTTGAACACCATCGCTTCCGATGAGAGTATCATCTCCATCAGAACCAGCTTCAGTTACTTCTCCTGTTATTTCTGCAAGAGCAAGACGAACAGCATCAGCAATATTCTCACCATCTCTATCTAAAGTTACAGTAGAACCACGCCCAACTACAGCTTCAATATTTTCATAAGTACTACGAACATCTGAAGTTACAGCAAATATGGGAGTCGCTCCAACAGTTGAAAGAGTGTTACTTACTTCCGATAGCAGAAGCTCCACACCATCATCAGATAAATCAGGAATAATGCCATTTCCAGTATCGTCAGGGGCAATAATTTCTTCATCAGGAAAGTCATTTGTACTAGATATGCTAATAGTCTCAGTATCTGTGCTTGCAGATACTACATCACTAAAGCCCGAAGTAACAGTAATTCCTTCGTTCTCAAGAAAGTTTAGGATATTTGTTTCATCTAACCCATAATCAGCTGCACTGTGGGCAGGTGCGTCAGTAGCAATTAGAATAATCTTACGAGAATTTTCCCGTAAGTTCAAACCGATGCCGTTAGCAGCACGCCATAGACCAACATATTGTGCTTCTGGAATATCATTTCCATTTCTGGTTGATAATCCTGCAAGAGCAGATTCAAAATCCGCAATAGAATCTGTCAAGGATAGGTCTGCATTGTAAAGATAATCTCCCGGAACTCCATAGGGACTAACTGGTTGGTCGATAAATGATGCAATGGCAAACTGTGAATTTGGATCGCTTGAGCGTACTGAGTTTGTAATACTACGTGCGCTTGAGACAAAATTGGGAAGGTCATCAGAGAATGACCCGGATAAATCTACAAGAAAGATAAAGTCTATAGGAGGACAGTCAAGATTATCACTAGTTAAATCAATTGTGCCATCTTTAAAACGAGCCTCTTCAATATTTTGTAGAATATCAGAACCATCAATCATTTCTCCCCGTACATGGGAAATAGTGATAGCACCTGTTGTTTCGTCACGAGTGATGTCATAGTCGGCACAATTACCTGAGTAAATAGCAACATCATCTCCATCACCACCATCTAAGGTGTCATTTCCACGACCACCTACAATTTCGTCATTTCCAACACCACCTTGAAGATTGTCGTTACCATTAGCGCCATGAAGAAAATCCTCGCCCCCGTTACCTTTGAGGGTATTGTTGAACTCATTACCAATTAAGAAATCATTCCCGCCAGAAGCGGTGGCGTTTTCAATTTCAACACCATTAGCAATAGAATAACCACCTAAATCATAATTTGTTGCAGTTTCAAAAATACGGGAGAAGAAACCACCAGCATGGTAATTTGGGTCTTCAATATCATTCTGGAATTCATTTGGAAGCTCAGAATAGTGGTTTGCAAGCTTTACTTGCTCAATCCATTCTTGTGTTTCTGCATCATCAGTAGTTGAAAGCGTTGCATCATTTAAATTTAAGACTACACGCTTAGAACCACTGTAAACAATTTCATCCTTAGCTCCTGTATCCCATATTGAAAAGAACGCACGACCAATTTGTACTGTTCCATCGCTACCATCTACGTCTAGTGAACCTGTTGTGCGATCTACTAACGTATAAGTAGTATCAGTGTTGTTTGTATTAGGGTTTGCACCATACATAGCCTGGAGAGCAGCAATATCTAGCGGAGAAGGGGTTACTGCATGACCATGATTGCGAAAAGTCTGTACATCACGCCCACCTACTTCATAAGACAAAACTGTGTATCTTTCATTATCAAGTACAATATCTCCAGTTGTTCCACTGCTAGATACCGCCGTTGTTCCTCCACCAGTGTCATGAGGATGACCAAGTCCTATACCATGTCCCAATTCGTGCATTGCTAGGAATCTTGGAAATTCGGAACCACCTGCTTCAGCTGGAATACGTGAAGATATAGCTGAAGAAGTTGTATTGAGCTGCATATAGCTCTCATAATCGGATGATGAAGACCCCATCAAGTTTTGACCGGGAAAGTTCATCCTACCAAGTGGTCCGAAATTATCAATTCCAACGACTTTAATATCGGCATCGCTAAAATTTGTTTCTAGAGTAAAGGTTAAATTAGAAACTTGCTCATAAGCGGCAAAAGCATTCAAAACAGCCGTACTTAATGCAGTTTCACTGGCAGTACCACCGTCAAGAGCATTAAATGTTTCTGAACCGCTAAGTGAAATATTTGAATTAACCTCAGCCCCATCGCTAGTTGTAGCAAATGCGTATGTGAGATTCGTGGTGTCCCAAATTGTCTTACCTTCTATTGGAGCTACCACTGCACCTGCACTTGGAGTATGGTTCTTTATTCCAGCCATATTTTTTCCTTCCTTCTAGTTGAATTATGTTTTTGGTATTTTTTTCATTAGTTCGATTCGATTTGGGACATCTAAGAAATAAAATGTCCGACTGTTTTATAAAACTTCTGAACAAAACAGGACTATGTGGCGATGTTGCTCAACCAATAGCGACACCGACGGTGGTACATAATTATTTTCTATAGGTACCTTAGTGGTTTGTTTTCACAGATGATTCCAGAAAATCGTTAATCTGTTGCAGTACTTTGATACGCATCTGACGTGTTGAAAATTTTTGATCGATTTTTGTTTTCTGAGCTGAGAACCAGAACGTGACTCCATCCCGTCTAAAGCGTCCTTCAAAGATAGGCATATAAGGACCGTCAAGTGCAACATAGATGTCACGACTCAAAGGAGCCAGTGGATCGGGTTTACTCGTTACAACTCCCTGAGCACGAATCATAAGCCGATCAATTATCCACTCATTTTCTGGACGATGCAGGTAATGGATGGAATAAGGTGAAGCCTTACAAAATGCATCTGGCGGACATTCTGATTGAAGTTCAGCAATACGCCAGGGGTTTGCGACACGCCAGAAAAATTCAGTTACATTGATTTCTTCACCCGGATCTGCCTCTTTAAGAATTGAATCGGCTTCAGATGCATTGTTGCTATTCCAAAAGTAGGTAGAAGGAACAGCAGCAAAATCGTCTTCCTCGTATAATTTCAGGGAAATACCTGTTGTAGAAATCCATTGATTCTTGCCTTTCTTCATCCATCTGACATTGGTTTGGCATGAAGATTTGATGGATTGAAACACAACATCTTTAGCTTTAATTACAGACGCTTCCCCTAACAAGTAGGCACAACACAAGGGTAATACAAAAGCTAAAATAATTTTAATTTTAATGTTCTTCATAAAAATCATAATCTTGTAGCTTTAGTATAAACCCATACAATATAGAAAGAATAATTAAAAAGCTAAAATGATGCTATTGTTTTTCACGGACAAATTAACAGAACTGAGATAAAAAATAAGGAAGAAAAAGCTTTAAAAACAATTATGGCAAGAAATCAGGACTTACACATTTGACAGAATAGGGAAAATACGAGGTATGTATTTTAGGCGTCAAATATCAATCTTTCAATATTGTTTATGTATACCCTTTAATCATAAAATTATCGAGAATAGTCTGAAATAACCTATTTTATTTCACATATAGTAGTAACCCCTTACTACAGATCAAATAAACTTATTAATATGCAAAAATACAATCCTTATGAAGCTTCTGCTCATAAACCAAAATATATAAACTTGACAACACGTATACTATTACGCGTGCATTCGATGAGTTTGTCATTTTTAATACTTTTGATTTATTTGTACGCAATGATATTACTAAAGTAGCAGAAAATACTTTTCATTAACTGGTATTAGTGTGTATGTATGCAAATCACGTTTTCCCAAAAATTTATTATTATTAATAATTGATTTAGAGTTTGAAGCTAGTAGAGACGATTTAGTAATCGTCTCCCAAGAATTTTAAATGCAAACAAATAAATAGTTAACGTCACACAGTGTCAAAAAAATAATACGGCACAGTACTACTTTTGTAACGTGCCATTATATTGTCTTCCAATGCAAAAGACTCAAGCAAAATTTGAAACCGTTTTTTATCTCTGCACCAAAATATATCCAGCAACGGCAATAATAAAGTAGCCAAAACTTTTTTGTAATAGCTTGGGCTTAACAAATCTAGTTAAATATGCACCGGATAAAGTACCCAAGCTTGCAGCGATCGTAAAAATTATCGTTATGTTTACATCTACAGGTACCTGACCAAAATAACCAGCAAATCCAGCAATGGATTTAAAGGTGATTATTAATAATGACGTTCCCACAGCTTCTTTCATTGGTGTCTTACCTAGCAAAACCAATGCAGGGATAATCATGAATCCACCCCCAACACCAACAAAACCAGTAATGATTCCTACCACAAATCCTTCAATTGGAATGGCAAATAGGCGATATTTATCGTCATGTTTCTCTTCTAAGTAATGCTGTTTGTGAGTTTCAGAGGAATAGCTACTTTTACGAATCATAAAAAAAGCAGCTACTACCATCATTGCCGCAAAAGAAATTAACTGAATTGTGGGATCGACTACGGGAAGTGAGGCAATTCTAGCACCCAGATATGCTCCTAACATTGCAGATGGAGAAAAAAGTAATGCAGTTTTAAAATTTACATTACCTTGTTGCCAATGAGGGATAACACCTATAAGACTAACTGTACCAACGATCGCTAATGTCATAGCTACAGCAGACTTGGTCTCTACTCCCATGACATATTTGAGAATTGGTAGGGCTAAAATAGAACCGCCTCCACCAATCAATCCTAAAGTGACACCAATGCAAACTGCCAAGAATGTTCCAAGTATCAAGTTCATAATACTTTAATGCATATTATGCATAATATTTGTAAGTTGTAATATTTCCTGGGAAGGAAACAAAATATCGAGTATGAAAAGTTAGTTAGCCTAAGAATGCAGCGGATTTCAGCTAACTAAAATAAATTTATTGTTATCTCTTTAATCGTCTTTGATTCTCTTCAAATTATTAATTTTGATTCCACGGCATCTTTGCTAGTAACATACCTAGAGCACATGTATTAGTTATACCTGCAAATACTAATCCCGATCCAACGAAGCCACTCAGAATTAAAAACCAAGGAGAGACAAACGCACCAAGTAAAGTACCTGTAACGACTAGAGAACCTGCAACTATTTGTACTTGACGCATTATGCTCATAGGTGCATTATTACTCGTTTCAATCGGATATCCTGCTTCTTTCCAAGCATTTAGTCCACCTTCAAGATTAGTCACTTCATTAAAACTAGCTGCAAATAACTTTTGAGCAGCTTGTGCTGAA
>JAAUYD010160568.1_pt1 | contig 14652 bp, 14 predicted proteins | sample 7278101 | NCBI WGS metagenome assembly JAAUYD01 (sample SAMN14350128, study PRJNA611818) | marine sediment metagenome | isolation source: surface marine sediment (0.6m) | place: French Polynesia: Moorea | collected 2018-08
CCAGGTGTCGACGATAATGCCGGTGGGGATTTGCATCGCCACATAGCTGTAAAAATAGTAGCCTGACAGGTTTCCCAGGGCAGCTGCACTGATTTGAAATTCACGCATCAATTCGGTGGTCATAACAGCCGGGGCGACGCGTTGGAAAAATCCCATGAGGTATAACAAGGCCCCCAGCCCCCAGACAAACCAGGCGAGCCGCAGTGGCGGATGCGGTGGCGGAGTTCGGTGGTCGTTTTGCGGTGCAAGGTCCATGGGAGGCGGACTATAATGAAATTGCCGCGGCCAGTCAACATGAAGGCATCTCCGGCTATCCTCTTCATCGCCGGACGCCGTTTCGCGGTGTGCGGCAATCCCGCATAATGACGCCTATCAAACGTGCCGGATCTTAGTCATCTTTTCCTATTTTATCGGTGTTGTTCAGGTCTGGCCAAATTCGAAGCATCTCTGGGTTGATCCCTTGCGGGCGTCCTTGTGCATCCACAAAGACATTGGTGATAACGGCCTTTTGATGGCCGCTATCCCTGAAGATGTGATATGCGCCCTCTGGTCAATCCAAAAACATTTGCTCGACCGGCCATTGATTCTGGTCTCGATGCGCAGGACGTCGGCCAACCTGACCGGATGCAGATATTCGATTGCGACCTTGCTTACGACGTGAAACGCCTCAATACGATGGATTGGCTCAATCAGGTGATTCTTTTCAAGGTATTGCCAACGCGCCTCCTCTAAAAATTCAATGTAGCGTGCGTGGTTGACATGGCCGAAGTGATCGATATGGTAATTGCGAATTTTAATTTCAGTGGTTGATTGCATCTGCAGTTTCCTTAATAATCGAATTGGCCATATGGTATCCGGTCAGCATTGCAACCGTCAGGATCGTGCACTTGACCAGTATCCAGATATTTGCCGCATTCCCATTGATCAAGCCGGTGCACGTGACCGTGATAAGCCCGCAAAGCACGGGAAAAGCGGTTAGCAGCAGGACCGCCTTGCGTTCCACGGGATCTTTAGCTGCCCAGGCGAGGAGCAATGTCCAGCCTGCCATCAGCGATGCACCGATTCCCATGGTAAGCCGCAAAGATAGATCAGTTTGCAGGTGCGGCTGGCCGGTTAGAATTCCATACAGGGAAGGGTGGACCAATGCCACGGCCCAGAGGGCATCTGCGGCAACGCCGACCCAACAAATGGTTCGGATGGTATTTATTTTAATCTGTTTATCCATGGTCATTCTCCTAGGTCATTCTTCTATGGTTGATGCGCCGCTGTCTGTGGAGAGAGATAGCCCATCTTTTGGGAGAATGCTTGATCAACAGTGCATATGGTTTGATTCTTCGTGCATAAAATGGCGATTGCCGATACATCAACAGGTGAATACGTATGGCGAGATCTATCAATAGCCCCTCAGTTTCAGTTGCGCTGGTAAGGATTCTGAAAAATTACGCAAAGCATCTGGAGATCGATTTCATCGAAATAGCTGCAGTAGCTGATGTGGATACAGCAATTCTCGGAAATGAACGTGCCCGGATTTCATCAAAACAATTCGAGTTGATGTGGCAGCAGGTTTTTACTGGCTGTAAAGATCCCCATCCTGGATTGAGTTTTGGTCGTGAGCTGGCCAGACACTACCCGGGCGGCAGCGTTCTTTTCACCATGATGATGAACTGTGCCACAATCGGTGACGCGCTGAACGCCTTCGTTCGCTATCATCGCATCATGGCCGATGCCGTCCAGCCTCAAATTCGACGTGCCGGGGACCGAATTTACCTCTCCTGGAAAGCATCCAGGCGTGGATTCCCGGAGCATCCTGTACTATCGGAAGCGCTCATTTGCACCTTTCATTTTATTTTGAAGCATCTATCACAAGGTGGCATCAATCCTGTCGCGGTATGTTTTACTCATGATGGTCCTGAGGACATGAGCGCCTATAGCGCCCTCTTCAATGCTCCGATTTTATTTAGAGCGGAAGAAAATGAGTTGATTGTTGATTCAACGGCAATGAACATAAACATTCCCATGGCAAGCAACGAAATATATAAAATTCTCGAAACCCATGCGGCTCGAATTTCGGATTCCATTGGAAAGGCAGATGAATGGTCAAACAAGGTGATACGGATAATCAGCAGCATGGTAATAAAGGGGTCCAAACCCAGAATCGATTCCGTTTCCAAGGAGCTTGCATTGAGCAGGCGCAGTCTCCAGGCAAATCTCAAAGGTGAGAAGACAACGTTCAGAAAATGCCTGGAAAAAGTGCGCAAACAGACAGCCCTCGATCATCTTGTCAGACCCGATCTCTCCATTTGCGATGTGGCCTTCCTGCTCGGTTACTCTGAGCAAAGTGCTTTCAACCATGCATTCAAACGATGGACAGGGCAAAGCCCCCATGAGTACCGCAACCAATTACGTGCTTTTTAAAGTGTGACGCGTGTCACATCCTTTATCCCGGTACGGTACTACAGAAACAATGCCCACCTGAATTCCTAGATAGGATCATATGGCAAAAAGGTAATGCCATGCTGATGAAGACTTCTTTGACTTGTCACCTTCATGGGGCTCTGGTTCGGTGTTCGCCGAATAAAAGCCCAAAGGGGGAGCCATGGACACATCCGTGCATGGGCGCAAAATAAATCACAGATATCCCCTGTTATTCGAAGAAGACACGCAATGAGAGCGTAAACTGTGATGAAAAATCAAAGAGGAGGATCACCTTATGGAGAAAGATTTTCATTATTTTCTAATCTATGCAATGGCCAAAGTCACAGGCTTTGAGGACGCAGATATTATTGCCTTCGCTTCACAGTTTGTGGATGACAATAATGAAGGTCAATTTACTATCGATGGTGAGGATGAGTTTTTTCCTAAAAAAATACCTACCAACGGCGGTCACTACTATCCCATCATGACCCAATCCTTATCGCCAAAATCCCTGGATGTATATATTCAAAAATATGTCTACGTTCCATTTCATTTTATTCCCGGCGACCAATCCCAGCCGATAAAAAATCGAATAAACGCCTATGCCACGACCCCGGCCAGTCCGTTTGCAAAGAAAGTCCTGAAACAGGCACTCGCAAGCAACAATCCGTATCGGATCGGCATCGCCCTGCATTCCTATGCCGATACTTGGTCGCATCAAAACTTTACCGGGCTGCAGGAAGGCTGGAACTCGATTTATCCATGGTACAATGTCTTTAAATCCATCGTGCCCAACATCGGGCATGCCGAGGCAGGGCATTCACCGGATGTGATCTCAGAAATATGGACCGACCATCGCTTAAAAAAGAGAATCGTCAATACCGACAGGGCCTTCAAGGCCACCTCCCAGATTTATCAAACCTTGCGCCGCAAAACAGGCATCGGTCCTCTATGGAGAGACGTTTCGTCAGACTTTAAAAAGATCATTCATGCGGCGGATTATGATACGCGCATTGCGGCCATTGCCGACTTTCTAGATGACCCGATACCATACTACCGCAAAGACGATTGGATCGACGAAGCTTTAGTCAGGAAAGGGGAGAAGATCGTGATGAGGGATGATTTTGAAGAGACTCACTGGTGTCGGTTCCACCAGGCAGCCAAGGCACACTTCGCCCAGGTAATGGAGTTGACCAAAATTCTGTAGGATTAACTGAAAGCCAGTGCCGACGGGAGAGGGTGATCGGATTGGGCAGGACTGGAGTGAAAAAGGTAATTGGTTCAATATGGCAATTTGGTTTTCACCGACAGATCTAGTGGAGATTTTACTGCCCTATTAGCGTGGACAAATCGCACGGCAGTTCCACGGGCAGCCGTGGGGCGTGCGGATCACAAGACTGTCCGCCCCATCCGGTGGCCGGCCGAGGTTCCGCTCCGAAATTTCGGTCACCATTGCTTTGCCAGTGGTTTTTGTTGACCTGATTCCATGAGGGCATCCTCACTTGACGTTCGGGAATGCCCGCATGGAAACACCGCATTATGCAATAATCGTCATTTCGTTAAGTGTGAAATCCGCGACGTGGCCCTCGGTGGCGGCCATGTAGTCCTTTAGGTGCTGGTTGTCCATGTGCGCCTGCCAAAGTTCACGGGATTCCCAGTTTTCATAAAAAAGAAAGTGTGCAGGATTTTCATTGTCCTGGTGCAGATCATAATTGATGCAGCCCTCTTCGGCCCGGGTGATATCAATCAGTTTTTCGAGCTCTGCCTTTACCAGATCAACACTGTTCGCCTCTGCTCTGATGTTTGCCACAATGGTCAGTTTCGCCATTTTTTTATCTCCTCTAATTTCATACCGGTTTTTCTGAGTTCTTTTAACAATTCAGATCCGCAATATGGGATTGTTTGCCATGGTCAGCGCCACGACACCTTGACTGTTGGCGTGGAAGGTAATACGTTTCGATTGATATGTAAAATTAATTATTTAAATATAATTAATGAGTTTGGCAAATAGATAGGATGGCGATGAAAAGCCACAAAAGTGACAATTTTATGCTGGATGCCGACCTCATCACCCTCAGGTCGGTGGTGGCCGTGGTTGATGAAGGAAGTTTTTCCGGAGCTGCAAAGAAAATCGGGCGGACCCAATCGGCGGTAAGCCTGCAGATCGCCAAACTCGAAGAACGGATGGAGATTCGCTTGTTCGACCGCACCAGCAGGTCGGTCGCCCAGACACCCGCCGGCGAGGTGTTCACCGCCTATGCGCGGCGGATATTGGATCTGGCGGATGAGGCGTATGCGGCGGTGAGTTTACCCCATATCAGCAATCCCCTGCGCATTGGCGTTGCCGAGTACCTGGTCCCGCATCACCTTTACAAGCTGCTTTCCCGGTTCAAGCGGAGATACCCCAAGGTGGCCATTGAACTTAAAATGGGCATAGGAGGGACGCTCATACAGAACTTGAAGGACGGGCATTTCGATGTGGTCATTGCCGGTCCAGAAGGAGAAAAAGGCTTGCTGCTGTTCGAAGAACCGCTGGTTTGGGTCGGTCCCCAAGGTGGTCGCCATGAAGGTGGGGGTGAAGCGTTGGACTTGATTCTGATGCAGCCGCCCTGCAGCTATCGAAAAGCGGCGTTTGACGCATTGGCCAGGGCCGAACGCACCTGGAATCTTGCGCTCAGTGCGAATTCCATTCAGGGTACCCAATCTGCGGTGGCTGCTGGATTCGGTTATTCCGTGGTACCCAAGTCGGCGGTATGCAAGGACCTGAAAATCATGAGCAAAGGATTTCCAGAGTTGCCTGCGACGAGCATTCAGGCCTACAGCAACCGTCTTGATTCCCACCCGCTGATTGAGCCCTTTGTCGATTTTCTCAAGCAAGAGTTGGTCGAAATTTAAATGGATGCAGGTGAAGATCAAACCAAAGACTGCTGGTCCGGGTCTGAAAACCGGTAGGAACCAGGGACGGTTTTAAAGCCGGCTTCTGAAGCGGATGTCTGTATCTCTTCAACTGCCGAAGGGTCTAGCTTATTCGCAGCCTGCTCGACCTTGCGCAAATATGCTTCCAATATGACAGCTTCATCGGTTCCGGCTGTGATCCGATGCCGGTCCCGACCGATAAAGCACCAAACCGCTGCATCCGGCCCCACACGGCGATTGCCGACCAGTCGTACTGCAGCGTGAAGATCCAACGCGTCGTAGTTTTTTTCACGAATTTTCAACCGTTCCAACTCGGATGGCATGACTTTGATCATGGCTGCGGAAGTTGTTTTTCCCGGCGTTGCCTCCAGATTGAGGAAAGCCGCAACGGTTGTCTTTTTTGCACCGGACAACCGGATGGATTCTCCCAGGTTCCACTGCCGCGCCCAGCCCTTGATCTCAATGGGGATGAGTTCCTCCAAGGAGACATCCCGGCCAAGCGCCGCACCGAGACTCTCCGGGCTCATCAGCGAGCCGTAAGCAACAACGTAATCGGCCGCGCAAGTTCGCTTTCGTTCATATAGTTTGATTTCGTGATAGAGATACTCGAAGCGTGCATAGAGTGTCGGATCCGAATTTGCCCGATAGTCCTCGACCCAGAATCGCAGCCGCTCCCAGTACATGACCACGAGGGAATCGAACAAAACGCGGACCGTTTTGCGGTGGGCAACGCCGAATTGGTAGGCAGCACCAAGTTCCTGGAACAAGTTGGCAATTCGCCTTAGATGGGTTCTCAACTCGGGATTTTGCTCCAACCCCTCCAATCGGGTCATGGAGGTGTCATGGGCTTCTATCCAGCTATCCACGGCAAGACGGCTTTCAATGGCATCGCTGCTGTTGAACCGCTCAATGTAAGAAGAGGCTCGGCTTCGGGTGAACTGGGCGATGGTCAAATAGACGGCGAAGACAAGCAAGCCAATCTCGGCCAAGCCGAGTAGGGGGGTCAACCATGTGGTGAAGATCGTCGTGAATCCGTCTCTCCCTTCCATCGCCTGCTCCCCCGCTCAATGGTCGAGAGCCGGCTATCGCTGAAACTGGCGGCTGTTTTCAAATGTGATATGGTCAAAAGATAATTTCCAATTCCCCTTTGTCATGGAAATAACAGGCGATTGAACGAAAAACCGTCGCCTACGAGTTGACCGCTGCGACCTCGTATTGCGGGGGCATCGTTAGCGGTATGAAGATGCCATAAGATGCGCAAATCTATTTTTTGTGAATATTTTAAATGAATTATGTCTGAATTTAGTATGCTCTCCGCCTAAAGTATTTTTACCCATCGCCGATATAAAAGTATGTCTTGATGAACCTGTGTGGCCCTCTACGTCGAATACCTATTGCCGTTATCAACTCCCGATCGCACCGGCAATCTGACCTGTCTTTATCAAATTACCACCAAGTGGAGGTGTGTGTGATGAGAATTTTGATCGTCGAGGATGACTTTGTTTCAAGAAATGTGCTTCAACATATTCTGGCCGAATTTGGCGAATGTGATATTGCCGTGGACGGACAGGAGGCGGTGGTTGCTTTCAAGCGCGCATGGGGAGAGTCCAAGCCCTATGACCTGGTCTGCATGGATATCATGATGCCCAACCTTAACGGCCATGAAGCGTTGACTCAGATCCGGGACTTCGAGAAGCAGATGGACCTGGACAGCTCAACGGAGACCAAGGTGATCATGACAACTGCGCTCAATGACAACAAGAATGTTTCGGATGCCTTTTACAAAGGGGCGGCGTCCTCTTATTTTGTCAAACCGATCGACCGCAAAAAAATGGTTGAGGAGCTGAGGCTGCTGGGGTTGATCAACGCCCAGCCGCAATAAAACAAACCCTGTTATCCTCCGTTAGAAGCATTTCGAATGGTTGAACTTCTGACCAGTCTATAGGTGCATAGTGAATTAGCTGATAGCCTACCAGCAGCCGGAGGCCTCTGACGGTTTGGGTTTTGCGGCCGGGAGATAAATGTTGAATGTTGTCCCTTCTCCCTCTTGACTCTCCACTTCGATCCTGCCTTCGTGTTTTTCAATGATACTGTACGACATGCTCAACCCCAATCCTGTGCCCTTGCCGATATCCTTGGTCGTGAAGAAAGGGTCGAATATCTGGGATTGTAACTTTTCAGGGATTCCACAGCCGTTATCGCTGATTTGTACCAGTACCTGGCCATCTTGATGACGTGTTCGGACCTTGATCACGCCATCTTGTTCGATGGCCTGGGAGGCGTTGATGAGGATGTTCATAAAGACTTGGTTGATTTGCTGGGAGTAGCACAGGACAGGTGGCAGGGGAGCATAATCCTTTTCCAAGGTGGAGTTGTACTTGATCTCATTCCACACAATGTTGATCGTGGAATCCAAGCCCTGATTGATGTCGGTTTCCATCCGGCGCTGATCACCTGGATGAGCGAAATCCTTGAGGTCGGCAACGATTTTTTTGATACGCTCGGCGCCTTCCAGTGATTCGTCAATGAGTTCCGGAAAATCACCTCTGACAAACTCAAGGTCAACCTCTTCCGCTAACGCTCTGGTCTTAACCAAAGCAGTTTCGATGGCCTTTGAAATGGACAAGGCGTCACCCAGTTCGGCAATTTCGGTAAGGGCATGTTCATAGGTTTCCACGAGACGTATCAGGTCAACCTGATACCGGGACATGGTACCAAGGTTGCTGCTGACAAATGCGGTGGGGTTGTTTATTTCATGGGCGACACCGGCAGCCAATTGGCCGATGGAGGCCATCTTCTCGGTTTGAATGATCTGCGCCTGGGTCGCTCGAAGCTGTTCAACTGTTTTCTCCAGTTCCGCTTTGGATGCTCGCAGCTTTTCCTCTGTGGCGGTGCGTTTTTTGACCTCTTCCTCCAATCTGAGATTGTTTTCGTTGAGCCACTGGGTTCGATCGGCAATTACGTTTCCCAGGGACTTGATGATTTTGTCGGTCTCGCGCTGAGCCTCTTTTTGGGCAGTAATATTGGTGGCGGTAAAGGTTGCCCCGTTAAGGGCGTCTTTCCCGTCGGTTGCAGAGGAGCTGAGAAGAATGTCGATGACACGGCCGTCTTTTGTGATCCACTGGGTTTCAACGGTGCCGGTACCAGTGGCAGCCATCATGGCGTATTTCTCTTCTCCAACCCGATCAAACTCCTCTTTGGAGGCGTAGAGGATGCGGGCGCTTTTTCCAACGAGTTCTTCCTCATCATATCCGGTCAATTTGCACATCCGGCGATTGACAATCTGCAGTTTGCGGTCCATGACCACACCGATGGCAATGGGTGCGGCCTTGTGAATACTGTCTAATAACTGTTGAGTGCTGTACATCGTTTAATAATACCGTGTTGAGCTTGTTCTTTTTCCTCGTCGCTTGTCATCCGGACTTTCCTTAGACTCTGTGCCTCACATTGTCCGGGTTGTGGTTCAGGCTTTGAGGCTTTCGGCATCGTCGACTTTTCACGAATAATTGATTATTCCACTTCATGTAAATTTTCCACATCAGAAATGAGGTCCTCAAATACAGGCCCCAAATGGGATATTAAAAAGATAGGTTAATAGCAAAAACTAAATTTCTCCAATCGAACGGTGTCTACCAGAAGAAAGGGCGAAAAGAGGTAGCGTGGAAACGACATAATTATCTACACAAGCTAAACAACACAAAATAAGTTGATAGTCGAGTCCTGAATCAACGGTAGAAAGTTCCATCCGTATTGATCATATTTATTGTCTCCTATGCAATATCGGCAGTTACGCTAAATAAATAAGATAAAAATGAAACATCAAGCCTGATTAATATGACTAAAATGAAGGGGGTATGTGTATAAATTCCACATAGATCGGTAAAGATTAAATGACGGGATTGAAAAAACAGTGTGGCATGAATCGTTTTGTCATTGATTCGATGGACTTTCAGCGAATACGCTTTCTTTGAAGCGGTAGCCCACCCCGCGAACCGTCTCAATGTAGTGGCCGCATGAGCCCAATTTGCGACGTAGGCCTACAATCTGGACATCAACACTTCTTTCGGTGACGGAATAGTTATAGCCGCGGACTTTGTCGACGATTTGTGATCGCGAAAAGGCCCATCCCGGCCTGGAGGCAAGCAACGTGAGCACCTCGAATTCCGTATAGGTCAGGTCGATGCTACGCCCTTCCACCAGGAGTTCGTGTTTGCGAATATCAATGCTCAATTTGCCACGGTCGATAAGGCCTCTCGCATCACCTGAACCATCGGCCTCCCGGCGCCGCAGAACCGCTTGGATTCGGGCAATTAGAATCCGTGGACTAAACGGTTTGGTGATATAATCTTCTGCACCAAGTTCAAGTCCGGTGACAACATCGGTTTCCGAACCTTTGGCTGTCAGCATCACAATGGGGATGTGCTGGATCCTCGGATCGCCCTTTATCTGTTTTGCCACGTCAAATCCATCGATCCCCGGCAGCATGAGGTCGAGGACAATCAGATCCACCGGCTCGGTCTTTAGCGCTTTCAATGCCTTTTCACCGGTGTCGGCGCACCGGATCTCAAAACCTTCCCTGGCCAAGTTATGCCTCACCAGTTCAAGGATGTCTTCTTCGTCGTCAACAACCAGAATTTTTTCTTTTGGCATCGTTCTGTTCATCGGCATTTGTAAAGCAGCAGGCATTGCTAAGTCCATTGATTCTATTGAGCAGATACATATGGTAAATAGTGCAGTGTCCCTTGCTGGCCAATGCAGCGGTGGGTCTGCCCGTAAGGGCGAATAATATAGATGTATCGCACCAAATTCACGACTCAACATGTACGATGTCTGTTTTAGAACGGTTAGCCAAATATTAGAATTTTGTTACCACCCTATAACGGAAGCCGTACTCAGAACGGAGATCAAGTGGGTTGGTCCGATCAAGGGGTGATATGGAACTGGCTTTACTATGCGAATAGATAAAAAAGAAGAGGTTAATATTTGGCGTGGCGCACAATTTCACCTTCGATCAAGTAGATAACCTCTTCGGCAATGTTGGTGGCGTGGTCGGCCAGGCGCTCCAAATGCCGGGAGATAAGCAGCAGGTTAATCAGGTAGCCGACGCGTTCCGGGTTCTTCTTGATGGCGGCCTTGATTCGATCATAGGCAAGGGCTTTGATCTCATCGACTTCGTCATCCAGGGTGATGACTTTGAAAGCCAGGTCCACATCGACATTGACCAAAGCATCAAGACTCATTTTCAACATGGTTTCGGCTTTTTCAGCCATCGGAAGGTAGTCAAACACGAAATCCATTTCCGGCCGTTTGGAAATGATCAGCACCCGTTCTGCAATGTTGACGGCTTGATCTCCGATGCGCTCTAAATCGTTGTTGATTTTAATAGCCGTAACGATAAATCGCAAGTCGACGGCAACCGGTTGGTGGAGGGCCAGAATCTTCAGGCATTCCTCTTCGACCTCCACTTCCATTTCATCGATTTCCCAATCCGTATCAATGATCTTCTGGGCGATTGCGGCATCCCGGTTATCCACTGCAGCGCTGGTCATGCGCACTCGCTCTTCGACCAAGGCGCCCAAGGACAGAATTTTCTTTTTAATTTTATCCAATTCTCTGATTAGGTATCTAGCCATGAAACCCTCTTTGTCTATCCAAATCGACCGGTAATATAATCTTGGGTCAACTGATGGCGCGGAGTCGTAAAAACCTGTGTGGTGGCGCCAACTTCAATGAGATCACCGAGGTGAAAATATGCGGTTCGCTGCGAAACCCGCGACGCCTGCTGCATGGAGTGGGTGACGATAACGATGGAATATTGCTGCCGCAGTTCGTCGATCAGATCTTCAATCTTGCCGGTAGCAATGGGATCCAGGGCGCTGCAAGGCTCGTCCATTAATATAACTTCCGGGCCGACTGCAATGGTTCGCGCAATGCAAAGTCGTTGCTGCTGGCCACCGGAAAGTCCGGTGCCTGGGTGATCGAGCCGATCCTTGACCTCTTCCCATAACCCGGCTTTTATCAGGCTGGTTTCAACGATTTCATCCGTCTCTGCTTTGTTGCGCACCAGCCCGTGAATTCGAGGTCCATATGCGATGTTATCGTAGATCGATTTCGGGAATGGGTTTGGTTTTTGAAAAACAATACCGACTTGGGCACGCAGCGGTACGACATCGATGTTTTTATCGTAGATATTAACATCATCCAATTGGATCGTGCCGGTTACCTTGCAGCTGTCGATGGTGTCATTCATACGATTCAGACAACGCAGAAAAGTGGACTTGCCACATCCAGAAGGTCCAATCATGGAGATGACTTCGTTGCGGGCGATGTCCAAGGAGACCTCCCGGATGGCATGCTTGTCGCCGTAGTAGACATTGACGTTTCGGCAGACCATGCGCGGATTGTCTTCAACAAAAGGCTCGCCAACGGTTTCTGGGATATCGAGTTGTTGTGGCGGTGGTTTGATCGTCGTTCTCCCCAAGCCCGCAGCGCCGCCGCGATCGTCTAGCTGATCACTCTGTGCTGTGGGATCATTGTCATTTGTCGTCGTGTTTCGATTAAATGATAAATCCATGTTCGGCGTCCCGCTGATCCGAACCTTTTAGGGCATATCACAGGCGGTGCCGGCCGGCAAGTGGCCCGGCCGGCACCCCTGTTATGTATGCTACTTAAGGTCGTTAAGGGATAAGGTTTTCAGGTTCTTGACGTTTGAAGCAAACATCTTGCGCTCAGCGTCAGGCATGGGAATCATGCCTTTTTCCGCCAGGTATCCATCCGGGCCCCAGGCTTTTTCGCTGGTGAATTCGGCAAGGTACTCTTTCATTCCCGGGATGGTATTTACGTGTGCTTTCTTTACGTAGAAATAAAGCGGACGAGAAACCGGGTACTTGCCGTCGGCGATGGCATCAAAAGTGGGTGCTACGCCGTCAACGATGGAGCCCTGCACTTTATCGGCGTTTTGGTCCAGGAAGCTGAAACCAAAGATGCCAAGAGCGTTGGGGTTGGCGTTGAGTTTTTGAACGATCAGGTTGTCATTTTCACCAGCTTCAATGTAAGCACCATCTTCACGAATGGTGTGACAGAGTTTTTTATAAGCCTTTTTGTCTTTTTTCTTCATGGCCTTGATCCATGGAAATTTCTTGGCGCCGCCCTCCATGGCCAGTTCGACGAAAGCGTCACGGGTACCAGAGGTCGGCGGCGGACCCAATACTTCGATTTTGGTCGCAGGAAGGTTGGGGTTTACGTCTTTCCAGGTCTTGTAAGGGTTGGGGATGGTTTTCTCGCCGCCCTTGGGATCGGGAACATTCTTGGCCAATGCAAGGAAGACGTCTTTGCGGGTCAATTTCATGACCTTTGTTTTCTTAGAGTTGGCCATGACGATGCCATCGTATCCGATCTTGACCTCAACGACCTCTTTGGCACCGTTGGCAATGCATTTCTCCAGCTCAGACTTTTTAATACGGCGGGAAGCATTGGTGATGTCGGGATGCTCTACACCTACGCCGGAAGCAAAAAGTTTTAAGCCGCCGCCGGAACCGGTGGATTCAATTTTCGGGGTTTTAAAGGACGTGGTTTTTCCAAACTGCTCGGCAACAACTGTTGCAAACGGATAGACGGTGGAAGAACCGACAATGCTGATGTAATCTCTAGCGGAACCTGCTGCGGCGATGCCGGTCATACCGGTCAGAATCATGGCCGCGGCACCAGCCAATAACATTGCTTTTTTAAACATCTCTACTCTCCTTTGTGGGTGAATCAATTAGTTTAGGGTTGCGTTCAAAGTCCATATAGTAATTAGCGGCTCCGTTACCTCAATTCCGATATGGGGTTGTGATCAAAAGCCGCGAAATCGATGTCTACCATCTCCGCTCAAATTTCTTTCTTAGCACTACGGCTAAGCCGTTCATGGCGATAAGGAAGGCCAGTAGTGCCAATGTGGCTGCTGATGTCCGTTCTACGAAGGCACGTTCAGGGCTGTCAGCCCACAAGTAGATCTGCACCGGGAGGGCCGTGGATGGATCGGTGAACCCACTGGGTATGTCTACGATGAAGGCGACCATGCCGATCATCAGAAGGGGAGCAGTTTCGCCAAGCGCTCGCGCCATTCCGATAATGGTGCCGGTGAGCATGCCCGGCAAAGCAAGGGGGAATACATGGTGCCAAATCATTTGCATTTTCGATGCCCCGACACCCAGGGCGGCGTCCCTGATCGAGGGCGGTACCGCCTGGAGCGCTGCGCGGCTGGCAATAATAATGGTGGGCAGTGTCATCAAGGTGAGTACCAACCCCCCCACCAGTGGAGCTGATCGCGGCAGCCCGAAGGCATTCAGAAATACCGCCAACCCGAGCAACCCGAAGACGATCGACGGTACAGCGGCCAGATTGTTGATGTTTACTTCAATCAGATCGGTCCATTTGTTTTTCGGGGCAAACTCTTCAAGGTAAATGGCAGCGGCTACGCCTATGGGAAAAGAGAGAATCAACGTAATCAATAGCGTAAAGAAGCTTCCGCATACCGCTCCCCAAATACCAGCCAATTCAGGCTCTCGGGAGTCGCCGGCCGTAAAGAAGGATACATTGAGTTGTTTTCGGATCCTGTCGTTTTCAGTCAACCGATCGATCCAAGCCAACTGTTTTTCTGAAAGCCGGCCCTCGCCCTGATCGGTACGTCTCTCCAAATGGCCTTTGACCAGCATGTCCACATCATCGTCAGCCGGAACCCAGACCCATTGATCCGTTCCAATCAGGGAGCGGTCTTTCATCACCATGTCACGAAGTTGGAAGGCGGCACCTGAGCTGACCAACTTATAGAGTTGACGCTTATCGCGGCGACCCTTGGCTTCGGGGAACATGCCACGCAGGGAGGCTTTTACAAGACCCGGATAATCGGCCGTGCTGAGTTCGTTCTGTGGCAATCGCTCAGGATCGAAATGGATCTTGATCTGTACGTAGGTTTGAAACAGTGCCGTATAGCCATTGCCGATGATGCTGATGAAAAGAAAAGAGAGAAACATCAGGCTGACAATGATGGCTCCCAATCCCAGGCGGCGAAAACGCCGTTCCGACCGGTATCGTCTGGCCAATCCCTTGTTGACAATGTCGATGGTTTTCGTACGGCTGTGGGTATTTGCGTTATTCATATTGCTCTCGATACTTACGTACCACCTGCAAAGCGATAATATTCAGGCAGAGGGTGGATAGAAATAGCAGCAATCCAAGGGCAAAGGCAGCCAGGGTTTTAGGACTGTCGAACTCCTGGTCGCCGACCAGCAATGTAACGATTTGCACGGTAACCGTCGTTACCGTTTTCTGGGGATTGAC
>JAAUYD010091172.1_pt1 | contig 14651 bp, 11 predicted proteins | sample 7278101 | NCBI WGS metagenome assembly JAAUYD01 (sample SAMN14350128, study PRJNA611818) | marine sediment metagenome | isolation source: surface marine sediment (0.6m) | place: French Polynesia: Moorea | collected 2018-08
CCGGTTGCCCGTTGCAGGGCCATGATCGTCGTCAGGAAGCGGTACTGCGAGTCCGCGGCCGCGGCATCCGCGGTCAGGCTCGCATCCTGAGCGTCCAGCAATTCGATGATGGTCACGACGCCCCTGGCATAGGCATCTTCGACAAGTTCGTAGTTTCTGCGCGCCGACGCAGCGGCGGCAAGTGACAGATCAATGCGGCTATAGTCGGCATAGGCCGCATGCAACTGCAGCCGAATGCTCTCCTCGACTTTCTCCACCGCCGATACGCGCAACGCCCTGAGTTGCAGAACCTCGAGGCCCGCGCGCGATATGTCTGCACGACGGCTTCCCCCCGAGAACAGCGGAATCGTGGCCTGAACGCCGATCGACCAGTCTTCGAGATCCTCTCCTGCCGGCGGCCCTGCTCCGAGACCCGACTGGCCGAGATTGCTGGAGAGTTGTCCTCCCACGGAGAATTGCGGTAACCACGTCTCCCGCCGGCGGCTCGTCAGCTCCCGCTCCTTCGCCAGCAGCTGAGCATCGATCTGCGCAATCTCCGGCGCACGACCAATACCGCGCGCGACGACAAAATCCGCAAACTTCGCATAGTCGGCCGGGCTCGCGATCATCGTATCGAATTCGTCCTGGGAAATGACGAAGGGTTCGCCGGGAGACGCCTCCTTGAGGGGCAAACGCTGCTCCAGCGGCAGGTTCAACAGACGATTCAGCTGATTCCATGCCTGGTCGACTGCCGCGCGCGCGTCCAGCACGCTGATTTGCGCCCGCGCCTCCTCGGCTTCCCATCGATAGACGTCTGCGGATGACGAGCTGCCGAGCCGAACCCGATCTTTCGCGAGCTCGAGGTTCCGCCGCGTCACGACCAGGTTGTTTTCCTGTACACCGAGCTGGGAGCGCGCATTGAGCACGGCGTAGTAGGCCGACGTAGCGAGCTGCACGATGTCGAGGCGCAACTCGGACAAGCTCGCCTCTCTCGAAGCCTGGAGCTGCCGTTGGATTGCGAGGTTGGCAGCCAGCGGATCCGCGTAGATTACCTGCCGCAACCCCAGCGCCGCGCTTGTCGAACGCTCCGCGAACAGACCAGACTCGACCTGTGGCGACTGTTTGCGCACATCGTGACTCGCTGTCACATCCAGCTGGGGCAAGAGCTCCGCACGGGCGCTGTCGATATCCCTGGCACCAGCCTCGGTTCCGAACGTCTGGGAGACCAGGTCCTGGTTCTGACGGATCGCGAGTCGAGCTACTTCGACCAGGCCATACTCATCGCCCGTCACTGCCGGCCTTTCATTGAGCAGCGTTGCGATGCTCAGAATGTTGAAGCTGGGCGATATGCCGAGTTTGCGCGCCGTCTCCATGTTGATCGTGTATTGCTTCCGGGCCGTGGCGAGCACGGTCTGATCCTCCGCCCGCTCACCCAGCATGACGGCCTGCATATTGAGTGCGTTGAGGCGCGCCTGACGTTCCAGATCACGCGTCTCGGAGCTTGTCATCAGCAGACCGGCCTCGACATCCTCCGTGCCGACGAAGCTGTAGCTCGCGAGACCCCGGTCGTTGATCGCCTCGACGAGCTCCAGGAATGCGTCCTTAGGCATGCGCGGCAAACCGGAGACGAACACGGCGTCGGTGCCCTCGGGCACGCGTTCCGCGAGGGCATGGTCCGCGCCGTCGTGCGTGATCGGGACCAGCTCGATGTCACGTTCCTCGCAAATCGCGTTCGCAGACTCGCGCAGCTGCGGGATCGCATCAAACAGTTCCACGTCGATCAACAGGGCTACTTTGTCGACATCCACCAATTCCGCAATGGAGTCCAGGTCTTCTCCAAAATTCGCGTAGATGAGCAGATAGCTCAGATTGGGGACGCCGGATCTCCCTTCGCTCGGCGGCCTAAGCAGCAACCCGGGGTCGAGGATCAGCGGCAGGAAAGTCGGTTTCGGATACTCGGTGCGCTGGGTACCGAGCTGGCTGGCGATGAATCCCGTGACGAGCACCATGTCGATGTCGGGATCCGCGTAGGCGGCTTCGAAAGCGGCCTCGATGCTTTGTTGCGTCCATTCGCCCCGATAGACGTGAATCCTGACGTCGAATTCGTCTTCTGTCAGCGCGAGCAGCTCATCGATATACGTCCGTCGCTGGCTGGCCAGACGATCTTCCGAGCCATCGTAGACAACGGCGATGTCGAATCTCTGCTGGGCAGACGCGGGGGACGCACCAAAAGTGAGCACGAGCAATACGGTGATGGTGAATGACTGAACGAGTCGATTTGCGGTGCGCAACACGCGTCTCCAACGGGCCGGAAATTTGACTGATTCTAGCAAAGGGGTTTTTCAGATCGCAGTAAATTGGACCTGTAGCGGCGAGCGTAAGGGGATTCCTGTCCGGAATCGATCGTCCCGACCATCGAACTGTCGTTTGCGCACCCAATCATGCGATCCTTAGTCCTCTCGAGTTTCCCCGGATGCCGTGGCCATCAAGCTTCACATTCGCAACGTTCTGGCGCTGCTTCTGACGCTTACACTGTCGGCGTGCGCCGGCAGTCAGCGCATTGAACCGGCCGTCGCGACCGCGCCGAGTGACGGGTGGGCTCGCGCCACCGGCGACGAGGATTCCGTCTCCCTCAATTGGATAGCCGAGCTGTCGGATGACACGGTCACGACCCTGGTCCGGGAAGCGCTGGCATCGAACTTCGAACTGAAGCAACAACAGCTGCTTCTCGAGAACGCCCGCCAGGCGGTGGTGGTCGCCGGGGCCGACAGATGGCCGTCCCTCTCGGCGAGTCTTGGCGCCAGCCGGCGTGGAACCGAAACCGAGCTTGCCGGATCGCAGGTCGTGGGCACCGACTACGATCTCGATGCCAGTATTCTCTGGGAGCTCGACATCTGGGGTGGGTTATCCGCATCGGCGCGTGCCGCGCGACTCGACTACGAAGCCGACCTCGCCAGTTTCGAAGCCGCGCGCCGGGAACTCGTTGCCGGCACGGTTTCGCTAACCTACGAGGCAATCGCCGCGCGCCAGCTCCTCAGCCTGTTCGAACAACGCCTCGCCAGCCTCGGGTCGACCCTCGACATCGTCAACGGCAATTATCGGCGCGGTCTCACGGATGCGCTGGACGTCTACCTCGCCCAGAACGCGCTCGAACAGCAGCGCGAAGTCGTCGCTCAGCAGCGTCAGACGTCGCTCGAAGCCACCGCCGATCTGCAGCTACTGCTGGGGCGCTATCCGGGCGGCGATATGCCGCTGCCGGAAACCACGCCGTTCGTGCAGACCGCAATTCCGGTCGGTCTGCCATCCGAATTGGTGATCAGGCGCCAGGATATCGTTGCCGCCTGGTTGAGCCTCATGGCTGCGGACGCCCGCATTGCCGTGGCGCATCGCAACCGCTTTCCGCGACTCGTACTGACGGCGTCGGGCGGCAGAACATCGTCGAGCCTCAGCGACATCGTCGATGCCGATGCAACCAGCTGGTCGGCGGCGAGCAGCCTGACCCAACCGATTCTTCAAGCGGGTCGCCTGAAGGCCGCGCAGACTCAGGCTGAAGCACGGGCTGCGGCGCTGGAGCAACAATATCTGGCGCAGGTCCACCGGGCGTTCGCCGATGTCGAGAACTCGATCAGCCGGTCAGAGTCGCTCAACCAGCGCTACGCCGCCTTGCTCAAGGCCGAGAGCAACGCCCGCGCCGCCGAGCAACTCTCACTTGAACAGTACCAGCGCGGCCTGGTCTCATTTACTACGGTCCTCGAGGCGCAGCGCCGCGCCTTCGACACCGGCACGTCGCTCGTTCGGGTTCGCAACCAGCTCGTGCAAAACCGGGTCACGATGTATCTGTCCCTTGGGGGCGAATTTATTCTCAATGACTAGCAGGCAGAAAAAAACATGATCGCCTGGTTCGCAAGGAACTCGGTCGCTGCCAATCTGTTGCTGGTGACGATCGTCGTCGGCGGATTGATGGCCGCCAGCAACATCCGACTCGAAATATTCCCGGACGCCGAGCCGCAGGTCGTCAACGTCAATGTATTCCTGCGCGGCGCGACGCCGGAAGACATTGAGCTCGGTGTCGCTGTTCGCATCGAAGAAGCAGTGCAGGATATCGAGGGCATCGAACGGATAACGAGCCGCTCGGTCGAAGGTTCGACACGCGTTTCCCTCGAGATCGAATCGGGCTACGACCCGCGCGTTATTCTCGATGAAGTAAAAACTCGCGTCGACGCCATTAACACGTTTCCGGCCGAAGCAGAGAAGCCGGTCATCTCTCTCGCCCAACGCCGCTTTACCGTCATCGAGGTTGTGGTCGCTGGTCCACAGAATGAAATAGAACTGCTGTCGTATGCCGAGCGCGTGCGTGACGACCTGCTTGCCATCGATGGTGTGTCTTTCGCTGAAATCGACGCTGCACGAAACTACGAGATCGCTATCGAAGCCTCCCAGGATCGTTTGCGCGATTTTGACCTGACGCTGACCGATATCTCCAACGCAATACGGAGCAGTTCCCTCGATCTCAGCGCCGGCAACGTGCGAACCGCCGGTGGTGACGTGCTGGTTCGTTCAAAGGGCCAGGCATATCGCGGCGAGGAGTTCGAGGCCATTGTCGTCAAGACGAATCCGGACGGCTCGATTATCCGGGTCGGTGACGTCGCTACCGTCATCGACGGCTTCGAAGAAGGCGGTGTTCGAACCTCGTTCAACGGCAAAAACGCCGTGTTCATCAACATCAAACGGACCGGGCGAGAAAGCGCCATCGAAGTTGCAAAGCTGGTTCGCGACTACATTGCCGAACGTCAGGCCGGATTGCCGCGCGATGTCGAACTGAGCTACTGGGATGACGACTCCGTGGCCCTCACGGACCGGCTCGGCATTATGACGACGAGCGCGCTGCAGGGCGGCATCCTCGTCATCCTGCTGCTGACACTGTTCCTGCGACCAGGCGTTGCCTTCTGGGTGTTCATTGGCATCCCGGCCAGCTTCCTTGGCGCGTTTGGCGTCATGTACCTTTTCGATATCAGTCTGAACCTGATGAGCGCATTCGGCTTCATCATCGTCCTGGGTATCGTGGTCGACGATGCGATCGTCACCGGGGAAAACGTCTATGCTCATTTGCAGGCAGGCGATCATGGCATCGACGCTGCCATCAACGGCACCAAGGAAGTTGCTGTACCGGTTACCTTCGGCGTGCTGACCACGGTTGCCGCATTCGGTCCTCTCGTCTTTATCGAGGGTCGTATGGGCGACTTCATGGCACCGATCGCGCTGGTCGTTCTGCCCGTACTGTTGTTTTCGCTAATCGAGTCAAAACTCGTCCTGCCGGCCCACCTCAAGCACATCAAGCCCCGCAATTCCGAGGACTCGGGATTCACACGCTGGCAGCATCGATTCTCAAAACGCTTCGAGGATGGGATTCTCAAGTACTACCGTCCTACGCTCGACCTGGCCCTCAAACATCGCTATACGACGCTTGCCGCGTTCCTCGGTGTGCTGATTGTCATGGCGTCGTTAGTGTCCAGCGGGTGGACGCGATTCACGTTCTTCCCCAGCGTCGAGGGCGAGACGATCACTGCCTCGCTGCAAATGCCGACCGGTACGCCGTTCGCTGTCACAGATCAGCATGTCGAAGCGATCGCCGCTGCCGCCCGCGAGCTCAAAAGCCGGCACACGAACGGCGAGTCCGGCGAGAGCATGGTTCGGAATATCCTCGCTATTAGCGGAGTGTCCGGCCGCAGCGCCTCACCGAATCGTGGGCAGGTGCAGATCGAGATGGTGCCGCAGAAAGAGCGGGTTCTGGAGTTCTCGGCGATCCGCATGAGCAACGAATGGCGTAATGCAATAGGCTCGATTCCGGGGGCCGAGTCTCTGACGTTCCGTGCGACGCGCTTCAGGGCAGGCAGCCCGATCGACATCCAGCTTAGCGGCAGCTCGATGAGCTCACTGACGTCCGTATCGGACGATATCAAACAACGGCTGCAGACCTACTCGGGCGTGTTTGAGATTGAGGACAGCATGTCGGACGGCAAGGAAGAAATTGTCGTCGAGCTTTTGCCGCAGGGACACCTGCTCGGCCTGACCCGCAGCGACGTCGTCGGCCAGGTTGGCGATGCTTTCAAAGGTCTGCAGGCACAGCGCATCCAGCGCGGCCGAGACGACATACGTGTGCTGGTCAGGTTTCCCCAAGCGGAACGTACCTCGATCGAGACACTGGGCGACATGCTCATCTCTACGCGCGACGGTCGTGAAGTACCGCTGTCAAACGTCGCCGAACTCTCGCCCTCCCGCGGACCCTCGCAGATCACGCGTATTGATCAGAACCGAACTATCAATGTCCGCGCAGAGGTCGACAAGGACGAGGTCAACATGACCGTGTTGCAGACGGAAATCCGGGCCGAGCTGGATGCGCTGATGACGCAGTATCCGGGTATTCGTTACACGATGGAGGGGGAGCAGCGCGAGCGGCAGCGATCGTTTGACAGCCTCATCGCGGGTTTCATCGTCGCGATCTTCGTTATCTACTGCCTGCTTGCCCTGCCGCTGAAGTCTTACTTCGAACCGTTGCTCGTAATGACCGTAATTCCGTTCGGTGTTATCGGCGCCATTCTCGGGCACTGGATCATGGGCTACACGCTATCGTTCCCCAGCGTCCTCGGGCTGATGGCCCTCACCGGTGTTGTCATCAATGACAGTCTCGTTCTCGTTGACTTTATTAACCAGCGACGGCGCGATGGCATGGAACTTCTGGAAGCGATTCGCGTTGCGGGGGTGCGCCGCTTCCGCCCGATCATGCTGACGTCGTTGACGACGTTTATGGGGCTCGTGCCGCTGATGCTGGACAACTCGGCAACATCGCAATTTCTGATTCCGATGGGCATATCGCTGGCCTTTGGCATCGTATTTGCAACGTTGATTACCCTGATTCTCGTCCCGACCAACCTGATGATTGCCAACGACATCGGGCGCTGGTTTGACAAAGGAGTCAAACGGGTAGCCAGAGAGCTGCGGCCTCAGGCTGGCGCCTAGTCAGCGTCCCGCTGAGGTCCACCCGGCTGCATTCTCGGTCCGTCGGACCCCGGCCGACGCGACTCCTCGCCCGCGATCGCGACCGTGGTACCCGAGGTGACCTGCCCCAGTAGTGTTGTGACGAGCTGGTCGCCGCTGCCGATGCCGGACGCAACGATCGCTTTGTCGACATCGCTCCATGCGATCTCGACCTCCTGGCGCTGCAGTGCGCCTTGCTCGACGACGTAAACGTAGCTGCCCTGGTAGATCGCGCTGCTCGGAATGACGATGACGTCTTCCAGCAGACGACCTTCGATACTTGCCGTTACGTACTGGCCGATCTTGAGTGGCACCTGATGCCGTTCGTCGGCGGTAAACGGATCGTCGACGTGAACGAGAACGTGTAGCTGACGCGCGGTATCGTCGATAGCCGCCTCGGTGCGAACGACCCGAGCCTCCCAGACATCGCGGCCAGCAAGTTCGGAATAGAGAGTCGCCTTGATCGTAGAGGCACTATTGCCGGACTCGGGCAGGTCGACGAAAGTCAGGTCCTTGTTGGCAATCGGCAGACGCACTTCGGCAATACCGACAGAGTAAAACTCGGCGAGCTGCGTGTTGGCACTGACTACCTGGCCGAGGTCGACGATCTGGCGAAGCACGCGACCATCGAACGGTGCTCGAATCCGGGTTCGCTCGAGGTCAAGGCGCGCCTTGATGAGGTTGGCATCGGCGGATGCGACACGGGCCTCGGCGGCAGCCAGTTGCGGCTTGCGCAACACGAGGTCGCTGGCCTCGCCATCATTGCCCAGCCGATTCCAGTCCTCCTGCGCCTGGTCCGCCCGCGCCTTTTCCTCGGCGAGACTTTGCCGGGCATCGGCCAGGCTGGCTTCGGCAATCATGACGTTTGCCTCGTAATCGCGCGGGTCGATCGTGAGCATGACCTCGCCTTCCGCGAAGTAGCCGCCTTCATCGAAATTGGGGGATTTGTTGACGATCTGGCCGCCTACTTGCGCAACCAGCAGCGACTGAATCCGCGGCCGAACGATGCCATAGCTCGGGACGCTGACCTGGAAGTCGATCGGCGCGATCATCTCTACTTCGACCGTCATTTGCGGCCCGGTATTCTGGCCGCGGAAGCTGGTTTCGGGCGGATTCTTCAGGATCGCCCACGCGATAACGCCCAGTGCGCCGAGGACGATGATCGGCAGAAACTTTAGAATTCGCGAATTCACGGACTAATGGTAATCGGATGCTGGTTATACTGCGAGCGTGGAGATTCGCGACCATCACCAACGAGCCATCGACCGCCTGGCCGATGCCTACCGGGACGATCCCGACTTTCTGGCGCTGATCATCGGCGGTTCCGTCGCGAAGGGCCATGCTCGAGACGACTCGGACGTTGACTTCCTCATTGTCGCGACGGATGAAAACTTCGAACAGCGCATGGCATCTCGCGACCTGTTCATCAATCGTCGGGACCTCTGTGATTATGAAGGTGGATTCGTCGACGGCAAGATCGTTAACCTCGCCTACCTTCGGGACGTCGCCGACAAGGGCAATGAGCCGTCTCGTGCTTCGTTTACAGGCGCCTTCGTCGCCTATTCGCACATTCCGGAGCTGGATACTCTGTTAAAGCGCATCCCGGTTTATCCCGACACCGGCCACGAAGAGCGCCTTAGAGCCTTCTACAGCATGACGTTCATCCAGCACTGGCTGTTCCATGAGGCGGCGCGCCACGAAAACCGCTACACGCTGACCCGAGCCGCAAGCCAGCTCACGCTCTTCGCAGGCCGCCTGATCCTGGCGCACAATCGTACATTGTTCCCGTACCACAAGTGGTTGCCGAGGGTTCTTGAGTCCGTCCCGGAAAAGCCTGCTGATTTCATGCGCCTTTTCAACAACTTACTTGAGAGTCCGTCAGGCGCGCGAGCCTCGGCGCTGTTCGAGCAGGTTCGGGATTTTCGGGACTGGGGTGTCAGCGATCTCGACGCCTATACCTGGTTCATGACTGACGTGGAATGGAGCTGGATGTCGGGCAAAACGCCAATGGAAGACTGGTAAAATTTCCCGAGATTTCCTTGTATTCGCCCCGGGTTCCAATATACTCGCGCTTGTCTGGAAGTGCCCTGTTCACTATGTACTCCATTGCGACGTTCCATCAGAAGTTTCTTCCGTAGTTCCTCGTCCTGTTTTTCATCAGTAATACATCACTTCCAGTCAGTTCCGCCCTTCGCAAAAGGGCATCCGTTACTTTGACAAAATAGGAAATCGACTATGTCTACTACAACCGGAACCGTGAAATGGTTCGACGATGCAAAAGGATTTGGCTTTATCGAGCAGGAATCCGGCCCCGACGTATTTGCGCATTTCAGCGCTATCGCTGGCGACGGCTTCAAGTCACTCTCCGAGGGTCAGAAGGTCGAGTTCACCGTTACGCAGGGCAAGAAAGGCCCGCAGGCTGAGAACATCGTACCGTTATAGAAAACCAGTTTTCTATGCCAGAACGGCCCCTTTCAGGGGCCGTTTTTTGTTGCGACGGCTGTGACGTGTACGATCGCTCTGCTGCCGGAGAAAACGGCCAACGATGGATAGAGAATTATGAACGGCGACAAGCATCTTGCCCTCTTCTGCGATTTCGAGAATATCGCGCTCGGCGTCCGCGACAGCGGCGCCAAGAAGTTCGATATCGGCCTGGTCCTCGAGCGACTCCTCCTCAAGGGCACGATTGTCACCAAGAAAGCGTACTGTGACTGGGACCGCTACAAGCAGTTCAAGCCGGGCATGCATGGCGCGGCGTTTGAGCTGATCGAAATTCCGCACGTCAAGGTGTCTGGCAAGAACTCCGCCGACATACGCATGGTCGTGGATGCGCTGGACCTGTGCTACACGAAGGAGCACATTGACACATTTGTCATCATTTCCGGTGACTCCGATTTTTCACCGCTGGTCAGCAAGCTCCGCGAGAATGCCAAGACTGTCATCGGCGTGGGCGTCAAGCAGTCGACTTCCGACCTGCTCATCAGCAACTGTGACGAATTCATCTTCTACGACGACCTGACGCCGTCTCGTTCCAGCGGCAAAACGCGCGCAACCAAGAAATCACGGACCAAAAAGAAGACGAAGAAGAAAGCGTCGAAGAGAAAGGACGATCCCGCACAGGAAGCGATTGACCTCGTCATTGCGACGACGGAGGGGCTGTACGCCGAGCGCGGTGATCGCGAGAAACTCTGGGGTTCAATGATCAAGCAGACCCTGAAACGACAGCGCCCCGGATTCAGCGAGTCCGTCTACGGCTTTAGCTCATTTTCTGACCTGCTCGAGGAAGCGGCTAGTCGCGACCAGCTCGAGCTGGAACGAGACGAGAAGTCGGGCGGCTATATCGTGCGCGCAATACGCAAGTAACCGAATAGAATCAATGCGCCGCTAAGTTACAATTTGCGTTGGTCGAATCGGGGTTCGTCCCCGACATTTTCGGAAAACGGAGTTCCTGACGAAATGGAGAACGACGAACGCCTGCTCAGCGCGCTACGAGGCCTGTTCTATCCGCTCGCAAACCTGCTATTGAAGAACAAGGTTGGCGCTGCAGCAGTTGTCCATCAGCTGAAACTTGCGTTCGTTGAGGCAGCGCGGGACAAGCACGGCAGGGGTGGCAGACCAGCCGCCAACAACATGATTGCCAATTTGACCGGAATGAGTCGTCGACATGTCGGCGACCTCCTCAGCGAAGTCGCCACAGATCCTTGCACGGACGCGATTGCTCTCCCGATTGAATCTCATATTCTTTCTATCTGGTGTGCCGATAGCGACTACACAGACAAACTCGGGCTGCCACGGCCTCTTGACCTCGGGCCTGGCAAGGGCACTCTTCGCACGCTGGTTCTGGAAAGCACGGGCGATCACGATGCCGATGAAATGATCGAGAGATTGCTGCAGGCGGAGAGCATCAGGCGTCGACAAGACGAACAGTTTGAACTCGTCGACAGGGCCTATATGATCAACCGTGATCTGCCTCGACTGATTTCACTGTTCCTGTCGTCGTTGGCGAGTACGGTGGACAAGAACTGGGGCCGTCCAGTGCGCGACTCATTTACGATGCGAGTTGCTCACTCAGACCGTTTGGATTCGGAAAAACTCGCGATGATCCGTCGCATTTCGAAGGAGCAACTGATCCTCCTCCTTGAGAGGATTGACGACGAACTCTGTCGTCATGAGATCGAGAATGGCCAGCCAATGGTTGACGAAAATGGCGTTGAGCTGTCTTCGGTCGGCGTCGGTGTCTACTACTTTGAAAAGGACCTTCGGTAACCCTACGCGGTCTCGTCTGCATTGGACTGGTCGGGCAGCATACGCTGAATAAGGGTCTGCGCCCCCACGATGAGGCCACCGGCAATTATGCCAACGATGCCGTTGAACGCGATGGCAACGATTACACCGAATAGCCCACCGAATCCGGCGACACCGTGCACGAGCTCCTCAAGGTAGTGCAACGCATCAGCCAGCGGTGGAATGCCGTGCACGAGTATGCCGCCACCAACCAGGAACATTGCCGCAGTGCCGAGTACGGACAGCGTCTTCATCAGTTTCGGTGCAAGCCGCAGTATCATCCTGCCGACAGACTGCTTGGCCTTGCTCCCCTGCTCCAACAGATAGAGGCCGGCGTCGTCGAGCTTCACGATTCCCGCAACCAGGCCGTACACACCGATCGTAATTAACGCCGCGATCGCCGTCAGGACCACGATCTGAGTGCCCATGGGTGAGTCCTGCACCGTACCCAACGCGATGACAATGATTTCGGCCGAGAGGATTGCGTCGGTTCGGATTGCGCCCTTGATGCGCTGTTTCTCGAATTCGACCATGTCGACTTCGGGGTCCATCACGGCTTCCAGCCGTTGCTCGTGCTCCGCTTCGTCTTCGGCCGCACTGTGCAGGAACTTGTGCGCGACCTTCTCGAATCCCTCGTAACAAAGGAATGCTCCGCCGAGCATCAGGAGTGGTGTGATGATCCAGGGCACGAACGCACTCAGCAGCAGCGCGACGGGAACCAGGATACTCTTGTTGATCGCCGATCCTTTGAAGACCGCCCAGACGACCGGCAATTCGCGTTCAGCCCGCACGCCGGAGACCTGCTCGGCATTCAGGGCCAGATCATCACCGAGCACGCCCGCGGTCTTCTTCGCCGCGAAGGCTGTCTTCTTTGCGGCTACGCTCGTCATCGCCGAAACGTCGTCAAGCAATGTGGCGATGTCATCAATTAGTGTGAGCAGGCTACTTCCGGACAACGAGATACTCCTGGTGGTGCGAAGGCGTACTTTACTACCAATTGGGAGCCGGTTTCTTCGATCCGTCGCGAAAGGAACCCGTTGCCAGGCAGGCTGCCAACGAACATACGGACCCCGGTGGGCAGATTATCGGGCCCTTTCGAAGAATTCGGCGAAGCGTTCTCGACGCGCCACCTCACTATCGGGGAAACCGGGTCCCGGGCCGGCATAGAGATTCTTAGGATCTATCACCTTCCCGGTCGCGGCGTCGACGAGCTCCGGAACGACCCGCCTGCCCGATTCCCGATCGTACAACCGGATCGGGTCTTTGCTGGACTCGAAATACCACTTTTCCCCGAAACTCATGTAGCCCAGTAATACGCGCGCGGCATCGTAGCCCTTCTCCGTCAGGTGATACCCGAAGCGGTTCGGCTTGTCCTGATATTGCCGGCGCTCAAGCACTCCGTCTGTGACGAGTTGCTTCAGTCGCCGCGTCAGGATGTTCCGGCCAATGCCCAGGTTTTTCTGATAGTCATCAAAGCGATGCACACCATACAAACACTCGCGGATGATCAAGGGGTTCCACCAGTCGCCCAATACGTCCAGGGAGCGGGCGATTGAGCAGGGGCTTGCGCTGAAAGACGTTCTCTCCATTATGAGACTATAGTGAGTTGCATAATGAAACGCAATGCCTTAAGGTACGTTCCATATTGGAACTCACATGAATCCCTCGACTGGAGAAGACCCGTGAATAATGTGCGCCTCAATGCCCTGAAACTCCTGCTGCCAATCATCGTGTGCACGTCGTGCGCGTCGTTCAACGAGGCCATCGACGACGCCAATGCTGCTCCTGGCACGATTCACTGGCCCGACGAATACGCACCGGAATCTGCCGGTTTCTTCGTCCACAACAGGATCGACATCAATGCCCCGCCCGAAGTGGTCTGGGAGATACTGATTCAGGCCGAGACCTGGCCCGACTGGTACGAGGGTGCGTCAGACGTCGAGATCATTGGTGGCTCGTCGACGCTCGAGGAAGGATCGGTATTCACCTGGAAGACGATGGGCCTGAACTTCGAATCCACCGTTACAGAATTCCACCCCCCCACGAGGCTGAGCTGGGAATCGCGTAAGCGGGTCATTCGCGGCTATCACGCCTGGCTCGTGATTCCGACCGAGTTCGGCAGCACGGTAATCACCGATGAATCGCAGCACGGATTCTTGACCTACATGCAACGGCTATTCGTGCCTAACAAGCTGCGGCGTCTGCATGATGTGTGGCTTGCCGAGATCAAGGTGAAGGCGGAGGCGGCCGTCAAGAAAAAGGGCCCCGCGAAGAGGCCCTTTCGAAATTGACATGGCCGACAAATCGAGTCGTCGGCCAGATCGCGATTAGTACCGCCGTACGCGCTCGACGACGATCTTCGCGACCGGATCCGCCCAGTCATGAATGCGCCGATCCAGGTCATTGTCACCAATGATGCCGGCATGGGGAATAATGACGCCATCCTCGGCCAGCAGCGGATTGCTTTCACCTACTCCGGCGTCATCGGACGACGCCCCGATCAGCCCCTGGCACGGCGGTACGATATCCGCGAAGTCTTCGGTGTTCTGCTCCGTACGCGTTTCATACGCGGCTGCGTAGAAGGTCGCCTTGCGATGTGGCAGCCGCACGGTATTGAGCCCTGTGAATCCGTCGTTCGTGCAGATCAGCATACTTACAAATGACAAAAAGCGTGCCCGGCGATCTGTCGAAATTTCGAAAGTCACCGAACTTGTGAAGCCTGTCCCACCCGGGTTGTTCGCCGGGACAATCGGTGCATTGCCCTGCACGTAGCTGAACACGTTCACGTCGCCCGCCAGGGCGGTGACCAGTGGTTCAAGGTTGCCGTTCTCGGCAATTGAGACCACGCCAATGTTGGCTTCATCACCGACAGCAAAAACGTTGGCCCGTCGATTGTGCAGCGCGATTACGGGTGGCGTGAACGGCTGACCCGCGGTCAGGTTGTAGATCGTCACCTTGTACGTAGCGGGTCGATAGTCAGCGGATGCGAGCGTCGGCGCAAACAGAATTGACGTGAGACTGGCGAAGATCAACGTACGAAACAGCTTTCCTCCATTAGTCATGCGATATTCCTCGAATTTTGTGTGTAATTGGTAAAGGACGGAGTCCTGGCACCGAATGAACGCCTCGGAGCTGCCAAAAAACTAGCAACCAATTCTCACGGAAGTATCACTTCGAGATTCAGATTTGATGTCGACGCTTCACAGGATATCCCCGCCTACCGGCAACTGGCTTGGCACGGATACGGGAATCTCGCGCGGGAAATCGCGGTCTGTCAGTGTCTTGAGGAAGAGTTCGATGTCACCGAAATCATCGTCTTCCAAGACAACGTCCAGGTCGTCACGATCTTCATA
>JAAUYD010033966.1_pt1 | contig 14650 bp, 12 predicted proteins | sample 7278101 | NCBI WGS metagenome assembly JAAUYD01 (sample SAMN14350128, study PRJNA611818) | marine sediment metagenome | isolation source: surface marine sediment (0.6m) | place: French Polynesia: Moorea | collected 2018-08
CGATCGCTTCGTTGCCGTCGGCCGCTCGTTGCCCGGAGGCAACTCGGGCGCTCGGCTGCCTTGCGCTCGACGACCTCAGCTCCGACTCAGAGACTCGAACTTCGTCGGTGCGTGGGGACAGCGGCGACGTGATCCGGGTGCGGTGCCGGCCTGCTCAGCAGGCTGAGGCCGCCGATCGCTTCGTTGCCGTCGGCCGCTCGTTGCCCGGAGGCAACTCGGGCGCTCGGCTGCCTTGCGCTCGACGACCTCAGCTCCGACTCAGAGACTCAGATGCCGTCGGTGCGTGCCGACAGTGCCGACGCGATCAGTGTCCGTGCCCGCCAGCCCGTGATGACATGAGCGCAGCAGGACGGGCTTGGCCCGTCCGGTCCCCACGTGACCCGCCGCGCGGTCGCGCCAACTTCGGACCGAACGGAGCGAGCGCAGCGAGCGAGTGAGGCCGAGGAGCCGGGCAAGCCGAGCGAGTGAGGCCGAGGAGCGCTACGGTGCCCACATGGAGCGCCGGATCTTCGGGCTCGAGAGCGAGTACGGGGTGACCTGCACGCTGCGCGGGCAGCGACGGTTGAGCCCCGACGAGGTCGCCCGGTACCTGTTCCGTCGCGTCGTCTCGTGGGGCCGGTCGTCGAACGTCTTCCTCCAGAACGGGGCCCGGCTCTACCTCGACGTCGGGTCGCATCCCGAGTACGCGACGCCCGAGTGCGACTCGCTGTACGACCTCGTCGTGCACGACAAGGCGGGGGAGCGAATCCTCGAATCGCTCGTCGAGTCGGCCGAGCAGCGCCTCGCGGAGGAGTCGATCCGCGGCACGATCTACCTGTTCAAGAACAACACCGACTCGGCGGGCAACAGCTACGGGTGTCACGAGAACTACCTGACCCACCGCAGCGACGACGTGTCGTACTACGCCGAGGTCCTGATCCCGTTCCTCGTCAGCCGCCAGATCTACGCCGGCGCGGGCAAGGTGCTGCAGACCGCCCGGGGCGCCACCTACTCGATCGCGCAACGGGCCGAGCACATCTGGGAGGGCGTCAGCTCGGCCACCACGCGCAGCCGACCGATCATCAACACCCGCGACGAACCGCACGCCGACGCCGAGAAGTACCGCCGGCTACACGTCATCGTCGGCGACTCGAACATGAGCGAGTACGCGACGTTCCTGAAGGTGGGCGCCGCCGCGTGCATGTTGCGGATGCTCGAGGACAGCAACGTCGTGCTGCGCGACATGACGCTCGAGAACCCGATCCGGGCCATCCGCGAGATCAGCCACGACATGACGTGCCGCCGCACCGTCCGACTCGCCAACGGCCGTGAGGTCAGCGGTCTCGACATCCAACGCGAGTACCTCGACCGGGCGCTGCGATACGCCGACAGCCACGGGTTCCCGCCGCTCGAGCAGCGGGCGCTCGACATGTGGGAGCACTGCGTGACCCACCTCGAGAACGACCCGATGAAGCTCGACCGCGAGATCGACTGGGTCATCAAGTACAAGCTGATCGAGGCGTATCGCGAGCGTCACGATCTGCCCCTTGGGCATGCGCGTGTGCAGCTGCTCGACCTGCAGTACCACGATGTCGCCCGCGAGCGGAGCCCGTTCCATCGCCTGCAGGATCGAGGGCTCGTCGAGCGGGTCTGCGTCGACGATGACATCGAGCAGGCCGTCGACACGCCGCCGCAGACGACGCGGGCCAGGCTGCGTGGCGAATTCGTCAAGCGCGCCAAGGAACGGCGACGCGACTACACGGTCGACTGGGTTCATCTGAAGCTCAACGACCAGGCCCAGCGGACGGTGCTCTGCAAGGACCCGTTCAAGAGTCGCGACGAACGGGTCGAGAAGTTGATCGAGAGTCTGTGAGGCAGCCCGAGCGCTGCAACGACCGCGACATCCTCCGATACCGTTGAGACCTGCGTGACCGAGACCTACGACCTTCCGAGCAGCGGCACCACCGCTGAAGCCCCTGCTCCCGAGGCGGGCGCGGCAGGTGCGGGCAACGGCGGCGACGGCACGGCGGACGTCGAGGAGGAACCGAAGCCCGGCCTCCCGCCCGGCGCCCGCGCCTTCTTCGACTGGGTCGTCGTCGTGGGCGTGGCGCTCCTCGTCGCGATCCTGGTGCGCACGTTCCTGCTCGCACACTTCGTCGTCGAGGGCGAGTCGATGTACTCCACGCTCGACGAGGGCGATCGGGTGTTCGTCAACAAGATGTCGTACCGGCTCCACGACCCGAATCGCGGCGACGTGGTCGTGCTGCACGAGATCAGTGGCAGCAGTCAGCGCGACCTCATCAAGCGGGTGATCGCGCTCCCCGGTGAAGAGATCGAGATGGTCAACTGCGTGGTCCGGATCGACGGGCTGGTGCTCCAGGAGCCGTACCTCGACCCGGCGGTGGTCGCACCGGGTCGCTGCGGTGGCGACATCCAGCCTCTGACCGTGCCGGACGAGCACGTGTTCGTGCTCGGCGACAACCGCAACGGCTCGAGTGACTCCCGTCAGCTCGGCACGATCCCGTACGACGATCTCGTCGGCCGGGCGTTCGTCGTGTTCTGGCCGCGATCCAGCTGGCAGTGGTTGTGACCGGCCTCGGCATTCGCTCGCTTCGCTCGACTTCGCACCTCGGATGATGGGTCGCCTCCGGCGCACCCAGCTCTGATCGACCGACCGACCGAGTCGGATCGGTCGATGGCGGAGGGGCCGACCACTCGCCCCCTTCACGCCACCCCCGCTGGGTGGTCTCGTCGATGGTGCTGTCGGCTGCCTACGGCCCTGTGCCGATCTCGTGTTGGAAGGCGTCGACCATGCGGTCGACGTGGTCGCTGTAGACGGCGTCGATGCCCATCCTGAATGCCGGGCGGAGCACGTGGTCGAACTGCAGGTCCCACGAGAAGGCGGTGAGACCGAAGCGATGGAAGAGCGTCACCAGGCCGCCGTTCCAGTCGGGCTGGCGCAGGTTGATCCCGTCGACGCCCTCCTTGGCGAGCCGGGCAGCGCGCCGCTCGGGTCCCTCGCCGATGCGCTCGAGGCGCGTCGAGTCGACCAGCTTGACCGTGTCGTCGAGGGGCCGCAGCTCGACGAGCGCATCGACGTCGGGATGGCACAACCACAGCCGGTCGAGGAGCTCGGGCGCCCGGCTGCGGACGAGCTCGATCACGGCCGGCCCCGCAGCCTCGTCCTTGAGGTCGAGCGAGAGGTGATATCCGGTCCCGCAGGCATCGATCAGCTCGGTCAACGTCGGGATGTGCTCGGGCAACTCGTCGCGCCGCACGGCCGAGATCGGTTGCTTGCGGAGCCTGCCACGCCGCACCTCGCCGTCGTGGTCGAGCACGAGGACACCGTCGGCGGTACGCCAGACGTCGCTCTCGAGGCCGGTGGCACCGAGCCGCAACGCGAGCCGGAAGGCGTCGATCGTGTTCTCCTGAGCGTGGGCACGTGCGCCGCGGTGCGCGAACATGATCGGCGGGTCGAGCACTGACGGGATCCGTTGTTGCACCGGGGACATCCTGGCAGTTCGCCCGGGTCGGCCCCCGCACCGGTCGGCGACGACCATGGCCTTCGGCGAGCGGCTCGTAGACTCCGCATCGTGTTCAACCTGCAGGGCGGCGAGATCATCATCATCCTGCTGCTCGCGCTCGTCGTGCTCGGGCCCGAGAAGCTCCCCGACGCCATGCGGAAGGCCGGGCAGTTCTACGCCGAGCTGAAGAAGATGTCGTCGGGCTTCCAGCAGGAGTTCCGGGCAGTCGTCGACGAGCCGATGCGCGAGGTCAAGGAGACCGCCAACCTGTTGCGAGAGTCGGCCGACCTCCAGCGGCTGCAGACGGGCGATCGGGCCGAGAAGCCCAAGTCGGCCGAGATGGGACCGGTCGACGCGCCCGAACCGACCGAGGACACACCCACGTTCGAGCCGCCCGACGCCGGGGACGACGCGACCGGCGAGGACCGAGCGTCCGACGACGGGGAGGTCCGGGACGGCGAGGTCGAGGCCGGCGAGGTCGCCGGTGCGGCGGCCGACGACGTCATCGACGGTGGGCTCAGGGAATCCGATCCCGTCACGCAGCCGCCGCCGAAGCCGTTCTCGTCGTCACAGAACATCTCGGCGGCCCCGGCGACACGACCCGAGCAGCCTCAGCGCTGGTCGGGTGATCAGGTGATCTCTCCCGCACCGGCCGAATCGGCACCCGTCGACCCGACCGAGCACGAGGCCGGCCGCGAGCCCACCGATGAGGACCCGCCGGCCGGCGCCGGGTCCGCTGCCGACGCCGTCGAGGAGCCCCGCGAGTGAGCCGCCTGCGGTTTCGGCGCAAGCAGCAGCCGGATCCGGCCAGCGAGCAGATGACCCTGATGGAGCATCTCGCCGAGCTGCGGATGCGGATCATCAGGAGCGCTCTCGCCATCGTGATCGGGTCGATCCTCGTGATCGCCTTCTACGACACCGTGATGGGCTGGTTGCTCGAGCCGTACGGTGACCTGTGCCGGCGCCAGGAGCCCGAGTACTGCGGGCGATCGTTCGACGAGGCGACCGGCGAGGTGATGCTCTTCAACCCCGACCCGATCGAGGGGTTCTCGACGCGGCTCCGGATCGGCTTCTACGGCGGCATCGTCCTCGCCCTCCCCGTGCTGCTCTGGCAGCTGTGGAAGTTCATCGTGCCGGCGCTCCACAAGAGCGAGAAGCGCTACGCGCTCGGGTTCGTGTCGTCGTCGATCGTGCTGTTCCTCGCCGGCGGCTTCATCGCGTTCACCACTCTCGAACGGGCGCTCGAGTTCCTCATCAGCTGGGCGGGCGAGGACGTCGATCCACTTTTCCAGGTGCAGGCCTACGTCCGGCTCGTGACGCTGATGGTCGTCGCCTTCGGCGTCGGGTTCACGATCCCGGTGATGTTGGTGTTCCTCCAGTTGATCGGCGTCGTCACGCCGCAGACGTTGCTCGGTGGCTGGAGGTACGCGATCGTCGGCACGTTCTTCGTCGCAGCCGCCATCACCCCGTCGGGCGACCCGATCTCGCTGCTGGCCCTGTCGGTGCCGATGGTGATCCTGTTCTTCGTCGCGATCCTGATCGGGCGGCTGGCGCAACGTCGACGTCAACGGGCCGAGGCCTGATCGACGCCGGTCGGCGACACCAGCTGCGAGACTGACACCGTGCGGCCCGATCGTGGCGAGATCCTCGCTCGCTACCCCTTCGACCTCGATCGATTCCAGCTCGACGCCCTCGACGCCCTCGACGCAGGAGAGCACGTCGTCGTCGCGGCTCCCACGGGGAGCGGCAAGACGGTCGTGGCCGAGTACGGCGCCGAGACGGCGCTGCGCGACGGCCGCCGCGCGTTCTACACCACACCGATCAAGGCGCTCTCGAACCAGAAGTACCGCGACCTCGTCGAGCACCACGGCGTCGAGGCCGTCGGGCTCCTGACGGGCGACAACTCGATCAACGGCGATGCGCCGATCGTGGTCATGACCACCGAGGTGCTCCGCAACATGATCTACGCCGGTCGCCGTCTCGACGACCTCACCGCCGTCGTGCTGGACGAGGTGCACTTCCTGCAGGACACGTACCGAGGTCCGGTGTGGGAGGAGGTCATCATCCACCTCCCGCGACACGTTCGTCTGATCTGCCTGTCGGCCACCGTCAGCAACGCCGCCGAGCTGGCCGAGTGGATCGAGACCGTACGCGGGCCCACACGCTGGATCCTCGAGGAGCGGCGGCCCGTGCGACTCGACAACCACTACTTCGTCGCCGACCTGACCAACGACCGATTGACCATGCTGCCGACGATCGTCGACGGTCGTCCCAACCCGGATGCGCTGCGGCTCGACGCCAGTGCGCTCCGCCACCGCAACGGCCGGCGCCGAGAGCGTACTCCGCGGGGGAGTGGCGCCCGCCGGCTCGCCGCACCGACCCGCATCGACACCGTCGACCTGCTCGCCGATCGGCAGCTCCTCCCGGCGATCTACTTCATCTTCAGCCGTGCCCAGTGCGAGGAGGCCGCGCAGGCATGCGTCGCCGCCGGCGTCCGGCTCCTCGACGAGCCCGAGTGCGCCCGGGTTCGCGAGATCGCCGACCAGCGGCTCGCCGGGCTGGTCGATGCCGACCTCGACCTCCTCGGCTACCAGCGCTTCATCACCCAACTCGAGGCCGGCGTCGCACCGCACCACGCCGGCATGGTGCCCCCCTTCAAGGAGGTGGTCGAAGCGTGCTTCGTGGAGGGCCTGACCAAGGTGGTGTTCGCGACCGAGACGCTCGCGGTCGGCGTCAACATGCCGGCTCGAACGGTGGTGATCGAGAAGCTGACGAAGTTCACCGGCGACCACCACGAGACGCTCTCACCGGGTCAGTACACCCAGCTCACCGGCCGCGCCGGGCGGCGCGGCATCGACGAGCTCGGCACCGCGGTGGTGCTCTGGAGCCCGTTCGTCCGGTTCGACCAGGTCGCCGAGCTCGCTCTCAGCCGGAGCTTCCATCTGCGCTCCGCGTTCCGTCCCACCTACAACATGGCGGCCAACCTGGTTCGCACGTACGACGCACGAACCGCACGCCAGCTGCTCGCGCTGTCGTTCGCCCAGTTCCAGAGCGATCGCGACGTCGTCCGCCTCGAACGACGGCTGCAGCGCCAGCGAGAGCGGTTCGACGAGCTCAACGTCGCTGCCCAGAGCCCGTACGGCAGTATCGAGGAGTACCGCGAGTTGATCGCTGCGGCACAGGGTCCCTCGGGCCGCGACAGCGCGTTCGAGCTGGCGCTCGACGCACTCCGCCCGGGCTCGGTGATCCACGCGTCGAAGGGCAAGTACCACGGGCCCGTCGCCGTCGTCGCGACCGCCAGCCGCAAGGGCGGACTGCGCCTGACGGCGATCACGCCGAGCGGACACTCCCTGCACCTCACCGCAGCCGACTTCGAGATGCCACCTCGCCAGCTCGGATCGATCGTCCTGCCGGGCACGTACGCCCCGAACCGCAAGGACTATCGCATCGAGGTCGGCACACGCGTCCGCGCCGCACGGCTCGCACCCCGCCAGGCACGCGACCGTCGCGCCGCCGACGATCACGACGCAGCACCCGGCACCGGGCTGCACCCGCTCGAACAGGACCCCGACCTCCGCGAGCGCCTCCGAGCAGCGGAGCAGGCCGACCGCGTGGGCCGCGACATCGAGCAGCTGCAGCGGCGGGTCGAACACCGACACGCCACCCTCACCCGCGAGTTCGACGGGGTGCTCGCCGTGCTCGCAGCTCGCGAGTGCGTCGACCTCGATCGCTGGAAGCTCACCGACGGCGGGGAGAACCTCGCACGGATCTTCCACGAGAGCGACCTGCTCGTCAGCGAGGCAGTGCGCACCGGCCTCCTCGACGGCGTCGACGCGGCCACGCTCGCCGGCCTGGTCTCGATGTTCGTGTACGAGCACCGCTCGCCCGACGACCCGCCCGCGCCGTGGTTCCCGAACGACCGGGTTCGGCAGCGGGCCGCGGCGATCGAGCGCCTCAGCTCGGACCTGTCCGCGTTGGAGATCGAGCACGGGGTCGCACAGCATCGACCGCCCGAGCCGACGTTCTTCGCGGTCGCGTACGCATGGGTCGCAGGGGAGGGTTTCGCCGAGGTCGTCGCCGACGACGACCTGACCGGCGGCGACTTCGTTCGAACCGTCAAGCAGCTGATCGACGTCCTCGGCCAGATCGCGGTGGTCGCTCACGAGGCCGACACGCGGTCCGCGGCGCGCGCCGCCGCTGATGCCGCGTTCCGGGGCGTCGTCGCCGACGCCTCGGTGGCGACATGAAGCCGCCCCCGGCATGACGATTCGCAAGGGCGAGCCGTGGGGGAGCGAGGTCCGCCGACCTGCCGGCCTGCTCGTCGTCGACTCCGACGCCGCGCTGGCGCACGTGCTCGCAGACGAGACACCGCCGCCCGTGGCGATCCGCGGGGGCGACCTGTTCCGCACGCTCGGGTCGCCCGGCGCCCGTGACGTCATGCAGCGCCTACCGATCGACCTGCTCCGCGTCGTCGCGGACGGCCGCCACCACACCGCCGTCGCCCACGTCGTCGCCCGGCGAGGCTGGCTGCGCGGCCCGGTCGTGGCGATCATGAACGTCGGCTCGCGCGGCGAGTGGAACGTCGCCCCGAGGGCCCATCCGAACGACGGTCGCTTCGACGTCGTCGACGTCGATCCGGCGATGCGCATGCGCGAGCGGTGGTCCGCTCGACGGCGGCTCCCGACGGGCACCCACCTCCCGCATCCGGCGATCTCGACGTCGTCGTCGACGAGGTTCGAGCGCCGGTTCGATCGACCCATGCGGGTCGAGATCGACGGCATCACGGTCGGCGGGGTGCGCGAGCTGGTCGTCGAGATCGATCCCGACGCCGGGATCGTCCTGGCGTGACCGGTCCGGCCCGGTTGCCGACCTGGGTCCCCGGCTGGGTCGGCTCGGCACCGTACGATGACGCACCGTGACCGTCTACGTCCCCGAGGAGTTCTCGCCCGACGAAGCCGATGTGCTCAGGCGGTACTTCACCAATTTGGACGGTCCCGTGTTCGCGCTCGTCAACCTGCCCGAGGTCGTCAAGGGCGCGCTGTTCGCCCGCTACAGCCGCAGCGCCAAGAGCCTGCGCCGGCTGTTCCTCGACGAGTTCGTCGGTGATCTCGACATCGAGGGTGACGAATCGATCGATGCCACGATCGGCCTCGACCGCGCCGAGGAGCTCTACGAGAAGGTGTTCTTCGAGTACGGCGACGACTCGGTCGCACAGCTCGGCGGCGTCCACCTGGCCTGCGAGCAGGCGTCCAACCTGCTGACGAAGATCCTCGAGTGGGGCCGGTTGATGAGCTACCTCGAGCAGAGCACGCGCTACATCGGCTACGACGCCCGGCTGGGCGGGCGGTACCGGTTCCACCGCGACCCCGCGGTGCTCGCCAGCTCGCTCGGCACGCGGTACGTCGGCGACATGGATCGCATGTTCGACGCCTACTCCCGAGCGGTGTCCGAGGTCACGAACCACGTCCGCGACACGATCCCCAGGGATCCCGGCGACAGCGACTTCGTCTACCGCCAGGCGACGCGGGCCAAGGCGCTCGACGCCACGCGCGGGATGCTGCCGGCCGCCTCGCTGTCCAACGTGGGCATCTACGGCACCGGACAGGCCTTCGAGGCGTTGTTGCTGCGCATGCGGTCGAACCCCCTGCCCGAGGCGCGCACGTATGCCGATCTGATGCTGCACGAGCTCCGGAAGGTCATCCCGAGCTTCCTCCGCCGTGTCGATCTCGCCGACCGTGGAGGTCAGTGGAGCGAGTACCTGGCAGCCACGCGGCAGGACACCGCCGAGCTCGTCGACCAGCTGTTCGGCGAGGCGCCGGTCGAGCCGGCGCCGGAGGTGTCGCTCGTCGACTTCGACCCCGATGCCGAGGACAAGCTGATCGCGGCCATCTGCTACAGCCACTCGAGCCTGCCCGAGGCCGATCTGCTCTCGCGGGTCCGAACACTCGGCAGCGACGAGAAGGTCGCGCTCCTGCGGGCGTACATCGGCGAGCGCCGGAACCGGCGCCACAAGCCGGGAAGGGCCTTCGAGCGCATCGATTACCGCTTCGACGTCCTGTCCGACTACGGCGCCTTCAGAGATCTCCAGCGCCACCGCATGTTGACCATCGAGTGGCAGGCGCTGACGCCGAACCACGGCTACACGCGACCCGAGCTGGTCGAGCAGGCCGGTGTCGGCGCGCTGTTCGACGAGACGATGGACCGGTCGGCACGGCTGTACGACGCACTGCACGAGACGTTCGCCCCGCAGGCCTCCTATGCGGTGGCGATGGCTTACCGGTTGCGGTACGTGATGCAGTTCAATGCCCGCGAGGCCATGCACATGCTCGAGCTGCGCTCGGCCCCGCAGGGACATCCCGCGTATCGCCGCGTGGCGCTCGACATGCACCGGTTGATCGCGGAGCAGGCGGGCCACCACGCGGTCGCGGCGGCGATGTCCCACATGACGACCGAGGCACCCGAGCTCGAGCGCCTCGCGGCCGAGCGGCGCGCCGAGGCACGCCGCCAGGGCTGATCCCAGCTCTCTGTGACGGGTGTCACACCGCCGGTCGACGGTGCTCGGGTGTGTTGGGCCTAGTATCCGGCGCGACCAGGTGAGGTGACATGGCTGACGACGACACCGAGATCGAGGACGAGGACACCGAAGACGTCGACGAGGATCTCGAGGAAGAACCCGACCCGGACCTCGTCGACGATGACGACGTCGACGATGTCGACGCGCTCGATGACGACGACGATGACGCAGTCGACGACGACGACGATGACGACGAGGACGACGACGGGGAAGAGACCGCCACACGCGCCCGCAAGCGCAAAGGCGCCGACGACGAGGACGAGGACGACGACGAGCTGCTCGCGCCCGACGACGTCGAGGCCGACCTCGACACGATCCTCAAGGACCGCATGGTCACGGCCGACGACGAGGACGAGGAGGAGGACGAGGTCGCGCCGGCCGTGGACGCCCGCGGCGAGACGCCCGACGGGCTGCAACCGAAGCGTGCCGACGAGATCCTCTGCACCAGCTGCTTCCTGCTCGTGCGGCCCAACGCACCGGGCTGCCCGGTCGAAGACGACGACTGCCCGATCTTCCACTGATCATGGTCGCCGGCCGCGACCCGATCGACCGCATCGTCGACATCGTCATCGCGGTCCCGCTGTGCTCGGCGATCGCGGCTCGTCGTTCGCTCTCGCTCGTGGCGCGGGTGGCGCGCGATCAGCTCAGCGAGCAGATGGCGCGGTCGACGCCGTCGCCTGATGCCGTCGCCGGCCCTCGTGAACAGGTCTCTGCGTCGGCTCCGCCCGACGCGTCGACCGAGGTGCCGGCGGCCGCAACTCCGTCCGACCTCGACGACGAGCTGCCGATCGAGGGCTACGACCAGCTCGCGGCGCGCCAGGTCGTCGACCGGCTGGCCACGCTCGACGACGACGACCTCGACATCGTCGAGCAGTATGAGCTCGAGCATCGGCACCGCAGCACGGTGCTCGGCAGGATCGCGCAGCTCCGGTCGTGATCGATCCGACCATCAGGTCGGCGGCGCCCGACGACGCCGAGCAGCTCGACCTGCTCGAAGCCGAGGCGCGCGCCGCTCTCGCCTCCCAGCGCGGCGGTCCGCGTTGGCTGGCGACGCATCCTTCACGTGGCGGCCGCTGGGCCGGAGTGATCGGACTCGATCACGTCTTCGTTGCTCACATCGGCGACGTCGTCGTCGGGTACGTCGTCGCCACGGTCGAGGCCGGCGTCGCCACGATCGCCGACGTCTACGTCACGCCCGAGGCGCGTGAGCTCGGGTTCGGCGACCAGTTGCTCGCCGCAGCCATCGCGAGTGCCCGCGAGGTCGGTGCCGCCCACCTCGAAGGCGAGGCGCTCCCCGGTGACCGCGACACGAAGAACCTGTACGAGCGGGCAGGCATCAAGGCCCGGCTGATCACCGTCTCGACGCCGCTCACCTGATCGGGAGGCCGCTGCGCGCGTTCAGGTGCCGGTCCAGTTCGGCTGGCGCTTCTCGATGAAGGCGGTCAGCCCCTCTTTGATGTCCTCGGAGGCCATGACGCGGCCGAGTGCTTCGTTGGTCATGCGGATCAAGCTCTCGTCGTCGTGGTCCTGTGCGGCGCGCACGATCGCTCGTGACTCCCACACCGCCATCGGGGCGCACGATGCGATCCGCTCGGCGAGCGCCAGCGCTTCGGTGACTGCCGCTCCTGGTTCGACCAGGCGGGACAGCAGCCCGAGGTCGTGCGCTCGCTCGGCGGGGATCGGTTCGCCGGTGAGGATCGCCTCCATCGCAGCGGCCTGCCCGATCGCGCGCGGGAGCCGGAACAGTCCACCTGCCGCAGCGATCAGGTTCCGCTTCGCCTCGGCGAGGCCGAACGCCGATCGTGTGGTTGCGACGACCAGATCGGCGGCGAGGACGATCTCGCAGCCGCCCGCAGTGGCGAGCCCGTCGACGGCAGCGATGATCGGCTTCCGGCGTTCGCGGTAGACGAACCCGGCGAAGCCGCCGCGCTGGGTGCTGAGCGAGGCGCCCTCACCACTGTTGATCGCCTTCAGGTCGGCGCCTGCGCAGAAGACGGGTCGGTCCTGCGCCGCGGTGTTCGCAGTGAGAATGCCAACCCAGACGTCGGCGTCGTCCTCGAGGCGATCGATCGCGGCCTCGACACCGGCGGCGACATCGCCGTTCACCGCGTTCCTGGCCTCGGGTCGATCGAGGGTGATGATCGCGATGCGACCGTTCGTTTCGTACCGGACGACGTTGGACATGGCGGCATCGTACGACCGCCTCTGGCGGCGCAGCGAGCCCGTCAGGTCGTCTCGACCGGTGGCACGTCCTTCACCGGGGCCCCGTCGGCGGGAGCGTCGGCCGGCGAGTCTCCGTCGGCTCCGGGGTCGGCGCTCGCCGAGTCGGCCTCGGGCACGGGGGCTGCGTCGGCGTCGGGTCCGGGGTCGCTCACGGTGTCGGCGTCGGTCACGGATTCCGGCGTGGGTTCGCCTGCGTTCGGGTCAGTGGCGTCGGTGTCGGCATCGGACTCGGCCGCGGTGTCGTGTCCGCTGACGCACACGGAGTCGGAGTCGGTAACGGATTCCGGCGTGGGTTCGCCGGCGTCCGGGTCGGTGGCGTCGGTGTCGGCATCGGACTCGGCCGTGGCGTCAGTTCCGGGGCCGGTCGCGGTGTCGGTCGCCTGGTCGTCGGGCGCTGGGCGGGAGCTCTCGGTGGTCGTGTCGGTGTCGGCACCAGGCTCGGTGGGCGCCGAGTCGGCCGCCGGTTCGGGGGTCGCGGCGGCGGGTTCGGTTGCCGGCTGGTCGTCGGTGGTCGCGGTCGCCGCGTCGCCGCGGGTGTCGGTCGCCTGGTCGTCGGGCGCAGGCTCGGTAGCGACCTCGGCGACGCCGGCATCGGTTGCTTCGGGAGCCGATGCCTGCTCGGGCGTCGCCGCCGGCGAGGTCGATTCGGCAGACGACGGCGGCGGTGCGGCGGCCTCGCGACGAGGCCCGTCGTGACCGGCGTCCTGCGGCTGGCCGGCGCCGCGCCGATCGCCGGACCCCTTGTCCCCGCCTCGCTGACCGCCGCCCTGCTTCCGCCCGCCCTGCTTCCGCCCGCCCTGCTTGGCTGCGCCGTCCTTGCCGTCCTTGCCGTCCTTGCCGCGACGGTGGTGGGTCGGCCGCAGCGGCTTCGGCATGGGTGCCTTCGGATCGACCTCGATCTCGAAGAGCGCAGCGACGTGAGGAAGGGCGGGCGCCAGCCGCTTGACCGTCGCCGTCAACTCGTCGTTGACGACGTCGGGCTTCGTCGCCGGCGCGACCGAGGCATGGATCGGCGAGAACGCGGCCGCCTCGAGCATGGCAATCCATCGATCGGGGCTGTCCATGGGCGCCAGGGAGGCATTCGTGCTGTCGATCAGGCGCTTGGCGATGTCGACCGGGAACGGTACGCCCGCCTTCGGCGGCTGCGACGACAGCCGGAGCGCACGGATGACGCGGCCGACAGCGAGCGCGGCATCGACATCGCCGAACCACAACTGGAGCTCTTGCTCTTGCTTGTGAACGAGCGCGTCCTTCAACTCGTCGCTGAGCGCTCGTGTCGATTCGTCGCGTGCGACGATCGGGTCGCCGGCCGCGGCGACCACGCTGCGAAGGTCGCGCAGGTCGAGGTGTTGCATCTGGCGCTGGGCCGCCTCGGCGCGGTCGCGCCACTCGGCAACCCGCAGCTTCGGCAACAGTTCCTCGGCCAGCTTCATCACCGACGCTTCCGGCATCGTGGCCCGCCCCTCGGCGGCAGCCTTCTCGTTGTCCTCCCGCAGCCGCTGGCGTACGGCGCCCAGGCCCTGGAGAGCGAGCTCTGCGATGGGACGCTGCTCTTCGGGCAGCTCGGCGAGGACCTCGTTGCGGTGCTGCTTGCCGGGGCGGAGTCGCTTCGGCTTCGGTCGCTGCGGCACCTCGGGCGGCGGCGTGAACGACGGGCCGCGGCGACGCTGATCGCGGCGTCCACCACCGTCACGACCGCGGCGGCCGTCGCCTCGACCATCGCGGCGGCCGTCACCGCGACGATCCCGGCCGCCGTCACCGTCACGACGGCCACGCCGGTCGTCGTCGCGCCGGGGCCGGCGGTCGCCCTTGCCACGCCTCGCTCGCGTCTCGATCACGGGTTGGAACTCGCGCTCGGGCGGCAGCAACTCGATCAGGTCGTCGCGGCGTTGCTTCTCGCGTCCGTGCACCACCGAGAGCACCGTGATGCCGTCGATCTCCTGATCGACCTCGACCTTCAGCTCGTCGCCGATGGCAGCGCCGTCGGGGAGGATCGTGCCGTCGAGCACGCCGCGCGGCTGCTTGGCCCCGGCGGCGCGCCATGTCCACGTGCCGTCGCCGAGCGCGCTCGTGAGTTCGATGTCGATCCGTCGGGACATGGTGCGCAACGGTATCGCCTGACCGGGTCCGAGCACCATTGCCGGCGAGCCGAAACCGCCGTGTACCGTGCCGCCGTGCCCGTCTACGCACTCGGTGACCTCGAGCCGTCGATCGACGGTGACGCCTACGTCCACCCCGCCGCCGTGATCATCGGATCGGTCACCGTCGGCCCGCAGAGCTCGGTGTGGCCGGGTGCGGTGCTCCGCGGTGACGAGGGGGACATCGCGATCGGCGCCGCCACCAGCGTCCA
>JAAUYD010093905.1_pt1 | contig 14650 bp, 10 predicted proteins | sample 7278101 | NCBI WGS metagenome assembly JAAUYD01 (sample SAMN14350128, study PRJNA611818) | marine sediment metagenome | isolation source: surface marine sediment (0.6m) | place: French Polynesia: Moorea | collected 2018-08
CAATCGGCAGCATGGCCCCGTCCCGCAGGAAGAGCGGGATGCGGTCAAGTGGCGCGGACACGTTGTGTGTTTGTCCGGCGCCAAGTTCCGCGCCCGTCCACGCGCAGGTCCAGCGGGCACCTTCGGGCAGGTAGACCTCCCGCGCGGTCGCGCCGGCCTCAAGGATCGGGGCGACGAGGAGGTCCGGGCCGAACAGGAACTGATCCTCGATCTCGCAGGCCCGGGGATCTTCGGCAAAGTCAACGAGCAGTGGGCGCATCGGCGGCAGGCCGGTCTGGTGCGCCGTTTGCATCAGCGAGGTGATGTAGGGGCGCAACCGCTCGCGCAGGTGCATGTAGGCAGCAAGGATGCCGTAGACCTCCTCTCCGAAGGACCAGACCTCATTGTCGGCGCCACCAAACAGGAAATCGCGGCCGAGGCGCGGGTCACCCTCCGCGTCCATGCGGAAGCCGTGGAGGCGCATGACCGGGCAGAATGTCCCGTACTGGAACCAGCGGATCATCAACTCGGCAAATCCGGGATCGCGGATGTCGCCGCCCTTGAAGCCGCCGATATCGGTCGTCCACCAGGGGATGCCGCTGAGCGCCATGTTGAGCCCCGCCCGGATCTGGCGGGCGAAATCGGCAAAGGTCGAGTGCACGTCGCCCGACCAGACCACGACCGGATAGCGCTGGGTTCCGAGCCAGGCGGAGCGGGAGAGGAGGATCGGGTCTTCTATGCCGTCAGCCTCCATATGCTCGGCATAGCCCTGCTGGTGGAGGAGCGGGTAGGCGTTGGTCACCGCACGTCCGTCGCCTGCGTGGTAGAGCATGTTGTCAGGGTGGGTCGGGTAGACCTCCGGCTCGTTGGCATCGAGCCAGAAGGCACCGAACCCGTGGCGGGCATAGCCCTCGCGGATGCGGCTCCAGTGATAGGCGCGGGCGTCGGGGTTGGTGGCGTCGTAGAAGGAGAGCGGGTTCACGCCCTCGCTGCCCGCGTCGAGGAAGATGGAGGAGGCCTGGACACCACGGCGGTGCTGGATCAGGTAGCCGGCGTCGCGCATCTCGTTGTGGTTCTCGGCATTGGCGTTGACCGTCGGCCAGATGGAGATCATCGGGCGGATGCCCATCTCCTGCAGCTCAGCGACCATGGCGGCCGGATCGGGGAAGTCGTCGGGGTTCATCCGCCCCTCGCCCCCACGGGTCCAGTTGAAGAAGTCGATGACGAGGCAGGAGATCGGCAGGCCGCGCTCCTTGTAGGCACGGGCAATAGAAAGGACTTGATCCTGCGTCCGGTAGCGGAGCTTGCATTGCCAGAAGCCCATGGCCCAGTCGGGCATCATCGGGGGATGACCTGTCAGCGCGGCGTACTCCTTCAAGAGCGCCGCCGGATTGCCCGGCATGACAACATAGTCGAGCTGCGGTGCCGCATCGAGGATCCAGCGGGTGCGGTTCTCTGCCAGCTCCACCCGGCCGATGCCGGGATTGTTCCAGATCAGTCCATAGCCGCGCGAGGAGATCAGGAACGGGATCACGACCTCGGTGTTCATCTGCAGGAGGTCGATCACGCACCCCTTCTGGTCGAGGCGGCCGTGCTGATGCTGACCGAGACCGTAGAAGCGCTCGCCCTCATGGGCTGTGAAGCAGGTCTCGATCCGCCAAAGGGCGCCCTCCTCCGCCCGGTAGTTGCGGGCGTTGGGATAGAGGATGTGCTGCATCTCCTCCTGCAGGAGGATCTCGCCGGTCGCGGTGTCGCGGAAGGTCAGCTCCAGCGTCGGCCCGAGGCCGCGGGGCATCCGGCGCAGCTCCGCCTTGAGGGTGCCATGGGTGAGGGTTGCGAGATCGTCGCCGATCTCTATCGCCCCCTCCCCTGCGATATCCGTTGTGAGACCGCTCGGCAGAGCGTTATCGAAGCCTGCGTTGCGGGTCGTGCGAACGCGAACAGATGTCTGCCCTACTGGTTCAAGCCGGATGGTCTCGCCCCTGATGCGGCCGACCAGTGCCGTGCCATCCTGCTCAAATCCATTGCCCCGCATGATCCGCCCCCCTGCATTCGACCACCCGTCCACCTGCGCGGTCCTCTCACCCAATTGGACGATGCGCCCGGAGATGCAAGATCGAATTTCGATGGTCTGCCTGGAGGGGCGGGCAATTGGCCCCGACTGCCAAAGATCGCGGCACTTCGACAGGATGCCGACCCGCGCGGACCCGCAAGTGCCGGTGCGGACTGGCGAACGATCCGCCTGTCCGACATGTGCATTGAGGCACCGTCGTCGAATGCGAAGGCAGACCTGTGGATGCGTCAAAGAGCGTCGCCTTATCTGAACAGCGTGCCGCATTAGATTGAGGATGCGTGCCGGTCAGCGCCCCGGCGGGATCCGGGTGCGCGGTGAGCAGTGACCAAACGGCTCAAGCGAGCTGGTGCTGCAGTCCAGCTTCGTCCAGAAAAGACTTCATTTTCAGATAGTTTGCGCGATAGCGCTCCCGGAACTTGGCAAAATCACATCGTGCGGCCAGATCCGTCAGCGGCATGTCGGCGCGCAATTTCCGCGCGGGCATGTTCGGGAGCCCCAGATAGTTGCACATCTCGATTGTCCGGGCGTCATGGGTCAGCCAGAGGGCTGGAACACCGGATTGCAAAGCGGCCATGTTGCCGTGAAAGCGCGTTCCGAAGGAAAACCTGTAGCGTTTCATGTCCTTCCGCCACAGATCAATATCTTCATACTGGCGAAAATGCTCTCGCAAAAAAGCGACGTAGCTTTCCATGCTGATCCCGCGGTCATCGAGTGCCGCGCGCAGGCGATGGGCGCGCTTGAGCTCAGCAACGTCCGTCGTCGGCAAGTCGTTCGCCAGAAAATACTCATAGAATTCTTCCTGACCGACAACGTCGATACCGTACTTGTGAATCAACTGGATGAGGTGTTTCTCAACCAAAGGAAAGGTGTAGTTCGCCACGAGGCCATCCGGGCCATCGACCGATGGTGTATCGAAATGCTCGGCAAATTCGGGGTCATAGCTCATGAAACAGGTCTGGCAGCCCAGCACTGTGACATTCGATATCCCCACACTCATGAGGACACGTCTGGTAAAGGCCCCGCGCACACCAATCGACACAGCGTGGTCCGAGCATGCGCGCAGCAACTCAAGCGTGCCGTCCGGCACAAAGATATCGCCCTCCGGCGCGTTGTTCGGCGATTGCGCACCAAGGCCCAGAACAACGACCGGCAGCCCTGCAGCCCGGATGTTCTGGGCCATGATGCGTTGATGCGGCTCCCGGCTGGAGTGCTGCTTGTTGACCGCGACCCCGTTCGCGCCAACGAAAAGGATATGCGAGGACTGCTCGCGCAATGCCTCAATCTCGGCCTCTGTCCACAGACGATGGTTCACCATTTCACGGGTGTTGCGGACGATCCTGCGTGCGGCCCGCGCGTGAAGCATGTTGCCGGCATTGCCTGCCGAGTGGATGTTTTTGGGTTGATTGCGAAAAAACTCGGTTGTGCCGATGACGGCCACATCCTTGGTCATCCTTCGCCCCTTTTGGCCGGCAGAATTATCGAAACTAAGCCTTAAATGTGCTGGCAGCCAATCAGCTGGCAAGCTGCTCCATGATCTCGTCCGAGATGTCGAAGTTCGCCGTCACGGTTTGCACGTCGTCATCGTCTTCGAGCGTTTCAATCAGGCGCATCAACTTCTGCGCCCCGTCCAAATCAAGGGGCGTCGTGTTCTGAGGCTTCCAGATCAGCTTGGCTGTTTCGCTCTCGCCAAGTGCGGCTTCGAGCGCTGTGGAGACATCGTTCAGATCCGAGGCGTCGCAGTAGATTTCGTGCCCGTCGTCCGAGCTCTCCACATCCTCGGCCCCCGCCTCGATCGCGGCTTCGAGGACAGTGTCCGCGTCGCCGACACTTGCCGGATACACAACCAGACCCTTGCGATCGAACATGAAGCTGACGGCTCCGGTTTCCGCGAGATTTCCACCAGCCTTGCCAAAGATCGAGCGGACGTTTGAGGCGGTGCGGTTTCGGTTGTCCGTCATTGCTTCGACGATGACGGCGACGCCTTCGGGTCCGTAGCCCTCGTAGCGGATTTCCTCGTAGGTCTCCGCATCGCCGCCCTGCGACTTCTTGATCGCACGCTCGATCACGTCCTTCGGGACGGAGTTCGACTTGGCCTCCTTGACCGCAAGGCGCAGGCGCGGGTTCTTGTCCGGATCCGGGTCACCCATCTTTGCGGCGACCGTGATCTCCTTGGAAAGCTTGGAGAAGAGCTTGGAGCGCGCCGCGTCCTGCCGGCCCTTGCGGTGTTGGATGTTTGCCCATTTGGAATGGCCCGCCATGCGTGAAGTCCCCGATGTCTTTCCTGAGCCGTGTTTATAGGACGCTGCCCCTCCGGCTTTCAAGTCATCAGCGAAGGGCCATCCACTTTACTGCACCTTAACCCTGATACGGGATGGTTGTCCGGAGAATTGGCCTCTCTTCAGGAAACACATGCGCAGATGCTGAGCGATGATCGTGTCGAACCCGCGACGGATGGGGCGCCAGCACAAGGTGGCGGATTGGTCGGATCCATGCGCATCGGATGGGTCGTAGCACTCCTTATTCTGACCGTCTTCGCGCCGATGGCAGTCCTCCTCGCCAATCAAATTCAGCAGACCGCCGCGGCCAAGCTGGAAGGCGAGGTCATCCGTGTGCGGTCGGTGACCTCAAGCTTCACGGCGCTCTACCGCGTGATGCTCAAGGAAGACCTGATCCGACTTCAGGATATTGCCACGCGCGTCCAGGATCGTGGGACGGAGGAGTGCAACGACCTTCTTGCGCGGGAACTCTCCGGCAAACTGCATTATGCAAATCTCGTGCGCGTGTCAGCCGACGGTTTCCTCACGTGTTCGGGCGCCGAGTTGAACCGATCGATCAACATCACCGACCGCGGCTACTTTCGCCGGGCAATGCAGAAGAGCGCGCCGTTTTCCAGTGAACTGGTCGTCGGACGGATGAGCGGCCTGCCCCTGCAGATGCAGGTCGTGCCGTTGCGCACGAGCGACGGAGCGTTCGACGGTGTCCTTTTGGCTGGCTTTCGTCTGGACTGGCTGGCGGGCGAAGTGCTGAACAGCCGTGTGCTGGGCGACAGCGCCGAGCACAAGTTCGGCGTGACATTCTTCGACCGCATGGGGCGGATGCAGTATTCGAACCCGCCCACATCCTATGGTGGCGATCCGCTTCGGCTCGCCGCAAATGGGCTGCTGCAATCCAGTTCGGAGACAACCATTGTCCGAACCGCCGATGAAAGCGGCGTGGCACGCATCTATGCACTGACTGAGCTCGATCCTGAGATCGGGGTCTTTCTGTCCGTCAGCGTACCGGAGACCGAGGCCTTCCTTCAGGCGGAATACATCAGCGAAAACCGTTTGCTTGCGCTGTCCATCGGCGGCGGCCTGATCCTTTTGGTTGCGCTTGCCGTCGGTCATTTCGGGCTCGTCCGACCGATCAGAACACTCCGCCAGGACGCGGCCGGCCTCGCCCAGTCCGAGCGCTATGTGTTGCCGGATCGCCTCGGTCCCCGCGAGGTCCAAGACCTGCGCGCAACCTTGCGCGATCTCGGGGACAGTCTGGCCATGCGTGGCAAGAAACTCGGCCACAGCAATGCCGAGTTGCGCCGCACCAACAAAGAGCTGACGGACTTCACCCACGCTGCGGGAAGCGATCTGCAGGTGCCGGTCAAGGCCATGGACCTTGTTCTGACGGAGCTGGAGAGACGCGACCAGCTTCCGCCATCAGAGCAAAGGAGCCACATTGCTTCGGCGCGGGACGCCCTCAACACTATGCAGCGGATGATCAACAATGTCCTGATCCAGTCAGACCTGATGCAGGATGTCTCGAGGCCACGGGACATGCAACTCGTTGATGTGAATGAAGTCCTTCTGAATGTGAGAGAGGAATTGACCGGCGAGATCCGGGAAGCGGGCGCCGACATTCGCGTGGGCGAGCTGCCCTCCGTCATCGGAGACAGCGCTTTGTTGACGGAGCTCTTCCAAAACCTTGTTAGCAACGGGATACGGTTTGCCAAGCAGGGCCAAGCCCCGCAGATCCGGGTCTGGCAAAGCGTGGACGACGACCCGGACTGGGTTGTCATCAATGTCGAGGATCGGGGCATCGGCATTGACCCGAAAGATCATCGCGCCGTCTTTGAACCCTTCCGTCGCCTGCGCGAACCGGGGCAGCCGGGCGGCTCCGGCGTTGGTCTTGGGATGTGCAGCCGGATCGCCTCCCGGCATGACGGCGAGATCGCGATGACTTCGGCCCCGGATCAGGGGACGACCTTTCACTTGCGACTGCCCGCGTCCCGGCTGGTCAGTTCAGCGGCCAGAAAAGCGGGATAAGGAGGGACGCAACGATGCCGAGCGTCAGGTTCAAGGGCAGACCGATCCGCATGAAATCGGTGAAACGGTACCCGCCCGGACCATAGACGAGCGTGTTGGTCTGATAGCCGACGGGCGTCGCGAAGCTGGCGGATGCAGCAACCATAACAGCGACGACAAGGGGGCGCGGATCGACACCGAGAGCTGCCGCGAGGCCGATCGCGACAGGCGTCACGACGACCGCAACCGCATTGTTGGAGACCAGTTCCGTCAGCACAGAGGTCATCAGATAGATCGCCCAGACCACGAGCGGCGCCGGCAACTCCCGCAGCCAGGGCGCAAGCCCCATCGCCACGAGTTCGACAGCGCCCGAGCGCTCCAGCCCCGCACCCACTGTCAGCATCCCGAAGATCAGGATCAGCAGGCGGCCATCGACAAACCCGATCGCTTCATCCGCATCGATACACCGCGTGGCAAGCACCAGCGTCACACCAAGAAACGCGAGAACAAAGATCGAGGCCACACCAAGGCTCGCCAGCGTGACAATGCCCACCATCGTTGCGATCACAACAGGCGCGTGAGAGCGGCGATAGGACCGCGCCGTAGGCTCGGTGATGTCGCCGAGATCCATGTCGACGGCGAGCCTGCGAATGTCGTCCGGTGCCCCCTCAAGGAGAAGCGTGTCGCCCACACGCACGACGACATCGTCGAGTTGGCGGCCAATATTCTGGTTCCGACGATGGACGGCCAGCGGATAAACCCCGTAGCGCCGGCGGAGCCTCAACGCCCCGAGTGAGCGCCCGACCATCCGGCACCCGGGCGAGATCAGCGCCTCGACGGTTGTGGTCGATCGCGAGATCAGCTCGTCCACCATGTTGACGTCGCCGGATTCCTTGAGGCCCAGAAGCTCACCCACTTCCGTGCGGAGAACGATCCTGTCCCCCTTCTCGATTGTCACGTCGGGGAAGCGCCGCCTGAGGGACTCGTCACCGCGCAGGACGTCGATGACGCGAATGCCGGAGCGCTGAAACAGGGGAATGTCGAAGACCAGTTCGCCAATCAGCGGCGACTCCTCGGGCACCGCCACTTCCGTGAAGTATTTCATGCTCTTCCGGTCCGACAAAAGGTCGGCCATGGTCTCGCGATCCGGCAGGAGACGTGGTGCGAAGATGCGGATGTAGATGAGCCCGTAGACGACAAGGCACAGCCCAAGTGGGGTGATCTCGAAGAGGGAAAACGGCGCGAGCCCGTTCTGGCGGGCCACGCCATCCACGAGCAGATTGGTCGAGGTGCCGATCAGCGTGCAAAGCCCGCCGAGGATTGCCACGTAGGAGAGCGGGATGAGCAGCTTCGAGACGGCGACATTCATTGACTTCGCGATTTGCACAGCGATCGGAATGAGCATCACGACCACAGGCGTGTTGTTGATGAAGGCCGACGCAAAGATGGTGACGACCGCAAAGCCGCCAAGGACCGCTGCGGGGCGTTCGGCCGCATGCTGGCCGACGGTTCCGGCCAGCCGCGCCAGTGCACCGGTCCGCACGAGAGCGCCCGAGATCACGAACATCGCGGCGATGGTCCAGGGGGCCGGGTTGGAGAAGACCGCAAGTATGTCCTCGGACCGGATAATCCCCGCGAGAACCAGCGCCGAGGCCCCGATCATTGCCACAACTTCGGTCGGATAGGTCTCGCGAACGAAGAGAACCAGCATGGCCAGCACAACGGCAAGTGTGAAGACGGCCTCGGCATTGGCGAAGGGGACGAAGTCTAGCACGTCGGCGCGCAGGTCCTTGCGGGGTTTACCAAATCCGCGCCAGCATGGCGCAAGGCCGGTGGCATCTCAAGCGGATTGTCCCGCTCTTTGGGCCGGCCCCCCTACCCCGCCGTTCCCGTTTCTGCCAGCGACCCGCCAAGGCGCACGGCCTCGACCCGCGTGGCAAGGCCTGTCCGGCGGTCCGTCTCGATCAGTACACCTGACAGCGTTGCCGGCCCCAGCGCCGGGGTGAAACGACCGCGCGGCATCCCGTTGACGAACCGGTTCAGCGGTTCACCCTTATCCATGCCGATGACACTGTTGTAGTCCCCGCACATCCCCGCATCGGTCATGTAGGCCGTGCCCTCCGGCAGGATTTTGGCGTCCCCTGTCGGCACATGCGTGTGCGTACCGACAACAAGGGACGCCCGCCCGTCACAGAAATGGCCCATGGCCATCTTCTCGGACGTGGCCTCCGCGTGGATATCGACGACAACAGCCGCGGCAAGCCCGCCAAGCGGCGCTGATTTGAGGGCGGTGTCCACCGTGCCGAAAGGGTCATCGAACGCGCGCCGCATGAAGACCTGCCCGAGGATCTGGACCACAAGGATTTTGTCACCCGATGGCAGTGTGAACAGACGCACCCCCTTGCCCGGCGCCGTTTTTGCGAAGTTGTGGGGTCTGAGCACGCGCGGCTCGCTTTCGATGAACGTCGCCATATCCTTTTGGTCGAAGGCATGGTCGCCGAGCGTGATGCAATCGGCACCCGCAGCCAGCAAGCCTTGCGCATGCGCCGCCGAGAGGCCCATTCCCGCCGAGGCGTTCTCGCCATTCACGATGACGAAATCGAGGTTCCACTCGGTGCGGAGGTCAGGAAGACGCTCGGCTACAGCCGTGCGCCCCGCACGGCCCATCACATCGCCAAGGAAAAGGATTTTCATGAGAAAGAGCTAGTTTGGCCCCACCAATATGGCAAGAAGAGTCTTTGCGCCGGGCGAGGTTCGGGTTCAGGCCTCACAGCATATAGGTCGCACGTTCGGTCACGACCGCGTCGAGGCGCCGGTCGGTCTCTTCACGTGGAACCGTGTCCACCCCCTGGTCTTCATAGGCAAAACCGATGCCGTAGATGCGCCGGCCCGCGGACAGTTGCGCGAGCGTCCGGTCGTAGTATCCTCCCCCATATCCCAGCCGATATCCCCGCCTGTCAAAGGCAAGCAGCGGCACGATCAGCGCCTCAGGCGTCGCAGGAACATCGTCCGCGGGGATGGGCGCCCCGAAAGCGCCTTCAACCAGTGTCGTGCCCGGTGTCCAATTCCGAAAGACAAGAGGCGCGTCCTTCGAGGCAACGACGGGCACACAGACGCGGTAGCCCTCGGCCAGAAGGCGGGTCATGGCCGGGCGTGGGTCAATCTCGGATCCGATCGGCAGGTAGCCCGCAACGACGTCAATGACAGCAAGCGCCCTCAGATAGCGCAGCAAGCGGCGCGTGGCCTGATCTGGACACACATGGCATTGCACTGACTTCCGGCGCGCAGACATCTCCTTGCGAAGGGTAGATTTTGCGGCGGCAATGTCCATCCGGCTGGTGTCTCACCCACAATGAAGCAGCGCAAGGCGGCGGGCCCGCAGCAATCGTGGAGGCGTCTGATCCTTGAGAGCCTGGAAAACCAGGTGGGCGCCAGATGAAACAGGCCACGACCCGTAACAGAGCCAGCTCCCTCAAGAACGATTAAGGCCACTAGGATGTTGTCCTCATCACGGAGAGAGCAGCACCCGCCAGAGCCCAAGATAGGTGTTCGGCGTGAAATTGAAAGCCCTCCTGGAGATCTTGTCCGATCTCCGCGTTCAGACCGTGGCTTAAATCGGATTTAACCGTGTTTCGCCATGGTTGCAGCCATGGAACAACGCCTTCGTGATCTGCAATCAAGTCGTAAGGGCACGGCGTCTCCGGGCGGCCGCACCGTCTGGATCGTCGGATCGTTTTCCCTGACGGGCGCTGAGCTGCCACGCCATGCGGCACAGGTCGGAGAAGGGTGCATCGCGGTTGGGCTGACCCCACGTTTTGTCGGCGCCCTGCCCGGCAGCTTTGCGGAGGTCTATCTCGGCTCTGATCTTGAGCCCGCGCCGCCTGATGCCTCGGCCGTCATCTACCTGCGCACCGTGTTGCGCCTGCCGCCGGAACGGCGTCACTGGCGTGCGCTATTTAGCAGGGTGCAAAGCCTGGCCAGCACGCTCCGCACTGCGGGTAAGGTCGCAATTGTCCGCGACCGGTTAAATCGCCAGCCCTCTTCATTGGTGCAAGCCCTTGTCTTTCTGGCACTACGCCTGCGTTATGGTCGAAAAATCAGAGGCTTGACCGGATGCACAGCGGCTGAGGTTGTAGAATGTCTGAGCGGTGTCAGGCCGCCCGAGACACCACCAGCAGAGGCTGAGGAAAGGGTCTTCGACCGCATTCTGGTCTCCCGACCCGAGGGTCAGCGGATCAGCCCTAATCATGTGACCCGCGCCCTCACTGTTGCCGGCATAAACAACGCCCTCAAGGAGGAGCTTGCGGCGGTCCTGACGGAAGCGAAGAGCCTGAACATTCAGTGGGTTCAACAGACCTTGCGGGCGGTCCAACTGACACCGACCGATCAAACCCCCCGGGCGATCAGGGCCTGCCTCGAACGCGTGGGCGAGACTGATCAGTTGCGGCTGGCCCATCATTTGCGCATCTGCGGCCAGGCCAAACGTGCGCGGCGAAAGCTGCGCGTCCTCCCGATGCCGGCCGCGTCGACACCGCGGCTTGCCGAACTGCAGTCCGTTTTGCTTGGTACGGCACCTGCGGAGGTGGCTGCCTCATATCACCGCCCCCTGGACGGCAATGCCGCGCATCTGAGCTTCCTGGAGATGCTTCTGGTGCTTGCCCTGCGTCTGCCCATGACATCGGTTGCAGCGTTCCGGACCCCCTGGATGAAGGCGCCCTGGTCCGGCGCGCTTGCGGACGTTCCGGGGCAGTTGCGACCGGCGCCGGCGCATGGCCGTGACTCTTCGCCGGCATTGACGGTCTATGGTCTTGCAAGCGGGGAGACCGGGTTGCATCGGAACCTTTGGATGAGTGTCGATGCGCTGCAGCTGGCGGGCATCGATGTCGACATTGCCGGCCAGCAGATTGCGCGGCCCCGCCCGACGCGGCCGGGTGGGCCGCGTGTGTCCCTCAAGCGACCGGTTGCGCTCTACCATCTGAACGCTGACCGCATCCCCGAGACGATCTTTGATGCCCGGCAGGGTCAGGACTGCTTCCACGTGGGCTTTCTGCTCTGGGAGTTGGATCGCATCCCGGAAGCGCACAAGCTGGCCCTCGACATGCTCGACGAGATCTGGGTGCCGAGCGTCTATCTGCAACGCCTTTACCAACCGGTCTTTCGGGGCAAGGTCGTTCTGATGCGGAAAGGTCTGCCAAACCTGGTTCCGGGTGGCGCGGAACCGGCGTCGCGGACCCGCTTTATGGTTGCCTTTGATGCGGACTCCTCGGTCGCCCGCAAGAACCCGCTCGCGGCCGTCAGTGCCTTTGGCGAGGCGTTTCCTGGGCGCGATGATGTGGAACTGTTGGTCAAATCGACCCCCTTTGCGCCCAATCATTGGGGCGATCCTGAGGGTCAGATGGATCTGATCCGGGCGGCGGCGGAGCGCGATAGCCGGATCACGTTGATCGAGGAAAGGATGCCCTTCGCCGACCTGCTGGGCCTGATCGCGTCGAGCACTGCCTTTATCTCACCCCATCGGGCCGAGGGTTTTGGCTATTTCCCGGCCTTCGCAATGGCACTCGGCCGGCCGGTGATTGCGACCGACTACTCGGGCACGCGCGATTTTTGCACGGATGACACGGCCTTCCCTGTCGCCTACACCCTGCGCAGAGTGCCGCGCGGACACGCCATCCATCCGACACCGGGTGCGCGCTGGGCCGAGATCAATCAGGCCGCCCTTGCCCGGGCGATGCAGGAGGTCGTCGACGATCCGATTGAGGCCGCAATGAAGGCACGCCGGGGCCAGCAACGCCTGGCACTCGACTATGCGATGGAGGCGCTGGCCTCCCGCTACCTTGCCCGGTTGACCGAGCTGGATCTGATCGATACGCCCTCTGATCATACACACTCACTTGACGAGATGTTCATGAAATGTTCATGATGTTCTCATGGACACAAGCCTTGCTCCCGGCCAGTTGATCGCACGCGGCGTCTGCCGGCATTTCACTAGCCTTGGGTTGGCGAGCATGACGGAGTTCGTGCCGACCCGCGGCCTGCGGGTGGACGTGATGGCCCTCAGCCAAAAGGGCGAGATCTGGATTGTCGAGTGCAAGTCGAGCCGGGCCGATTTCCAGTCGGACCACAAGTGGCAAGGCTATCTGGACTGGTGCGACCGCTTCTTCTGGGCCGTCGATGCCGACTTTCCGGAGGAGTTGCTTCCCGAGGATACGGGGCTGATCCGCGCGGATGGCTACAATGCTGCCATTCTGCGGGAGGCCCCGGATATCAGGTTGGCGCCGGCGCGACGCAAGGCGCTGACACTGAAATTTGCGCGAACGGGGGCCTTGCGTGCGTTGCGCGCTGCGGACCCCGCACTTGCCGCCGACGCGCATTTGGCCTGACCGGCAGGTGCAGTTACCACGCCCCTCCTCAGCGCTGCTTTCGCGCCCTCGCAGCCGCGGCCCGCAGTTCTTCGGCGATCTCATCGGCCTCGTCCGGCTCGAAATCCATCGGCAGATCGACGCCATCACCGCGAACATAGAGGCGCACCATCCCTTCCGTGGTCGGACCGATCTGCAACTCGGTCTCAAGATTGCTTTCGGAATTGATGCCCATCGTATCCTCCGCCTGACAGATCCGCGCCTTAACCAATCGCGCGCCACGATTCAAGCGGATCAAGGCTTGCATCGCACCCAGAGAGCGCGTAGGTAAACCGTCGCAGTGCCGACGTAGCTCAGTAGGTTAGAGCGCTTGATTGTGGATCAAGAGGTCCCCCGTTCGAGCCGGGGCGTCGGTACCATCAGCTTTGACAGTCCAGATTGCGCGGCGACACTCGTCATTGCGGCGATGAGATCTTCGACTGCCGTGCGCATGAAGGAGCGCGGCACCAGCAGATGGAAGCCGTCTGCCGTGCGCGAGATGCTGACGGCGATGTGCCGAAGATCCGTCCGGGCGGCCTGTTCCGCGGCAAACACGCTTGGGTGCAGGTCGAGCGGACAGAGGCGGGCAAGAACATCGGTGGCCGCCGGCCCGCTCAATGTGACCGCTCCCCAGGCATCGCTTTGATCTGTCAGTTGCGCCGCGCCAGCCAGCGGTGCGGGATCAGCGCCCACGAGAAACCAGAGATCCTGCCCCATCCATCTCAACTCCACCCCGCCGGCGCCCGAGATCATGCCCGGCGCCGGTAACTCAAGCCCCCATTTGCGGCGCAGCACCTCGGTCAGGGGACTGCGCCCCCCTTGGCCGGTCTGCACGGATGTCAGCCTTCCGGTGGTCAAGCCGGCCAGGCGCACCCCACCAATGTCCAGCGGAAGTCCTAAACCATCATGCGGCAAGGTGGCTTTAAGCACGCGCACGCCCTCCCTCTGGGTCAACGAAAACGGGGCTTGTCACCTCGCAGAGGATCTCGCCCTTCTGGCGCATGAAATCGACGGCGACGATTTGTTCGCCGAGACGGTCTGCGCCATTCTTCAGAAAGCCCAACGCAATCCGATGGCCAAGTGTCGCAGAGTAACAGGCCGACGTGATGTAGCCCTGATGTTCGGTGCGAACGGCACGAGCACCCGGGGCAATCAGATGTGCGCCGGCCTTGAGGTCCGCGCCATCGTTGACGGGCTTCAGCCCGACAAGGACCGGCCGCGCCGGATCGGAGACGCCGGGCCGCGTGCTCATCACCTTGCCGATACAGTCCTTCTTGGCGGAAACCATGCGCCCAAGCCCCAGATCGGCTGCCGTTGTGCGCCCATGCAGTTCCGCATGGGTGGGATACCCCTTCTCGATCCGAAGGACGTTCAGCGCCTCCATTCCATAAGGGCCGCCTTCGAAATCCTGGGCCTTGGCGACCAGATGCCCCCAAAGGGAGGGGCCATAGCGGGCGGGGACGGCGATCTCGTAGCCCATCTCGCCTGAGAATGAGATGCGGAAGATGCGCCCGGCGACGCCCTCGACCGTGACGGGCATCCAGCCCATGAAAGGAAGCTCACTCAGATCCTCCGCGACCAGCACCTGCACCAGATCACGCGCGTGGGGACCGGCAACCGCGAATTGCGCCCACTGATCGGTGACCGAGATCAGCGTGACGTCCAGTTCAGGCCAGAGGCAGTCAGCACAGAACATCATGTGCTTCATGACCTGACCAGCCGCGGCGGTCGTCGTCGAGGCCAGGAAGGATGTGTCGGAGATCCGCGCAACCGTGCCGTCATCCATCACGAAACCGTCCTCGCGCAGCATCAGCGCGTAACGCACCCGTCCCGGCGTCAGGGTCGAAAGCATGTTGGCGTAGACCCGGTCGACGAAGGTCGCGGCGTCAGGGCCCTGAATGGCGATCTTGCCGAGGCTGGTC
>JAAUYD010304615.1_pt1 | contig 14646 bp, 19 predicted proteins | sample 7278101 | NCBI WGS metagenome assembly JAAUYD01 (sample SAMN14350128, study PRJNA611818) | marine sediment metagenome | isolation source: surface marine sediment (0.6m) | place: French Polynesia: Moorea | collected 2018-08
CAAAGGGCTGGTATCCACAATGATGGAGAGCCAGGGCAACCTCCACTTGCACAGCGATGATTGGCATCGCACGGTCTATATCGATACACTTGGGGTCGGAACCACGGAATTCGGACTCTCCGACGCGAAAAAACAGAAACTCGAGGAGTCCGGCAAGAAAGGAACGAACACCTACTTTAAGTGGTATGACGACTCAAAGAGCAAACCGTCAAATCGGCCGTAACGGAAGGGCATTTCTTCATCCGGATCATCCCGGCGAGGTGGAATTGCTCTCGAGCGCCGATGAATTGCCCTCTGGGAACCATTGCGTCAAAGGATGTGCCGATTGAAAAACGCTCCCGGGTAGCGGATATGAGAAGCGATCTCAAAAAATGAATTTCGATCCAAGGTGTCAGCGGGACCAGGTTTCAAACCACAGGCATACGCCGGTATGTCGAGGATTTGAAACACGGTTCCAACACCCGGATTGGGCCAAAAGACTTTTTTGAGATGCTAGTAGTGAAGGGCCACGATACCGCACCCCGCACCGATGAGAACACCCACGAGTATTTCGCTGACACGGTGTCCCACGAGATCGGTCAAGACAGGGTCATTCAGGACGTCTTTTTTCAGCGCCGGGTACCTTGCTTGAAAGGTTCTATAGATAGCAAAGGTACGGCTGCGGTCATACATCACAATGCAGGCCATGATTAGAGACAAGGCGAAAACAGAGCTTTGCGCACCCACAGTAGCGAAGATGGTGACGACGACCGAAGTGATCAATGCGCTGTGTGCGCTGGGCATCCCGCCGGCCCAAATCACACGCCAGGCCATTCTGGAACAGTCTGCCCGGCCGTGACGCACTACGCCGACAAGGACCTTTGCGACCTGTACCATAATCCAGGATAAAAATGCAGCTTTCAGAATCGGGTTCATTTTCTATCCTTTTTGAAAAAGTCATATGCAGGATTGGCTGGATCGAAGTCGTGATCCGTGAAAGGAACGTTAATTTCCAAATCGTGGAAGAGATACTCTTCCACAAGGGCGCCCAATCCTTCGTAAATGCTGACTTTGATCGGCAGGTCGAGGGTTTGGTCGATGAACAGGATCACCCTGCTTGCATAGTAACCTCGGCCTTCGGGAAATCGCCCATGAACCACCCAGGTGGTGCGATCATCGATCTGCTCTTCACCAATGAAGTGGAGGGCTTCCAGGCCTTGCTGTTGGGCGCGATGAAAATCAACTTCGATCACCCGCATGATTTTCACAAGGCCGCTGTTCTTGAGGCAGTGCCGGTTTTCCTTCATGGCCATTCGCCCTTCGGGGTTGAGACGCAAGGTCATAAAACGAAACCAGCCACCCGGATGGGCCACGATCTTTCCATCGTGCCTTCCAGGGGCAAAAATCACCTCCCGTCCTTTTCTTATCCCCTCTTCCCAACGGAAGTAATAGTTCGCCGGCTTCCTGAACTTCACCCGTATGGCGAGGTCTTCGTGAAGCTTACCGGATTTGGCCACCCGTTTATCCAACAGGCAGGTGTAAGTTTGAACGGTTTCAAAGCGCTCCACGGCACGGGTGAGCAATCGTGCGGCATCAACTTCCTCGGCCATTGCACCGGGGGCTGAGGCAGAGAAAAGCACCATGGCCAACATGGCGACTCGTGCTATTTTTCCAATAGCCATTGTTTGCGACGCGCAATTCATAATGAACTCCTATCAGGCGTGTCATACGGCCAATTTGATGGGCTGTTGACCGTCGCTTTGCGGGGAGGTTTCTTCCCTTTTTTTCAGTGTTACGGTGTTGCCAAACCGCAGATACTCCTCCTTGCGGCACATAGGGACCAGTCGGCCGTTGTGGACGGTGCGGTTGGGACAGCCGTCGCAAAGATCCTGTTCGCCATTGGGCAGAACGTCCTGGGGTTGGAGAATCAAGAGACTCTGGATCGACACCTTCCGGAAGAAAAGAGAAGGTTGCCTCAGAACTGCTCCGCAAAAAGAGAAAAAGGCTTTGCGCAGCGGCTTGTCCACTATCGCCAGAGGAAACAGCCATTTGGCCCGTGCATAGAGTTCCGGATTCAGGAAGGAGAGAAATCTGTTCCTGAGCAGGTGAAATCCGTTCTGCAGCACCTCCATGGATTTTGGACCGAGGCATCCAAAAGCACGTGTTTCCGTTCCGATGATATTGCTGAAAAGCCATTTGGGCGCATTGGCGACCTGTGTGCCGCCGAGAAAAGCGTTGGCGGTAAATCCAGGCATTACTTTCAGGATCTGTTCATGAATATCCTGTGCGCTCAGAAGGACGTTGGTCGGGTTCGTATAGGTCTTTTTCGCAAATACGGTATCTTCGAATACAATGGGTTTTCCCTGTACAGAGTAGTCCCAAGGGTCCTCTTTTCTTGGAACCCGAACCGGAATCAGACAATTGGAGCATACTTTGTGGATGTTGCGAACGGTCCACTCCACGATATCCGGAACTTCATGAAGGGTCTCCGGTAAGATGGTGGTGTTATACCCGCAGACGAGACCTTTTTCCTCATAGATCATGTCGGCATAGTACTGCCGCAATTCGTTCAGTTCCTTTTCACTTTTGCCGCGCCACCCCGGACGGGACTGGCCGCGGTCCACATGCAGGATGAAACCGAACAGCCCTGCGGCCTTCAGCTGCCGGACCCTCTCCCGGGTCAGACGGTGTCCGTTGGTCACCAGCACGGGTTTGACCCCATAGGATTTGACCCGCTGTACAATGATATCGAGTTCGGGATGGAGCAGCGGCTCGCCGCCGGAGATGAACATCGTGTCACAGGTACGAAGCGACACCAGGGTGGCCAGTTGGGCCTCGACCTCGGCCAGAACCATATCGCTGTCAGGATCGTTGGACTGATAGCAGTACCCGCAATTCAGATCGCAGCGTCGGGTGATCTCCAGCCAGGAGAAGGCATTGTCCGAATTGTTCCATGGCATCCGGAACAACCGGGAGACGTCCGCTTTTTGTCCATTGGTACTTTTACAGATTTCCATTGTACCCCCTTCATATAGTGTTGATTGCGATCATAAAGACGATGATAGGGTTCTTTCGCCTGTATTACAGGTTGTAGACCAAGAAGCGTGCCAATCAGGTTGAGCATTTTATTTCAGGTAGTTATGGTAATCGGAATACCAGATGTGTGAGCTGGACATGCATTTAATGACCGGGCCATGTACATAAATAGTATATTCGCACGGGAGACAAATGGGCCGTCTGAAAAAGATGCCCTGTGGGCATCAAAATCTTGTCTTCTTGAAGAATATACTGAAATTGCAATAAAAAAAATACGACAACCACCATGGAGGCGGCTATGGAAAGAACCATCATCGACCTTTCCATCTCCATCGCGCCTGGACTGTCCAGCGATCCGGAGATAATGATCCCCATGATCGACGACATCGACCACGCCCAGGGTGCGAAACAGATGGAGATGTTCTTTCCGGGACTGAAGAAGGAGCAACTGCCTGAATGTCAAGCGTTGAAACCGCAAAATATCGAACAAGGAATATCGAATACTGAAGTCTGGAATCGCGGCGCTCAGTCATTCCGATGGTAAATGACAGAATACCTTACTTCGGCATTCTTCGGTTCCTCGTTCGAAATTCTGCGGTTCCGTTACATCGCTCCATGACCTGGCCTGGGCTCACGAATTCTAATATCGAAAAAAAGTTCCCTTTTTGGTCCTGATGTGTGACCCAGCTCATAGAAATGCAGTGCGAATTGTGGCATTGCGGCTTTAAGAGCCAAAATCCATACCTGTAACGGCCTTATCCTCGGCATCGGGGGGCTTTGCTGAACTGGCACAATGAATGGATTGGTGTTAGGGGGCATGATGAAAGAGAGCATGAACCGGTCGTATCGGCTGGCGGAAAAATTGTCCTATCTTTATGACCTTAACAGTAAGATCGACACGGTGTTGTCCGTATCGATGTACTTTCTCAGCCAGTTTTTGGGCACAGAACGGTCATCGATCTTTTTGTTTCAACCCTGGAACCAGCAACTGACCATCTTTTCATCCCTGGACTTGAACAAGAACGAAATCCGCATCCCCAGGTCAGAGGGTGTGGCCGGATGGGTGTTTGAACACCGAGAGTCGGCCATCATCAACAGTGCATACAGCGATGACCGCTTCTGCGAGGAGGTCGACCTGATGACCGGTTTCCGCACCAACAACCTGATCTGCGCCCCTCTGTGCGACAGCAATGAACGCTGCCTGGGCACCCTCCAGTCCCTGAACAAAACAAGCGGGGACTTTACCATCGACGACCTCGAACTGCTCGATCTAGCCGCCCGCATGGTGGCCATCGCCATCACCAACAGCAAACGCTATCGTGAGAGCCTGGTGACCAATGAGGCACGAAAGAAGATTATAGGGCAGATGGCCGGTAGATATAAGTTCCCATCATCACCGATCCCCAATTAGAAACTACTGATTCGAGTTTTTTCACCCTGATGTGGTTAGACGACCTGATCCAATTACGAGATAGCCGAATAATAGTACGCATCGCCGTCGAGAATCATTCGATAACCTTCGGTTATTGCACGTCTATATTCCTGCGTCTTGAATATTTTTAAAAAAAACAATAATTTAGTTTGCCTTCCACCAAAACAAAGATTATGATGTGCCTAATCAAACCCCGAATATCGAACGGGGCAGTTTCTTCCTGTAGGAAAAAACCATTTGAATAGGTGGCAGCCTCCAGTTTGCGACATTGATAATAAATCGAGAAAGGAGGACGCCAGTATGGCCAATGGAACAGTTAAATGGTTTAGCGACAAAAAAGGCTTCGGCTTTATTGAGCAGGAAGAAGGCCCAGACGTTTTCGTGCACCACACTGCCATCAATGCAGACGGCTTCAAATCCCTCAACGAAGGTGACCGGGTTTCATTTGACATCGAGCAGGGACCAAAAGGCCCCAACGCCGCTAATGTCAATTTAATTTAAAAAATTCTTCCGAGAATGGTCGGCATCCCTATCGAATTTGATGGGATGCCTTTCTCTTCGCGACCGATTACGCAGGCATAATAGGTCGCGATCTATCCTCAAATACATTCACTACCTACGATTCATTCAAATCCGGTTCGTCCCTATCGCCAGACACCAAGGAGGTGGAAAATGGCAAGGTCCAATTATTCATTTCAGAAACGGCAGAAGGAATTGGAACGTAAAAGAAAGAAAGAATTAAAAAGGCAAAACAGGATGAATAAGAAGTCCTCCGCAAACGAAGGGAATGTGCCACCGCATCAGGATGAAGAAGAAACTTCATAGGCTACGGAACTCCAAAAAAGGATAAAAGCCATGCGACAAAAATACGTGATCACGCGCGAAGGCCCCAACCATCAGCTCAGCATAAAAGAGTATGCCGTCATCGAAACGAAGGTTAAAAAACCTGTGGCGTCAATGACACATAACCGTAAGTTCACTTTTTATTGCGAAGAGACTTATGAGGACAAAATGATTGCTCAGTCCATATCCAACGGACTGAAATCCCTACTTACGATCTTGCGGACGCGTAATTTCTACCCGATTGAACCATACGCGACCCAAATCGCAAAATCGGTCACCAAGTTATACCAATCTTCCGATAGTGGACCTGTGGAGTTGATTTTTGACGATCTTGATCTGGTGCTGCCAGATTTGACGACGGTATAGTTGTTGGCATGAAAACATCACGATCATTGCAGGCAGATGCGAAAGTGTTGAAGATTGTTTCCGGAATCAGGAGCCACGTCATGAAAGAACTTATCGAAAAAATTGCACGCGCCCTGGTCGATCAGCCCGATTTTGTTAGCGTCACAGAGATTGGTGGGGAGCATACCTCGATCGTGGAGCTTAGGGTCGATCGTGCAGATATTGGAAAAGTCATCGGCAAGCATGGCCGAACCGCAATAGCGATGCGGGTTATTTTAAGTGCTGTATCAGCGAAATACAACAAGCGGGCCGTACTTGAAATCGTAGATTGATCGCGATCCGGACCGATAAATGGGGACCGCATTGCATTGGTTCTCAAAGGAATTAACAATGAAGATCTATATAGGCAACTTACCCTATAGCGCGAACAGCGAGAACTTAAAAAGGATGTTCGCTACTTTCGGCATTGTCAAACATGCGATCGTTGTCACCGACCGTAAAACAGATCGCCCCATGGGCTTCGGCTTTGTTGAGATGCCCATCAGCGCTGAGGCAGATCTGGCCATCGACACATTAAACGGAATACATCTGGATGGACGAAATATAAGGGTCGATCCGGCCATTCAGTCCGATAAAGATAAAGATGATATGTTTGACGCTTGAACAAAAAGCGTTAATTATCTTTGCCCCAGAGTATTGGCTCTATATGTCGAGATTACGAATACGATATCAGACCTTCGAGATCGGCCATATGGATATACATGTCCGAACTTTGAGAGACCGGCAACAATTTCTTGATGTAGATGGCGTCGCAGCAAAGTCAGGAATCTCTTCGGCCGCGTGGCCCATATTCGGGATTGTATGGGAATCGGGCGTCGTCCTCGCAAACTACATGCTAAATTTTAAGGTTGAAGGGAAAAAAATCCTGGAAGTCGGCTGTGGGATAGCCTTGGCCAGCCTGGTTCTGAACGAACGATCCGCTGATATTACAGCTACGGACTATCATCCGGAAGCCGGCGCCTTTCTGCTGGAAAATATAAAACTCAATCGAGCCGGGTCCATCCCCTTCAACTGCACCGGGTGGGATGACCAGGAGTCCGATCTGGGCCAATTCGACCTGGTTATTGGAAGTGACTTGCTCTATGAACAGGTTCATGCAGAATTATTGGCCGGATTCATCGACGGGCATGCCAAAGACAGGTGCGAGGTCATCCTTGTAGATCCAGGGCGCGGCATGCTTGGTGGCTTCACCAGAATTATGACAGGCTTGGGTTTCGCCGCAAGCAAGGTCAGGCAGTCAGATTTCAACGATATGATACCGCCATTCAGGGGGCACATCCTGAATCTAGTGCGATGAAGGAGTTACCGTCCAGCGATTACGCAGTACTATTCCAGCAGATGTCCGTGAACATGTCCGGACCATGCATAGACCCCGTTATCATTACCACGTCATTGATCCATATCATTAAGACAACTGTTATGGCTGATGGGTGTACCCTGCGGCTTATGATAGTATGGTCTGTTCCAAAGTCTCCATCGTAGCTTTCATATTCACGAGCACCTGGTCCCTAGTCCCCAGTACGCTTTTTGCCCCCATAGTAGCGCAGGAACTGCATCCGCTCGTACACGGACGGATCGACGCTTTGGTCCTGGCTGAGCTTGCCTCGGAAGTGGTCGATGCTTTTAAAGCGGTGGTGGGACATCCACCCTTCGAGGCGTTCCAGCATGGTGCCGACATGCTTCATCCCGTTTTTGTAGAGGCATGAGGCCACCTGCACGGCATTGGCGCCGGCGAGCAACTGTTTGATCACGGCATCGCCGTCGTGGACGCCGGTGGACGCCGCAAGGTCGCATTTCACCTTGGATGACATGATGGCGATCCAGCGCAGGGAAAGGGCCAGGTCGGATGGAGAACTGAAGACAAATGAGTTGGTGATTTCCAATTTCTCGATATCGAAATCCGGGCTGAAGAAACGGTTGAACAGCACTATCCCGCCGATACCAGTTTCGGAGAGTCTCTGGATCATGGGACCCAGGTCTGTAAAGTAGTGGCTGATTTTCAGCGCGGTGGGAATCTTCAGTTTCCGGGTCACCTCCTCGGTGACTTTGAAGTAGGCGCTCTCTTTGTCAGCCCGTTTTTCACTGAAATCCGTGGGCGGGAAGAACATGTTGAGTTCAAGGGCATCGGCACCGGCGGCCTCCAGTTGTCCGGCATAGGAGATCCACTCGATGGATTGCAGGAAGCAGTTGATGCTGGCGATCACCGGAATGGAGACGGCTTTTTTGCACTCCTTGATAAGGGCGATGTATTTTTTCAGGTTTTCTTCCCGAACGACATAGGGATAGTATTCGATCGGGGTGACGCGACCCTCGTATTCAAATGTTTTTCCATCCGCGGATAAGCTTGCGCTGGATTTTTTGAACTCGATAAACTCCAGGGCCACTTCTTCTTCAAAAATGGATTTCAGCACCACGGCAGCGGCGCCGTTTTTCTCCGCAGTTTTGACTTTTTCCACGGAACCGGTGAGACCCGAAGCACCTGCGATGATGGGATTTTTCAACTCTAACCCTAAATATTGTGTGGAAAGATCCAGGTACCCTCCTGGTCAATCATTGGTAAATCGTCGTATTCAGATAACAGCGTTGCCCTCAATTGGTTATGCATCCACGTTGAACCGGACACATCATTATTTTTAATCAGGTTGGCCTCAACATAACAAGGAAAAATTCGTCTGCACCACCCGATTAAGGGATCCTGGTCGAGAACACAGGGCAGACGGACAACTGTTACATGGCCATATCCACCAAGGTTCGGGTGATGGGACTGATGATAACCTGCGGTCCCTGTGCCGGCCAATGACAACTGCACTCTTTCGTCGTAGCAAGGAGGTCACCACGTCCGGCGCCTCATAGCGGCCGCACGCATGAAATCCTGTTGGCGGGCAGTGTGATCAATCGGTCGATACGCTATAGAGCAAGGTGATCGTAAGGTTGCGTTCGACGCTGTTGTTCTCAAGTGCGGTCATGGACTCCGACTGCAGCATCTGAACGATGGTGATGCCCGGATGGTCCGCCAACCACTCGTTGATCTGCAATTCATTGGGGGGATTGATATCGGTGGTGCAATAGCTGAAAATTTTAGCTTTGATGGCATTCATATGGAAAACCTCCTGGTCTGACTTCCGGCAATCACGATGCCAATTTTGGTTCAGGTATAAACCTAAAAAAGTTTATGCGATCCGCACATTGAGCGTCAACCGCCAACCCCTATTACCGGATAATTACAAAGATGTGTATAATATCATTTTATTCCGCTGCAATGGCGGATTGTGCAATGCTAACCGTGAATTCATTAAGATTATCAGGTTGCTCTCCCAAGACGACCATAAAGGGAAGACGCTGCGCTGGATCAACAATTATCTCCTCTTCATGACCGCTGGCGTCATTAAGTTTTTTGTGTATTTCTTTGAGAGGCAGGGTTTTCAACTCCTCGTCGGTTAAAATGAGCCCGGCAACCGCGAGTTCCGTTTGAATCAATACTTCTCCTTTTGCGTAGGTTGAACCTTCGATTTGAATCAATTTCTGGCTGGACGATGATCTGTTGTGGACCAATCCTTTTAATACCAGCAATCTGCCTGCGGCCTCATTTTCCACGAAGGAAGATTCCAGGCCAGATACTGAAAGTTGCATGGTATGGCGTTGGCTCATCTTGTCACTGTTCTCGGAACCCCCAAACAATAACCACCCCCCCAGAACAACTGTGATGACCACTACCATCACGGCCGCACAGATGAGCTTGAAATTTTTCCTCAGGGGGATCTGTTTTTCTTCCGGAGGAGAGGCTTCTTGAATTCGACGTCTGGGTGTTTCCAACAAGTTGTCCTTCGGATCGGGCTCTGTCCCATCTGCTTCGGGAAAACGGTCCGTGTCCGCAGGATCGCTTTCCCCCTCTACCGGAATCTCATCGGAGTTCAGAACAAGGGTTCCCCCTTCAGTCACTTCATTCGCGTTAAGGACCAGGGTTCCCCCTTCAGTCACTTCGTCCGTGTTAAGGACCAGGGTTTCTCCATCGGCCACTTCTTCAGTGTCCAAAACAAGGGTGTCGTCTTCAAAACGCGACAGGTCGACCTGCCCTTCAGGTTCATGATCATCATCCTTTTCAGGAACACCCTCCTGACCGACATCTATCTCCTCTTCAAGATCATGCAACTCAAACTCAAGCTCGATCTCACCTTCAGATTCTGCAAACCGCTCCCTTTCCGTCTCCAACCTTTCGGCATCCGATAAAACCTGTCCAAATCCATTTTCCAGATCAGAACAGATTTCGTCCCACTCAACCGATGCCTCATCCGCCTCAAATTCCGCCTCTGGGCCCGATAGATTGGAAGCGTTGTCCAGTCGAGATTCATCCGCCGCCCACGCTTCATCCTTGCCTTCCTGGCGGGTCCTCTCTGCGGTGTCGTTCACTGTTGTGTCGACCGCCCCTGACTCTTCTGCGTCACCGTTGCCTTGAGGGGGCTTGGATCCATCCAGATCGGGAGAAGCAGAAGCGGTGTTCCTTTCTAAAGTGGCCAGACACCGATCAATTTCCTGCCTCAGCTGTTTCAAATGCTTCTTGAGATCACTTCCGGGATCTACGATGAACCCGGTCAGGGTAGAGAGTTCGGACAGGGGAGCCATGAGATCTGATGCTTTGAGTGAATTCACCCGGTCTCCCAAATAGACAGGGATGATGGGGAGATCTTGGTGCAATGCTGCTTCGATTTCGAGCCGAACAGAATCGTCCGGGTCATCTGCTTTTTCCTGAAGTATCGGAAGCCAGTTGGGGCCTATGATGACAAGGATGATATCACTGGTGAATAATTCCTTATTAACGGATCGGGTCGCATCCGGTTTGATGGGGATCGGATCGATGTCCATACAAAGGGAATCACGGCCGTAGTAATGTTCAAGCTGCTCAAATATCTTTCTTGCGGTGATGAAGCTGTCGTCTCGACGATAGGATATGAAAATTTTCCCCGTTTGCATGTTCAGACCTCAGAAAAGTCGTATCGATGGATCGGCAATAAAGCGCTCATCGATGCCAGGATGTGGTTTCGGTTTTCCTATTCGAAATCAGATTATATCGCGGGAACGGATTTCAGGCCACCCTAAATTACGGGAATGGTTGGAATAGAACACGCTTGGGAAGCTCACATCCCATCTGTTTTGCACTCTGGATCACTTTATCCTCTGGTTACCGGCTATTCATTGCCTTTTCTTCCCCATCTGTATCGAAACAGACAGGCGAACACTATCAGGGGCGAAAAGGAGATAAATTCAAGGATCAGGATTCGGATAACCGTGGAATCAAAGGGGGGCGGGACATGGGGCAGCGTTTTCAACCATGGCACCGGAAGAGAAATCAGGGCATCGCTGAAGGGCCAGAAGATGCACGTGCCCGGCAAATCACCATAAAGGAGATCGAGCAGGAGGTGACTCAACCACCCAGCTGCACCCGCCAGGACAATGGGCGTTTCTCCATATCGATTTGGAGACCACTTCCGGAGAACAAGGATCAATGCCCCGCAGAGAACGATATTCACCCAAAGACTGTGGCTGACGAGCAGGTCATGGTGCCCCCACCCGGGAAGCGGCCAGTCCGGAATGGAGGCCAGGGCGATAAAGATGACAGCCCACACCAACCGGCGCCACCGCGTGAGGTCGGGTGGGATGACCAGCACAAGTACCGCCAATCCGGTCAGGCTATGGCCAAAGGTGGTCATGACGCGTATCCCAAGATAGGTTATGGTCAACATGGCGCGCTGTAGCGATGCACCGGTACCATCGAATGCCATCAAGATAAGGGTGTCGCATCGTCTTGCAAGTTGGAAGGGATCTTGACATCCGCCACCGCCTTTTTCTATATTCGCCGATTTGACGACTGGACCCAGAAACAGATCTGCTGAAATAGAATTGGAGGATAATGATGTTGAAATTAGGCGAAAAAGGCGCCATTCCCCAAAGGGATAAAGAAACCTATGCCATCGCACCGCACATTCCCTGCGGCGTTGTAACACCGGAGCTGTTGCGGCGCATCGCAGATACCGCTGACAAGTTCAATGCCCAGGCCATCAAAATCACCGGTGCCACCCGCATGGCGATCGTCGGTTTGAAAGAAGAGGATATCGACGGCGCGTGGGAAGCGCTTCAATTGGACAAAGGTGCGGCAGTCGGGCTTTGTGTGCGCAGTATCCGAACCTGCCCCGGCACCACCTATTGCAAACTCGGCAAGCAGGATGCATTGGGGTTGGGCCTGAAAATGGATGATATCTACCATGGTATGGAACTGCCGGGTAAATTCAAGATGGCATTGTCGGGCTGCCACCTGAGCTGTTCCGAGTCCTGGGTACGGGATATCGGCCTGATCGGTCAAAAAGACGGCTGGACTCTGGTCATCGGCGGAAATGTCGGGGCCAGCCCACGCATCGCCCAGGAGTGCGCCAGCGGCCTCGACGATGATGCAGCGCTCGCTGCCATTGACAAAGTGATCGACCATTACCGGGAAAATGCCAAAAAAGGCGAACGATTGGGCAAAATGATCGATCGCGTGGGTCTCGAGGCATTCCAGCAAGTGGTGGCCAACATGCCCAACTAAAGCATTACCGGTCCATGCCTTGGAAAGATGCCTTAGGCTCCCATGCTCAGAGATTGGGCGGACCAACCATCCACCGCCTAAAATGGTTGACGGAAACACCAACACTTCCCCTCACCTGCCTCTGATGGAAAATGGCAGCGAGGGGAAGCGTTTTTTTGGTTTTGATACCACCCCATTAATAGTTTTATTTCAAGTGCTTAATCCCTATCCTACCTGGACTTGCCCAATAACACCCATTTTTTTCTCAGTGTAATTAGGTGCAGGGGCCGATACTCATTTTCGGATAGATGTCCACGTTTACCCACATGCGCCTTGAAACCGTCGCAGCCTAGCGGATATTGAAACTTGGCGGTGCGCTGAATGTCACCGATATATCGGTAGGGGCGCCAACTTCGGCGCGTCTTGAATTTTTGGCGGAGGCGATGGAATTTCCCGATATTCTCGGAAACAACGAGATTTTCGCCACAGAGCCCCCTCCTTCGACGGTCGGGCAGCGCGCAATCGATCCGGCACCGCCGCTCCCGTCAATGGCGTCCGCATCCATGCCGTCACCGTCGGAACCGATGCGATATTGGCTCAGGATCGGGCCACGCCTGACTGAAGCGGAAATCACCCAGGCAACCGAGGTATTGACCCGAAAGGGCATTCCGTCCAGCCAAACCCAGGGCAGAGGCCCCGTCTCGTTTATCCGCCTGCTGGAAGGGGTATATCCGAAAGAACAGGCACGACAGCGGCTGGCTGATCTTAAAATGACCCTCAATTCGGCTTTTCTCCTCAGGGACGGAGACCAAATGGCGGTATATGCCGGTTCATTCCACCGGCCCGGCCTTGCCGATCGGCTTGCCCAGCGCCTCAGCAGACAGCAGGTAGTTGTTTCAAAAGTTCCGGGAACCATATAAAAAAACGGAATATTGGTCATCTCCGATCCCGTTGATCTGCAGACCGCCGAAGCCATTTCCGACGATATTCAAGGCACGCCCCTGACGGTCGAGGTCCAACCATCACCGGCACCTTGAGGCCCCAGCCCTATCCAAACGACAAAAATCCCCCACCGTCGCAAGCGAGGTGTGCGCCAAATCCCTCAGTTTTGGGGTATTTCGTACGCCGGTTGGGGTGTCCCGCGACACTGGCCGCCTTTTAAGAGCGCGCTTATTATAATCTAATACAGATACTTATAAAAAATACACGGCAAAAACCATCGGGTCTGGCGCCAAAGTTGCGACCAGGAGTGGTCAATGCGGACTGGAATCGATCCGCGAAACCCATATCCTTTGGTGCGACACATATGCCTTCTCTCGGATCTGCGTTTCATGGCCCGGCACTGGGTAGCGGCCGCTCCGATGACTGTCTCCGGGCCCACGGCGCACCAATCTCACCATAGAAAGGGAGCTCCAATGAAATCTAAAATACATGTTTCTCAAATTCGAACCAGCCTGAGACAATTTGAATCCCTGCTCTGGCTAGCAGCCTTTTCCATGCTTATGGTCATCTCTGTCAACTTACATTGAGCGCACGGGCAGGATGCCGGAGGGACATGCTGACCCATGTCTGCGGCGACAAGTGGTCCCTACCATAAGAAACCAAGCATCATCAGTATATAATACAGGCAACAGGAGGTGCGTCATGACATGGATCGCCATTCTATGCATCGGCGTGGCGTTGGGATGGGCCCTGGAACTTCTGGTCGATTTCGTGTTTTGGGGGCGCCGTAATCGGCGGCTTGAGGCCCAATTGGGTGCGTGCCGATCAGATGTTCAGGCATTGGAACAGAGATTGGGCGAAATCCGCGAAGAGGTGGCGTATTACCAACTCAAGGAAGCGGAGTTTCAGCAATGCCAGATCGATCTGACGGATCTGGCAGACAAGCACAAAGATTTGGAAATCCGGACAGAGCAGATCTCTTCGGAGCTGCAATCCTCCCAACAACGCATTGGAGAACTGGATCAGCACTCTTCCGAGTTGAAAGCCGAATATGATGTGCTGCACCATACGCTGGAAGATGTCGACCAGTGGGTTGAATCCAGCATGCGCCGGCGAATATGGGACGCTGTATCCACGAGGCGCGGATTCAACCGCACCAAAGAGAGGTCGGTGGCCTTTGCCCGTTCCATAACGGCCAATGCCGCTGAAAAGATGAGTGAAACTGCCGGGAAGGTTAAAGGCAGTATGTCAACCGCTGGAGCGCAGATCGGTCGGAAGATTGACCACTCAAGGCCGGTACGGTGGTTGAAGGGAACCTATTGTAAGGCAACTGGCCTGTATAACGCCGTCACCAAAAGGGGGACAGTGTCGCGGTCATGCTCTTACGATAGCAAATAAGTGTCCATATCATCCTTAAGGGAGGAAATGATCATGGAAAACAACCCAACCCCAA
>JAAUYD010044428.1_pt1 | contig 14645 bp, 12 predicted proteins | sample 7278101 | NCBI WGS metagenome assembly JAAUYD01 (sample SAMN14350128, study PRJNA611818) | marine sediment metagenome | isolation source: surface marine sediment (0.6m) | place: French Polynesia: Moorea | collected 2018-08
GTCGTACCACGTCGCCGTGCTCAAGGGCACCGACGTCGATCAGCCGCGCAACCTGGCGAAGTCGGTGACGGTCGAATAGGGGTCGGCCGCCGAATCGCCGTCGCCGACGGCCGGAGCCGGGACCGCGTGCCGTTGGCCGGGTTGACCGCGCCGCCGCTAGCACAGTCGAATCGGCAAGGACCTGAACCGCTTGTCCCCGGGCCGGGGACGCCGTGCGCCGTGCCCGATTGACAGGCGCCGGCGCGCCAGCGAAGCGTCGGATCGACAGTTACGCGCCGGCGACGGTGAGTCGCGCCCAGACCAGTGACGTCTGTGTCCCCGTGGTCCAGGGATTGCGTATTCGCATTGCGAATATAGTGGAATTCGCTAATATACTAATCAACAACATGCGAACCGCCGCGGAGGTAGTCATGGTAGCGCGGGTCTTTTGGTTTCTTGGCGCGATGCTGTCGGCATCGGCACTGCTGTTGATGGTGTTTGGCGGATCGGACGTCGGGGGCGTCGTCGATTACCGGGCATGGTTGCTGCTGGCGTTCGGAATACTCGCGGCGGCGATCGGTAACTTCAACCGGACGTCCGAGCCTTAGCCGACACAGCCGGTCGTCGCTTGGCGGCCCGGTTGCGATCGCATCGGGTTATCGCCGGGTCGTGCATCGTCTGCTGGCGCGGAAGCGGGTCGTCGTGCGCGAGGTGTCGGATCAGGCCACTACCCGATCAACGCGATTCCTATCCCATTGTTCACTTCCACGGCGCAACGTACGGACTCGTCGTCAGCGATCTGTTTCCACGCCGCATAGCAGCGCGGATCCTCGTCGAGTAGCCGCTTGTCCCACCACCGGATATCGTCAATCAGGACGATGCTGCCGCTGCGCAGATGGGGCTTTACCTGCTGGAAGTTGTCGACGATGTTGTCGAAGTGATGTCCGCCATCGTGAAAGTAGAAGTCAATGTCATCGGCTTCTTGGATGACAGACGGAAGGCAATCAGTAGACATGCCGTGCAGGCAGGACACCCGGTCACCGAATCGATCCTTCAACAGGGCGCTTGACGTCGCATACTGGATATCGGCGGCTTCGATCGTCCAGAGTCTGCCGTTCTCTTCCAGCTTCTCCAGGGCCTGCAGACTGAACATGCCCGACATACCAAAGGCGGTGCCGATCTCCACGCAATGCCGCGGCCGCATGAAGCGTATCGCGTTGAAGAGCAACTTTCCCTTGAACGCGAACGATGACGAAATCACGAAATAATGCGCGACGTCCAGTCCGGACTCGGGCATTTCACGGTAGTTTCCGCTCAGTTCGTTGGAGACGCCGAGGACCTGCTCCGCCAACGCAACGTCGTACCCCGGCAGGCCGTTGTCGAGAGACTGCAGAAACCTGTCGAAGCGCTTGAAGCCCAAGTCTTGGCGATCGCTGTTCCACTTGACCCGCTCAACTTCCACGCGGGTGCGCGAGACCAGGTCGAAGCAGAACTGCAGGTAGTGCGACGGCAGATTGATTGTGGTCGTATCCCCCAACCCATCCAGCATCCTTTCGACAAGCACGGCTGACAGCCGATCCTCGTTGAACCGTCGATCCCGATGGAGTGCGTCGACCAGTGTCTTGATGAAGTTCTTTGCGTTTGTCTTGACCGTATTCAACATCGGCCGGGCTCCTTGTTCTTGCGACCACTAGCGCGCACGTCAGACCATGTCGCGCGTTGCGCGAACCGCGGCAGCCTTGATCAATCCACACGGCGTACCCAACGACAGATCACACTGAGGCACAGGCGCGTGCGCTGACTGGACCCAGCGGTGACTGGCGCAAGCTTATCAGATCAATTAACGACTTCTGAATCGGATGGCGAGGGCCGTTCGTGTACCCATGGACCAGATACCTGGACCGGCCTGTCGGGGTGTGCCCTCAGCGCGGCGACCTGTTGAGCATTTCGCCGCGCTTGCCGCGCGCCGGTTTCCGCGGCACGGCCACCAAGGCGAAGCCCGGCCATCGTGCGAGGCGCCTGGCCGTGTACGGGGACGGGGCAAGAATCGCATCCAGTGTGATCGGGTGCAGTCCCGGAAAGCGGACAAGTACGTGACCCGGCGGCTTGTTGCGGACGATCTGTCCACGCCGCGTGGCGACGGCCAGCGTCCAGCCGAGGCGATAGGCTGCGATGGGGGCGCCTACTTCGTCGAACACGGTCGCAAGTCGGCCGACCAGCGACGCGAGGACGAAGATCGGCAACAACACCGACAGCTCGTCGAAGCCGATGCCGAGCAAGGCCAGCAGGCTGGCACTGACAGCGATGCCCGCCGCCACCAACGCGAACACGATCGACAGTCGGGACGCGCGCGCCGAACCACGCGCCACGATGGCGCTTCTGCCGGAAATCGTCGGTTGCCGCGTGCGCGCCTGCCATACTCGACACCGGTCACTGAGACGGTAACGATGCGCTTGTCGATGCCGCGCACCGTCAATGCCCACGCGACGCCCGGCACTACCGTGACGCCGCCGTACCCGCCGGTCAACGCGACGGCGCGCGTCGATCGCGCGGAATCCTGGCTGTGCGTCGTGCTGCTGTTTCCGCTTGCCGTCGCCGCGGGGCCTGCCGAAGCGCCGCCTGTCGTAGGCTGGATCGAGCCGGCCATCGTGACGACCGAGGTGCTGCCGATGCAGGCCAAGGTCGACACCGGCGCCGATTCCTCGTCGATACATGCCGAGGACGTGCAGATCGTGGTGCAGCGGGGCCGCCAGTTCGTCGACTTCACGCTGCGCGGTGACGACGGTCGGCGTCCCCGCCTGCGCCGGCCGCTGCAGCGCACGACGCGGATCAAGGACAGAGACGGTGGGCACCAGGAGCGCCCGGTCGTGATGCTGCGCCTCTGCGTCGGTCGCGTCGCGCGCGTTGTCGCGGTCAATCTCGCGCAGTGCGGCCATTTCAACTATCCGCTGTTGCTCGGCCGCGACTACCTCGCCGGGGCCTTCATCGTCGATCCTAGGAGGCAGCTGTTGACCAAGCCCAGCTGCGATCTGGCCGAACCGGCGTCGCCATAGCGTGCCGCCAGCGTCGGCCCGGGCGTCGCCATCCCTGGGCGGCGGCCATGGTTCAGGTGCGGGTGATCTGTGCCAGCAGGGTATCGGCGCCGGGATAGCTTGCGGCGTCGAGTTCGTACTTGCGCCCTGTCTCGCCCCAGCTGCGCCCAGCGGCCAGAACCGCGAGGAGCTGTGCGCGGCTGTCGAAGGTGACGCCGCCGACCGTGCCAACACCGTGCGCGAACAGCGGGTCGGGCAGGCCGCTGCCGCTCGGCCCGATCAGCGTGACCGGTGCCGTACCGCCGAGCGCATCGAGCAGTGCCGGCAGCGTGTCGTTGACCAGTGTCGACGCACTGCACAGCACCTGCGCGCAGTGGCGCAGTTGTATCGCGTCCGTGACCAGCCGCACCCGGGTATCGTCGGCGACGCGCTGCGGTGCCTGTTCGAGGACGCGGATCGGCTGCCCCCGTGCGCTCAGCCGATCGATCAGCGGTGCGAAGTAGCCGACCATGCCGACCTCGGCGCCGCTCGGCAACGCTGCGTCCGCGCGGTCGGGCGGCGCGTAGGCGCTGCGCCGCAGCAGCGCCGCGCCCAGCGCGTTGTAGGTGCCGAGCGCGAAGCCGCGGTCGACCGGGTCGGCCGAGTGCAGACCGCGCAGCAGCGCCCGCGGGTCGGCGTCGAACCGGGCCGGGTGCGGGTGGCGTCGCCACAGTCGGCGCAACATGTCGTCGAGGCTGACGTAGAAGGGTCCGACGCTGCCGTCGTCGAGGAACACGAAACCGAACGCGTCGCGGAAGGTCTCGTCGGCGACCGGCTCCGGCAGGTACAGGCCGTCGATGCGCGGGCCGCCGAGTTCCCGCACCAGGCGCTCGCCGAGCGCGCGCATGTCGTCGTTCAGGGTTGCCATGTGAAATCGCCGCAGCGGCCGGTCGCTTGTTCCTGGCCGTCACGCTAGTGCAGGCGTCGCGGACCGGCAAGCGTTCGCAGGGCGCCGATTCGGCGGCGGCCGTGATGCAGCGTGGCCGCGTCGCGCACGCAGAGGTGGCCCTGCCGCGGTGTGTGGCTGGGAACGCAACGACTGCGGCGGCGGTGCCGGATCCCCGACCCCGGTGGCCAGCCCCGGTCGCCGGCGCCGGCGGTCGCAGCGCGCGTTCCGGCAGTCGGCGGACGCAGCGCCCGGTACTACCGCACAGCGCGAGGAATTCCCGCCAATCGCACGGCCGCCGGCGCCTTCAGATCGCTACCGGCCTGCCGACCTAGTGGCTATCGAATCTGATGCGACCATCCGCGCCGCCTGCGTCGGCGGGCGGCGGGACAACGAGGTGCCATACGGAGCCACATGGCCTACCTGCGGATCTTCATGGGCGGGACGCTGCTCGAACAGCGCGAACTGACCGCCGCGCGGACGACGATCGGGCGCGCCGCCGATAACGACATCGTGCTCGAGGGGCGCGGCGTGTCGAAACACCACGCGGCCATCGAGCGCGGCGACGACGGCTTCGTTTTCGTCGACCACGACAGCGCCAACGGCTCGTTCGTCGCCGGCCGGCGTGTCGGCCGTCACCCGCTCGCGTACTGGGACGAGATCCAGGTCTACCACTACGTGCTCAAGTTCATGGCGGTGGCGCGCGCGCGCGGCGAAGAGGCCGGCGCGATCGCACCGGGAGACGGGCCGCAGGCGCAGGAAGAGACCATGGAGCTCAACATCGCCAGCCTCGGCGACCTGGCCAAGCTCAAGCGCCGCATCAACGTCGCGTCGCTGACGCTGCAGGGTCCGGGCGACGCGACGTGCCGCTATGCGCTCGACAAGGTCAATTTCACGATCGGCAGGTCGGCCGACAGCGACATCGCCGCCGGCGGCTGGCTGGCGCCGCGCATCGCCGCGCGCATCCAGCGGCGCAACGACGGCTTCTACCTGCTGCCGGGGCGGCGCGGCCGGGTGCGCCTGAACGGCCGCCGCGTGGCCCGCCAGGCCAAGCTCAGCGACAGCGACCGGCTGAGCGTGCGTGGCCTGTCGCTGCGCTTCCTGTTCCGCCCGCAGGACGACGGCTGACGGCCCGCCGATGAAGATCCCCGGCTACAGCATCGAACGCCTGATCGGCAAGGGCGGCATGTCGTCGGTCTATCTCGCGGTACAGGAATCGCTGAACCGCCGCGTCGCGCTCAAGGTCATGAAGAAGTTCGACGACCCGAAGCGCGCCGACCGCTTCATCCACGAAGGCCAGATCATCGCCGCCCTCAATCACCGCAACATCATCACGATCCATGATGTCGGCACCTTCGGCGACCGCCACTTCATCGCGATGGAGTACCTGCAGGGGCGCGCGCTGACCGAGCGCATCGACGAGGGCATGTCGCTGGCCAAGGTGCTGTCGCTGCTCGAACAGATGGCCGGCTGTCTGCACTTCGTCCACCGCCGCGGCATCATTCACCGCGACATCAAGCCCAGCAACATCCTGTTCCACGCCGACGGCACGCCCAAGCTGACCGACTTCGGCATCGCCAAGCTGGTCGATGCCGACCAGGAGATGACGCTCGAGGGCAACACGCTGGGCAGCCCCTATTACCTGAGTCCCGAGCAGGCCGAGGGCCTGCCACTCGACGGCCGCTCCGACATCTACGCGCTCGGCATCGTGTTCTACCAGATGCTGACCGGGCAGCGGCCGTACGCCAAGTCGTCACCGGTCGAGACCATCGTCGCCCACCTGACCCAGCCGCTGCCGGTGCTGCCGGAGCCGTTCGCCGCGTACCAGGCATTGCTCGACGGGATGCTCGCGAAGTCGCCGGACGACCGCATCGGCACGGCCAAGGAGCTGGTCTACCGGATCCGCGAGGCCAAGCGCGTGGCGCACCCGGGCGAGCGTGCGACCGACCGCGTCGCCGCGCCCGCGGCGCCGCTGCCGCCGACCGACAACGCGGCCGCGGGCACGCGCAGCCGCCGGCATCTCGCCGCGGCGTCGGTCGGTGTCGTCGCGCTGTTGGTGATCACCGCCGGCCTCGTGCGCGCGCCGGACGACGCCACGGATCCGGTCGTGCCGGCACGCGTCGCCGGCGGACCCTCCGCGCTGGCCGCGGCGCCGCTGCCGCGCCCGGCGGACGTAGCGCGCGTCGCCGCGCCCGGCGAACACGCCGCTGCCGCCGAACGACCCGCAGACAGGTCGCTTACGCCGGCGTCGGTTGGCGACCCGCCCGGCGCGGCGTCCGCCCTGCCGACCCCGACGGCTGCCGACAACGCCGGGCCGCAGCCCACCGAAGCGGCCGCGTCCGACGCGCCATCCGCGGCCGTCGCCGCCGCGGCGCCTGTCGGCGCCGTGACTGCGGACGAACCGCCCGAGCGCGATCGCGACAGCGCGGCGGCGCCCGCTGTACGCGCCGTCGTCAGCGATGCGCAGCGCGTCGACGACTGGATGCGTGCGGCGGCAAAAGCCAGCGCCGCGCTGCGCCTGACCCGGCCGGCCGACGACAATGCCTACGCGTACTACCGCAAGGTGCTGGCGGTCGAACCGCGGCATCGCGGCGCGCTGGCCGGCCTGCAGGGCATCGCCGATCGCTATCGTGCGCTGGCATCGAAGGCGCTCGAAAGCGACCGCGACGAGCGCGCGCGGCGCTATGTGCGCCGCGGTCTGGGTGTCCGCCCCGGCGATCCGCAGCTGCTCGCGCTGCGCGAGCAGATCGACGCGCGGGAGCGCGCAGCGGCGGTCGCGCAGGCCGAGGTTGTCGTCGAGCCGCCGACCGCGGCCGGCGAAGTCGCCAGCGAACCGCCGGCGCCGGAGGGCGTCCGCGGCCGCGAGGGCAGCGGCAACATCGTCAAGGACTTCAAGCGCGTCTGGCGCGCGGTGTTCGACTGATGGCGGTGCAGTCGACAAGGCCGGCGGGGCGACGGCGATGAGCTGGCACATCGACATCGCGACCGATATCGGCGGCCGCGCCACCCAGCAGGACCGGGCGGCGGTGTTCGACGTGCCGGGGCACGCCGACGCACGGCTGGTCGTGCTCGCCGACGGCATGGGCGGGCTCGCCGATGGCGATCTGGCCGCGCAGGCGGTGATTGATACCGCCGCGCAGGCCCTCGCCGACACCGCGATCGATCACCCGCAGCGTTTTCTCGACGCGCTGTGCCAGCGCGCCGATCGCGCGGTCATCAAGCTCGGGCGCGAACACGCCTCGACCCCGGGCAGCACCTGCGTGCTGCTGTACCTGTGCGCCGACGAGGCCTACTGGGCGCACGTCGGCGACAGCCGGCTGTACCACTACGCCGGCCGCGAGCTGTTGTCGCACACGCGCGACCACACGGTCGGCGAACTGGTCAAGGACGCCGCTGGCGGCAGCGCGGCCGATGCCGCGTCGCCCGAGCTGCTGTACATGTGTCTGGGCGGACAGAACGCGCTGCAGCCCGAGATCGGTGCGTCGGCGACCGGTGGCGGCGACTGGTTCCTGCTGTGCAGCGACGGTTTCTGGAACCAGGTCGACGCAGGCGAGGCCGCCGAGCTGCGTTGCCGCGCCCATGCCGACGCGGGACCGGCCGCGCAACTGGTCGCGCTGGCGAGCCGGCGCGGCGGTGCCCGCGGCGACAACGTCACCGTCGTGGTCGCGACACGCCGCGAGACCGCGCTGGCGCGGGCCTGGCGGCGGGTGCGCCGACCGCTGCGCTGAGCGCGCGCGGGTCGCCGTCGTCGCCCCGCACACCGCGCGCGCATCATCCATCACCGAGTCCGGCCGGCAGTCGCTGCAGGGCCGCCGGGCCGCTTGGCTCAGTCCGGCGCGTCGGCGAGCGCCCGTGCGTCGGCGATCCAGCGACGGTAGTCGCTACGCAGGTCGTCGAGGAACGCCTCCAGGCTGGCCTTGTCGCCCGGGTCGCAGACCTCGCTGACGCGAAACGGCCGCTGGATCACGGCGCCCAGGCGGTGGTCTTTGAGTGGGCGGTCGATGTTGACGACGGCGATCGGCACGACCAGCGGCTCGGGATCGAGCGCCGCGGCGAGGTGGAAGGTGCCCTTCTTGAACGCCGACGGCGAGTCATCGACGCGGTTGCTGGTGCCCTCGGGGCAGACGATCAGGTTGCTGCCGGCGTCGAGGTGCGCGGCGCAGGTCGCGGTAAAACGGCGCCGGCGCTCGGCGATCGCGGCGGCGTCCTCGGCGATCGCGTCGGACTCGGCGGTCAGCACATAGACGTGGCCGAGGCGGTCGTAGTAGCGGTGATGGCCGTGTTCCTCGCCGCGGCCGCGGCGCACGACGCGCACGCCACAGTCGGCGTAGGCCGGTTCGAGGATCATGCTGCTGACGAAGTGGGTGTCGATCGCGAACTCGAAGCCGTTGGCCAGCGCATAGCCCGGGTAGCTGACCAGGTGGTTGAGGATGAAGATGTTGCCCGGTCGTTGCGGCAGGTGTTCGTGGCCGCGCACGATATGCCGGGTGTGCTTGAACGCCTGCTGAAAGGCGATGCAGCCGGCGTGGCGCACGGCCGCCCCGGACTGCTCCGGCGGCGCCTCGCTGACCACGCGGTAGACCCGATTGAGGCCCTCGTAGAAGCCGTGCTCGCGGCGCAGCCCGGCGAGCAGCCCGCCGAGTACGCCGGCCAGCGTACGCTCGAGGCGCGTGCCGGCGTCGCGGATGCCGTCGAGGCACGCGAACGCCTCGGCATGGGTCACGCGGTTGGCCAGCAGGTGGGGCAGCTTGTACAGCGCGGTGTCGACGCCGAGCTGCGGGCTGACCTGGCCGAGCAGGTCCTGGACGACGACGATCTCGTCGCCGCGCTGCTGCGCGACCAGGTGCAGGCGCAGCGTGCGCAGCCGCGCGCTGAGCAGCCACAGCCAGCGCCGTTCCAGCGCCAGCGCGAAGCGCGAATCGCGCTCGCCGAGGTCGGCGATGACCTGCCTGTCGATGTCCAGCAGCAGGCTGTCGGTGACCGTGAGCGCGCGTTCGCGATGGGTCTTCAGCGCGGTGAAGGAACTGCCGGCGACGACCTGACCGGGCGCATTGTAGTGGCGCAGGACCACGTCGCTGCCATCATCGCGGCGCACTCGGATCTCGACCAGGCCGCTGACCAGCAGCGTCAGCCGCTGGGTCGGGTCGCCCTCGCGGTACAGGATCTCGCCGGCGGCTACGCGCCGCGGCCGCGCGTGCGCCGCCAGCGCGTCCAGCCACGCCGGGTCGAGGCCGTCGAGAAACAGGCTGTCCTCGAGCAGCGCGCGGCACGCCGCGGGCGACGGGTCGGCGTCGCCGCCGGGTGCGGCGACGTCGGCGTAGGTGTCGCGCAGCAGGCTCGAGGCCAGCGGTGCGGTGTTCAGCGCACTGCGCGCCGTGTCGAGCAGCGGCTGCATCATCGCGAAGACATAGCTGAAGAAGGTCGCGCCGTGCCGCGGGTAGCGGCCGAACAGCGCCTCGAGTCCGGCGATCGGGAAGCGGTACAGCCGGCACGTGGTGACCGCCTGCGCGCTGGTCGCGTAGCGGTGCGGGATGACCAGGCCCGACCAGCCGAGCGGGAAACCGTTCTGATGGACGCTGCCGATATCGATCGCCTCGCGGCTGCCGGCCAGGTCGAGGCTGTGCCGGACCTCGCCGTCGACCAGCAGGCAGATGCTGTCGGCCGGGTGCAACTGGCGCACGATCCGGGTGCCCGGCGGTGCCGTCTCCGCGACTGCCAGCCGGCGCCAGCCATTGAGCAGGGCCGCCGACGCCCTGCCCTGCCAGATCGCGCCGGCCAGCGTGTCGAGGTCGCTCACCGGCCTGCCCGCCCGGCGGCCGGCTGGTAACATCGCCACGCACGGCGGCAGTCAATGCCGCGGCGACATGAGTTGTTCATGAGATCCCGCTCCAGCGTCCCACCGTCCTCGGCGATCGCCCGCCCGATCGACTTCGATACCTTTTGGCGCGACACGCTGCGCGAGCTGGCCAGGGTGCCGGCCGCGATCGGGATCGACGATGGCGATTCGCAGGCCAGCATCACCCAGTTGGTCGTCGAGTTCAATTCCCTGGGCGGGCAGCGCGTGCACGGTTACCTGCTGCGCTGGGACGATCCGGTGCCGCGCCCGTTGGTCGTCTACACACATGGCTACAACGGCCGGGTCGACGTGCTGCGGCCGTGGGCCGAGGCCGGTTTCCACGTGCTCGGATTCGACACCCGCGGCTTCGGCAGGTCGCCGTGCGCGACCCACCCGGACGGCTGGATCCTGACCGGTATCGGCGCGCCGCGCAGCAGCATCCTGCGCGGTGCGGTATGTGACTACGTACGCGCGATCACCGTAGCCAGGGCGCTGTGCGCGCCGCGCGTGTCGCGCACGCTGGCCTATGGTTTCAGCTTCGCCGGCGCGATGGCGATCATGGCCGAGGCGGTGTCGGGTACGGCGGACATGGTGACCGCCGGGGTGCCGTCGCTCGGCTGGATGGCCGGCCGGCGGCACCTGGTGCGCCTGGGATCGGGCAAGGAGGTCAACGACTATATCGCCGCGCACCCGCAGCGCGAGTCGCAGGTGATGCACACGCTGGCCTACTTCGACAGCGCGAACTTCGCCGCGGCGATCACCAAGCCGACGCTGATCGGCGTCGGCCGCAAGGACATCGTCGTGCCGGCCGAGACGGTGCAGGCGATCAGCGATCGCCTGCAGTGCGAACACCGGGTCATGACCTTTCCGTACAGCCACAGCGATCACCCCGATGAGCGGCTGTGGCTGCAGTTCGAGCAGGCCTGGCAGCTGATGCTGACCCAGGGCCGCCTGGTGCAGGCGGGTACGGCCGGCTGACGCGCGCTGCCCGCGGCCATGGCGGCCATCGATTTTTGTCGATTGGAAAGATGTTGGTCATTGCCGTTCGCTGATGATAACGGCGGCGACCGCGAGGCCTGGCGGTAGCCGTGCGCCGGGCATGACGGCAGCTGGCTGAACGACGCCGGGACCGACGAGCCGGCGCGGTGAGCCGGCACCGACCCCGGGCGGCCGCGCGTTGCCCGGCGCCGGGCAGCGAAGCGATTTCCAGAATGCACTGCATCCACGACCGGGCCGACGCTGCGGCGGTCCGCGAACCCCTGTATGCGGCCGTCACGGCGGGTTGCCTGCCCGGCTGCGCGGCGTGCGGCCCCGCCCGCAAGCGCGGCGCCGCCACCCGCCACCGTGACCGACCGCGGCGTCGCTGCCGCCGGGGGCCGCGACCACGTAGGCGCGGTGGCGCGTGATCGTTCGATCCTTTGCAGCAGGCCAAACCGCCGGCGACGGCGCGACGCTATGCTGCGGGCATGGACGCCGGCGTCATCCCGTTGCTCGGTGGGCTCGGCCTGTTCCTGCTCGGCATGATGGTCATGACCGATGGCCTGCGCGGCATCGCCGGCGAACAGCTCGACCGCCAGCTCGCGCGTTTCACCAACGGCCCGCTGTCGGGTGCGCTGACCGGCGCCGTGACCACGGCACTGCTGCAGTCGTCGAGCGCGACGACGGTCGCCGCGGTCGGCTTCGTCGGCGCCGGCCTGCTGACCTTCGCGCAGGCGCTCGGCGTGATCTTCGGCGCCAATCTCGGTACCACGGTCACCGGCTGGCTGGTCGCGCTGCTCGGTCTGAAGCTGCAGATCGGCAGCCTGGTATTCCCGCTGATCCTGCTCGGTGCACTGATGCGCCTGTTCGCGCGCGGCCGCTGGCAGCACGCCGGCCTGGCATTGGCCGGCTTCGGCCTGCTGTTCCAGGGGATCGCGGTACTGCAGGCCGGCATGGCGTCGTACCAGGGGCTGGTCACACCGGCCGATTTCCCCGCCGACAGCTGGGCCGGGCGCCTGCAGCTGGTCGCGATCGGCGTCGCCGTGACGCTGATCACGCAGTCGTCGAGCGCCGGTGTCGCGACCGCGTTGACGGCGCTGTACGCGGGCACGATCAGCTTTCCGCAGGCCGCGGCACTGGTCATCGGTATGGATGTCGGGACGACCGTGACCGCCGCCGTGGCGACCCTCGGCGGCTCGGTCGCGACGCGCCGGACCGGCTACTCGCACGTCGTCTACAACCTGCTGACCGCGATCGGTGCGCTGCTGCTATTGGCGCCCTATGCGTGGGCCTGGGAGCGTTACGCGCCCGGCGCATTGGCGCGTCATGCCGAGTTCGCGCTGGTCGGTTTCCACAGCCTGTTCAACCTGCTCGGCGTGCTGCTGGTACTGCCGTTCGCCAGCCGCTTCGCGGCGCTGATGTACCGCCTGGTCCCGGCGCCGGCCGACCCGGTCCGTGACCGTCTCGACCGCCACCTGCTGGCCACGCCGGGCGTCGCCCTCGACAACATCGCGCGCATCCTGACCGCGACCAGCGCGGCGCTTTTTGGCACGGTCCGCGCGCTGCTCGACGGCCGGCCAGCGGCACCCGGCGTGCTCGCACAGATCGGCCGCGACCTCGACACCGTGCACGCATTTGCCGACCGCATCCACCTGCAACCCGGGCAGCCGGCGAGCTGGCGGCGCCTGAATGCGGCCTTTCACCTGCTCGACCACCTGCAGCGCCTGCACGAACGCTGCGACGAAGAACCCGAGCGCGCGCTGCAGCTGCGCGACGCCGGCGTCCTGGCGGCCGCCGCCGAGCGTTGCGCGGCCGCCGTCGATGCGGCACGCGCGGCGCTGCTGGCCGCTGCGGCACGGCGCACGGTCGCGGCCACCGCGGCGCTCGCCGAAGACCTGCGCGGCGACGCCGGGCGCCTGCGCGCGGCGATCATGGCCGAGGTTGCGGCCGGCCGCGTCGACGTCCCGGCCGGCACCCGCCGGCTCGAAGGCGTGCGCTGGCTGCGCCGCGTCAGCTACCACGTGGCACGCGTTGTCCATTACACCGCCGTCCTCGAAAACGACGCAGAGCGCGCCGCCCAGGGCCCGGTTGGAGACGACTTAAATTCTTGATCAGGAGCCAGATTCTTGAAAATGCACCGAACTCGTGCGATAAATGAATGAGATTCTGATGAACAGTTAATGTTCACGTTGAGTCTGCCGAAAGCACAACAACAAATGCCACCGGACCGGGTCGCTGCAAGGCCCGGCCCAGAGCAGCACGGAGCACCGCCCGGACCGCGTTCACGAGACCGGTATCGGGCCAGGCGCCAACCACGTCTGAACCCCGGTTTGGCGCCAACGCGACCCATTCGGGTCTCCAGGGACGACACCTCGGTACGTGCACGCCGCGTTGCGGCCGTCGTGCGAGCCATCGGTGTTGGCATTTGGCCCGCAGGAGCCGGCGCGACAAAGCCGGCCGTGGCGTGGAGGTGGGAAGCGATCGACAACCCCTGGTAACGCGAGAGAACAAAACCGTGCCGCAGACAACAACAACCCCCAGTTACGACAAGACCGTCGACATCGTGCGCAGTGCCATTCCGCGCATGGCCGAGTTGAAGATCCCGATCACGCCGAGCAACTACGCGGTCTGGTTCGAGTACCTCAGCGACAGCAATGCCGGCCTGCGCAGGGAGATGGACGCCCTGCTCGGCCGCGAGGAACCGATCTCCGATGTCGAGATGCGCGACCTCTACGAACGCTACCTCGAGGAGCGCAGCGAGAAGGTCGCGTCGGCGAAGACTGCACTGAGTCGGGTCGTCAACGCGCTGATGCAGCACATCAACGCGGCCGACGGCCACTACAACAGCTTTTCCGCCGAACTCAAGGACGTCGCCGAGGGGCTCAGCGGCGACGTCACCGGCGACAACCTGAATGTTCTGATCGACCGGGCCGTCAACGCGACCCACGCCGCGCTCGAACGCAGCGCCGAGATGAAGCAGCAGTTCTCCGACCTGGCCGTGGAGATGCAGACGGTGCGCAGCGAGCTCGCGCGCACGCAGGAAGAGGCACGATCGGACCCGTTGACCGGCCTGTACAACCGCCTCGCGTTCCAGGAGGAGCTGTCGCGGCTCGGCGCCTACGAGACCGAGGATTCGCACACGCCTTGCCTGATGATCCTCGACATCGATCGCTTCAAGGGCGTCAACGACACCTATGGCCACCTGGCCGGGGATCACGTGCTGCAGGCCGTCGCGAACGAGATCCGCGCCAGCGTGCGCGGTCGCGATGTCGTCGCCCGTTACGGCGGCGAGGAGTTCGCGATCCTGCTGCGCGACACGGCACGCTCGGGCTGCATGGCCGTCGCCGAGAACGTACGCCTGCATGTCGCCCGCTCGACGATCCAGCTGCCGCCGGAACTCGGCGTCGCCGAGCCGATCGCCGTGACCGTGTCTATCGGTGGCGCGTGGTTCCGCGACGGTGAACTGACCGAGGCGCTCGTCGACCGCGCCGACCGGGCGCTGTACCGGTCGAAGGAAGGCGGGCGTAACCGCGTGACCTGGGAAAGCTGAGAGGCGCGCTGGCGGGGCTGTCGAGTCGCCGTTGGGTTGTTCGCGCTGGCGCGCGGGGTTTGATTTTGGAAGCGCTCGGCGGAGCGCGCCCGCCCTTCTTTCTTTTGCTTGCCCAAAGATAAAGAAGGCAAAGAAAAGGGCACCCCGAAGGCTTGGTCTCCGCTGCGCTCCGACTGCCCTGTGCTCCTCGGCAGAAAACGGGCGCTGCGGAACTCGCTCCCTGCGGTCGCTCAGACAGTCCTCGCGCTGGTCCGTTTTCTGCCTGCGGTGCTCGGCTGCGCCAAGGGGAGAGGGGCGCTCCGTAGCTTGCTATCGGCACCCGGATCCCGTTGACGCCGCCGAGCA
>JAAUYD010048829.1_pt1 | contig 14645 bp, 11 predicted proteins | sample 7278101 | NCBI WGS metagenome assembly JAAUYD01 (sample SAMN14350128, study PRJNA611818) | marine sediment metagenome | isolation source: surface marine sediment (0.6m) | place: French Polynesia: Moorea | collected 2018-08
CAAAGCTTTACTGGTGTTGGGTTACTCTGCTCCAAGCCGCTGTTGCGTCTACATTCTTCAACCCAACCTACACCTATTGCACTATTTTAGCTGTGTCAATCCAGTAGGGTGTATTACCACGAAGTGTAACGCACCATCTGGTAATATGGCGGGCGTGCGTATAGACATAACCTGAAAGGTTGGCTAGCCTGCGGCAATGCTGCGCGAACCAACGGGCATGGCTAAATGCAAGGTATACACTGCGCGTTAACGTAGTTCCTCTGCCTCCTGCCTCCTGCTATACCAGCTAGCTTTGAGTGTCTTATCCTTGTCTTAATCTGAGCTTTATCAATTAGTCCTAGGATGATTTGAGTCCATTGTGGAAATGGCAAGTAATGTTTCACCTCTGGATGAATCTGAGACTCATAAGCAAAAGGAAATAATAAGATGAGCCAAAAGAGTCAGGCAACATTGAGTAATAAGCAGCTGGTGAAAGTTATCACTAAGACTATCAAGAAAAATGTGGCATTACAAGGAATTAATCCCACTACTCGCAAGGGGAATAAGGAGTTGGAACTGCTAGTGAAAACCATTTCTAATAAAAAATCTTTCACTGATTTGTCAGAGGCTAGAGAAGTTGGGGAAAAATTGGGAGAAAGAATTATTCAAGTTTCTCAACAGCGAGGTAAGAAAGATTTAGATAAAGGGGTGATTCGCTTCTTAGTTAGTAATGGTGACGTTTTGACAGCTATTGGATTCTCAAAAAAGGCGAAACCAACAAGTCCTCAACTTTCAGATGCACCTGCTGTAGAGCCAGATGTTGCTACAATCTATACCCCTGAACCAACAGAATCAGAACCAACAAGTCCTCAACCTTCAGATGCACCTGCTGTAGAGCCAGATGTTGCAGCAATCGATACCCCTGAGCCAATAGAGACAGAACAAACAAGTTCTCAACCTTCAGATGCACCTGCTGTAGAACCAGATGTTGCAGCAATCGATACCCCTGAGCCAGCAGAAACAGAACAAGAGAAGCAAGAGAGTGAAATTGCAGGATAATAACTGTAGTTAGGATATTTCCAGAATTAAAATTACCAATTCATTGTAGGGGTGCTGCGGCCTGCCATTGTTGTCAACTGAACGCAAAATTACCAGTCCGCAAGTAAATTAATTTCCTTGCTCATAGACAAAGTCATCTAAAGATTCAGTAGACTTCGTTTATGAGCCTGGAACTAAAATTTAAAATTCCAGGTGGATGTGTTAGCCAAACCTAAAGCAATTTTTACCTTAAGTTGACACCTATAAATGCTTGTGCCCTCTTCATTTTTTAGCTATCATTTCCTTCATCTTTCTGAAATAGCTGGATAAACTCTCCTGGTGCAAATTCTCCATTACTAGGGTGACGTTGGAGCTGTCCACTTTCCAAGTAAACATAGTCACACTCGATATTATCTAGTTTTGTAGCACTGTTAATATTCCACTCTGACAAGCAAGCACCTGTCAGTATCGCTGCTGTAAAATTTGTTTCCTTTGCTTGACTTCTGCTTAAGTCAGCCCCCATCAAGTCAGCGTCATTGAGATTAGCATTGTTAAGATTGGCATTCACTAACTGGGCATTGGTCAAGTCAGCATCATTGAGATTAGCATTACTAAGATTAGTATTTACGAACTGGGCGTTACTCAAATCAGCATTATTGAGATCGGCATTACTGAGATTGGCATTCACAAATTGGGTATTGCTTAGATCCGCACTACTGAGATTGACATTCACTAGCTGGGCTTCACTGAGGTTAGCTCTGCTCAGATCAGCATTAATAATGTTGCTATTACTGAGGTTGGCATTTACTAACTGGGCATTACTAAGGTCAACATCCATCAGAATGGCATCACTAAGATTAGCATTCACTAGCTGGGCATCGCTGAGATCAGTATCACTTAGGTCAGCACCTACGAATTGGACACCAGTGAGATTAGCACCACTGAGGTCAGTATCACTGAGGTCAGTATCACTCAGGTCAGCACCACTGAGGTCAGGATTTATATGATCTGAATTGTTGATTCTCCAATTATTCCAAACATCTACCCCTTGCTTGAGCAAAGCTAGATACTCTTCATTTGCCATCTCACTGTTTTCCTATGCTTTACATATGGCAATTTTTACATCTCAAGGTTAAGAATAATGGAACTTCATTACTCCAGGCTAACAGGAACAATAAAGAGCGATCGCTCTTTCGGTTATGGTTATATTTAATACCTTTTTGCTATCTTGTACTATAGCGATTCTCAATCTAGTGAGGTACGTTCGTAAAGCTGCTTGTTTTGATATAAAAGGTTTGTGTGTACTTCAGTTGCCTGGAAACCGCTATAGTTTGAGATATTAGCTCAAATACTATCCCTCGTACATTTGGTAGACCCATAACACCAACACAATTAAAAGTGTTTACTAAGGCCTCAGCATTTTCTTTTAACAGATTGCCTTGCTTAAATTTAAGCATGATGTAGTATGTCGAGAATGAGGTAGTTTCCGTCTTCATCCTCATCCATTGTCACTGTTTCCAAAGGGATTGTCCAAAAAGCGATCGCGTTTTACACGGCTTCCTTTGGGAGTATCCCGTAAGTAGCGACTCCTGTGAAGTATCACCTACTTTTTTCTGAGAAAGCAATACCCATTCTTTTCCCTGGAGAAGCTTGTATTTCCTCCTGAATGAATCACCTATTTTCTACTAAAAGTTTATTTGCTTAATTAAAATTACTATGAAGTAAATCTCAATAATTATACCAAAAGTATATACAAAAAATACACTTAAATTCCATCCTAAAGGAATAAAAATAGAACTAAAAAGAAATATAAGCCCAACTATTAATAATGTCAAGAAAAAAAACACACCAATAAATCCGAGTATGTTTTCCCATCTTATATTTGTTCTGAATTTAATAGGTATTTGATATTTGCCAATATTAGTTTCTAAATAAATTGTACTTTTATACCGCCATAGAGATGCCAGCATAGCCGTATCTAAAGTTACAATAATTTCTAAGTCTGATCCCTCAAAACTAGATGGTTCGACTGCAAGTTGACGTAGCGTAGTTGAAGTAGTGCCCTTAATTCTGCCAGTAGAAGGTTCGCACTTCACTCTCAATAACTCAGTTTTAAAACGCCTGCCATATCGGACTAATCCCCAATTTATTTGACTTGGTTGTATAAGAGCTCGGATTTCTTTAACTTTGTAATGTAGAGGAATTCGCAAAGCTTTTTGAATTCCTTCTAATGAAATGACAATGTAACCCTGGTAAATTCCAGGTTCAACCATAAGTGCATCTAAATCAATATAGATTTTGTTATCAATCAAAGAATTCAATCTATCAGGCAAACTCACGCCAGGAAGGTGATGTTCAAGGACTACAGAACCCCATGCGAATCCACGTCCATGATTGCCAATTTGTAATTCAACCCTTGTTTGATATCCGACGGGAACTTCACCAAAGTCTAACCTATCTGGTTGTGCAAAAATTATTGGATAGGGTTCAGTACCTACACTTTTACAAAGTTCCCGCACAAACATTTCCAAACCTTTACGCTTTTCTTCCTCGTAGGAAGGTACAATCTTACGTGATATGTATCCTCCTAAGTCTGTCCTTCCTAAATGTGCTACTAGCCATCGTTCAAGATAGTTATTGAATAGGTAGTCTTTTGCTTCTTCAGGATACTGATCGCACAAATTTATCAATTCAGAAATATCCGAGGCTGCTCCATTGCTAAACTTGAAACTGAGAAATTTCCAAGCCTCAGCTTGACTAGCATTTAAAAACCGATAATCTTCATTACTCAAGTTTCTGTCTGCTGCCCATGCTAGAGCATCCTGCAAAGCCTGACCTTGCAACAACCGCGACTCATCACTACAATTAGATGCTAACCAGGCTGTTATTGCCTCAGAGTAGGGTCGCAAATCTGCTAATGCCTTATCAACCCAACTTTGGTTAAAAACAGACTGATAAATGGGGTTGTAAACTCTTAACTTGCCATGTCTCTCAACTACTAATCCCGATAGTCGCAATTCTATTTGCTCTGGACTGCCATCTGCTGCGACTTCACCTTGCTGTAAAATTTTCTGATACAGTCCTAGCAGTCGCCCAGCACGTTTTTTATCCCTGAAAATCCGATCACGTATTGTCCGTAAATGCTCCGGTTCATCCTGTGCTTCCCAGTGTTCGATAACACGCTTTTTTACCACAGCCTCCAAACTCAACCCCTCATCACTAGCTAGAATGAGTTTCAAAAGCTTCTGGGTGAGAAAAGGTTGTCCACCCGTCCAAGCTAAAACCTTTTTTAGCACTGCTTGGGGATTGCTAACTTTCCCCACCAATCCTTTGGCTAATGGCTGGGCTTCCTGTAAATGAAAGCCTTTGAGTTCAATGTCTCGACCAATATTAAACGGTGTTCGCTTTTTATCTTTAATTAGGTCTGAAGGCGTAGCTACCCCCAACAGACAAAATGTGAGACGTTTGTATGCTGGCTGATCGACACGCTGGTTATAGCAAAACCTGATTAAAGCAAAAAAATCGTCAGTCCCAAAGTTGAGGCTGAGAACGCTATCGATTTCATCTATAAAAATGGCAATGTTTCGATCAACCTCCACCAGCAGAACTTGTTCAATAAACTCACTCAATCTTTGTACGGGAGAGAGAAACTCCCGTTCTCGCCACCAACTCCGCAAATTAAATTTTCCTGAAAGCTGGAAACTATTCACCAAATTACGGACAATCCCTGCATACCATTGGTCTGGCGTAACGTTTTGGCTACCAATCTTGGTTAAGTCAATAGCAGCACAGGCAATTACCTCCCCTTGCAACCGTCGCATTGCTTGTACCCGCAGGCTGGACTTACCCATTTGCCGAGAATTCAACACATAACAAAAATCCCCAGCCTTCAACCTCTCATAAATATCTTCGTCTGCCTGTCGCCTCACATAGGTGGGAGCATCAGCAGGCAAACTCCCTCCTACTTGATATTCATAGGCTGGGTTTTGTGCTGTCTTCATTAGCTGACGTTCAGACTATTTATAGAGATGTGGCACGTTCTTGGAAATACTCACGGTATAAATTGAAGCGGGGTATTACATGATTGTTTTGCAAATCTACCAACCCCATACTTTTTAATTTAAACCCTTGTGTTGGCTCCAGCTGAACTGGAGCAGTGGTTGCAACAATTTGTTTCATTCCAACTGCCAAATCTGGATGCTGTTTCAGAATCCACCAGTGTCGCCGCAAATGGTCACCAAAAGGTCCGGCATCTGTAGGGGCAAGTTTTAATAACTGCTCCAATGTGGTTTTCCGCCGCGTAATCCGATACAGTGCCACTCGCACCAAATAGGGATGTCCCCCCACCATTCCCATCAACTGCTCAACCTGGGTAGAATTCCAATTTAGTCCGTGTCGCTGTGCCAAATTAAGCACTTGCTCAGGGTTAAATTGCGGCAAATCAATGGACAGACCCACATTAAACGGCGATTGATTGATATTCATGGGGATATAAACTTCTGTGGAATGCACTACTAACAGCCGCAGTTTCTTCCACACATCCCTAGTCTTCGCCTCTTCATGCCAAAAGCGCAACAGTGCAAAAAAGTCGGTGGCAATCTCCGGATGTTGATATACTAAATCAACTTCATCCAAGCCCAAAGCCAGGGGTTGGTTGATTTGTGTGAGCAAATACTCCTCAAAATAAGCGGTACAGTTATCCTTGGTGCCAAATATCTCGTCCCAGTAATCCACTAACTTATTCGGTAGTCGTAACTTCCGACTGACGGCGGTACACAACCACCGCAAGAATAGATCCAGGTTTGCAAACACTTTGCTATCTGCCAGTTGAAAGCTCAAAGGCACAGCTAGACAATCCTGTTGTGAAGCTTGATGAAGAATCTTTGCCATTAGTGAGGTTTTACCCATTTGTCGGGGTGCTTTGATGCGGATCAGAGATCCAGCTTTCAAAATTTCCTCGTAGCATTCAGATTCAATTGGGGGTCGCTCTACATAAAACGGTGAAGCCAAATTCACCTGTCCTTCTGGCAATTCTGGTTCTGCCACTGGTAGGGGTGGACTTTCCAGGGTTTCCACAGCAGGCAGTTCTGTAGTCAATTCCTCTGTAGGGGTAGGCTGTACGCTCACACCACCCTCTGCCATAATTGTCAAGATTTCTTGTAGAATCTTGGGCGTATCGGCAGGAGATTTCCACTCTCGCTGTTGAACCCTTTGCAAATAACCCCGCAAATCATAATTCAGTGGCTCACTCAAAGGAAAGTTGACACGGATGGGCAAAATCACTGGCTTATGGTCGGGACGCAAATTCTGCAACTGTTTCGCCTTCCTAATCTCCTCTGTCACCATTTCACTGGTTGCAGATTTAGGAGATAACAGCAGCAGAAAATAATCACACCTTTCTAATTCTTCATCGATGCGTTCGGTCCAGTTTTCTCCCAGGCGAATGCTCTCTCCCGCCATAAATGGTTCGTGTCCGGTGGCTTGGATGGCTTCATAAAACTGCTGGGCAAGACTAAGGTCTGGGTCTTTACTGCGATAGCTGATAAATACTCTAGCACTGTTACCAGTCTGTACATCCTGTTTTAAAATGCGTTTACCTGGTTGAGAATCCGGGGAAATAGCAGTCTCTTTTCTACTCTTTCTCTTTTTCAATACTGGAGTGGAAGATTCTGGAATACTTTCCAAATCAATTGATGTACAACCAAACTCAAACCCATCTTCAATAGTTCTACCTGCCCCCAAAGCATCATAAAACCCCACTGCAAACTCAATGGCAGCCTTATCCCCAATCTCCTTGTTCATCCCAATCACATAATCAATGTGTTGGTGAATTGCTTCTGCTTGCACCTGGGAATAACAAGCATTAAGTACCACACACTCAATCTGGGGAAACAATTTAAATAGTCTTGCCAGGGCTGATGCACTTACCAATTGCATTTGTCCAGAATTATTCTCTAGAACTAACCCCTGGTTGCCTTCACCATGTCCAGAAAAATGCACAATCTGTGGTTCATGATCTAACAAAGCACGGCGCAAATCATCAACTCGCACTGCCCATTTGGAGATAATTTCAAATTCATCTCGACATTTGGCACGTTCTAAACCTGCCTCAATTTCCCGCACTTCCTTATCTAAGCGCAGCTTGGACGTATTTGTGGGATTGGCTGATAGAAGCAGGATTTTTTTCACCATGCCGTCAAATCTGATATCAAAAAAGAGGAAAACTATATCATGTAATTCCTCCAATATTCTACGTGATTTTCCGTAAATAATGTCGTAGAATACCGCAACTGGGAACATCCCAAATGTTGAAATTTGTAGTGCGGGCATCTTGCCCGCTTTGTATGTAAAGGGAGCTTTCCGACTCCCACTACCGCATATTTTTGAAAAATTGGGATGCTCCCCCGCAACTAGCCGAATACCTGTGGCAGGGCTGACGGGCAAAACCGAGTGACTAATTGCATCCCCCAGTAAAGCCAATCGCTCCAAGGCAAGTTCATTGATTAATTACCGTTTAATTTGCCTAGGAAATTGAGGAACTAATAGAGATTGTTCTAATTCACCTTGTTGATTATAGAATTTCATTTCACCTTGTTCATTACATAACCATACTTCTATAGCTTGAGCTTCTAAATATAATTTTTGTTTAAATTCCATTTCTTCCAAACTGTTACCACTGGATTTAACTTCTACACAAATTTCTGGTGCGATTGATGCTGACACTTCATCTTCAATTTGAGTAAATCGCTCCTCTGAACACCAAACAACATCAGCAACTTTAACCCCATCTGATGTGTTGATAGCGCATTCTGGCATCACTTCTCCCGTATTCAATAAGGATTCTAATAAACGTTGAATTCTCCCTTGGTAAAAAGAATGTTTAATTTTTACGGGACTCATGACAATTTGACCCCATTTATTTAATTCGATTTTGAAGGGTAAATCTTGTAAAAATTTATTATCACAAACCTCTTCCCATCTCATAATTAATATTTACCGAGAGCGAGAGAACGATTAATTTAATTTTAACGTGAGTTCGACAGCGATCGCACTGAGGGGTCACAGATTCCCGACTTCTTAAAAGTCGGGGATTTAAATACGCGCAACTCGTCAAAGTCTTCAAATGGTAGTTTGAACATTCCTTTTAGAGAGCCTGCTCGCTCTTTTATCCGAGATTCAATTTTAGAGTCAACCCAAGGAAAAATATTAAATCTGTCCGTGCAATAAACTTCATCACTTCTGTCTCTGCAAAACCCCATGACTAGGACTAAACAGTAACGCCAACAAAAAGAACCCCGACACAACTAAAACGATCGCGGGACCAGAGGGAATGTTAAAAGCATCACTAATAAACATCCCACTAATACTAGAAATCACCCCAATTATCGCCCCCAAAAACATGACTTGATTCAGTCGTTTCACCAATAAATAAGCCGTTGCACCGGGAGTAATTAACAGAGACAAAACCAACACAACACCCACGCTTTTCATACTAGTGACGATGGTTAAAGAAATTAACAGCATCAGTCCAAAATTCAGTTTATTGATGGGTAATCCTGCTGCCTGCGCTCCCAAGGGGTCAAAGGTATAAAATAACAACTCCTTATATAGTAAAAACACTACCAATAGTACTATGGCAGTAATAATCGCAGTATCCCGTAACTCACTGGATGTAACGCTGAGAATATTCCCAAATAAAAAGTGATTGAGGTCAATTTTATTATCCTTTTGAATTACCGTAATTAAGGTAATCCCCAAAGCAAAAAACGCCGAAAATACTATCCCCATCGCCGCATCTTCCTTAATAGGCGATCGCGTCCGTACCCAAGTGATACAAATAGTACTCAGTACCCCGGCAATAAAAGCCCCCACAAAGATATTCATTCCTAGCATAAATGCGATCGCTAATCCGGGCAAAACCGAGTGACTAATGGCATCCCCCAGCAAAGCCAATCGCTGCACCATCAAGTAGCTACCAACAACCGCACATAATAAGCCTACCAGAATTGCTACGATGAGCGATCGCTGCATAAACTCGTACTGTAATGCTTCAATTACATTAGGCAAAAACAGAAGTAATTCGTTATTTATCATTTTTTATTTGCTTATAATCCTCCCTCACTCTGGGCGGGGAAACCCCGCCCCTACTCCTTCACTCCCTCACTCCTCCCCTCCTCCCCACTACGCTGCATCTGAGAAGAAAATCACCCTACCACCATAAGCATGGTATAAATTCTCTTCAGTCAATACGTGGTTGCGAGAACCTGCTGCAACTAACTCACGATTTAATAAAATCAAATCATCAAAATGGGTAATAGATTCACCCAAATCATGGTTAACCACCACCACAATTTTCCCTGCTGCGGCTAATTCTTGAAACACCTGAAACACGATCCCTTGGGTTTTTTGATCGATACCCACAAATGGCTCGTCAAAACAGAAAATCTCTGCTTCCTGGGCTAATGCACGGGCTAAAAATACTCGCTGTTGCTGCCCCCCAGAAAGTTGTCCGATGGGACGATGGCGATAATCCATCATCCCCACCCTTGACAAAGCATTCTTAACTATGCGACGACTAACAGCAGAAAAGTTACGCAACCATCCCGTCTTCTTCACCCTGCCCATCATCACCACATCCCACACCGTCGCCGGGTATGTCCAATCTATTTGACTACGTTGGGGTACATAGGCAACTTTATCTAGTTGCTTCATCAATTGCTCCCCTTGATACAATGCCACCCCATTACTCGGAACTAACCCCAACATGGCTTTTAACATGGTACTTTTACCCGCACCGTTGGGACCAAAAATACCTGTTAATTTCCCCGGTTTGATAATACAGTTGATGTCACTCAGAGCTTCTTGGGTGCGGTAATACACTCCCAGGTGACTGATTTGAATCCAATAATATTCTTCTTGTGTGGGTAAAACTCTCTCAACGTTGAAATTGTTGTGAGCAGAAAATCTTGCTGTATTGGCAATCAAATTTTCTAGGGGAGACATAAATAAAAAATGAAAAGATTATGAAAATAATATACTCTAAAAAATGAAAGAAAAATGAAAAATAATATAACAAGTCTATGAGAGGAATCACTCAGTCAATGGGTAAACATTGCTGGCGGGTAATGATGGGGGTGTGTTTGACGATATACATGGGGGGATGCAGTCAGCCAACTTCCCAGAACTCTACTTCAGCAGATGGTAAACCCAGGGTAGTTGCAACCAGCACCATCATTGCAGATTTGACTGAGAAAATTGCCGAAGATGAAATTCAGTTAACTGGTATCCTCAAGCCAGGTACAGATCCCCATGTTTACGAACCCGTACCAGCAGATAGTAGAAATTTGGAAAAAGCAAAGTTAATTTTATACAACGGTTACAACTTAGAACCAGGGCTAATAAAATTAATGAATTCCACAGCTAAGGGGCGTAAAATAGCTGTGGGAGAAGCAGCAAAACCCTTGCAATTAGAGAAAGAGAAAGGGCAAACCGTACCTGATCCCCATGTGTGGGGTGATGTTAAAAATGCGATCGCTATGACAAAAGTGATTCGGGATGCCTTGATTGAATTATCACCAGAAGATCGGGAGGTATTTACCCAGCAAGCGCAGCAATTAATTCAGGAACTGCAACAGTTGGATACTTGGATTGCCAAACAGATTGCTACCATTCCCCCAGGCAAGCGTAAACTAGTCACCACCCATGATGCCTTTCAATACTATGGGCGTGCCTATGGTATACCTATTGCTGGCACTTTAATTGGTATAAGTACGGAAGAACAACCAAGTGCCCAAACAGTAAGAAAACTGGTAGATGCTATAAAAAAAATTGGTATTCCTGCCATTTTTGCCGAAACCACCATTAATCCAGCTTTAATCAAAACCGTCGCAGCTGAAGCCAAGGTGAAATTACCACCACGCCAGCTATATTCCGACTCCATTGGTGCAGCTGGTAGTGAAGGTGATTCTTATGTGAAAATGATGACAGCCAATACAAGGACAATTGTAGAGGCATTGGGAGGTAAGTATACGCCCTTAGGGACTTCTAAATAATCTGTAAATACGCGACTTCACTACTAAGTAATACCAAATCAAAAAATGTTTGCGGCATATCCAATTGTAGGGGCGGGGTAACCCCGCCCCTACCAGCCAATCATGTGCCGCATTCTTTTTTCAAATTAGTATAACTGGGTCAAATTAAATATAAAATTTCATCCCGCCTGACGGTAACCCTCTCCTTAGCACCCCGCCTGTGAGGTTCAGTCTTACATTTAATTACGCCTACCTACTTACTATGCACTTGATGTATGGCTCAATGTTCGCAATTATACTTATATCAATTCAAACAGAACTCCAATTCAATGAATGAAGTCTTCAAGATTATTCCTGCACCCGCTAAAGCATTGTGGTTAATAGGATTATTTGCCCTCATAATGGCCGCAGTCATTGGTCTAATGGGTTATATTGCTTACTCATCCCGTCACATACAAGTTGAATTGTCCAATACAGAACTACATATAAAAGGTGGTCTTTATGGGCGTAGTATCCCCATAACATCCCTAATAGTGAATCAGAGTCAAAAGGTAGATATAAATAGGGGTTCAGCCTATCAGCCAACTAGGAGAAGTAACGGTACTAGTTTACCTGGATACCATTCTGGCTGGTTTAAACTCCGCAATGGGGAAAAGGCTTTACTGTTTGTCACACAATCCCGTGATGTTGTTTATCTTCCTACAACTGATGGCTACTCCTTGCTGATGAGCGTGCAAGAACCAGATAAATTTTTGCGATCGCTAAATTCACCTAATATTTGACACTCTCACCGTCAAATCAAAAATTTTGACGGGAGATTCTGCTTAAAACTCCAAAAAGACCCATGTCATCCACAAACAACCTACTATAACAGAACCCAATTTAATTATCCTTGTATCTAAGAATTAACCACTAGTACAGGTTGGCAGAAAGACCACAACCATTTATAAAACGTCAAAGCGCGAGAGTTCACAATACTTTTGACTTTTGATTTCCAAAGCGGCGATACTAGTTTGGTTCTAATAAGCGTCTTTTCTAGCTAATATTACGTAAACAGTTTTTACAATCAACAAGAAGTCATACATTGGATGCCAATTTTTCTGATATCGCAAGTCTAAATCGACTACTTGTTCAAAATCCATAATTTGAGAACGACCATTAACTTGCCATTCACCAGTCAATCCTGGTTTTACATTTAACCGCTGCCAATGATGTTGATTATAATGAGCAACTTCATCACCAGTTGGCGGACGTGTCCCGACTAAACTCATGTTACCTAACAGCACATTCCAGAATTGGGGTAACTCATCTAAACTAGTTTTTCTCAAAATCCTACCAACCCTAGTCACTCGAAAGTCAGTTTTGTTTTTAAACAAGAGTCCATTAACTTCGTTGTTGACTAGGGATTTTAGCTGTTCGGCTTCGTTCACCATCGAACGGAATTTATATATACGGAATGGACGACCTTGAAGTCCATAACGCTCTTGAGAAAAGAAAATAGGACCGGGACTATCAATTTTAATAGCGATTGCTATGGGGATGAAAACAAGAGCAAGGATTATCATCCCAACTAAACTTCCCACAATATCCAAACACCGTTTAAATTTAGAGTTTACGGATCGATGAGGAGGGAATTTAACTTTGCCAGCTTCAGAACCAGCATCTACCAAAATATTTGTTATTGATGTTTGGTACATTAGCCAAATCTATATTTATATATTGCTCAAATATTGCCTAAAATTCTCAATTCAATGCGAGATGAGATATAGCACTTATGCTTATGACTATAAACTTGGTTCAAATATAGAGGTACTGAATTTACCGTATATTCACTGAATCTTTACCAAGAACCTGGGGATCGAGATAGTTTATAAACTTCAGTTAAACTTCAATAAATCTTTCTTTTGGAGGATGCACAAATGTTGATGAAGATGACGTTAAGATATTACTGTGCTAGAATCTTTTGTCAACTGGGTGTTAAGACTAAAATTTTACACTCATCTTTCACATTACTGATGCTCCCCGAGGAGTATCACCGGACTCAATTGCTTTCTATGTAAAAAATTAAAGTTTTCTATATTACAGTAACTAGCAAAAAGTTAGTACATCTGAGTGTAAACAAATACATTGTTTAGTGAGTGTAAATTAACCCATGAATTTCACAGCGATCGCAATTAACACCTGGTTGCGGTAAATTTTACCTAAGTCACAAATAATACACCTACTGATTGCCATAGTAATTGCTATGTGATGTCCCTATTGATTGAAATATGGGCAGAAACTGTAGTGCAATGTCTAATAATTGAGGTATTAAAGCATGGTTCTAGCAGGAGCGGAAGTAAAAGTCAGCAGACTGGAGTCTATTGTGGAGCAGATTGGAGAGGCAGTACTTGCTACTACAGAAACTATTGAGCGTTTAGCTGACAGGGTGGATACTCTTAGTGTCCATTCAAAAGAACAGGGAAACCAGTTACAACAACAAGGGTATCAAATTTTGGCATTGTGTGATGCAGTACAAACTTTGGCTGACACTCAGGAGCAATCCCTGCAAAAATTAACCCAGCTAACACGCACTTTAGACCGCTTGATGACTTTGCTAGAAGAATCGGATGATTAATTTGTACCAGTTGTGTAAGTCCTGAATAGTTAGGATTGCCCCCACAAGGGGGAAGTAATAAGTAATAAGTAATAAGTAATAAGTAAGGGAGCATCCCAATTTTTCAAAAATATGCGGTAGTGGGAGCCGGAAAGCTCCCTTGATATATAAAGCGGGCAAGACTTCGGCGTGAGCTCAGACGTTCGGCGAAGCTTAGTCGAGCCGTCGAACGCTGCCCACACTACAAATTTAAACATTTGGGATGCTCCCATAAGTAATAAGTAATAAGTAATAAAAAATCAGGACTTAAGCACGGACAATGTAAGCACAGTCAAATTGACGATGGGAACCACAGATAGTTGCCTGATTGTGGTTTAGAGTTGAAGCTTTGTAACTGCAATATTTCCAGAAAAACAAACATCAACATCACTACCAGGAATACGATCGCGTTTACCGTATTCCCCAATATAATAAAATTGATCGCCTTTGATCTGGTAATTCACAGGTAAAGGTTTAGTGCAAGGCTGGCAAAACACGACTTCTGGTTGTCTATCTCCCGGTTGTAAATGGGGTAAATTAACGTTCCAATAAGTTCCTGTTTCTTGGGGTCGGTGAAGTAAGTCAGCTAAAATTTCTGCTGTCCATTTAGCTGCTAAATCCCAATTATAATCAAGCTTTCCTTGACGATAGTGAGATAATGCGATCGCCGGAATACCGTGCATTGCAGCTTCGCGCACGGCAGCGACAGTTCCGGAAATATACGCATCCACACCTAAATTACCACCAGCATTAATACCCGCAATTACCCAGTTGATATCTTTGCAGATATGGGATACTGCAATTCTGACACAATCAGCAGGAGTCCCTGCGATGGCATACTCAAATTGGGAACGTTTGTGAACTTGAATAGGACGATATGTGGTAACTTGGTGCCCACACCCAGATTGATGATCTCTGGGAGCGGCGACAATTACTTTTTGACCATTTACTGCTTTTTGGAG
>JAAUYD010027547.1_pt1 | contig 14642 bp, 8 predicted proteins | sample 7278101 | NCBI WGS metagenome assembly JAAUYD01 (sample SAMN14350128, study PRJNA611818) | marine sediment metagenome | isolation source: surface marine sediment (0.6m) | place: French Polynesia: Moorea | collected 2018-08
CGTCATCGGCGTCAGGCACGGGCGTGGCCGAGGAAAACGTGGACTTCCGTCGTGGCCGCAATGGCGAAGGCCGGATTATCGTGAACTTCACCGATGCCGGTGCCAACGTGGACCTGAGCAAGCAGGGCGAACGTCTGCGGGCCTACATCTACAACGCCAGCATCACGCCCGAACTCGAGCAGCGACTGGACGTGCTGGATTTCGCCACGCCTGTGGAAATCATCGACACGCTCAGGGACGGCCAGCGCATTCGCATGGACATCACGGTGCGCGGCGAATATGAACACCTGGCCTACCAGACGGGCAACCAGTACGTCATCGAGGTCCAGGAGTACCAGGAAGAAGAGCTGACTCCCGAGGAGCTCATCCTGCAGCCGCCCGAGTACACCGGCACGCGAGTCACCTTCAATTTCCAGGACATTCCGGTGCGCGCGGTGCTGCAGCTGATTGCTGACGTATCCGGGCTCAACATTGTGGTGTCTGATTCCGTTTCCGGTAACGTGACCCTGCGACTGCAGAACGTGCCCTGGGACCAGGCCCTGGACATCCTGCTGCAGGCCAAGTCCCTGGACAAGCGGGAAAACGGCAACGTGATCTGGGTTGCACCCCAGGCGGAAATCGCGGCCCGGGAACAACAGCTGCTGCAGGCCCTGAAAGAGAAGCGCGAGCTTGAGCCGCTGCGCTCCACTTTCATCCAGGTCAACTATGCCAAGGCCACGGACCTGGCTGAAATCATACAGAGCGCGGCCAGTGGGTCGGCGGACGATGGCGGCGGCCTGCTGTCGCCCCGGGGCAGCGTCACCGTGGATGAGCGCACCAATATCCTGCTGCTGACCGACACACCCGACCGCCTGGACGAGATCCGCAACCTGGTGACCCGCCTCGATCGGCCGGTCCGCCAGATCCAGATCGAATCACGAATTGTCATCGCCACCGATACCTTCAGCGATGAAATCGGCGTGCGCTTCGGCCTCACCGGCGGCTACGAAGACAACGACGGCAACGTCATTTCCGTAGCCGGTTCGGCCAACGCCACCGACCGCATGAACAACCTGGCCCTGGTCAATCGCCAGATCAACCCGGATCGCTCCAGCTTCCCGGTGATCGGGCCGGACAACCCGCCTGCGGGCATTTCCATTCCGACGCTGGGTGAGCGCCTGAATGTCAACCTGCCGGCATCTGACACCGCCAGCCGCTGGGCCGTGGGTATCCTGACCTCGGACTACCTGCTGGACCTGGAGCTGTCCGCACTGGAGTCGGAGGGACGCGGTGAGGTGATCTCCAGTCCGAGACTGATCACCGCCAACCAGCGCGAGGCCTTTATCCAGCAGGGTGTTGAGATTCCGTTCCAGCAGGCATCGTCCTCGGGCGCCACCAACATCAGCTTCAAGGATGCAGTGCTGGAGCTGCGGGTGCAGCCGCTGATCACGCCGGACAACCGGGTCATCCTGGACCTGGCGGTCAAGAAGGACACCGTGGGCCAGCTGGTGCCGGTGGAAGGCGGCGGCCAGGTACCCAGTATCGATACCCGGGAAATCCAGACCCAGGTGCTGATCGACAGCGGCCAGACCGTAGTGCTGGGCGGTATTTACGAGCAAACCATTCGCGAAGACAGCAACAAGGTACCCGTGCTGGGAGACATCCCGGGGCTGGGCGTCTTGTTCCGCCAGAATTCAAGCCAGAACGACAAGGCGGAACTGCTGATTTTCGTGACGCCAACGATACTAAACGAAAACGTAACCCTCGATTAATCGGGATTTGAGTGACGACCTTATTTTGGGGGCAGTGGGAACCGTGGAAGGCCTGACGACCATGAAAAGATTAAAGCAAGTATGTTTGGGGATGACACTGCTTAGCTCGGTGCTGGCGCTGACCGCCTGCGGCGGCGGTGGCGGCGGTGGTGCGGCAGAGCCGCCGGCGGCACTTCGAGTGACCATCTCCGCCCAGGACACCAACCTTTTGTCCAACAAGGGCGAAATTTTTTACGAGGCCGGGACAGAGTTCGCCACCAGCCTCACCATCAATGTCAACCAGGCCAACGGCCAGGCCGTGGGCAACGGAACGTCAGTTGGGCTGTCGGTTTCCGACTCGGCACTGGGAGCGCTGTCAACCACGGATGATCTGCGCACCCAGACGGCCAGCCTGACCGTGCCCACCACCGCGGGTGTGGCCTCGGCTGTGTTCCATACCCGGGAACGCACCGGCCAGCTGACGGTGACCGCCAGCGTCAGCGACCCGGCGGCCAACCAGACCCGGTCTGCCACGGTGACCATCAGTGTGGCCGAGGGACCCGACGGCGTGCGCCGCGTAACCCTGTCCGCCACGCGGTTGTCCCTGCCGGCGCGTCCGGTGTCGGTCCCGGTGTTTTTTGATTCGCCCTACCTGTCGGAGGTCAACATTGAGTACCGGGAAGCTGACGGTACCCTGGGTGCGCCGGCCGACGGCGAGGTTGGCGTAGGCATTAACCCGGTGACCACCGCCGCATTCTCCACCCTGGATGACCCCCAAACCGAGGACATCAACGAGTTCTTCGTGCTGCTGGGTAACGGACCGGTGGAGCTGGCCGGGGGCACCGGCAAGGCATTTGTCCATTCCTTTGATTCACCGGGCCTGGTGACGGTTACCGTCAGCGCAACAGACGCAAACACCGGCGAAATCTTCGACGACACCCTGGAAATCGAAATCGTGGACCCCGCCAGTGACGGCCGGCCTGCCAGCGTGGAATTTGCCTTGCCCAATACACCGCAGTATGCGGCGGGATCCGGCGGCACCACGGCCCAGTCCTTTGAAGTATTCGTGTCTGACGGTGCCGGCGAACCTGTGGACGATCCCACCCCCGGCAACAACAACGTCCTGCTGCAGGTCTTCACCGAGAGCCCGGCCTCCGGCGCCGTGCTTCGCGGCGTTGGCTCCGGTGGCACGATTGTCGAGGGCACCTCGATCAACCTGTCTACCACCAACGGCATAACCAGCGCCTCCCTGGTGAGCGGCTCTGAGCCCGGCATCGTGCGCATTCGTGCCGTGGCCGACGCTGCGGACAACATTACCAGCAACGGTGTGGACGCCGAGATCCGGTCTGAAACCTCGGTGGTGATCTCCGACGGTATTCCGCACTCCGTGACCATTACCTCGTTCCCGATCAACAGCCTGATCGTGAACCCGGTAGACCCGGCCACGGTGATCATCGACGAAGTGACGGGCCTGCCGATCGAGCCTAACGCCACCTACAGCCTGCGCGTGAACGCGATCGTAACCGACCGCTTCGGCAATCCGCCGGCCCAGCCAACGGCACTGCAGGTGGGCCTGGTCGATGCGCCCATCAGCGGGTTCCCGACCCAGGGTGCCGGCATCTTCGATATCTCCGGCCTGGATGGTGACCCGGAAGAGGGTGGCACCAACTTCCACGCCCGGGTCGGCTTTTTCACCACCGCGGGTGGTGGCGCCGGACCTGACGATACCCTGCTGGTGTTCGGTAAGGATGTCCCGGGCAACGCGGATCTGGAAAGCGCCCGCACGGTGCAGCAGGTGATCGATACCGATGACCTGATCGTGGATGAGCCGTTCAATTTCAACGACACCACCGGCGGCTCGGTGGACAACGGCGAAGTCTTGCCTTACATCATTGGCCGGGCCACCGTGGGCAACATCGAGTCTAATGTCGCCACGGATTCAAATGGTGTGGCCACCACGTTCATGAACTATCCGGTGTCGCAACTGGGTCGGACCGCCGCCATCTACTTCCAGGGCACCAATGGTGCGCTGGGCTCCAGCGGCAACATCCGTACCTTTGCTGACGCTGAGGTGATTCGCTATCCGGGCCTGGCGCCGCTTCGCCTGGTCGCGACGCCGGCATCGATTCCGTCAAACGTCGCCACCTCGGTACTGCTGTGTGTTGAAGACGCCGCGAGTGTGCCGGTGCGGGGCCAGTTCATTGGCTTTGCTTTCGCCCAGCTGGACGGCGTTGGCACCGTCGACGGCCAGGCCGGTACCGGCACCGTACTCAACCCCACCGGGGCCGACGGTTGTACCGTTGCCCAGGTGGAAACCAGTGGCGTGGGCACCGATGCTGACGACGGACTGCTGAATTTCTTCACGGGTGAAGCATCTGACGATGTGGTCATTGCTCCGCCCAACAGCGCCGTGCTGCAGGCAGAGCCGTCCTTCATCGTGACGGGTGGCGGTACCGCGACCTTCACCATCACCTTGCGCTACCTGTCGAACGGCCGTCCGGTGTCTGATATCGGCATCAGCGGCGAATGCGAAATTACCAGCGGCACCGGCGGTATCATTGATCAGCCTGAGCTGACCGATGCCAACGGCGAGGCCACCTCAAGGATCTCGGTGTTCCTGAATGATGGCACCTTTGGCAGCGAGGTGGGTTCCGGCTCGTGTACCTACACTGCGGCGGACGGCACCGAAGCGGTAGTGGATCTGCAGGGCTTCGACGTCTGTGCCAACCAGGTCAACGTGAGCCCGGCACCGCCGCCCGGGGCCTGTGACGACGACGGCACCAGCACGGCGCCCGAGGCTACCGTGACGGTGAGCTACAGCGTCACACCGCCGGTGGTGGCGGCCGGCCAGGCCAACATCAGTGGTAACGTGGGCACGTTGAGCTGTGACTATGACTTCACCACCGGAGCTCAATCCGGGACGTGCAGCATTTCGACCAACTCTACGGCGATCACCATCAACCTGACGGAGTTCACGCCGCCGGCTGGCGTGACCTTCCAGGGCTGGACCGGCGCATGCTCCTCCGCGGGCACCGCCACCAGCGCGACGATTTCGCTGGTTCCAGGCAGCACCAACGCCTGCACCGCCGTTTACCAGTAAGGGGACTGCGTCCCAGGGAAAAGGCCGCCTTCGGGCGGCCTTTTCTTTTGGCGAGAAAGGAAACGCTCGCTTCGCGAGCTGGGGAACGCTTGCTACGCAAGCTGGGGAACGCGCCCTGCGGGCGCTGGGGAACGGCCCCTGCGGGTCCTGGGGAACGCACGCTCCGCACGCTGGGATTGAGCAAATTAGAGACCCAACGGATCGCGACGCGATTCATTTGACCGATCGCTGACGGTGGCAACCGCGCCAGGCTGGGTGCTTCCCAGGGTCACCCCCAGCGCGAAGCGCGTTCCCCAGACCGCGTCAGCGGTCGTTTCCCAGGCTGCGAAGCAGTCCTTAGCACCCGCAGGGTGCGCCCTGACCGCCACGAAGTGGCCGTTCCCCAGCTCGCGAAGCGAGCGTTCCCCGTTAAACACCCGGTCACTACCCTAGCCCCAACGGCATAGGCGGTCTCAGGGATGTTTTTTTAAACTGAACCATTCACCTCCAGCGGGGCCCAAAGTACACTATATGGCCCTTTTTCCGCCGCAGGCCCGCACACCTCAGCGGCTTGGGGCGTCCAAGAGCAGAATAAGACGGAGGCCAGTGAATGCCTGCCGGGGGGCAGGACGGCTTGAAAAACATGTCAAATACCGTTGCTGAAGTAACGACCACGGATACCGTGGTCGACTCCTTTTCTGAACTGCGCCGCCAGATTCAGTCCAAGATCATCGGACAGGAGGCCCTGATTGACCGGCTGCTGATTGCACTGCTGGCCAACGGGCACCTGCTGGTGGAGGGAGCGCCGGGCCTGGCCAAGACCACGGCCATCAAGGAACTGGCCGAGCGCATCGAGGGCGATTTCCACCGCATCCAGTTCACGCCGGACCTGCTGCCGGCTGACCTCACGGGAACGGAGATCTACCGTCCCCAGGAATCGGATTTCAAGTTTCAGCAGGGGCCCATCTTTCACAACCTGATCCTGGCGGACGAGGTCAATCGCGCACCCGCCAAGGTGCAGTCAGCGCTGCTCGAGGCCATGGGCGAAAAGCAGGTGACCGTGGGGCGGATTACCTATCGACTGCCCAAACTGTTCCTGGTCATGGCCACCCAGAATCCCATCGAGCAGGAGGGCACCTATTCGCTGCCCGAAGCCCAGCTCGACCGGTTCCTGATGCACGTGAGCATCGGCTATCCCAATCACGAAGATGAGCAGTCCATTCTCAAGCTGGCCCGGGGCCAGGCTCACGAGATGCTGGGCGAACACGTGGAACCCGACACCGTGGTGACCCAGGACCAGGTATTCGCCGCCCAGAAACAGGTGCTGGATCTGCACATGGCGCCCCAGCTGGAGCGTTACATCGTGGAGATCGTGCTGGCCACTCGGGAGCCCCAGCGTTACGGCGATGACCTGGCCAACTGGGTCAGTTTTGGCGCCAGCCCCCGGGGTACCATTGCCATCGACCGCTGCGCCAAGGCACACGCCTGGCTGCGGCAGCGGGATTATGTTTCGCCCGAGGACATCCAGGCCGTGGTACCCGACACCCTGCGGCACCGGGTGCTGATGTCCTTCGAAGCCGAAGCCGAAGGTGTGGACGCCGACCGGCTGCTGGCGGAACTGGTCGATCGCGTTCCCGTGCCTTGACGCCTCCTGTTATCCCGGCGCCTGACCGTTGATCTGACCCGTCGACACACCCAGCCGTTTTATGAGTTCCGCCCATCCCAACCCTGCCGCGCTCGAGATCACCAGCGATGATCTGATCCGCCAGCGCCTGCGCGCCCGCCGCATCAGCCTGACCGGCAAGCAGCCGGTCAGCTCCGTCATCGCCGGGGTGCACTCGTCCCGCTTCCGCGGACGGGGGGTGGACTACGTGGAGTCCCGCAACTACGAAATCGGGGACGATATTCGCAACCTCGACTGGCGGGTCACCGCCCGCACCGGCAAACCCCACACCAAGGTGTTCCAGGAGGAACGCGAGCGGCCTGTGCTGGTGATCATGGACATGTCCGACAGCATGTATTTTGGAACCCGCGGCTGCCTGAAAGTGGTCCAGGCGGCGCGGCTTACTGCACTGGTGGGATGGGCCGCGGTGCGGCGGGGTGACCGCATCGGCTGCCTGATGTACCACAACGGCCGACACTACGAGGTCAGGCCGGCCGGCGGCCGTCGCGGCGCCCTGCGCCTGGTCAACGTCATGGTCAAGGCGGGCCAGGAGTTTGCGCCGGGCCATATCGCTCCGGCATCAGGCTCCATGGAAGCGGCGGTCAAGCGGGCCCGGCGGATCGCCCGGCCCGGCAGCCTGATCTTTCTGGTCAGCGATTTTTACGGCCTGACCGACGACTGCCACCGGCATGTCTCCTACCTGCGGCAGCACAATGATGTAGTGGCCTGCCGCGTCGTGGATCCCATCGAACTCGAGCTGCCGCCCCCGGGCGCCTATCCCATCAGCGACGGCCAGACCCAGGGCATGCTGGACCTGCGCTCAGCGCCGGCGCGGGAGCGCTATCGGCAGTTCCTGCGTGATGGTGAACAGCGTTATACCGACCTGTGCAACCGTCACGCGCTTACCCGCATGACGCTGCGCACGCCGGATGACCCCACCGATGCCCTGTCTCGCGTGTTCAGCTACCGGGATGCGGCCTGATGGATCCACAGCAGCTGGACCTTCGGGATATTCACGGCGCACCGTTGCCGCCGTGGTGGCCGCCGGCCCCGGGCTGGTGGATCCTGGCAGCGCTGCTGCTGGTGATGATTGTCGTGGCGCTGGTGTTCTATCGCCGGCGGTTGGCCCGGTTGCGGCTGCAGCGCCGGCTGCAGGCCGAGTTCCAGGACATCATCGAGCGCGCCGGCGGTGATGCGTCGACGCTCAATTCACGGCTGGCTGAGTACTTCCGGCGCCTGGTGGTCCACCGTGGTGGCGCCGCTGACATGGCAGGCAAAACCGGCCAGGCCTGGGCCAGCTTCCTGGCCACGCCCCTGGCCCAGGACGCGGCGGTGGCTGAGATGGCCGCAAGGCTGGTGGACTCACCCTACCGACCGGCGGCGCCGCCGCTGGATGTGGCAGCGGCCCAGCGCCTGGCCAACTGCTGGATTGAGCAGGTGACCCGTGCTTGAGCTGGCCTGGCCATGGGCTGCCCTGGCGCTGCCGCTGCCCCTGATCCTGTGGCTGACGCTGCCCAGGGCGCGGGAATCAGCCTCGCTCAGCCTGCGAGTACCGTTTTACGCCAGCTTCGACCGGCCCAGCCGCAAACGCCCGGCCCGCCGGTGGCTCAAGCTGGCCCTGGCGCTGCTGGCCTGGGCCGCCCTGGTCATCGCCGCCATGCGGCCCCAGTGGATCGGCGAGGCCGTCAGTATCCCGGTCAGCGGGCGTGATCTGATGGTGGCGGTGGACATCTCGGGCAGCATGGAAACCGCGGACATGATGATCCAGGGACAGGCAGTGACCCGCCTGGACATCGTGAAGAGGGTTGCCGGCGATTTCATCGAGCGCCGGGTCGGAGACCGCATCGGGCTGATCCTGTTCGGGCGCCGCGCATACCTGCAGACGCCGCTGACCTTCGATCGCCAGACCACCCGGATCCTGCTGGAGGAGTCGGCCATCGGCCTGGCCGGAAAGGAAACCGCCATAGGCGACGCCATCGGCATGGCGGTGAAGCGGCTGCGGGAGCACGAGGATCAGAACCGGGTGCTGATCCTGTTGACCGACGGCGCCAACACCGCCGGTGCGGTGGAGCCCCTGAAGGCCGCTGATCTTGCCGCCAGCGAAAACCTCAAGATCTACACCATCGGCGTCGGCGCTGACGAAATGCTGGTGCGAAGCCTGTTCGGAACCCGCCGTATAAACCCGTCGGCCGATCTGGACGAGGCCACCTTGAACGCCATCGCCCAGAAAACCGGAGGACGCTATTTCCGGGCCCGGGACACCGAGGCACTGGAGCAGATTTACGAGATCCTCGATGAGCTGGAGCCGGCGGCTGAGGAAGAAGACGTGTTGCGTCCCCCGGCCGACCTCTACTGGTGGCCCCTGGCGGGGGCCATGGGCTGCTCGCTGCTGATTGCCTTCATCGGCGTTTTTGGCTCGCGTTTCCGGGGCCCACAGCCATGAGCGGTTTGCTGGCTGAATTTCATTTTCTGCGGCCCCAGTGGCTCTGGCTGCTGCCCCTGTGCGCCGGTCTGTTGTGGCTGATGTACCAGCCGGCCGGGAGTCTGTCGGTGTGGAAGAAAATCTGCGACACCGAGCTGCTGCGCTACCTGACCGTCGGTCGAGATGGCCAGCCCCGACGCTGGCCGCTGGTCCTGGCCAGCCTGGCCTGGCTGCTGGCGGTGCTGGCCCTGGCCGGGCCGGTGTGGGAAAAACGGCCCATGCCGCTGTTCCGCAGCGATGTATCCCGGGTGGTGGTATTCGACCTTTCGCGATCCATGCTGGCCACCGACCTCAAACCCAACCGGCTGTCCCAGGCTCGCTTCAAGCTGGCCGACCTGCTGGATGCCACCGAAGAAGGGCAGATCGCCCTGGTCACCTACGCCGGCGAACCCTTCGTGGTCTCGCCGCTGACTCAGGACGCCAATACCATCAAGTCCATGCTGGGCGCGGTGGATCCCAGCATCATGCCGGTCCAGGGCAGTGAGCTGGGTGAAGCCCTGACCCTGGCCGAGACCCTGCTGGAGCGCGTCGGCGCGGTGGCGGGAGAGGTTATCCTGTTCACCGACTCCGTGGGTCTCGGCGCCATGGACGCTGCCCGCCAGCTGCGGGCTGCGGGCCACCGGCTGTCGGTGGTTGGTGTGGGCACGGCGGAAGGGGCACCCATTCCCGACCGCGGCGGTGGGTTTTTCAAGGCCGCGGACGGCAGCATCGTCATTCCCAGACTGGAGGAGCCGGGCCTCCGGGAACTGGCGAACGTCGGTGGCGGACTCTACCTGCGAATGCGCACCGACCAGGTGGATGTCAATCTTTTGCTGGATCCCGTTCGCGATGACAGTCGGCTGGGCGACGGCCTGGAGCAGGAAAGCCTGCAGTGGCGGGAAGAAGGCCCCTGGCTGGTGCTGCTGCTGCTGCCGCTGGCGGCCCTGGCATTCCGCCGGGGATGGCTGGCCTGTTTTGCCGTGGTATTCCTGCTGCCTGCGCCGCCGTCCCACGGCGGAGTCTGGGACGATCTGTTCCTGCGCAAGGACCAGCAGGCAGCACAAGCCCTGGCAGAGGGTCGCAACGAAGACGCCGCTGCCCTGGCCCAGGATCCGGTCCGGCGCGGTGAGGCGCTCTATCGCAGCGACAACTTCGAGGCTGCCGCAAAGGAGTTTGGCCAGGACCCTTCGGCGACGGGGCACTACAACCGCGGCACCGCCCTGGCCAAAGAGGGCAAGCTGGAAGAGGCCCTGGAGGCATTGGAGCGGTCGCTTGAGCTGCAGCCCGACGATGCGGACGCCATCCACAACCGGGACGTGGTCAGGCAGATGCTGGAGCAGCAACAGCAGCAGCAACAACAACAGCAACAGCAGGACCAGCAGCAGAGCGACCAGAGCGAGAGTGATGAAACCACCGACTCCCAGCAGCAGGGTGAAGAATCTGACGATCAGCAGGAACAACAGCAGCAGGACATGGCGGCGGAGGGTGAAGAGCAGCAATCCCAACAGGAAAATCAGCCGGTGGACGCCGAGGAACTGGACTCTGAGGAGAAACAGGCGCTGGAGCAATGGCTGCGGCGCATTCCCGATGATCCTGGCGGACTGCTGCGGCGTAAGTTCCTGCTGGAGTATCAGCGCCGGGGCAGCCCGCCGCCGGCTGACAGGGAAGACTGGTGATGACTGCTAGATTGCTGCTTGCCCTGCTGTTTTTACTGACGCTGCCGGCGATCAGTGCCGCCCAGTCCATCAGTGCGAGCCTGGACCGCACCCAGGTGTTCCTGGGGGACACGGTGCTGCTGCGCATTGAGCTGCAGAACCCCGACGGTGATCAGAACCCGGACTACTCGGCCCTGAAGGCTGACTTCGACCTGCTGGACAACGGCAGCAATGCCCGGGTGGAAATTGTCAACGGGCGGCGGTCGGTGATGATTGAACACAACGTCCTGCTGGAACCGCGCCGGGCGGGACGCTTCGTGATTCCGCCCATCACTGTGGGCCAGCAGTCCACCCAGCCCCTGGAATTGACAGTCAGTCCGCGCCGGGAAGGGGCGGGCACCGACCAGGATATTTTCATCGAGGTAGAGGCGCTGCCCGAGGATCCTTATGTCCATGCCCAGGTTCGGCTCACCGTGCGCCTGTACCACGCGCCGCCCATCACCGAGGGATCGCTGACCCCGGACGCCTGGCCGGATAACGCGGTAGTGGAGCGGCTGGGCGATGACGTCACCTACCAGACCAAGGTGGATCGGCGGCGTTACCGGGTCATCGAGCGACGCTATGCGCTGTTCCCGGAGAGCAGCGGCGCGCTGCAGATTCCCGAGATTCGATTCCGCGGCCGGGTTGCTGACGCCAGTACCAACCTCAACTCCCTGTTCAGCCGGGGCCGGCGGGTCAGCATCCGCAGCGATGCCATCACCCTGCAGGTGCGGCCTCAGCCCGCCGACTTCAGTGGTGACATCTGGCTGCCGGCCAATAACCTGGAAGTAAAGGAAGTGTGGCCCAACGGAGATCCCCAGTTTGTCGTGGGAGAGCCGCTGACCCGCAACCTGGTTACCAGCGCCCGGGGATTGCTGGCTGCACAATTGCCCCAGTTTGAATTGCCCGTGGTGGAAGGCATCAAGAGTTATCCGGACCAGCCTACCTCTCGCACCAACGTGGACGGCAGCTGGGCACTGGCCCAGCGGGAAGAAAAATTTGCCCTGGTGCCGACCCGGGCCGGGGAAATCACCCTGCCCGAGGTCCGCATTCCCTGGTGGGACACGGAACAGGACGTGGAAAAGATTGTGGTGATCCCGCAACGAACGGTGACCGTGGCGGCCGCCGCGGACGGCGCTGCCTCGGTGACGCCTGAGCAGGTCCAGGCGGTTGCCGACAGCCTGCTCCCCGGGCCTGCCGCTCAAGATAATGTGACCGCCGGGCTGTGGAAACCGCTGACTTTCGCCTTTGCGTTGCTCTGGCTGGCGACCCTTGCGCTGTGGGCGCGGGCCCGGCGGCCCGTCGCGGCTGAAGCATCCAGCCCGCCCCAGAAGCAGGTCGATGAGACCCGACGGTCTTTGAAAAAGGCGGTGGCAGCCGCCTGCCAGGGCAACGATGCCAAGGCCGCCGCCGACAGCCTGCTCAGGTGGGCGTCCTTGGAGCGCGACGCCGGGGTGCACTCCCTGGCGGCCCTGGCCCGGCTGCTGGTATCGGATTCCCAGGCCGGGGCTATTGCGGAACTGGACCGCAGCCTCTACCGTGGCAACCCCGACGAATGGGATGGCGCTGGCCTGGCGCGGGCCGTCAAGGGTGGACTGGAATTTCGCCCGCCGGAAACTGAAGCCAACAACGAGGCCGAGGCTCTGCCTCCGCTATACCCAAGCTGAGTATCCTGACCATGCAACCAATCAGCATGACGGGACACTAGAGGACGACCGTGATACTTACACTTCCCCTGCTGGCCGCCGTTCTGAACACGGCAAGCTGCGACCCCGTCATCGTTCTGGAAAACGCCGTCATTCACACCGTGGCGGAGGCATCGCCGCGGGTAGACCGCATGGCCTTCGACCGTTGCGGTGAGATCCTGGCAACGGGTGATGCGGTAGACGAGCTGAAGGATCGCCAGCTCAAACTTGTGGACCTGAAAGGCCGAACCGTGGTGCCCGGCTTCATCGACGCCCACGGCCACCTGATGGGACTCGGCTTCCAGCAGCTGCAGCCAAACCTGATGGGAACAGGCTCCAAGGCCGACATCGTATCCGTGCTGAAGGCATTTGAAACTCAGCTGCCCGAGGAGGCCTGGCTGGTGGGTCGCGGGTGGGACCAGAACGACTGGCCCGAGAAGGCGTTTCCCACACGGCAGGACCTTGACCAGGCGTTTCCAGAACGGCCGGTGTGGCTGGAACGCATTGACGGGCACGCCGGCTGGGCCAACAGCGCGGCCCTGGCCCAGGCGGATCGCGACTTCAGCGGCAGCTGGCAGCCCGAAGGCGGCCGCATCGTGCGCGACGAAGAGGGCCAGCCCACCGGGGTGCTTGTGGACACCGCCATGCAATTTGTCGAGGGCGCCATTCCCTCACCCAGTGCTGATGAAACAGAGCTTGCCCTGGACAGGGCGCTGACAAAAGCGGCATCGGTGGGCCTGACCGGTGTGCACGATGCCGGCACCAGCCTGGCGACCTGGGCGAGGTACGAGAAGAAGCACCGGGAGGGCGGATTGACCCTGCGGGTCTACGCCATGGCTGATGGAGACCGGGAGATGCTGGCCCGGCTGTGCCGGAGCGGCCATATCCAGCACGACAACTGGCTGTGGGCACGCTCGGTGAAATTCTATGCCGATGGCGCTCTGGGTTCCCGGGGTGCCGCGCTGCTGGCCGACTACCACGACGACCCGGGCAACCGGGGGCTGCTGATCCAGCCGCCCGAAGCGCTGCACGCCCAGGTAACAGGGGCCGCGGGCTGCGGCCTGCAGGTCAACATCCATGCCATCGGCGATCGCGGCAATCGCGTGGTGCTGGATGCCTATGCCAGGGCCGCCGCCAGCCACCCGGACAATCCCGGCAGGCACCGGATCGAGCATGTACAGGTGGTGGCGCTATCCGACCTGGAGCGGATTGCTGAGCAGGGCCTGGTGGCGTCCATGCAGCCGACCCACGCCACCAGCGATATGTACTGGGCCGAAGACCGGGTAGGCCCCCAGCGCATCCGCGGCGCCTACGCCTGGGCCACCCTGGAAAAGCTGGGTGTTCCCCTGGCCCTGGGTTCGGATTTCCCGGTAGAGAAACCGGATCCGCTGCTGGGTTTCTACGCCTCAATCACCCGGCGCGATGAGTCCGGCTGGCCCGAGGGCGGCTGGCGCGCCGAGGAAGCCCTGAACCGCCAGCGGGCCCTGTACGGGTTCACCCTGGGCGCCGCTTATGCAGGTTTTGCCGAGCGGGTGATCGGATCACTGGAAGCCGGCAAACGGGCTGACCTGGTGGTGCTTTCGGCGGATATCATGGAAATCCCGGAAGAGCAGATTTTGAAGACGCGGGTGTTGGCCACGGTGGTGGATGGAAGGGTGGTGTTTCGGCATGCGGATGCCGGGGAGTTGTGGTAGCGGTGATGAGTGGGGTGATGGGTGGGGTCAGAGTAAAGGGACAGAGTAAAGCTCGCTTTACTCTGTCCCTTTACTCTGACCCCTTCAATTAGCTGTTGTTGGGTGTGCACGGAGGGAGGCAGCCCCGTCCCCACTCTCAGATGGATCCCGGATCGGGGTCCGGGTTTCCCTTCGATCGGGTCATTTGTTTGATCAGAGACGCTGTTGTTTGACCTGGGCTCGTATTGAGAGTTGGCTTCGGGATTGACGATGGATCCCGGATCGGGGTCCGGGATGACGTTTTAAGGAGTGCGCCCTTGGGCGCACTGTTGTCTAGAGTGAATGATCTAGGGTCTGGGGTTACCATGGAGCGTCGGAATGCGAGGAACCAACCCCATTGAAAAGAGTGGTCTTCAATCAGAAGGGCGGCGTCGGCAAGTCCACCATCCTGTGTAATCTTGCCGCCATCAACGCCCGGGAGGGTCGTTCCACCCTGGTCATCGACCTGGACCCTCAGGGCAACGCCAGCCAGTACCTGCTGGGGTCGGACTGGGACCAGCAGGAAACCAACATCGCGCGCTATCTGGAGTCGACCCTGAGCTTTCGGCTGGGCGACACCGACCCGGCGGAATACTGCGTGGAGACGCCCTGGGAGGA